>Ga0209573_1002625_pt1 | contig 22252 bp, 23 predicted proteins | sample TNRBio252014_DNA_FD_185870 | JGI IMG/M metagenome (GOLD analysis project Ga0209573, IMG submission 185870) | Wastewater treatment Type I Accumulibacter community from EBPR Bioreactor in Madison, WI, USA - TNR Reactor_6/25/2014_ DNA (SPAdes)... | ecosystem: Engineered > Bioreactor > EBPR >...
GCCAGATGCACCACCCCCGTGTCCACGCTGATCACCAGGTCGAGCTGGCTGACGATGGTGGCTGTGTCGGCCCAGTCTTTGATGAATGATGAATGATGAATGATGAATGATGAGTCCAGATCGTCGGACTTCTCGCCGACCTGCAGGCTGTGCCATTCGATGCCGGGAACCTCGAAGAGCGGCGCGAAGTCGGCCAGCGCGGCGGAGCGGTTGCGGTCGTTGCCCTGGGTGGGGCTGCCGGCCCAGGCGAGGCCGATGCGGAGGGGGAGTTGCAGGTTGGAGGTTGCAGGTTGCAGGTGCCGGTTTTCAAGGTCGATGTGGCGATCGGGGGGGACTTGGAGGTAGGGGAAGTCGCTGGGGATGGTGTCCAGGGTCGTGCCCAGCACGGTGGGCAGGCTGAGCAGGGGGATGTGGACGTCGAAGGCTTGCTCGGCGATGTCGCCCGCGCCGCGGATTTCGTCTACGCCGGCCGCGGTGGCGAAGAGGGCCTGCAGCGGCTCAGGCGCGATCAGCAGCACCTTGCCGACCCGCGCCCGCGCCTGCTGGACGAAGCGGATAAACTGGATGGCGTCGCCCGCGCCCTGCTCGGTGTGCACCAGCAGCGTCTTGCCGGGCTGCGGCGAGCCGTCCCAGCGCGGGTGCGGCGGCAGGAAGGGGCTGAACTGCCGCGTCTGCCAGCGCCACTCGAACTCACGGAAGCCGGCCGGCAGGTCGCCCAGCTTGAGCCAGGCCATGCCCAGGTTCATGTGCGCGTCGGCCATGGCGGGGTCCAGCCGGATGGCTTGCTGGTAGTGCGCCACCGCGTCGTGCAGCCGGTTCTCGGCCGTGGCCGCGTTGCCCAGGTTGTTGTAGACCTCGGCCCGCTGCGGCGCGATGGCCCTGGCCCGCTCGAAGTGGACGATGGCCTCGGCGATGCGGTCCTGGTCCAGCAGCGCCGCGCCGCGGTTGATCTCCTCGACAAAGCCGGCCGGCTGCTGCAGGCCGGCGGCGGGCGTTGGCTCTTGCAGCACTGCTGGCACGTCCTTCATGGCCGCGTCGGGCAGCACGTAGGAGTGGTTAAGGATCTCGTCGCCGAACTCCAGCAGCTCGGGAAAGCGCGCCGGCACGATCTGCACCGCGAAGATCTCCTGCACGCCCGACTCGAAGCGCAGGAAGGCGATGGTCTCGCCCGTCTCCACGTGGACTACCCACACGCCGCAGATGCGCTCCTCCAGCCGCTCCACCAGCGGGATGCCGCTGAACACCGCGCTCTCCCGCACCTGCGACAGCCCGATGAAGGCCAGCGGACCGGCGAAGTCGATGCCCCTCGTGAAGCCGGGCAGGCTGGCCACGGTGCGCCAGGTCTGGTTGGGCAGGTCGGCGTAGGCCAGGCTGCCCTGCCCCGATTCCAGCAGCCACAGCCGGCCGGCCCACAGCCGCGGGGAGTGCGGCATGGACAGCCCGCGCAGCAGGACTTCGTTGCGCTCCACATCCATCAGCACGCCGCCGCTGCGCTTGTTGGCCCGCCAGCCGCCCGCCGTGTCGGTCTCGCCCAGCGCAGTGACGTATTTGGGCTGACCGCCCACCATGGCCAGCCCGTTGAGGTGGCAGCGGTCCTCGGGCGCCAGCGCGCTGACGAAGTGGGGCCGCCAGCGCGGGGTGAAGCTGTGGTCGGGGTCCAGCGTACACAGGCAGCCAAAGCGGGTGTTGACGATCCACAGGTCGTCCTTGCCCCAGGCCAGCTCGTGGATGTCGATGTCGCCGGTGACGTGGATCTGGCGCGGCAGGTAGGCGGCGTCGTGCTTGCCCAGCGGCTCCAGCTTGGGCGCGACGGCCGGCATGTTGCGGTAGTACCAGACCGTGTTCTGCCCGCCCACGGTCAGCCGCTGGCCGTCGACCGCCAGGCCCATCGGTTTGTTGAAGTCGCGGAAGTGGGTGTTGATCCCGCCGCCGTCGCTGCGCACCAGGATCACCTTGCCGGCCTGGTAGGTGCTGACCGCCAGGCTGATGCCGAAGTGGTCGAGGATGGCCGGCAGGTTGTTGGTGTAGACGCTGGTCAGCGGCGTCGGACTCCCCTCTCCCTCTGGGAGAAGGGCTGGGGGTGAGGGCGGGGCCGGTTCACCGGACTTGTGGCTCGTCTTTTGGTCTGTCATTTCAACTAGAGTCTTCCCGCCGTTTCTAGCGCTGTCTGGATGGTTGCCAAGGGTAGGAGTAAGGTAAGCGGCGTATCAAGAAGCTGCAACGCGCCATAGCTGGCATACCAGCCGGCAACCGCCTCGTTCTTGGCATCAATGAGCAAGGCCACGCCCCCAACCTCCTGAGAAGCCCGCAGGCAGCGCCTGCCAGCCGCCAACAGGAGTTGACCGCCCAGCCCTTGCCCCTGCATGCTGCGATCCACCGCCAGCCGGCCGAGGCGGAAGGCCGGCACATCATGTCTCGCCAAGCCGCGCTTGACAACGTCTGGAGCGCGGGAAAACGCCACCGAAGCGGGACTCAACGAATAGAACCCCAGAATCCGCGTCGCATCGTCATCAGGAACCGCTAGAAAGGTCTTGGACCCCCCATGATCGTGGGCTTGGCGGGCGTAACGGCGCAGAAACTCATTCAGCGCGGCGTCCCCGCAATCGAACGCATCCCGCTTGTGCCGCTTGGCAATCGGCTCCTCGTGCCAGGGCGGGATGGTCACACCTGCGCCTGCGTCGAGTCGCGGTTGAGGTGCAAGTGTGGCGGGATCGGCAACGCGCGCGCCGCAGCCAGCAACCTGTCATGGGGGGGAGGCGGATCTTCCAGCGCGCTCAACACCCTCAGACTGTCGCGCTCTGAGAGCTCGATCTGCTCAGCCTCGGCGATGATCTCTTTGGCGGCCTGGAGAGCGTTTTGCAGGACGAAGGCCGTCAGGTCGGTGTGGGTATAGGAGACGGCGCGCACCAACAGCGCCTTGTCCTCGGGGCGGATGCGTAGCGACACCCGGCTGCTGTCCTGAACGGCAACTCGCGGCATAGGAAACCTCCTGATCGGTGTACGTATTCAAATAGTACACATTCATCGATGATCTGTCAAGACATGTTCATACCGCCACGCCGATCACCCATCCTTAGCTGTTCAGGCGGCGGGCCAAACGTTGGTTGAGTAGCCGTCTGCGGCGTATCGAAACCCGTCTGCGCCATATCAAAACCAACGTTTGACCCGCCGCGGGGTCAGTTACGCCTATCCAACGTATGCTAGCCGCCCGCCATCGCCCCCACCACCATAAACGGCTCTGCGCCGCTGGCCACGGCCGCGGGCAGCGGCGCGTCGGCTGGCTCGTGCGACCAGTCCTGGCCGCAGGCGAAAAAGCGCACCAGCGAGCGGCGCTGGCCGGTCGCTGTGTCACGAATCGTCCCGCGCAGCGTGGGGTAGCGAGCCTCTAACGCGTCGAGGATCGCGGCCGGCGTCACCGGCTCCGCCACCTCCAGCTCGACCTCCTTGCGCACGCCGGCCAGCGTGCGCAGGTGATGGGGCAGCACGACGCGGATCATGGCACGACCTGCACCTCGACCGACAACACGGCCGGCAAGTCGCGCACGATGGGCGCCCAGGTGTCGCCGCTGTCGGCCGAGGCGTAGACCTGCCCGCCGGTGGTGCCGAAGTAGACGCCGCACGACGGCAGCGTGTCCACGGCCAGGGCGCTGCGCAACACGTTGACGTAGCAGTCGCTCTGCGGCAGGCCGGCCGTCAGCGCCTCCCAGGCGTTGCCGCCCGTGCGGCTGCGATAGACGCGCAGTTTGCCCTCGGGCGGGTAGTGCTCGGAGTCGCTCTTGATCGGCACCACGTAGACGGTTTCCGGCTCGTGGGCGTGGACGGCGATGGGGAAGCCGAAGTCGCTGGGCAGGTTGCCGCTGATCTCGTACCACTCGTCGCCGCCGTTGTCGCTGCGCATCACGTCCCAGTGTTTCTGCATGAAGAGCACGCCGGGCCGCGCCGGGTGCATGGCGATGCTGTGCACGCAGTGGCCCACCTCGGCGTTGGGGTCGGGCAGCTCCCACTCCGACTTGAGGCCGCGCGTGATGGGCCGCCAGGTCGCGCCGCCATCGTCGGTGCGGAACGCGCCGGCCGCCGAGATGGCCACATAGAGGCGCTGCGGGTCGCCGGGGTCTTGCACGATGGAGTGCAGGCACATGCCGCCTGCGCCCGGCTGCCACAGATGGCCGCTGGCGCCGCGCAGGCCCGGCAGCTCCCGCCAGCTTTGCCCACCGTCGCTGGAGCGGAAGATGGCCGCGTCCTCCACGCCGGTGTAGACCGTATCGGGGTCGCTCAGCGACGGCTCCAGCAGCCAGACGCGCTTGAATTCCCAAGGATGCTGCGTGCCGTCGTACCACTGGTGCGTGCCGAGGTCGCCCTCGTAGACGAAGTCCTTGCCCACCGGCGTCCAGGTCTGGCCGCCGTCGTCCGAACGCTGGATGATCTGGCCGAACCAGCCGCTGGTCTGCGAGGCGTAGACGCGGTTCGGATCCAGCGACGACCCCTTCATGTGGTAGATCTCCCAGCCGGCGAAGTGGGGGCCGCTGACCTGCCAGTCAGCGCGCCGCTCGTCCGAAGTCAAAATAAACGCGCCTTTGCGCGTGCCGACCAAGACGCGTACTGTGCTCATGGGATGCTCCTTTTTATGCAGTGGTCAGGATAATCGCGCATTGAGAGATCATCAGGCGTCCCGCCGGGTCAGGTGCGAGTCAACCGCCGAAGCCGGGCGGGACGCCCTTGAGATCATGACAATGGACACGTTTTCTCTACGACCACCACGTTCCTTCTGGCTACGCTTGCGCCGGCAACTGAACGATGCTGATTGTCGCGCCGTAGGGATCGACGATCACTGCCATGCGGCCATAAGGCGTGTCAAAGGCCGGCGCGCCGATGGAGCCGCCGGCCGCCAGGACGCGCTCCAGGGCCGCATCGGTGTTGTCGATGGCGAAGTAGCCCATCCAATGCGGCGGCAGGTCGCCCCACTGCTCATCCATCTGCATGACGCCGAAGAACATCTCTTCGCCGCGCTGCATGATGAAATACTCCTGGCCCTCCAGCTTGTGCGCGGTTAGGCCGAAGAGCTGGCCGTAGAACTCGCATGCGGCTGCTGCGTCACGCGTGTTGACCTCGCTCCAGGCCAGGCTGCCGTGTTCAGCCTCCACTGCGGCGCCGATGAAGTCCATTGGCTGCCAGAGGCCGAACAGCGCGCCGGTGGGGTCGGCGCAGACGGCCATCTTGCCGGCGTCGCCGACGGCCATCGGCTCGAGCACCACCTGGCCGCCGAGCGCTTGCACGCGCTCGACGTCGTCTTCGACGCTGGCGAGATAGATCGTCCACACCGGGGGTATGGGCGAGTCCGGCGGCGGTTGGCCGATTCCCGCCGCAACGCGGTCGTTTGCCAGGGCATAGTGATAATGGCCAAACTGCTCGCCGAAGTCGAGATAGTCCCAGCCGAACACCTGCTGGTAGAAACGCTTGGCGCCTTCGAGATCAGGGGTAGATAGGTCCATCCAGGTCAGTGCGCCGTGGGCGCGTGAGGTGGTCTGAGTTGTCATGGGTTGCTCCTTATACATGTTTAGGCGGCGCCGATACCGTGGCCGCCAACAGGGACTGTCTCAACGTGCAGGTCAAAAGCGGCAATCAGTGGTCTGCCGCGGGTGATGGCCTCTTTCACCGCTGGCAACGACAACGAAGCCTGATGGCTGGCCTGGCTGTCCCAAACTTCGCTGATCCAGATCGCATCGGCGTCAGCGGGATCCTGTGCCACAACGTAGCTCAGGCAGCCGGGCATGCCTGCGACTCCATCAATCAGGATGGCGATTAAAGCGTCACGCTGTCCAGGGGTGGCTTTTAGCTTCCCGATGAGTCCGTACACGGCGCTACTCCTAACCCGGACGAGCCGGAACCAAACAGCCGCGGATTGCACGGATTACACTGGTTTCTCCGGTCGGCTCCGTCAAATCTGTGTAATCCGTGGCCAGAATCCTTGCCGTTTGTGTATACATCTCGCTGGCAAGACACTAGGGATGCCTGAATGCGTTGATCAACACGGCCAGGTCGAGCTTCTTCATGGGCAGGAAGGCTTGAGTGACGCGAGCGATCTGCTCCGGCGACCCGGTGGACATCATTTCCCCCATCGCGGTCGGCACGATCTGCCACGAGAGGCCGTAGCGATCCTTGAGCCAGCCGCACTGCTCGGCTTCCGGGACGGCGGAAAGGCGCTCCCAGTAGGCGTCGATCTCGGCCTGGTTGGCGCAGTTGACGATGAAGGAGATGGCCTCGTTGAAGGCAAATTCGTGGGGCCATGCGCTGTCGCCGATGGTAAAACGTTGACCATCCAGCAAGAAATCAGCGTGCATCACCGTCCCTTCCTGGTCAGGCGCCTGGCCCGATCCGTAGCGCAGCACGTGGCCCACGGCCGAGTTGCTGAAGACCGCGGTGTAGAAGCCGATGGCTTCTTCAGCCTTGCCGCAGTTGGCGCCCACGAACAGCAGCGAGGGTGTGATGGACGGCTTGCCGGCCGTCTCCCTCTCCGACAGCGCCAGTTGCCACGACAGCCCGAACCGGTCCTGCACCCAGCCGAAGCACGGGTTGAAGGGGTACGCGTCGAGCGGCATCAGCGCCTGCCCGCCGTCGGCCAGCTTGGCCCAGAGCGCATCCACTTCACCGGCCGTCGCGCAGTTGACCGTGAACGAAACGGATGGGTTCAGCTTGAAGAACGGCCCGGCGCTGATGGCCTGAAAGGCATAGCCTGCCAACACAAACGACACAATGTCGGTGTCGCCCGACGGCGTGTCGCGCAACACCGTCGCGCCGGTGATCTGCGAAGCTGGGAAGACCGACACGTAGAATTCCGCCGCTGCGACGGCTTCTTTGTCAAACCATAGATGGGGAACAATTTTCTGAGGGCCCGGCATGGAGGATCTCCTTGTTCAGTTCAATAACGATGCTAGCGTCGTGTCAATGCTCATTTGAGGAGTAGACGTCCCCAGACGCCGGGTTCGCATGTGGGCATGCCAACTCCGCAAATCATGATTGACGCAACACTAGTTTGCTCTGCGGTGCCTGATCAGCACAATCCCGCACGGGAAGGCTATTGCCGTTTCCAACACGAAACGGCGCGGGCTGGGCAACGCCGTGAAGATCGGCATCCCCGTCCCCAGTGCGGCGGGATTGACAAACAGATTGTATTCGTCGATCAGGTCGTGTTGGACCAAGCCGGAGACGAACGCAGCGCCGCCGTAGGCGATGATATCGCCGCCAGCCTGACTTTTCAGGCGGTTGATTTCCTCGACCAGGTCGCCCCTGGCCAGCACGGCGTTGGGCCACTCTGACCGGTCGAGCGTGCGAGTGAAGACCACCTTGGGCGTCTCGCTGAACTTCTGGCCGGCGGCAAACTCCGGATGCTCCGCATCAGCGGCAACGGCGGCCCAGTGCGGTATGAAGCCCTCGGCCAGCTTGCGGCCCAACACGATGCAGTCCACCGGATCTGTGATTGCCTGGACGCACCGGCCGATCTCCTCATCCCAGTTGAAGGTCAGCCAGTCCATCTTGCCGTGGGGACCGGCAACGAAGCCATCGATGGACAGTTGCACTTGCAGCTTCAGTTTTCTCACGGTGTTCATCCTTCCGGTGCAATCAAAGTGGAGCTATTATAGAACATTTGTGCCGATTTGTCAAGAGTTTGTTCTGTAAAAAAACCCTTGGTTGCAACTACTTCGGCGGCGGGCCGAACGTTAGTTGAGTAGCCGTCTGCGCCGTACCGAGCGTGGGTTGAGTAGCCGTCTGCGCCGTACCGAGCGTGGGTTGAGTAGCCGTCTGCGCCGTACCGAGCGTGGGTTGAGTAGCCGTCTGCGCCGTACCGAGCGTGGGTTGAGTAGCCGTCTACGCCGTACCGAGCGTGGGTTGAGTAGCCGTCTGCGCCGTATCGAGCGTGGGTTGAGTAGCCGTCTGCGGCGTATCGAGCGTGGGTTGAGTAGCCGTCTGCGGCGTATCGAGCGTGGGTTGAGTAGCCGTCTACGCCGTACCGAGCGTGGGTTGAGTAGCCGTCTACGGCGTATCGAGCGTGGGTTGAGTAGCCGTCTGCGGCGTATCGAGCGTGGGTTGAGTAGCCGTCTGCGGCGTATCGAAACCCGTCTGCGCCGTAGCGAAACGAACGTTCGGCCCGCTGCCCGGTGAACAGCCGCTGCGCGCGGCTGCCCAGAACGGCCTGCACATTGGGGCAGATCACCGCTATGTCGACCTGGTCGTATCAAGGAAGAAGGCAGATTGGGGCGTGAGGCTCGAATTGTCCCGCCCATCCCGCCGCCGCGCTGCCGGACGCGCGGTTGTCCACGATGCCCGGCCTGACGCCAGCCACGATCATCAATTTGAGCGTTGTGATCATGGCTTGTGCCGCTCCCTAGGGATCCTTCTTTTTCCCCGCCCGCAGCTTGTCGATCTGTTCCTTGGGGGTGATGCTGGCCAGACGCTCCTGCTGCGCAGCAGACGCGGCCTGCTCGCCCGGCGTCAGCCCGCCGATACCGCCCAGCACCGCCACCTGGGACATGATGCGCTGAGTCTCGCTGCTGGCGCAAGTCGGGCAGGGAGGCGTCTGGCCCTCTTCGGCCGCTCGAATCGAGCGCCAGTAGTGGTCGAAATGCTGGCCGCAGGTAGTGCAGGTGTATTCGTAGATGGGCATGAAGAGCCCCTTCCTCGCGCTAGAGCTTTTCAGCGGCTTCCAGTGCGGTTCTGATAGTCGCCAACGGCAAAAGCAAGCTGAGTGGCGCATCTAGTAACCGCAAAGCGCCATGACGGGTGTACCAAAGGGCGATAGCCTCATCCTTGGCGTCGATGAGCAAGGCCACGCCCCCAACCTCCTGTGAAGCACGCAGACAGCGCCTGCCAGCCGCCAACAGAAGTTGGCCGCCCAGCCCTTGTCCTTGCAGCGTGCGATCCACGGCCAGCCGGCCAAGGCGAAAGGCAGGTACATCGTGGTGCGCCATGCCACGCGTGATTACCGGCGGCGTCCGGGAGAACTGTACCGAGGCGGGACTGAGGGTATAGAAGCCCAGAATGTGCGTCGTCTGGTCATCGAGAACTGCAACGAAGGTTTTTGCGCCCCCCTGTTCATGCGCCTGGCGGGCATAGCGGCGCAAAAAATCGTTGAGCGCAGCATCGCCGCAGTCGAACGCATCCCGATTGTGTCGTTTTGCAATCGGTTCCTCGTGCCAGGGCGGGATGGTCACACCTGCGCCTTGCCGCCCGCGAGATGGAGGCGTGGCAGGGGCGGCAGCGCGCGCGCCGCAGCTAGCAGCTTGTCAGTGGGGGGAGGCGGATCCTCCAGGGCGCTCAACACTCGCAAGCTATCGCGCTCTGATAGCGCGATCTGCTCAGCCTCGGCGATGACTTCTTTGGCAGCCTGGATGGCGTTTTGCAGGACAAAGGCCGTGAGATCGGTTTGGGTATAAGAGACGGCGCGCACCAATAGCGCTTTGTCTTCCGGGTGGATGCGCAGCGACATCCGGCTGCTATCGTGAACGGCTACTCGCGGCATCGTAAAGCTCCTTGTCGATGTACGTTTTCAAATAGTACATCATCTTGCTTTGTCTGTCAATAAGGTACGGCTGAGAGACTGCGCGGCGCTTTGGGGCGAGGCATGGCGGCGCTACCCGTCGTCCCGCTCGATCACGGCCATGGTCACCCGATCGATCTCCTCGAGAGACGCGCCGCGCGCCCGCTCCAGCCGCTCCAGCCGCTTCTGGAACTGGCTGATGGCAAAGTCGCTGAAGTCGGCCGGCGCCAGGCCAAAGGGCACGGGATCGTATGGCTCGAACGCGTCGCCGATGATGTCCATGGCCAGCGGCAGCAGATCGTTCATGGTGTCCTCAGCCACCTGCCAGAGGCTGGGATCGACCGCAAGGAGCCGCGAGATCAGGTACATGCCATAGGCGATGTGGCGCGACTCGTCCTGTTTGAGCAGTTGGATACCCCGCACCTGGCCGGGCATCAGGCTGTTGCGCTGCAAGACGGTGAAGTAGCCGTGGTAGCCGGTCTCGGCCAGCACGCCCTCGGTGACCATGTTGTAGGTGACGGAAGCTCGCACCTGGGCCGCGGGCGAGGGATCGACCAGCAGGCGGTGCATGGTTGCGGGCAGCGCTTCGTAGAACAGCGCCCGATAGCTAGCGCTGTGGAAGCGGCTCAGATCGGCCGGCGCGCCGGCCACCTCGCTGAAGAAGCGGCTGAAGAACTCGACGTGCTTGGCCTCCTCCCAGAGGAAGCTGGTCAGGTACATCTCCTCCTCCAGCCGGCCCTCCTGGGCGATGACCATGAGGAGCGGCAGCAGGTCCAGCGTCACCGCCTCCTCGCCGGCCTGGAACAGGGCCGACAGGCGCAGCAGGATGTCCTGCTCGTCGGCGGTGAGGCTTCGCCAGTCGCGCTGGTCCTGGCTCAGGTCGATGTCGCTGGGGTTCCAGATGCCGAAGCGCTTGGCCTTCTCGAACAGACGCATGGGCGGCAGGCCGCGGCTCAGGCCGTGTGTGGTGGTGAGAAAGGAATCGTGGGTCATGGACGTGCTCCTTAACAGGTCAACAGAAAACCAACCGACGCGTCATGGCTGAATACTCACTCGGTTATAGCCGTGTTGCCATAGTTGTCAAGCCATGATAGGGTTGTGTGCGTCATATGGGGTAAAATCTGCCCGCTATTCTCAGATATGCGCCGCTCCTCTTCCTTAAGTGTTGCGGCAAAAGGAGGTTGTGCATGGCTGCGAGCGGAATCAACGTTGGGCCCAGAGGCGCGGCTGTCAATACAGTCACGTTGATTGTCGAGCCTTTAGGGGACAGGCCCAGGTCACCGGTCTGGAAGCGACTGAACGCGCCGGCGTTTCCTTGGACCAGGCTCGAATCCCTATCTGCCCACCCAGAATGAAGCCGCCCGCACCGTCGGTGGCTTCGATCTGGTCATCAGCAGCACGCAGGCGGGCTACGTGGTGACGACGACGCTGCTGCCGGCGGCGACGCGAACGGAATTACTGGCCAGGAGCGCTTCACACATATTGCGAAGATGCCATCACGGTTTCCGGAACTCGTGATGGCATCTTCGCGCTGAAACCAGGGCAATCAGCGCCAGTCCGGATTTTCAAACTGATAGACGGTGATTTGGGTCAACCAACGTACTGCCACTTCATCTATTGGGTCGACGAAACAGCAGCGGGGGCGCGGAGTTGAAGACGTTCATGGCTTGTCCACCGCTAAGGACCAGCGTGTCCTTCGTTACGCCAACTATGACAAAGCGCATGTCAACGATGGACGGAGGCGGATCAGCGCCCTCGTTGATCATGATGAAAAGCATGTCATCTTCCAGTCGATAGGTGGCTGGATACATGTACATACCTAATCCGCTGCCGCCCAAGCCCCACCCGGCAATCTGGGCTGTTCCGTCTTTCTCGAGAACCAGGCCACCGTTGCCGCCTGCGCCAAGCATCCAATAGCCTTGAATGCTATCGATACTTGGTGTCAAGACCTCTGCAACTGGCGCCGGATCTGCGACAGTTGTTGGCGCTGCCGATGGGGTAGAACGCACATATTCGATTTGGATGCTGTTATCGTGTGAGTCCAGGATCAAACGAGCATTGGTCAGTCGCACAACTTGGCATATACCACGCAGCTGTGCAACAGAGCTGTTTGCCGATACTTGAGATGATCGATCTGCCTCTACAGACAGCGAGTTGTCGCCGATAGCGAAGGTTCCCCGCCACTGGGAGCCGAATCTGTCGTGTAGCACAAGCGTACTGTCTGACGCGAAGTCGATCTGAGTTGGCGAGTATGAAGCTCCGTCGAGCACGCTGTGCTGCCCGCGCCCAGTCACCAGACATCGTTCTGGCTGTTGCTCCCCATCGCCACCCAATGCAGCAGAGAGAACATCGGACAGCATACCGCTCAGGCGAACGTAATCAGCCGTTTCCCCTTCAGCGTTTCCTGGCATCACCCATGCGCCAGCGAGATTGGCCACTGTTAGCTCAAGTTCCTTGAATGGCTTCAACATCAGGGCCGTGGATCCAGCGGTTAAAGCAAGTGTATCGCCATCCAAGCTGTACTCGAAGAGTTCCTGAATCCCCGTGGAACTCTCGATTCGCAAATGGGTCTCATCTGAGAAGACATAGCGTAGTGTCCCCAGGCCGGGGTCGCCGTAGGTGACGGCTAAATCTCCTCTCTTCTGAAATTCGATCTCGCTACCGATTTGAGTGGGCAGTAAGCGAATAGGATCAGCTGCGATATCCCCGGTAGACGCGACCACCTCCCAGCGTCCATCTGGTCGTTGCGATCTATCGCCGCCGCCGAGGCTAATCACCAATCCTGCTGCAACGACAACGATCAGCAGGCCAAGCAACAGCACGTACCGGACTGGTTTCGTTGTTGATGAACTCGTAGCCATAACTTCATTTCCTCCAATACTCACGTCGAACGTCTGCGCAGCAATGCCAGCAACCAGACCACCGACGGGATCATCGCGAGCACGATGGCCAGGTCTGGCGCATTCACTCCTACCATGCCATCCCAGATGGCTTGCCACGCTGGCTGCGTTTGATCCAGAAACCACCAGATCGCAAGTCCTCCGAAGATGGCTAGAACGAGGGTGAGCAGCGATGAAGCTACTCGCTGCCAGACCAGGACGATCAGGACTAACAGTGCGATGGCTATCAGCCACTTCACCATATCCGGCTGGCTTTCCCACCAGGTGCGAAGTTCCTGCAGGTTCTGACCCCAAGTTGTGGATGTGCTGGACGGCGGCGCAGGTGGTGGGTTGATCGACGGGGCAGCAGGGGGAACTGGCTGGCTGGCGCAATCGGTATCACTCCAGTCAACCATAACCCATCCTGTGCCGCCGCTGGGGTCGCCGGCGGCTCTGCGGCTTGTGTCATACCACAGTTTGCCGTTGGCTTGGCGCGGCCCATCGATGACCATGACGGCCCAGTTGTCCTCAGGCACCTGGGTATGCGCTCGGTAGCTCAGGCCAGGGCCTTCTCGGATACAGACGCCGGCCTGCAAGCCAATCAGACTGCCTACGTTCCAGTCAGGAGTCTGAGCCGCCACTCTTGAGACGTTTGTCGTGAGCAACAGCACAAGTATCGCGATCGGCGCGAGGCTGACCCGGCTCACCGTGATCATAGGCTCCTCTTCGGATAGCTCGGCTGCGGCTTTTCGCTACCCACTCTGCTTATCCTTCTTGAAGACTCCTATCAGCGTCACTACAACTCCGGCAAGGAAAGCAAAACCCCCAACAATAGCGACCGTCTGGATCTTGTTGGCGTCGTCGTAGTCCCATCCCATGTTGCCCAAGACGCTTGCGCCCAGAAAAGTAGAGGCGAAGAACCCTCGCTCGACAAATAGGGCAATTCCCAGGATAGCAAGCAGGATGCCGACTATTAGAAATGTCCGTCTGTTCATATATGCTGCTCCTCATCGCTGATGGTGGCAGCGGCTGGCATCGAGCGCGCTGCTCTGTGTTTTCCTGTGCCGCGATGTCACGACGAATACGAAGCCAACGGTCCAAGTTGGCCATTCGCTCCGTCACCTGCTCGCACCCTCACTGATCCACCCGCGCAACAGCGCCGGCCGGTTGATCTCCGTGGTGCGGTAACCAGGTCGATAGGGCTGGTAGACATATTCCAAATCGGACGCCCGGTAGTGGACCTCGACCACCTGGATCGGTATTTCGCCGTTGCTGGTGTGTGGTCCTGTGACCACGGCGTCGAACTCAATCTGCTTGCCGGACACGAAGACTTTGTCTCCAGTGCGCAGGGATCGAAACTCAGAATCGGTCATAGGTTTACCCTCGCTCCGTCTTCCACTGCTCAAAGACTTCGTCGGCGATCTGTTTGGTCTCGGCTGAAAGCCGGCCGCCGAGGTTGTCTGCGTGCCGTTGGGCGTCGTCGCGCGCATCCGCTACTACCCAGGATTTCTCCTCTAGTTCATGGCGTTGCTGCGGGAATAGCGCTCCGAGGATTGGATTGTATCGCGCTATTGCAGCCTGCAACACTCGATCGGCAACTTCGGCTTGTTGGCGCGCCTGCAGGTATTCGGCTGCTGTCTGTAGTTCGTCCATGACCTAACCTCTCTTTCTGTGATGGTTTGTTTACCCGGCTGGATAGTCGGAGACTGAGTGCTTTGGTCTACCAATCGACCTAAACTCGCATAGGCGCCGCGGACCCTTTACGCACTCTTCGCTTTCTTGTTTACGACATCGACCGTGCAAACAAAGACCGTGTGCTTTCCTCCAGCTTGGACAAGGTCCCATCGGCGCGCGCCGCAAGGTATGCCTCGAAGAACTCTGAGAACCGGGGCATTTGTCCTTCGTGAGCGGCCATCTCCTCAAAGTATTGGATTGCGCTTTTGGCTTGCAGCTTGGGTTTCTTGATCCGATTGATGGCTACGATCACACCAAGCACAGGTGATAAGAGCAATCCAAGCGACAAGCATATGTTACCATCGCTATTGCCAGCGACCAGGACCAAAGCGACCAAGAGCAAAACCAAAACAGTGCCGAGAAAGGCACCAACGCCCAGCAGAATGGCCGAAAGATAATTTGGTTTGGCGTGCATGTCAGCTTTGGTCCATGCTCTTGTTACGCCCTTCGCGTAGATTGCCTTAGCGGCATCGAGATATCGCTCAAACAAGGAATGACGATTCTCGCGTTCAGCAGCGCGCGCTCTGTCAGTGTCTGCTTCCGCGTGACTACCCATCCTCTCGAACAACGCCGAACGCAGTTTCAACGTTGCAATGTCGTCTGGAGCTACGGCAAGAGCAGCTGAATAATCGATCAGAGCGTTGGATTGATCGGCCCGGTCGGCATAGAACTGGCCTCTGGTGCGAAGGTTAGTTGCACTGCGGTTGAGCGCAACTGCCTTATCGAAATCCGCAAGGGCTTTTTCAGCAGATGAAAGCAGGGCATGCAACTTACCGCGTTCTCGATAATTGTCGGCGTCACCAGGTTGAAGCGAAATCGCCTGATTGATATCGACTAGTGCGCGTTCGTGCTCACCGATCTCGCACAGTGCTTGACTACGCGAGTAGTACGGCGCATGCCAATTCGGGGCAAGCTGAATAGCTTTGGTATAATCACGTAAGGCATCTGCCAGTTGCTTCTGCTCCACATAAGCCATGCCTCTTCCCCAATAGGAGATTGGCAAGGCATCTCCTAAGGCTTCTGAGTCCAGGGGGGCAGGGGACTTCTCAACTATAAGAATTACTTTCGAGAGATCGTCCACTGCCTCGGCATATCTACCGCAATTGAACTGTGCCTGGCCTCGATGGAGATAGCCCTGAACCTTGGCTTCGACAATGTCGCTGGATATCAGATGCCTGGTTGCCGTGTTAATCGCTTCTTCTGGCAGCCCTTGGTCGATCTGTAAGTCGCAAAGCTTCATCGCCTGATTGATTGCATCGATCTTGGCATTCTGTTTTGCCATTCGATTGGATCTGATGCCCAGGCCAACAAGTGTACCGATGCCTTCGGCTGCGCTGTTCACGAGGTGCTCGTCATCGCGCGCACTGATGGCCCCACCAACACCCCGAGCTGATGTTGCTCCCTGCTGCACGCCCTGCTGCATGCCAACCTGGTCCTGTTCATATTTGGCCTTGACTTCCTTATAAGTCGCCATAGTATCTCCACTCTCGTTCGATGCTTTTTTTGCAAGCACATATCCAATAGGATCTGGTGAAAGCCAGTAGAAATTATGGAAGGCTTACTTGTAGATCCTTCCAACCACCCGACTCTCCGTCGAATGACAACGCGGACATTCACGACCGCCGTTGCTGCCAGGGCATCGCCAGCAGAATTGGGCGTAGCAACGGATGCACTGGTACACATCCATATGCGATGCGCCCCAGCTATCGGGCTTGCTGCCGCAGTTGGGACAGTGTTGGTAGTCTGCCATATGGCCTCCAGGGTAGACACTCTGCAAGGGACCGATGCGATATGTGTTGGCAAGGTTCGAATAACGTCTTCGCTGCACATGCGTAATTATGCTACAAAAGCAATCTACACTACAATGGCACAAATTCCTTGTTTCTTAGGGCAATTTTGCCCTCAAGCATTCAGGTGGATGGGAAGATGAGCATCACTGATCATCAACGCTATCACGGTCAGGCTCTGTTGGTCGAAGATGACCCCTTTATGCGACAGGCGGTTGGTGGCTTTTTGACCAATCTTGGCTTCATCGTGGACACAGCTTCGAGTTTCGTCCAAGCCATGAGCTTTCTGACGAGCACCACGACCGACCTGCGGCTGGCGGTCGTGGACTTGTCTTTGCCTGAGCGGGGCGACGAAGACATAGCACCCCGCAAGCCGTTGGGCCTGGCTATTGCAAGACATATCAAGCAGACACGACGTCATGCCGGCGTGTTGGTTTGGTCTGCCTATACTCACCATCTGACCGATATTCTGGCGCTGATTGAAGATGGGTATAGGGGGATAGCCTTTGTACCGAAGGGAAGCCGGGCTGAGACTCTGCGAAGGGCGATCGTTCTGGCGCTTGACGGCGATGTTTACTTGCCTGCCGGCACCATTGCCAGGTCGACGTCTGAAGCTGTTGCGCAGTTCTTGCACGCCTTGCGCCCCGACGTTGCTCTGGCTGTACAGAACGTAGAAGCTCGCTTGGGCCAACTGTCTCCTCGGCAATTCGAGGTGGCTGCCCTGCTGATATTGCGCCCAGACGCAATCGCAAGGGAACTTGGTCTTAGCGAGAAGACCGTACGCAATTACCTCGATGATCTGTACGAGAATCTGCAATTGAAAGATCACGACATGGATGACTATCGCCGTGAAGGAATTGTCGCTTTTGCCTTCTTACTGCGCCGTCTTCACCAACGGTGATCTGATCTCTTGGCGGAGAGGCTTGCATGTTCCTGGATTCCTGGCCAGCACGATCTGTATTGGTGGCAGCTTTTGGCGTTGTAGTTCTTGTCAGTGCCTGCTTGTTGTTCCTGCAGCTCGTCGCCTCGTTTCATAATCGCATCGGATTTGGCGCCTGGGGGTATTGGTCGGTTCCGGACGATTGTTACTTGATTAGCCCGGCTACGCCCAGCTCTTGGCCGGCATTCAAGGACGGGACTCTGCTCACCTCGGATTGCATCACTACAATTGACGGCGTAACTATTGCCGAACATAAAGACAAAACCAATCTCCTGCTCACTTGGTTTCTGTTGAATGCATCGCCCGATCAGATGTTGGCCGTCGGCATCTCCCGCAATGGCGAACCAGCAGTAGTGCAGGTGGCCTCACTTCGTTTGACGCTGACGCGCCTTCTCGAGGGCGTTCTAGCCCTTGTCATCCCTGGTCTGACATGGTGGTTGCTGGCTTGGGCTGTGCTCGCGGCACAGCCTAACTCTGAGGGTAATCTGGTGCTGGCTGTTCTACTCTTTCTTGGCGCGCAACTGCTATTGACAAATGTAACGGGTCTCTATCATGGCTGGTCATCTCAGATGCATGGTTGGCTTTTCACTTGGGCTGCCAGACCGTTTCTTGGAGCACTGCTTTTTCAGTTTGCCTTTCTGTTTCCTGAACCACCTGTGAGGAGTCCTTTGCGGAACTGGCGTTTCGCATTGCAGCCTCTAGCATTTTTTGCCTGTCTTCTTAGCGCATGCGTATTCTTGGGGGCTGAACGTCTAGGCGCGTGGTCAAGACCGTTGTATTTGAGCAACAATGCTCTCATAGCGGTCATTTTTGTCGTGGGTAGCCTGGTCTTCTTTGGACGTAGCCTCGTCATCTCGCTCCGGTCATCTTCGTTGCGATCAAGGCATCAGGCTAGCTTGCTTATGTTTAGTCTCTTTTGTGTTGTACCAATTGTGGCTATGCACATGATCCTGATCGAACTCCGGTTGCCTTGGAGAGTCCTCGCTGCTTCCAACAGCACTTTTATCTACTGGATGATTCCCACGGCGACACTGCTTACGTACGCGATGCTGCGCTATCAAACCTTTACCTATCGAGGTTATGCCTTAACCGCCTTGATTGTGCTCATGGTTAGTGCAGTCCTCACTCAGATCTATTCCTTCTTCATAACGCCGCGCGGTTGGGATGGCGTTCAGTTTGCCACTGTTTGGGGTGCCGTGTTATTGACCACGCTGTTTTGGTTCGTCGACTCTCCCTTGCGCCGCGGTTTTCGGCGGCTCTTTGTACGCCACGAGTTCGACTTCCAGATCACCGATCGCTTCTCGCAAGAGATGGCGGCAACTCAGGGCCTCGATGACGCATTGGCGCGCAGCGCAAGCTCTTTGCGCGCGAGCCTGGAGGTTGCCTGGGCCGCCGTAACCAGTGCATTTCGACCGGGTCGCCTCTGGTTAGCTGAAGCCGAGAATCCAGCCTGCACCACGCTTGCCGTGGTCGATGGCCTACCAGAGGCTGTGCTGCCTGGCTCGCCAGCGTTGGCCCACAGTCTGGAGGATGGCGACCAGACGATGGGGATGATCTTGCTGGGCCATCGCACCACGGCAGAACCACTCGATGACAAGGACAGGCAACTTATCGCTCTTCTTGGCCATGAACTAACCCGCACCTTATCCGTCCATGCGCACATCGAGAACTTGGAGCAGGTGCCTGGGCGGATACTGGCCGCCGTCGATGCCGACCGCAGTCGCATCGGCCAAGACCTGCACGATTCCGTATTGCAGTTCCTGGGCGCCATTCCGTTGGAGTTGGATCGGGCTATTGGGCTGGCCAACCACGATCCGGCGCAAGTCCGTGCCATTCTGGACCGCACCATCGATCAGGCTGAGATCGTATCTCAGGAAACACGAGCGTCGGTCTATGACCTGAGCCCACCGCTGCTGCTTCGTCACGGCGTTGCTGATGCGGCGCGTGCATATGCCGAACAGGCCTGCGCCCGCAGCGGCGTCCAACTGCGTTGGTCAGTTGACTCAGAACCAGTATGGCGTCAGTTGCCAGAGACACAGGCCGCTCAGGTGTACCGGATCGTTCAGCAGACAGTAGACAATGCCCTGGCTCATGCCTGCCTTACGGTTCTCAGCGTTCGATTTGAGCGCGGAGAGGAAGATTTTTTCGTCCAAGTGAGCGATGATGGCGTCGGCTTCGATCCCGCCTCGATCTCGCGAACCTCACATGGCTCTCCGCAGGAGGCTGGTCTTGGCTACATCTCTATGCAAGCGCGCGCCAAAGCATTGGCTGGTACGCTGATTGTGCATAGCTCGCCGGGCGTAGGCACGACGATCACGCTGCGTTTTCCGCCCGTTTGACCTTCAGGCACTGAGTTTGCACTTTTATAGAGCCACCACATCGAGCCGGTGGCGACTACTTTTGCGTTTTGCCTGCTGCCCAACCATTTTCATTTCATGAACTGTATCCGCACCAAGGACGATCAGAGCGGTTGGCGCGTCAGCTTAGGCGCCAACATGGAGGGATGAATAATCCATCAGCAAGCCATCCTTCCAGCAAGGATGAATATTGACCGAATTCTCCTTGAGAGAAGGACAATGCGAGATATCCTGCGTCAGCTCATCGCCTCTCTCTCGACCCAATCGAACCGCGCCTCCCCCAACGCCCGCCGCTGCAAATCCACCACCAACGCCTCCACCGCCGCGGCATCCGGCTCAGCCGGCAGCGCGCTGGCGGCCGCGGCCGCGGCCAGCTCCCGGCGCAGATCGGCCACCAACGCCATCAGCTCGTCGTAGCTGTAGCGCCCGCCCAGCACCGCGCGCAGCCAGGCCGCGTCGGGCCGGCGCACTTGCACCACCCCTTCGCGCAGGATCTCGATGCCCATGCGGTACAGCCGCAGCAAATGAGCCGCGTGCTTGGTGTCGTAGCCGTGCAACGCCTCCAGCGCGGCCCGCTGCGGATGGCGGTTGGCGCGCCAGCTCTGGTAGTTCTGCCAGTGCTTGAGCGCGGCCCGATAGGCCCGTTCCTGCTGCGTGTCGGGGAAGCGAAAGCCGCCTTTGGGATGGGGCGTCGCGCCAAACTCCGGCGGGGTGGGCTGGTGGTCAGGTGGGTTGTGCAGCCAGCGATAGTGGGTCTCCATGCGCTTGAGCTGGTCGTCGGCGTAGCCGGCGTAGGTCTGCGCCACCTTGCGCGACAGGAACAGCCCGCGCGCCGCCCGCAGCGCCTCGCCGTAGGCGTCGATGTATAGCACGTCTCCCTCGTCCGCCCACAGGATATCCAGCATGTTGGGGTTGTTGGCCAGCGCCAGCCGCGCGAACTTGGCCAGGCCGTAGATCACCACCTCGCTCGCCCGGTCCTCGTATTGCTCGAAAGCGCTCAGGCCCAGCAGGTAACGCGCGGGCGGGATGCACACCCCGCGCACGTCCAGGTCGCTGTCGGGGCCGGCCGTGCCAAAGGCCTGGCTGCCCCACACGGTCTTGAGGATGGTGCAGCGCTCGATCCAGTCCATCACATGCCCTCCGCCAGCCGCACCCGCAGCACGAAATCGTCCAGCGCGGCCTCGTTGGTCGGCTCCAGCGGCAGCGGGCTGGCGTCGCGCGCCGCGACCAGGTCATCGTGCAGCCGCGCCAGCGCCGCATCGTGCTCCTCCACCGGCAATAGGAGCGCCGCGTGTTCGCTGGTCTTGGCCGCGATCAGCGCCAGCAGATGGTCGTAGCCGTATTCAGGCGCCAGCTCGGCCAGGCTGGCGTTGACCTGGCCGGTGCGCAGCAGATGGATGCCGGTCAGGCTGACCCGGTAGGCGTAGAGCAGCGGCTTGAGCGGCGCGGGGCCGGCCGCGGCCTGCTTGCGCCATTGCAGCCACTGGCTGCGCGCGTAGCCGGCGTAGGGCTGGTAGACCCGGCGGAAGATCGCGCCTTGCTGCGCCAGGCTGCGCAGCTCCTCGGCCCAGGGCGTATCCAGCACCACCAGCGGCGAGAAAAGCTGCTCCAGGTAGTTGCCATGCGGCTGCAAGAGCAGGGCCACGTACTTGACCAGGTCGTGGCTGACCAGGTCGATCTCCACCCCGTCGACGGTCCAGGTGCGGCTGGCCGTCGGCTTGGGCGGGTGCAATCCCAGCAGGCCGCGGGCCGGCAGCACATGGCAGCCGCGCAGGTCCACATCGCTGTCGGGCGAAGGAAAGCCATACAGGTGCGCGCCGCTGATGCTGGCGAAGAGCAGCGGATGGCGAAGCGCTTCAGCAACGACGCGACGATAGAGGCTGGTATCAATCATAAGGGTAGAACGTCACTACTCTATGCTGCTGCGTCTGCGCTCAGTTGATCCGCTCAGGTATGGCGCGGCTTCAACCAAGGCGATCCAGGCTGGCCAATGGGTGAAATATGGGACATCTCTCAGGGCGACAGGATTTGCGACACCGTCACAAACTGATACCCGTTGCGCTCGAAGAAATCCAGCAGGCGAGGCAGAGCCGCGGCGTTGGCGGGGTTGACGTCGTGAAAGGCGATGATCGCGCCCGGGCAAACGTGCTCGACGACCCGCTGGTAGATGGCGTCGGCCGTGATGTCGTCCGTCCAGTCGCGGCTGTCCACGGTCCAGCCGACCGCATGGTACCCTTCACTGTTGGCGACCCGCACCACGGTGTCGTTGATGGCGCCGAAGGGCGCACGCAACAGAGGCTTGGTAGTAGCGCCGGGGTAAGCCTCCCGGGTCAACTGCTCGGTCAGCGCCAACTCCCAGCGAATGACGCTTTCCGACATGTACAGCATGTTGTCGTGCGTGTAGGAGTGGTTGCCCAGCTCGTGGCCATTGTCCAGGATCTGGCCGATGATGTAGGGATGCCTGACAAGCGCCCCGCCCAGCACAAAAAAGGTAGCCCGGATGCCACGCGCGGCCAGCATCTCCTTCAGATCCTGATTGCCCTCAGCATAGCCCACGTCGAACGAGAGCGCCACCCGCTTCTGCCGGTTGTCGCGACCGAGATAATAGCCAGAGACGCCGAAGGGCAGGTCCTCGACGCGTGCGATCGACGGCAAAGGGGCTGTCCACTGGCTCGGCGGTACGCTGCCCGGCGGCAAACGAATGGCCCGGCCGGCCTGGCCTGTCCAGCCAGGGTTGGCGGCGAGAATCGCCTGCTCAGAGACCTTTGCGTTGGCGGCAAGGAGGGCCAGGGTGTCGTTCGGCCAGAGACAGTAGGACTCGTATCCCTCTGACTGAACGGCAGGGGCTGGCTGGAGCGTCGGAAAAGCAGCACCTTCAACCGGCGTCGCTTCCGCGGCGGGCGAAGTCGGGACGTCGGCCATCAGCGCCTCAGCCCAGCCGGAGTGGACAGCAGAGGCGGGCTCCGCAGTTTCGTTCGCGCGTGACCGGGCCTGCCCTACCCCAAGAAGAGCCAGCCCGGCCA
>Ga0209573_1002626_pt1 | contig 22248 bp, 18 predicted proteins | sample TNRBio252014_DNA_FD_185870 | JGI IMG/M metagenome (GOLD analysis project Ga0209573, IMG submission 185870) | Wastewater treatment Type I Accumulibacter community from EBPR Bioreactor in Madison, WI, USA - TNR Reactor_6/25/2014_ DNA (SPAdes)... | ecosystem: Engineered > Bioreactor > EBPR >...
GAGTCTGTCAGGCGGCGGTGCAGGTGTTGGGCGATGAGATCCAGGCGGCGGCCGTCTTGTTCCGCGCCGGATCGGAGTTCGCGGTGAAAGGGGACTTTGGTTTCGGACTCCACGGCGCGGCCGGTCGACGGATCGAGGCCGCAAATTCCTTCTCCGCCCTGATGCTGGAGAGCGGGATGACGGCCTCGGTCAATGATCTCCACGCGCGTCCCGATCTGGTGTTGCCACGCTCCAGCGTGGGGCCGCCCTTCCGCTCGGTGCTGGGATCGCCCATCTGGCTGAACGGCGGCGCGGTGGGCACGCTCGAAATCTACACGACGACGGCCCGCGAATGGACCGAGCACGAGTTCCGCATCGTCGAGTGGCTCGCCGTGCAGACGGCGGTGGGTCTGCAGGCGATCGAATTCCGCCGCGAACTCGAACAGAAGAAACAGGACGCGGAAGATGCCTCAATTCAGAAGACCAACTTCCTCGCCGCCGTCTCGCACGATATCCGGAATCCGGTGAACGCCATCTCCCTGCTCGCCGAGGTGATCGAACGCTGCTCGATGGACCCCGCGAAGGTGGCGAGAATCCCGGAATTGTCGAAGAGCCTGTGGAACAACGCCCGCTCGCTCGTGGAACTCGTCAGCGACGTGCTCGATCTGACGAGACTCGAGGCGGGCATCCTCGATCTGAGTCTTTCCGACTTCTCCCTTTGCGAATTGATTCGGGAAGAAGTGGAAAAGGCATTGCCACAGGCCGAGAGCAAGAACCTGAAACTCGAATGCCGCCTCCCCGCGGGAGAAATCCGGCTGCTCTCGGATCGCATCAAGGTGGCGCGGATCATCGCGAATCTCATCGGCAACGCGGTGAAGTTCACCGAGCACGGCGGCATCACGATTGATTACTCCCGCGAGGAGGACGGGCGCCTCCTCATCCATGTGCGCGACACCGGGATCGGGATCCCTTCCGAGCAGGTCGAACACGTCTTCGATGAGTTCATGCAGGGTCGCAATCCAGAACGGAACCGCGAAAAAGGCACCGGCCTCGGCCTCGCAATCTGTCGCAGTCTCGTCCGCTCGCTCGGATTCGACATCGGAGTGAAAAGCCTCATCGGGGTCGGCTCCACCTTCACCGTGGAGATCCCCGCGGGGCATCTTGCCTCGGATCGAACCGGAAACGAGGCCGCACCGCAGGGCGGCTCGATCACCGTCACCGACTCCGCGGGGTCGCCCGGCCCGCCCATCCTAGAGGGCACGCGGGTGCTGCTGGTGGAGGATCACGAGGTCGCCCGCGAGATGACGACACAGCTCCTCGAATCGGAGGGGGCGGTGGTCGATACCGCGGCCAATGGACGTGAGGCGATCCGGCATCTTTCGTCGGGACGGCACCAGGTCTTGCTCCTTGATCTGAACCTGCCCGATTTCGATGGCATCGAGGTGCTGCAGAATCTCCGGAAGACCCGTCCCGAATCCCTGCGGGTCGTCCTCGTCGTCTCCGGTGACGTGCGACCCGAGCGCATCACCCAGGTGACCGAGCTCGGTGCCGATGGCCTCGTCGGAAAACCCGTCAGCCTGCAAAAGCTGAAGGAAGCGCTCGCGGGAAAACTGGTCGCGTGAACTCGTCCGGGTGAACCTTTTCGGCTGCCCGGACCACGTAGAGATCGAATACCCGTTGACGGCGTTTCGCGATTCGCCGCTCTTCCCCCTCCTTCGCTCCATGAAAAAACGCCTGCCCGCCCTTGCCCCCATTCTCGTCCTGCTTTGCACAGGCGACGCGCTCTCCGCCACTGGTCCCTGCCGCATCGAGGTGGTCGATGCCGAAAACGGCTGGCCCGTTCCTCTCGTCGAGCTGAAGACGAATCACCACGTGACTTTTTACACCGACAATGCCGGTGTCGTCGCCTTCGACCTGCCCGAGCTGATGGGCGTCGAGACCTGGTTTTCGGTGGCGGCCGATGGCTACGAGGTGAAGGCCGATGGTTTCGGCAGCCGCGGATTCCGCTTCGTCCCCGAGCCCGGAGGAAAACACATCGTGAAGGTCGATCGCACCATCGTCGCGAAACGCCTCGGGCGGCTCACCGGCGCGGGACTTTTCGCCGAGAGCCAGCGACTCGGCGAGCATCTCGATTGGAAAGAGAGCGGCATCCTCGGATCCGACAGCATCCAGTCCGCCGTGCACGGCGGACGTCTCTTCTGGGCTTGGGGCGACACGATCGTTCCAAAATACCCGCTCGGTCTCTTTCACATGAGCAGCGCCACCACGACGACGCAACCGCTCGCCTCCTTTGAGCCGCCCCTGAAGCTCGCCCTCGATTATTTCCGCGATGCCGATGGAAAGGTTCGCAATGTCGCCAATGTCGCTCCTGACGATCCCGGCCCGACCTGGGTGGGTGGTTATGTTAGTCTCCCGGCAGCCGACGGCAAACCGCGTCTCGTCGGTCACTACGCGAAGATCGAGCCGCCCCTCGCCAGCTACCGCACCGGCCTTTGCGTCTGGAACGATGACAAGGAAAATTTCGAATCGGTGAAAGTGATCTGGGATCGCAAGACCGACGGAAAAAAGGAGCCCGCCTCGCCCGTGGGACATCCGGCCTTCTGGACCGACGAAAGCGGAAAGGAATGGCTCCTCTTCGGCAATCCCCTGCCCACGATGAAGATGCCACCGACCTACGAAGCCTGGCTCGATCCATCGCAATGGGAGGTGCTCGAGCCGCAGGAGAAACTCGAGGCGGCCGGCGGAGGCAAGGTGAAGCCCCACAGCGGATCGATCGCGTGGAACGATCACCGGAAGAAATGGGTGACGATTTTCGTCGAGCATTCCGGCAAACCCTCGCCCCTCGGCGAGGTCTGGTATGCCGAGGCCGACTCCCCGCTCGGACCTTGGGGGGTCGCGGTGAAGGTGCTCTCGCATCGCGACTACACCTTCTACAATCCACGCATCCATCCGACCCTGACCCCCGCCGATTCTCCGGTGCTCCTCTTCGAGGGCACCTATACCGAGTTGTTTTCCAAGGCGAAGAAATCGACGCCCCGCTACGATTACAATCAGATTCTCTACCGCCTTGATCTCGACGACCCGGCCCTCGCGGCGGCGCGGGTCTCGGAATGAAGTCTCATCACCTCGCGTAAATCACCGGTCTCGTGAAAGCATTTTGCGAGGACGGGATTGCAAATTGCGGCGTCGAAGAGGCGTGAAGACGTCGCGCAGCCTCCACCGAGGTGGCGCGATGAGCCGCCATTCCCTCTCCTAAAAGGGTTTGGGCGATTTCTTCCTCACTTGGGCCTCTTCCTGCGCTTGAGAGAAGCATGAAACCCACCTCTCGAAAGGCCCCCCGCCTTTCCAGGCCGTGCATGGTTGGGTCGGCCTTCTTCATCGCCCTCTTGGCGGCCTATCTGGCGAGCCCGCGCATGGTGATCCCTCGCGATTCCCCGCCGACCTCGCCCGCGCTTCAGCCGCCCGTCGCGGATTTTACCACGCTCGACCCCACCGCCCTCCTCGAAGATTGGATGCTCGTGTCCAGCGATCCAGGATCGGTGCCCGGGCCGGAGCTCCTTTCCGATTTTTACCGTCCCGCGTTCTCCACACATCCCTGAAATCCAAATGATACCCAACCTACCGCGTGGCGGCCCATTGCTCCTCCTTTGTCTGATCGCCGGATTACTCTCCCTGACCTCCTGCACTACCACCGATCTGGGTGCGAACCGGACCGGGGGCATGGCGGTCGGCACCTGGGTCACCCGACTCCCTTCGGGCGCGGAACGAATCGAAGAAAAGGGAATCACCTACTACCGCTACGGTCCCGATTTCTATGTGAGCCGGGAAGGGCGGTTTGTCGTCGTCTCGTCCCCGCACTCGACCATGGCAGAGAAACGCGCCATGACCCGCTGGCTGTTCTGACGCGGGCTTCTCCTTGTCGGGTCGTCACAGGTCTTTCCTGATCATCGGACCCTTCGGTCGCTGACGCACCCGGTAGCCCTGGCTGCCGTTGCTCAGCTTCTCTAATTCAAAAAGGTCGATCGCGCCAAAGAGCCCGCTGAGCTTGGCGAAGCCGAAAGTGCGGTGGTCGATCGAGCTCTGGTTCGAAATGTGATTTCCCACCGGGCCGAGCGGCGCCCACCCATCCTCGTCGGCATAGGCCTCGATCGCGCTGCGCAAGGTGGTCAGCAGTTTGGTATTGCCCTTGAGCTGGTCGGCCGAGGTCCGCTGCGCCTTGCGGGCGGCGGCGACCTTCTCGTCGTCGTCGAGGTAGAGGAATTTGGTGCAACTATGGATGAAGGGCGGCGGTGTGTTCTGACCACCGAATCCGATCACCTGTTTCCCCTCGGCACGGAGACGGTGACAGAGCGGAGTGAAATCACAGTCCGACGAGACGAGGGCGAAGGTCTTGACGGATTTGGTGTAGAGGATATCCATCGCGTCGATCACGAGCCGGATGTCGGTGGCATTTTTGCCCTTCACCAGATCGAAAAGCTGCACCGGTTCGATCGCGTGTTCGTGCAGGACCTCCGACCATCCCTTCAGTCCCGACTTCGTCCAATTGCCGTAGGCCCGCCGGATGTTGGCGACCCCGTGACTGGCAAGTTCGGCCATGATGAAGGAGATCTTCGCCGCCGGCGCGTTGTCCGAATCGATGAGGAGGGCGATGCTGTCGTCGGGTGTGATCATGGTGTTCCGCTGGAGGCGATCGGTCGAAGACTATCACGGATCCCGCCTCGGCGGAAACTTCGAAAATCGGGAGACTGCGGATCACCGGATCGCGGAGTGGTTTCCACCGGCGTTTTGGTCGAGCATAAGCGGTCAAGTGATGAAGCTGCCATCTCTCCTTCTTTTGTTGTTCACCGCCTACCTCTCTGGCGCCTGCGGGGCCGATCCCGCGCTCCGCGCCCCGATCACGGCCGGTCAAAAGGTCGCGACCTGCGGCCACAGCTTTCATGTCTTCACCTACCGGCAAGTGGCGGAGATCGCCGTCTCCGCGGGGTTGGAACACGAACTCGTAGGTCTTTCAAGCATCGGCGGATCGACCGTGAAAAAACACTGGGCGGTGCCCGAGGAAGAGAGCAAAGCCAAGCAGGCCCTCAAAGCCGGATCGGCTGATGTGCTAACCCTCGCGCCGATCTGGCTGCCGGATGAAGGGATCGAGGCCTTCGTGAAATACGGACTCGAGCACCGGCCCGACCTGCGCATCCTCGTGCAGGAATACTGGATGCCGAACGATGAATACGAGCCCGTCTACCCCTTGCAGACGAAGAAGAAAGTCGACCACAACGCCACCGATCTTGTCCAGTTACACGACGCGACCTCGCGATACGCAAAGGACATCGAGGACCACGTGCGCGCCCTCAATGCCTCGGTGGGAAAAGAGTCGATCTTCGTCGTGCCGGTCGGTGCGGCGGCGGTGATCCTGCGCGAGAAGATCGCGAAGGGCGAGGCTCCAGGCTTGAAACAACAGAGCGACCTCTTCCGCGACAACTGGGGCCATGCCCTCGTCCCCCTGCAATTCCTCTCCAGCTACTGCCACTATGCCGTGATCTATCGTCGCAGTCCCGTCGGCCTGCCCGTGCCGGCGGCATTGCGCGAACTCAAAACGATGAGCGCCGATGAGCAGGACGGACTGAATGCCCTCCTCCAGGAAATCGCTTGGGAAACGGTCAGCCGCCATCCCATGACCGGCGTGGCTCCGCCTCCGTGAGCCCCTTCCCTCACAAATCCCCATGCCTTTCGCGGCATCCGCGCTAAGGTGCGGGCATGTCGTCGTTTCGAACCTTTGACCTGATCCCCTCCCTCCAGGCCACCCTGAAGTCCGAGGGTTTTGTGACCCCCACCGAGATCCAGGAGCGCGCCTTGCCAGCCCTCCTTCGCGGAGAATCGGTCGTCGGCGTCGCTGAGACCGGCAGCGGCAAGACGATCGCCTATGCCCTCCCCGTTTTGCAGAAAGTGAAGCAACTCGAAGAAGGCGGCGACGCCGTTTCCGAAAGCGGACAGCCGCGCGCCATCGTCCTCGTGCCCTCGAGCGACCTCGGCGAGCAGGTCGCGAAGGCGATGAAGCTGTTCACCCACGACACCCGCGTCCGGGTGCGCTCGGCCGTCGGCGGCGTGGCCATGAAGATCGCGCGGAAGAACGTGGGGGGTGCCTTCGAGGTGCTCGTCGCCACACCGGGACGGCTTGAGCAATTGATCGCGATGAAGCTGGTCAATCTCTCCGACGTACGTTTCCTCGTCTTCGATGAAGCCGACCAGATCCTCGACCAGGGTTTCCTCCCCGCGATCAAGCGCATCCTCAGATCCAGTCCCGCCGAACGTCAGCTCGCCCTCTTCACCGCGACCGCCTCGGAGGCGGTCCACGCCCTCATCGCGGAACTGTTCCGCGGCGCGGAAGTGATCGAGACGAAGGGACGCCATCGCCTCGTCTCGACCCTCGTCACCGTGAACCTCGCGGTGCCGCGCGGACGCCGTTTTCCCCTCCTCGAAAAGGTCCTCGGCGAGCCGGTCGAGGGCGGCACCCTGATCTTCTCGAACACCCGCGAGCAATGCGACGAACTCGCCGAAGAACTCGTCGAGAACGGCTACCCGTGCGCCATCTACAGGGGCGACATGGACAAGAAGGAGCGACGCCAGAATCTGCAGCAGTTCCGCGATGGCGAGCTCGAAATCCTCATTTCCACCGATCTCGCCGCACGGGGTCTCGATGTCGAAAACATCGGTCGCGTCGTGAACTACCACCTCCCCCGCGAGATGAAGAACTACCTCCATCGCGCCGGACGTACTGCCCGCGCCGGACGCGAGGGCACCGTGATCAACTTCGTCACTGAGCGCGACCAAAATCTGATCAAGCGCCTCGAGTCCGTCGGTGGAGCCGGGTGATCGACAATCGGTTTCCGGTGGAACCGAAGGAAGGGGGAGACGATTCCTGACGTTTCGGCCGGATCGACGCGGTCACGACGACGTCGCCCATCATTTTCATCCGAGGATCTTTCATGAACTCCTCTCGCGACCCTGCCGCGGACTGAGTGAGTTACGACAATTCTTGAACAGCCCGCCCTCCGTCGGGTCAATGACACGGAAGGGGAAAGATTCCCGCCTCCCGTTTCACGAACCGCGATGACCCGCAAAGACACCGAATATTCCCACGTCCATGTCGGCTTCGATGGTCGCGTGCGGAAGACCTTCCGGGGCGAAAACGCGCGGCGGCGTTTCGAAACGGAAGTGGCCGTGCTGCGGCACCTTGAAGAACGCGGCTGCGACTACGTGCCCCGCCTCCTCGAAGCCGACGAAGACAGCCTGACCATCGTCACGACAAACTGTGGTCGCATCGTCGACCGGATCAGCCCGCGGAAAGCCGCCGAGCTCTTCGCCGATCTCGAGCGCGACTACGGAGTGCGACACGAGGATCCCTTTCCCCGCAACATCACCTACCGCACCCAGGACGGACGTTTTTGCCTGATCGATTTCGAGTTCGCCTCCATCGTCGACGAGAACGGCGAAGTCGCCCCCGGGGGAGTCAGCCTGAAAGTGCCCGGGCGGGAGTAATGGGAAGGCCGCCTGAGCGGCTCACTTCAGGGTGTAGACGACCGAGTAATAAACCGCTTCCGCGCCGCTCGTATCGGTGATGAAGAAGCTGAGCGTACCCGCAACGGCCTCCTTGCGCTTCTTCTCAATCTCCGCGTTGTGGGTGACAATCACCGTCGTACCCGAAGAGCTGTTGTATTCATTCACGTCTCGCGTGTCATGAGCGAAGGGGATGTTGATTCCGCCGCGGGCGGTCAGCTTGCCTTTCGCGGCGATCTTGAAGGTGATCACCTTGCCTTTCGTGAACGAGGGGATCCCGGCCGGGATCGGATTCGGCGTCGGAACACCGGCGAGGCCCGTCTGTTTCGTCGAGGTCACCGAGGCGACCTTCAGCTTGAAGGTATCGCGCACGGAAAAGCCTCCGTAGGTTTTCGCCTCGGCCGAGGTGGAGGTGAGGATAAGGGCGGTGACGACGAGAACGCGGTTGAGAAGTGATTTCATGAGGTTACGAATGGAAAGACATTTTATTCCATGACTGTCGTTTGTCGAATCACCGCTTCATACCTTCGTGGTGGATTCGTCCGTGCGCGGCCCGCTTTTTGCCCGAAACCATTGCCATCCGGGACCCGCCCACGGTAGAATCCCCCCCATCGTGCACGCCCCCACCGCTCCCCGGCCGAACCCGGGCAAACTCTTTTTCCTTGGAGCCGCCTTGCTCGCGCTTCCGTTGTTGGTGGTGTTAGGCGTCGTTCTTCTCATCGAGCCCGGGGACCGCTGGGCGAGCCATCCCGATGCGGTCCGTCCTTGGGCCGTGGAGGAGTACGAGCGAACCCTCTCGCCATCGACCCGTGTGGCGCTTCCCGCTCTCGCTGATCTGCCCCTGCCTGCGGTGGAGGTCGTGGATTCGGAAAAGGGAATCGAGATCACCGGATCAAAAACGGTCGAGTTCCGGAATGAACCCTGTCACGAGCTCTTTTTCGCCGATGGCAACGGCACGGTGACGCTCCCCGATGGCACCCGCCTCACCCTTGAGGCGATCGCCTTGCTCCTTCCCTCCGACGTCCGGGATGATGACGATCGGACCTATCCCAAAGGTCGGCCCGAATGGGTCGATCCACGGACGGGTCAGCCCTACGTCGGTGATTCCGGGGCCACCTGGTGGCAGAAAGAGCGCTCCCTTCCCCACGACCAGCCCCGCCTTCAAATCCATGTGAAGAAGGAAGGCGGGGCCTCTCTCTGTTGGCATTCGCCCCGGATTTTCGACGCGAGGAGCCGGGTAAGCCTGAACTCGGTCAGCACCTATTCGGAAACGGAAACGGATGGCGATTTTTGGGTCGGTCTCCATACCTGGCACCAGACGAGCATCGAGATCAGCGTGCCTTTTGCCTACGGACCGGTCGAAGAGCACGTGCTCGAATTGCGGGAGGGCGCAACCGTTGAATTCGGTCCCGCCGCCCGTGTCGAGCTGTTGCGTCTCGTGCCCGGCAGGGTTTCCTCGAGCGAGTGGGGCGGTGGATCAGACAGCTTCCGTTCCTTTTTCCATCGTCCCAGCGGCGAAGCCTCGACGAATCCGGAGCGTTCCGCGATTCTCTTCGTCTGGCCTCCGCCCGCCGCGGTGATGATCGAGACCCTTACCCCGGATGGAAAGGGCGACGATTTGCTCCACGGGAATGACGGTGTTTCATACCTTGCGCAATCCGGTGAGAAAGCCACCGCGACCGAAGTGCGGCTGCGGCACTACCCTCGCCTCGGCCGCGCGGTCTTCCGGTTGCCGAAGCTTCCTCGTTTGCCCGAGGTCGAAAATCTCTTTGCCACACCCATTCCGAAGATGCGGATCGACCGAGAAAGCGAATGGTTAGCAAACGTTGCGGATGCCGTCGAGGCACGACAGATCCACTCGGGAACCGGGACGCCTCTTCCCCATTCGCTCTTTCCGATGGAGGTCGAAAACACCACTCCGGGGAAACTGCTTGCGGAGTATGAACGGCAGTCCGGGAAGCCGGTCTACTTTGACGACGACACCTTCGAACTGACCGGACAGCCTCCCCCCGGTCTGGCTGAAAAGATTCAGGAATGGTGGCGGAGCACGGGGATCACGGTGCTGCGTCCCTGAGAAGTGATTCTTTCAGTTGCTCTTCCACCAGTGCCCGGATCGCCGCCGGATCGAGCCCCGGGCCGATGCAGACCTAAAGGTCAAAGGCTCGTTTTCCGATTGTCATCCGCAGCAGAACCCTGCACGATGTCGACCTTCGAAAGATGAATGGGTCCCTCCGACTGTGCTCTTGCCTCGCCGCCTTCCTCACCCTCCCCGTCTCCGCGCAGGACGCCACCTTGGTTCCCGAGCGCGATTGGACGAGCACGGACGGAAAGGTGATGCGGGCTTCCCTGGTCGCATTTGAAAAAGGCCAGGGCCAGTTCCGCACCCCCGAGGGACGACGCTTCGTGATCCCTGACGACCGGCTCTCGATGCGCGATCAGGTCGAGGTCTTCGTGGCGCGGGTCCAGTCGCAGCTCGAGGTCTCGCACTCCGCGGACATCAACACCGATTTCTATTATTCAAAGCACATCCCCTCGAACCGCCGCAACGAAAAGAATCACAGTTACGTCGCCTTCGGTCCCAATCGTTTCAACCTGTCCATCTCTCTGATCGAGCCCGGGATCGATCTCGGCGTCTACCGCGAGGTCGCCGTCGCCGGTGCGGAGGGAGATCCCGAGATCGTCTTTCCTCTCGAAGAGGGCAATGTCCGCCGTTTCACCCGCAATGGAGCCGAGCAGGTCTACCTCCGGCTGCCCTTTTTCGCCGGCACGAACGAAGACAAGCTCCCTGCGGTGGAGAAAGCCCTCGCGGCCAATTCCCTCACCTTCGTGGCCCGGGGCGGGACGGCGGCGGAGCGGCGGTTCACCTTCGACGAGTCCGAAAGCAACGCTCTGCGCGAAGTCCTGGCGATCTACCGCCAAGGCTCCCAGCTGATGGCCGGAGGTTTTCTGAAGCGGGCCCGCCTCTCCGAACAAACCCCAGGTGCCGCCGACAAGCCGGTCGCCGGGACCGATGCCCCCGTCACCGCCGGCGGCGGCGATCCGCTCGAGCCGTTCCGGAAGAGCCTCTCGCAGAAGAAATACGGCAGCCTGAAATGGAACGAGGAAACCGTCGACGGCCTCGGGTTTCTCGGGGCTGATGTCGTCGTGAGAAAATCCAACGGCGAGGTCGCCCGCGCGCCTTTCGCGCAGATCGCCGCTCCTGATCGGAAGCCCCTTTTCGAAAAGCGGCTCGAGGAGGCCTTCGGCGACGCCAAGTATGTTTCTTCGGCCGGCATCACCGTCTTTCACCATCCCGACTGGGATTCGCAGCGGATGAACTACAGCCGGTCCATCCTCCTCACCCTGAATCCAAAAGGGGAATATGATCTACGCGTCTTTGCCTGGGCCGTCCTCCACGGCACCTTGGTGAAAGAAATCCTTGTCCGTGGGGACACGCAGCAGGCCCCCTTCCTCGTGGCTTGCCGCCCCGACGATTCCTACCTGCGCGATCGCACGGACGGCACGAAAAACACCCTCGTCGGCACCTACCTCAGCGACCAGGATTCCGAAACCGCCCTCACCATGCTCGGCTCGAAGTCGCTCCAATTCCGCATCCGCTCGGTCGAGAACCAGGACTACAGCGTGAACCTGCAGGAGGACGAACTCGAAGCGACGCTCGAAGCGATCGCGTTGTTCCAGTGGTCGCGGCAGTTGTGAACCCAGTCTCTACGGCCCCTCGGACCCGAACTCCGACCAGTCCCCATCAGGCCTTTCCAACGACCAAATCTTGTCGCGGCCGCGACAAGATTTGGTCGCGATATCGACAGTCTTGGGGTCAATCTTTCTCGCCGAGCAGCTTGCCCGCGCCGGTTAGGACCTTCTTGCGGACCTGCCAGACCTCGCGTCCGAGATAGCCTTCCGGCAGCAATTCTTGAGGCAGCAATGGGTCGAGGGCAAAAGCGGCTTTCCACGCGGCCCGTTCTTCGGCCATCCATTGCTCGATCGCCGGCCGATTTCCTGATTCGGGAATGGAAGAAAAACGCTCGAGCACGGCGAGTGCTTCACGATAACGCTCATTGATCGCGTCGAAATCCCACGCGGCACTCACCATGCGGTCGTCGACACATTTGCCCTTCGAATCCGCGAGCAGCATCACCAACTGCGAACACTCGGGTTCATCACCCGCCACCAGGCTCTCAAGCGAAGCACAAACGCGTGGGGCGATCCAGACGCTCCCTTGGAGGCAACCGCACCCCGCGGCGGCGAGCGCCCGGGTGAGCCTGCGTCGCTTCGATCGTTCAGACTCCGGGATGTCGAAGAGAAAGAGCCTCCATTTCCTGTCCCATTTGCCCGACCAGGCGGCCTCGGGATCGCGTCCGCCGAGCGCGGCAAGTCGCCCCGCTTCGGTGAGCCGGTGAAGGCGACTACCCGTAGCGCGATCGGTCAAGATCTCGATGTATCCTTGTGCCTCTAATCGCCGGACCTGTCGAAGGAGGCCAGCCCGGAATGCCCAAGCCTCGAAACCGTCCTCGAGATTCCTCAGGGTGGGGCGCATCGGCTTCTCGGCCAGCCATAGGAAGCGGTAGAGCAGCATTTCCGTCTTTGCTTTCATGTGCGTTCTGCGACCAAATCTTGTCGCGGCCGCGACAAGATTTGGTCTGAAACCATGAGAAGCAAGTGCGGAGCGGGCTCGTGATTATTTTAAGATCCGCAGGACGTGGACGTGCGGCCAGCGTTTGCCGGTGACGTGGAGGAGACCTCCCGCGGGATCCCAGGCGATCCCGTTGAGAACCGATTCCTGATCGCGGGGACGTGGGCGCTCGAGGGCGGCGAGATTCAGGCTGGCCTCAACGAGGCCGGAAGCGGGATCAATCACCACGATCTCATCCTGATGCCAGAGGTTGGCGTAGACCTTGCCTTCGATGAACTCGAGCTCGTTGAGCTGATCGACCGGACCGAGGGGATCACGGACCGCCACGGTGCGGACCACGGTGAAGGTCTCCGGATCGAGGAAGCGGAGCCGGTCGGTGCCGTCGCTGAGAAGGAAATGGGTGCCGTCCCAGGCGAGACCCCAGCCCTCCCCTTCGTAACGGAAGTCGCCGACCCGTTCGAAGCTGTCGCGATCGTAGATGAAGCCCTTGCCGCTTTTCCATTCGAGCTGGTAGAGCCGGTCACCGCGCAAGGCGAGCCCTTCGCCGAAAGCGGTCGGAGGAAGATCGCGAATCTGGAGGACCTTTCCTGAGGCTGGCTCGACCCGTCGCAGCGTCGACTTTCCGTAGCCTCCGGTGGACTCGTAATAGACGCCCTCGTAGCGGAGCAGTCCCTGGGTTGAGGCGAGGGGGTCGTGCGGCGTGCTCCCGACAAGTTCGTAGGTGAGACGGCGGGGTTCGGGAACCTCCCGGGCGCAGGAGGAAACCAAGAGCGCGATGCTGGCGAGCCAGTGAAAAGAGCGGAAGGGAAAACGGGACATGGGCGCAGGTTAGACGAGGAATCCATGCGGGCCAAAAGGGGCTTTCGCAAGGTTCGTCGTCAACCGCCCGACACCCGCTCTTCCAATAGGCGAAGGCAATCCCGCCAGCGAGCGTCCGGCATCAGGATCAAGCCCGGCACCTCGAGGAGGTCTTCGAAAAGAGCCTGCCGTAGCAGACGGCGACGGGTCGGGAGTTGCAGGAGCGATTGAGTATCCCCGCCGAGGGACTCGACGCGGAGGGCGTCGAAGACGGCGTGCAAGGCCCACTCATCGAGCGGTGATCCGATGCGCCGGGCGCTGGCACGATGTTCGCGTACGATCGCGGAGAGGTGATGGACGATTCGTCGGGCCTCGGCGGCACGATCCTCGATCGTCCCCGAACGGTCGGGTCGACCGAGCCGCGAAAAGTCGAGCCGCAGGATCTCGACGCGCGGCGTCAGAAACGACCGCTGTTCGCAGGGAAGGGGTTCGGGTGATTCCATCGCGGCTCAGGCGAGGACTTGCGCGTGTTCGGGGGCGTGCTGCATCACTGTCCCGGTCGCATCGATGGCCATGTTCCACTCGGGAAAGGGGTCGCGGAAACGAGCCTTCCATTCGTCCTTCTCCATCGCGAGTTCTTCTTCGGTGAGGAGGGCCTCGTCGAGCATCGCGGTAAGGGCCTCGCGGTCCATCCCGGAGCCGATGAGCACGAGCTCCTGACGGCAATCGCCGTTGGGTCCTTTTGACGACTTCTCGATTTGGGCGAGTTGGGCCGGATCGGTTGGCCAGTGCTCTTTCGGCACGGCGGCCCAGAAGAAGCCGAGGCACTGATCGCGGCACATCGCACCGGCCTGCGACCAATAGCCCGCCATCTGCAGGCGGGTCGCGAGCCAGAAGAGCCCCTTCGAACGGATCACGCCCGGCCATTCCTGTTCGAAGACGCGGTGGATGCGTTCGGGATGGAAGGGGATGCGCCGATCGTAGACGAAATTCGAGATGCCGTATTCCTCGGTCTCGGGCGTGTAGGAGATCAGCGAATCGAGCCAGCCAGGAGTCGTCTCGGCGTCGCTCATTTGGAAAAGACCCGTCCCCATCACCGCATCGAGCGGCACGCGCGACTCGGTCGTTTCGTGGATCCGTGCCTTGGGGTTGAGGGCGCGGATCATCGCGTGGATGCGGCGTTTCTGATCCTCGTCGATCAGGTCGGTCTTGTTGATGAGGATGACGTTGGCGAACTCGATCTGATCGACGAGCAGATCCACGATGCTGCGCTCGTCTTCCTCGCCCATGGCCTCGCCGCGGTCGCGGAGGTCTTCCATGCTCTCGTAGTCGCGGAGGAAGTTCAGGGCATCGACGACGGTGACCATGGTGTCGATCTCGGCGATGTCGCCGAGGGAGCGGCCTTCCTCGTCGCGGAAGGTGAAGGTCTCGGCCACGGGCATGGGTTCGCTCACGCCGGTCGACTCGATGAGGAGGTGGTCGAAGCGCCCTTCGCGGGCGAGCTTGCCGACTTCGAGAAGGAGATCCTCGCGCAAGGTGCAGCAGATGCAGCCGTTCGACATCTCGACCATCTTTTCCTCGGACCGGGAAAGGGAGGCATCGCCCGAGCGTACCAGCGCGGCATCGATGTTCACCTCGCTCATGTCATTGACGATCACGGCGACCTTTTTACCCTCGCGGTTGCGGAGGATGTGCTCGAGCAGGGTCGTTTTCCCCGCGCCAAGGAAGCCGGAGAGGACGCTGACGGGGAGTTTGCGCGAAATCGGAGCGGGTTCAGGCATGTCCGGAAGCTCCCATTAACGCAATCCATTTGCAACTGCAATTCTCTTGCGAAATTTCTTCATGGAAACTAAATTCTCGCTCCAATTCCCCGTTACACGTGGCCTTGCGGTATCACGGGAGCAAAATTTACTAAAAATTATATGAAAAATATCGGAATCTCTGTATTTTTAGGAGACCTTTATCATATTTTGCCCTGACCCGACCCGACATGACGCATCGGCTGCTCTCCTTTCGATCCCTGTTTGCCACCTCGATCCTCGTGCTCTCGGCGATGATGGCCGATTCGCATGCCCAGAGCGGCGCCGCGCTACAGAGCCGGATCGAAAGCCACGTCAAGGGCCTCCGCTCCAAGGGCGTGCTGCGAGGTGACGAACGGACCGCCTGGCTCGTGTATGACTTCACCGACGGCAAGGAACTCGCGAGCATCAACGGGAAGACCCCGCTCCAGGCCGCGAGTATGATCAAACCCTATCTCGCCCTCGCGCTCTTTCACGAGGTGAAGGCGGGGCGTCTCGAATACGGCGCGACGGCACGACGCCACGTCGAGTTGATGATCCAGAAGAGCAACAACGATTCCACCAACTGGGTGATGCGCCAGACGGGAGGTCCGGCGGAAACCCAGGCGCTCCTGAAGCGCTACTATCCCGCGCTCTGCCAGAACATCAGCATCGTGGAATACATCCCGGACGGTGGCAAGACCTACCGGAATGAAGCGTCGGCCTCCGACTACGCCCGTTTCCTCCATGCCCTTTGGTACAAGCAGCTTCCGATGTCCGAGGAGATGCTCCGGACGATGTCCTTGCCCGGGATCGACCGCCTTTACACCGACGTGAAGAGCGTCCCCGAGGGCACCCGCGTCTATAACAAGACGGGAAGCACGGCGATGTGCTGCGGCGACATGGGCATCCTCGTGGCGCGCGGCAAGGACGGACGCACCTATCCCTACGTCGTCGTGGGGATCATCGAAAGCGGCAAGCGCAACACCTCGAACTACAGCTCGTGGATCTCCCGACGCGCCGATGTCATCCGCGAGGTATCGAACCTTGTCTACCTCGACATGAAGCAGCGGCATCCCCTATGACCGAGCTCCGTCCTCGAGCTCCTCGGCCTCTCCGCGCCGGCGCTTGGATCGGTCTCGCCCTCGCGACGGCCGGGTGGGTGAGTCCCCTTTTCTCGCAGCAGCTCTCCTTCCGCAAAATCGCCGAATCAGGCTCGGGAACGACAGATTTCGGCTTGTTTCCCGCGATCAACGCCTCGGGCACGGTCGCCTACATCCGGGAAGCCACCGATGGATTGAAAGGTGTCTACACCCGCGGAACCGGGGCCGAAACACGCATCGCGGACAGCAGCGGGCCCTTTTTCGATTTCTCGGGAGTCCAGATCGATGAATCCGGCCGCGTCTGCTTCCAGGCGACCCTCGATGCGGGCGGATCGGGGATCTACGCAGGCAAGGGTGGCAAACTGGAGACGATCGCCGAGACGGGCGCCACCTACAGCCAACTCGAGGACGGCCCGGCCATGAATGCGAGCGGCGCCATCGCCTACCGGGCGACGCTTGCGGACGGCTCGCGAGCGCTCCATCTCAATCAGAACGGCGAGACCACCACGATCGCCGACAGCGCGGGCGGTTTTAAGAACTTTTCCGCCACCCCGGCCCTGAACGACTCCGGGACGCTGGCCTTTGCCGCCACCTTCGACGCGGGCGGGTCGGGCGTCTTCACGGGAAATGGCCAGAGCCTGACGACCCTGGCGGTCACCACGCCCACTCTCATCGCCTGGACCGATCCTTCGATCAACGCGGCGGGAGCGGTGCTCTCGACGGTCTTCCACGAGGACGGAGTCCTGGAGATGGTTCGCTTCGACGGAGGCAAAGCCGGGGCGCTCGTCACCTCCGGGGACGTCTTCACCAGTTTTGGCCGTCCGCTGATCAATGCCTCGGGCAAGATCGCCTTCACTGCCTACCGCGATGGGGTCGGCACGGGGATCTACACCGGATCGAGACCGGGACCCGACACCGTGCTGCAGCACGATGCCAAGCTATTCGATTCCTATCTCTATCAGGTCTACCTCTCGACCCAGGCGCTCAACGACGCCGGTCAGATTGCCTTCTTTTACGAACTCGAGAATGGTCGCACCGGCATTGGGGTGGTCGGCCCGATGCCGCGACGCCCCGTTCTTTCCCTCCTCGGCAAGACGAGGGTGGAGCTGAAAAAGTCGCTCGTCACCCTGCGCGGGTCGGCGCTCGCCGAGGGCGGCCTCTCCTCCGTCGAAGTCAGCTACCGGCAATCGAGTCGGGGCAAAAGCAAGATGACACGGCGGCTTGCCGCGGTTTCGGGTGAAAGCTGGAATTTTCAATTCCGGGCGAGCGAATCACGCACCACGCTCTCGATCCGAGCGATCGATCGGGATGGGCAGACCTCCCCTCCGGTTGAGGTCGAAGTGCGGCGACGATGAGCACAGCGACCGGGGCGACCGCTCACTTCTTCCCGACCGCCGTCTTGAAGCGCACCACCGCGTCGGCGATGGAGTTCGCGAGGCGCTCGCGGTGGGCGGGGTCGTTGATGAGCTTGCCTTCGGACGGGCTCGTCACGAAACCACCTTCGAAGAGGATGCCGGGCTTGTTGATCCCGCGCAGCACGTTGAAGCGGGCCCGCTTGATGCCGCGGTCGACGGCCTTGATGTCGGAAATGACGTGGGCGTGCACGGCGGTGGCGAGGGCGATGTTCTCCGCGTCGCTCGTGTTGCCGGTGAGGGGTGAATTCCACGGGCTGCCACCGTTCGTCGAGCGCGTTCCCTGCGGGGCGAGCGCGTAGGTCTCGATCCCGTTGGAGGCCTGGGCACCGGAGGAATTGTAGTGGATGCTGATGAAGATCGCGTTCTTGTAACGGTTCGCGACCTCGACGCGCTGGCCGAGAGTGAGAAAGACGTCCTCGCTGCGGGTCATCACCGTCTTGAATCCGCGGGCTTGGAGAGCCTTCGAGAGACGTAGGGAGGTGTCGAGAGTGTAGTCTTTTTCACGGCCGTAGGGACCCTTCGCCCCCGTGTCGTGGGCGCCGTGTCCGGCATCGATCACGACCGTGTCGAACTCGATCGGCTTGCGGATGTAGCTGGGCCGCACCACCGGATCGACGAGCTTGGCGAGATCGACGGTCGAGAGCATCGCCATGCCGCCGTTTTCGATGACGGGGAAGCTGAGGTTGAACTTGATATTGTTCACGTAGATCGACTCCGAGCCGATCTTCCAGGTCATGATCAGGCTCGGGTGCTTGAAGATGCGGTCGTCATCCTGCTTCGCGAAGCGCTCGAAGCCGTAGAACTTGGCGACGTTTTCGTCAGAGACGTATTCCCGCCCCCCGAGCGTGTAGATGTCCCAATCCTTCGCCTGCAGCGAGGTGGCGGTGACCGCAGCGAGACCGAGGAGAACACACGCCGCCGCGGACCGGAGGGCGGCGATGGATCTCACGTGAGGTTGCGTCATGGGTACGGGTTGCCGGGACTGGGAGGGGGGAAGCGAGGCAAAACTATTAAGCAATCCCGAAACGAACGCAATCACGAAACGGGGATTCCGTTTTACAAAAGCGCCGGGGAGACCCATCGTTCCCGCCCCTCCCAAAACGGGGGGACTCAAGTTATGGCGGAAGAAATTTCCAAAGGTTATCAGCCCGGCGACGTCGAGACCCAGTGGTATGCCCGCTGGCTCGAGGCGGGATGTTTTCGCGGCGACGAGAAAGGCACGAAGCCTTCCTACTCCATCGTCATCCCTCCGCCGAACGTCACCGGCATCCTCCACCTCGGCCACGTCCTCAACAACACGATCCAGGATGTCCTCGCCCGCCGCGCCCGCATGGAGGGCAAGGATGTGCTCTGGCTGCCCGGCACGGACCACGCCGGCATCGCGACCCAGTCGAAGGTGGAGCAGAAGCTGCGCAAGGAAGAGGGCAAGACCCGCCGCGACCTCGGCCGCGACGCTTTCCTCGAAAAGGTCTGGGAGTGGAAGGAAGAGCACGGCGGCATCATCATTTCCCAACTGAAGCGCCTCGGTTGCTCCTGCGACTGGGAGCGCGAGCGGTTCACGATGGACGCGGCCTACAGCCGCTGGGTCTCGAAGGTCTTCGTCGATCTCTTCAACGAAGGCCTCATCTACCGCGGCAAACGCATGGTGAACTGGTGCCCCAAATCGCTCACCGCCCTGAGCGACGAAGAGGTCATCATGAAGGCCCAGAAATCGAAGCTCTACACGATGCGCTACCGCGTCGCGGGCACGACTGCGGAAGGCCGCCCCGATCGCTGGGTCGAGATCGCGACAACGCGGCCCGAGACCCTCATGGGCGACACCGCCGTGGCGGTGCATCCGAAGGATCCGCGCTACCTCGATCTCATCGGCAAGACCGTGATCCGCCCCTTCCCCGAGGCCGAGATCCCCGTGGTCGCCTCCGAGCACATCGACCCCGAGTTCGGCACCGGCGTGCTCAAGGTGACCCCCGCGCACGACAAGGCCGACTTCGAGATCGGCCTGAAATACGACCTCCCCATCATCGACGTCTTCCACCCCGACGGCACCCTCAACGCCTTCGCCGGACCCGAATTCGAGGGCATGGACCGTTTCGACGCCCGCGTCAAAGCCGCCGAGAAACTCGAGTCCATGGGCCAGCTCGTGAAGGTCGAAGACTACGAAAACAACGTCGGCTACAGCGAACGCGCCGATGTGCCGGTCGAGCCGCGCATTTCCATGCAGTGGTTCCTCAAGTATCCCTGCGTGAAGGAAGCCGCCGAAGCCGTCGCGAGCGACCAGATCCATTTCCGTCCCGAGCGCTGGAAAAAGACCTTCGCCCATTGGCTCGAGGGAATCCAGGATTGGTGCATCAGCCGCCAGCTCTGGTGGGGACACCAGATCCCCGTGTGGTACCGTCAGGAAAAAGCCGCCGAGCTCCGCGAACGCGAGAGCCTCGACGCCTCCAGCGCCGGAGCCGATCTCCACGTCGGGATCGAGCCGCCCGCGGACGCGGAAAACTGGGTGCGCGACGAGGACGTCCTCGACACCTGGTTCTCGAGCTGGCTCTGGCCCTTCGCGACCATGGCCGACAGCGAGACCGGGCAATCCGAGACCCTCAAAAAGTTCTACCCCACCACCGACCTAGTCACCGGACCGGACATCATTTTCTTCTGGGTCGCCCGCATGATCATGGCCGGCTACCGCTGGCAGGGCGAACTGCCCTTCAAGAACGTCTTCTTCACCTCCATCATCCGCGACAAGAAGGGGCGCAAGATGTCGAAGCAGCTCGGGAACTCGCCCGACCCGCTCGACCTCATGGCCGAGTACGGTGCCGATGCCCTGCGTTTCGGGCTGATGCGCATCGCCCCCGCCGGCACCGATGTAAAGTTCGACGAGGACCAGATCGTCGAGGGACGGAATTTCGCAAACAAGCTCTGGAACGCAGCCCGCTACCGCCAGATGCAGAGCGCGCCGGTAGCCTCTGGTCCGCTCGACTTCGCGCCGCTCTCGATCTACTCGCTCGACATCCTCGCGCGCCTCGACCAGCTCGAGAAAGACCTCCGCGCCGCCTACGAGGATTACCGTTTCAACGAGATCGCCCAGCTCCTCTACGAATTCTGGTGGAGCCACTACTGCGACTGGTACCTCGAGTCGAGCAAGGGTGACTTCTTCGAGGAAGGCGCCCCCGCCGCCCGGGCCTCGACCCTCGCGACGATGGATGTCGTCCTGAAGCGTTTCCTCCTTCTCCTCCATCCCTTCATGCCCCACCTCACCGAGGAGCTCTGGGAAAAGATCGGCTATGGCGAGGCAAGCGGTCCCACCTTCCTGATGCAGACCACACTGCCGACCGAGCCCGTCCTTGCCGGAGCCGATCCCGCCGTCGTGGCCAAGGCCCGCGCCCGCGTCGCCGCCGTTTACGAAGCCGTCGGCCGCGCCCGCAATCTCAAGGCCGAATATGGTCTCGGCGCGACGAAGGGTGTGAAGTTCATCGTCGACACCGAAGAGGGTTCCTTCCCCGAGTCGACCGTCTTTGCCCGCCTCGCCGGAGCCGGTGAAATCGTCGTTTCGCCCGGCCACGTGGCCGCCCAGGGCGTTCCCGCCGCGCTCACCGCGATCGGCAAGATCTACCTGCCCCTCGAAGGCCTCATCGACGTCGCCGCCGAACGCGAGCGACTCGGCAAGGAGCGTGACAAGGCCCAGGACGAGCTGAAGAAGGTCAACGCGAAGCTCTCCAACGAGAACTTCGTCACCCGCGCCCCCGAGGAAGTCATCGGCGAAATGAAGGAACGCCAGAAACACTGGCATGCCCGCGTCGAGGAGCTCGAGAAGATGATGGGGAATCTGGGGAGCTGAGGGTTACGCAATCATCGAAGCGGGATCCGGAAGCCCCAGAGTTTGATGATAGCCATCTTCGAGCTTCTTGAAGCTCTGCTTCACCTTGGTGGTGCGGTTCGGTGGCTTTTTTCTCGTTCTTACCGACGAAGAGTTCGGGAAGAAGGTACGTGGCCGGATGTGGCAATCGGATTGCTCCTTCTTTCCCTGCTCATCGGCTGTCTGATCTACGCGCTGAGGTCGGGCGGACGCTCCGAGTGATTTGTCTTTTCAAAAGAAACAAATCCACATGAAATTGTATTTTCACCGGAGACATATGACCTCATCGCGAGAAACAGGAGGACCGTGCCCCTCCCTCGCTCGCGTAACGCCAAGGCGGGCAATTGGACACCCCAATTGCCCGGACTGCATCCCGCGACCCCGGCCCTCCTTTCCCCGCAAACCGAGGGATCATGAGGTAAACTGACCCTCTCCCATCCCTTCCATGAAACCCCAAGATCCCTCCTGGAACCGTCGTCATTTCCTGCAATCCTCGCTCATCGGTGCCGGTGCCGTGATCGCCGCGACGAGCGAGACGTCGATCGCGGAAGAGGATGCTAACAAAAATCCCGAACTCACCCAGGAGGTCGACGTGCTGGTGGTCGGTGGCGGCACCGCCGGAACCGTCGCCGCGATCCAGGCAGGACGCCTCGGCGCGAAGACCCTGCTGCTGGAGCGCAACAGCCAGCTTGGCGGCACCATGACGACGGGAGGGGTCGCTTTTCCCGGTCTCTTCGATGCCTGGGGCAAACAGGTCATCGCCGGGATCGGCTGGGAGCTCGTGAAGGAGAGTGTCGAGCTCGACGAGGGCGAGATCCCGAACTTCGCCAAGGTCCCTCAGCGCCACTGGGAGAACCAGGTCTTCACGAACCAGTTCCTCTACGCCCTCCTCTGCGAGGAAAAATGCGCCGCGGCCGGCGTCGAGATCGCCTACTACGAATTTCCCCAGACGGTGACGCGGGTGGACAAAGGCTGGCAGGTCGACTGTGCCGGCTTCGGGACGAAGCGCCGCATCCTCTGCCGTCAGATCATCGACTGCACCGGCGGGGCCGAAGTCGTTGGTTTGCTCGGCTTCAACCGTCTCCGTGAGGAAGAGCGCCAGCCGGGTTCCTTCCTCTACATGCTGGGCGAAGCGCACGAACCC
>Ga0209573_1002627_pt1 | contig 22247 bp, 15 predicted proteins | sample TNRBio252014_DNA_FD_185870 | JGI IMG/M metagenome (GOLD analysis project Ga0209573, IMG submission 185870) | Wastewater treatment Type I Accumulibacter community from EBPR Bioreactor in Madison, WI, USA - TNR Reactor_6/25/2014_ DNA (SPAdes)... | ecosystem: Engineered > Bioreactor > EBPR >...
GGTGGGGGGGGGTGAATCTCCTGCGGACTTGTGGTTGATGTACCCGCACGCTCGGCGGGAGATGGTGAAAGAGCTGGTGTACCTGTCGCCGGTGGTCACGCTCGCGCTGGTGGGGGGCTGGCTCGCGGTGCGGATGGCTGGGCCATGGGCAGCGGGGGCGACGCCGCTGGCGTTGGGAACGCCTGCGGTGGGCGTGCCGGTGTGGCTGGATGCGTTGACAGGGAGCTTGTTGGGGATGTTGGTGGGGGGTGGGGTGGTGTGGCTGATCCGGATATTGGGGTCGGTTGCGTTCGGGAAGGAGGCGATGGGGCTGGGAGATGTGCACTTGATGGCCGGGGTGGGGGCGTGTGTGGGCTGGGTGGATAGCGTGCTGGCGTTCTTTCTGTCGGCGTTTGTGGGTCTGGGATGGACGGTGGCGGCGTCGGCGTTGAAGGGGAAGAGTGCGAGGTCGCTGCCTTTGGGCCCATCGCTGGCGTTGGCGACGGTGTTGGTATTGCTGATGAAGCCTGTGCTGGAGTGGTGGCTTGGGCGGTTGGCACCGGCGTGGGCACCGATCAATTTGCCATAGGGCGGGTGGAACGGGGTGAAAAAGGCGCAATTGACAGGAGGAGTACGGGAAACAAGAGCGTGTTCCCGATACAATGAGCGCGCCGAGAGTTCGTCTCGCCGGAGTGCGAGCGACGGCGTAGGAAAGTTGCAGAAGTCGGAGGGTCGCATGGCAGGCATTCGGGTGTCGCGTTGGTTCGGAGTGGTCGCGGTCGTTGGATTCGGGGCGCTTCTCGGGGCGTGCGGCCCGTCGAAGTCCGAGCAGGCGATGCTGGACGAAAACAAGGAACTGCGGTCGAAGGTGGGGGATCTGGACAGCCGCCTGGTGGCTGCCGAGGGGAACGTTTCCACGCTGTCGACGAAGGTGAGCACTCTGGAGACTCGTCCTGTTGCGGGTCCTGCGCCGATGATGGACAACATGGGCGGGGGCGTGAAGCCGGATCGTCCGGCACGGTCGGAGGGTCGCCGGATCTCGTTGACTGGAAACCTTTTCCCGTCGGGCTCGGATCAACTGACAGTGGACGGGAAGAAGCAGATTGATGCGGCGGTGAAGGGGATCAGCAAGGGCAGCAGCCTGACGATCGAGGGGTATTCGGATGCGACGCCGATCAAGAAGTCGAAGTGGGCGAGCAATGAGGCCCTGAGCGCGGCACGGGCTCAGAGCGTGTCTCGGTACCTGTCTGGTAAGGGGTATTCGATCGCGGACACGGAGGGCTTCGGCGCGGTCAGCCGGAACGGCAAGCCTGCGAGCCGCCGGGTCGAGATCGTGGTCAACTAATTCGAGGTTTGGCTGGAAGGGCCTCACCTGAGAAAGCAAGAGACAGAGGGGCTGCCCGCAGGGGCGGCCCCTTGTTCATTGGAGAAGGGAAATTTGAGACGGGTATGTGGATGGAAGTCGAGGATGAACATGGGTTCGCTGGTTGGGTATGATGTCCACCCTCTGAGCGGGGGATAAGCGGATGGCGGGCACAGAGGACTGACGACGAGATCATTCTGGAGTTGGACATGCGAAACGGCGAGCGTGCGTTTATCTATGGCGGCTTGGTGCTGGCGGTGGGGCTTGGGGTGGGGTATCGGGGGCTTTCGGCGCAGGCGTGGGCTGCGCCGTCGGCAAGGGTTGCTGAACCCGTGGCGGCGAAAATTGCGGTGGTGGACATGATGTCGATCCTGGAAGTGATGTTCGGGTCGTCTGGGGTTGCTGCGACGTTGAACGCGGAAAAAGCGAAGCTGCAGCCTTTGGTCGACATGATTACGGGGATGGAGACGCGGCTGCAGAAGCTTGATCAGAACTCGCCGGAGTTCAAGGGGGAGATGCCGGCGTATCAGGCGAAGATGGAGGAGTTGAAGAAGGGTCAGAACGAGTTTGCGGCGTTCCAGGGTCGGATGGTTGGGGACTTGTACAAACAGGCGACGGCGGCGGCGAAGACGGTGGGCACGGCGGGTGGATATACGATGGTGGTGACAAGCCGTCCGGTGGATGCGCCATTCAATGTGCCCAACGTCGAAGTTGCGGTGCAGGAGATCCTTCGGCGGTCGGTGATGTTTACGGGTGAGAGCACGGACATCACGGCTGCGGTGATGAAGGAACTGAAGATCGAGGCACCCAAGCCTGCGGTGGCGGTTCCGGCGGTTCCGGCGGGACCGGCTGGACCGGGCGCGGGTGCGGGGCCTGGCGTGAACCCGGCGGCACCGTCGGGGCCTGAACCGAAGAAGTAGCCTGAAACAGGTGTGGGGTCCGGTTTTGGCAGGTCTGAGCGCGTGCGTGAGCGAATTGGTACGCTGTGCCGATGAAGTGGACAGCTTTGTTTGTGTCGGCGGCATGCGCATGGAACGCCTTGGGTGTTTCATCGTTGAGAGTTGATGCGCCGGTGCGGTACACGGTGGATGTGTCGCGAGCACCCCAGCAGTTGCTGGGAGTGACGATGACGCTTTCGGATGTGCCGAAGGATTTGGCTGGTGGCGTGCTGGATGTTCATCTGCCGGTGTGGAGGCCGGGGTTGTACGTGCTTGTGGAGCAGGCGGGGACGGTTCGGGATGTGACGGCGCGGGCAGGGGATGGGGCCGCGATCCGGGTGGAGAAGGTCGAGAAGGCGACGTGGCGGCTACACCTTGGCGAGGGGTGGGCGTTGCGTGGAGGCGAGGTGACCGTTGGGTACACGGTACTGGCGGCGTCGCTGGAGAACCGGACGCGGCACGCGGACTCATCGCATGTGTTCATGTCTCCGTCAACGGTGATGATGTATGCCCCTGGGTGGCGTGAGAGGCCGGTGGAGGTATCGATCACCGCGCCCGAGGCGTTCGTGCGAGAGGGATGGCGGGTCGCGACGGGTCTCCCGAGCGAGGCGACGGCGAGCGGATGGGTGGTTCGAGCGAAGGACTATGACCGGCTGGTGGACTCGCCGATCGAGGTGGGTTTGCACGATGTGAGGACGTTTGAGGTGGGTGGAGTGCCACACGACCTTGTGGTGTGGACGGGGCTGAAGCCCGAGGGGCGAACGACGGCCGGAGTGTTGGGGGAGTTGGAGAAGTATCGGGGGATGCCCGGAGTGCTATCGAAGATCGTGGAAGCGCAGCGGCGGATCTTTGTGGGGGAAGAAGAGGAGAAGGGAGGGCTGCCGTATGAGCGGTACGTGTTTTTGGTGCATGCGTACCCGGCCGGGCGTGGAGGGACAGAGCACTGGAACTCGACGGTGATGCAGACCTCGCCGGAGGCGTTTCTGACGGATCGGTATGACAATTTTTTATCGCTGGTGGCTCATGAGATGTTCCACACGTGGAACGTGAAGAGGTTTCGGCCGTCGGGGCTGACGCCTTATGACTATCAGCGTGAGAACTACACGGAATTGCTGTGGCTGGTGGAGGGAACGACGACGTATTACGAGGGGGTGACGCTGTCGCGTGCGGGGCTGATGAAGCATGAGGCGGTGTTCGAGAGGATCGCGGGGGAAATCGACCGTGAGAAGACTGCGCCGGGTGGAAGGGTGCAGAGCGCGGCGGCGGCGAGCTTTGACGCGTGGATCTCGGGGAGCAAGCTGGGAGCCGACCAGATCAACAGCACGGTTTCGATCTACGGGAAGGGGATGCTGGTCTCGTTTTATCTGGATATGTGGATTCGAGAGAGGAACGAGGCGAGCGATGGGCTGGACGGTGTGATGCGGGAGTTAATGAAGCTGGCGGGGGGAGGGAGCGGGTATTCGACGGCGGACGTGAAGAGGATCGTTGCGGGTGTTTCGGGATCGAGCGCGGCGGAGGTGGACGAGTTCTTTGCCCGGGCGGTCGAGGGGACGGGGCTCCTTGATCCGACAGTGGCGCTTTCGGTGATGGGGCTTGAGGTGGCGGACGCGGAGAAGGAGGAGGGGACGCTGGGGCTGACCACGAGTGAAGCTTCAGGGGTGGTGACGGTGTCGGCGGTGATCGCGGGTGGGCCGGGGTCGAAGGCGGGGCTGCTTCCGGGTGATCTTGTGGTTGCGGTTGACGGGGTACGGGTGCGGACGGATGCCGAGAAGATGGTGACGAAGCGGAAAGGGGAACGGGTGCGGGTGTCGTATTTCAGGAACGACACGCTGCGCGAGGTCGAGGTGGAGGTGGGGAGCAAGCCTGTGGGGAAGGTGAAGGTGAAGTCTGTAAAGGAGCCGTCGGAGAAGCAATTGCGGCTTCGGGAGAAATGGATCGGGAAGGGGAGCTCGGGCGGGAAAGACGCGAAGGCGGAAGATTCGGCGGGGCGGTGATTGCGGGTGCAATGAGAGGAGGCTGAGCATGAGCGGGAATGTTGAAGGACGGCCGGTGACGCTGTTTACCGGTCAATGGGCGGATCTGCCGCTGGAGACGATGGCGTCGAAGGCGAAGGCGTTCGGGTATGACGGGCTGGAATTGGCGTGCTGGGGGGACCACTTTGAGCCGGGGAAGGCGTTGGCGGATCCGGCGTACTGCAAAGGGCGGCAGGAGTTGCTGGCGCGGCACGGGTTACGGACGTGGGCGATCAGCAATCACTTGGTTGGGCAGGCGGTGTGCGATCAGATCGATCATCGGCATCGGTCGATCTTGCCTGCGCACGTGTGGGGCGACGGGGAGGCGGAGGGGGTTCGCCGTCGGGCGGCGGCGGAGATGATCGCGACTGGGAAGGCGGCCAAGGCGATGGGGTTGAGCGTGGTGAACGGGTTTACGGGCTCGTCGATCTGGGGCTGGTGGTACTTTTTTCCGCCGACGGGGAAGATGGATGTGAAGATGGGGTTTGATGACTTTGCGGAGCGGTGGGGCCCGATTCTGGACGCGTACGGTGCGATGGGTGTGAAGTTCGCGTTGGAGGTGCATCCGGGGGAGATCGCGTACGACTATTACTCGGCGCAGACCGCGCTGGAGGCGGTGGGCCGCCATCCGGCGTTCGGGTTTAACTTCGATCCGTCGCATTTGCTGTGGCAGGGTGTGAGCCCGAACAAGTTTGTGGATGGGTTCGCGGAGAGGATTTTCCACGTTCATATGAAGGATGTGGCGGTGCATTACGGGGCCAAGGGTGGGGCGGGCGGGGATGGACTGACGGGCGTGCTGGGGAGCCATTTGTCGTTCGGGGATGCGAGGCGAGGGTGGGATTTCCGGTCGGTCGGCCGCGGGCATGTGAACTTTGAGGCGATCATCCGGAGCCTGAACCGTGCGGGGTATTCGGGACCGTTGAGCGTGGAATGGGAAGATCCGGATATGGACCGTGAACACGGGGCGGCCGAAAGCTGTGCGTATGTGAGGCGGTTGCAATTCCGTCCCGCGGCGGGGGCGTTTGACGCGGCGTTCGAGAAGAAGAGGTAGGAAAGGAGCGGGGAGAAAACGGTTCCGGGGTGCGCTATCCTGCGGTTTTGAGGCATTGAGGAGCTATTGATGTCGAGCGCGTCGGCTGCGGCCAACTTTGCGAAGGGTCTTGAGGGGATTATCGCTGGCGAGACCCGGATTTGCTCGATCGAGCAAGGCGGGCTGTGGTATCGCGGGTACGAGATCCACGATCTGGCGCACCACGCGACGTTCGAGGATGTGGCGTTTTTGCTTCTGGAAGGGCACAAGGCGTCGGCGGCGGAGATGGCGCGGTTCAAGGGGGAGATCGTGGCGGAGCGGCCGTTGCACCCGATGGTGACGGGGTTTATTGAGTCGTGCGGGGGGTATCTGGCGGCGGGGCGTGCGGTGCCGATGGATGTGCTTCGGACGGCGGTGAGCATTCTTGGGCACGTTGATCCGGACAGTCAGGACAACTCTCCCGAGGCAGGTCTGCGGAAGAGCAAACGGCTATTAGCGAAAGTGCCGACGATTATCGGGCACATGCAGAACGTGATTGACGGGAAGGCGATCATCGGGCGCGAGCTTGGTGGTGATCCGACGCTGGACCACGCTGCGAATTTGCTTTATTTGATGACTGGGAGCCGGCCGCCGAAGGAATACTCGCGGGTGATCGATGCGTCGTTGATTTTGTACGCGGAGCACGACTTTAACGCGAGCACGTTCACGAGCCGGTGCATCGCGGGGACGCTGAGCGACATGCACGGAGCGGTGACGGGCGGGATCGCGGCGCTGAAGGGTTCGCTGCACGGCGGTGCGAACGAGATGGCGATGGAGATGCTGAAGGAGATCATGAACGATGTGGGCGAGAAGGGGATCGGGACGCCCGCTGTTGATGAGTGGATGCAAAGAGCGTTTGACACCAAGCGGAAGCTGATGGGCTTTGGGCACCGGGTGTATAAGAACGGGGACCACCGGGCGCCGATTCTTCATTCGATGGGCCGGGCGGTGGCGGAGAAGGACACGAAGAATCCGGGCGGGCACGCGGCGGTGAAGTGGTTCGAGCTTGGCGAGCAGGTGCAGAAGATCATGCTGTCCAAGAAGAACATCCATCCGAACGTCGATTTCCCGTGCGGGATGACGTACTTCACGATGGGGATTCCGGTGCCGCAGTACACACCGATCTTTGTGGCGAGCCGGGTAACGGGGTGGTGTGCGCACGTGATGGAGCAGCACGCGAACAACCGGATTATCCGGCCGTTGAGCATGTACACGGGAGAGGCGGCGCGGAAATGGAACGGGTGAGGGAGGAACCGGCATGGGCCGGGCAGCGAAGGGGAGAGTGATGCGGTTACCTTCAGCCAGAGCGTTGGTGGATTCGGTGAGGACGGGGTGGTTCCGCGGTCTTCGGCGGCGGGCGTTGACGCTGGTGGCTGCGATCGTGATCGCGGCGGTGGCTGCGGCGTCGCTGACGGCGTTGCCTACGTGGCCTGTGGTGGGCGTGGCGTTCTTGGCGGTGGCTACGGCGGTGAACGCGATGGCGTCGCGGCTGCAGGCGTCTGGGATGACGTGCTTGGAGTGTGCGGCGGATATCTCTGGGCAGCCCGGCGGGACGCACGGGACGATCTGTCATGCGTGTGGCGCGATCAATCAGCCCTATGTGGTGGACGTGCGAGCGGCCGATGGGCGCGATGAGGATTTCGCCCGCACCTTTGGGGAGCCTGTGGAGAAGGCGTAAGAGTTGGTGGAAGCGGGACGCCGGCCCGTCGTCTGGAGGCCGTTGCGACCACACGAGGAACACTGTTCTGGTGACTCGTGCCCCCGGGGCCGTTGTGCGGGTATGCTGGGGCGATGGTTCAGGTGTGCCTCATGCTGGTGATGGTTGGGTTTGCGTTGGGCGTTCCCGGCGTGTGGGGGGCGATGGTGATCGGAAGGCGGTTGGGTGCCCTCGATTCTGCGGGCTCTGCGGGGCATGAGAAAGTATTGCGGAATGTGCCGAACACGGGCGGAGTGGGGATCTATTTCGCGCTGGTGGTGCCGATGTTGGCGGGGCTGTGGGCGGCGTGGTGGGTGCCTGCGGAAGAGCTGGCAAAGGTGTCGTCGGCGGCGGTGGTTCACCTTCCTGGGATCAAAGGGCAGACGGCGGCGGCGCTGGTGTTTGTGGGTGGTCTGACGGTGCTTCACGCGGCGGGGCTGATCGACGATCGGCGGGCGTTGCCTGCGGGGGTGAAGGCTGTCGTGATGTTCGCGGCGTCGTCGGCGGTGGTGATCTATGACGATCGGACGCGGCTGCTCACTGTGCTGGAGGGAAGCCTGGGGCCCGGCCTTGGGACCGCGGTATCGGTGATCATCACGGTGCTGTGGATCGTTGCGGTGACGAACGCGATGAACTTTATCGACAACATGGACGGTCTCGCGGGAGGCGTGGGAGCGATCGCGGGCGCGTGTTTCATGGCGGCGGCGTTGCTCCACGGGCAGTGGTTTGTGGCGGGGGTGCTGGGGTTGCTGGTTGGAGGGTTGGCCGGTTTCTTGGTTTGGAACAGGCCTCCGGCGCGGGTGTTTATGGGTGATGGCGGCTCGTTGGTGCTCGGATTCACGCTGGCGTTTCTGACGGTGCGCACCACGTATTACGCAGCGCCCGGGACGGTGACGCCGGACGGAGTGGGAGTGCCGGCGGGCGGGTGGTACGCGGTGTTCATGCCCTTCGTGGTTCTGGCGGTGCCGACGTACGACATTATTTCGGTGACGGTGGTGAGGCTGAGGCAAGGGCGGAAGCCCTGGGTGGCGAGCCCGCATCATCTGTCCCATCGGCTGGTGTCGTACGGGCTGAGCCGACGGGACGCGGTGTCGGTGATCTGGGGCATGACGGCGGTGACGGGGCTGTCGGGGGTGTTGCTGGGAACGCTCACGCCGTGGCAGGCGCTGGTGTGCGGGGCGCAGGTGGTGCTGATGTTCGTGGTGCTTGCGGTATTTGAGGTGCGGCTTTCGGCGAGGCCGAGCAAAGGCGGAGCGGGATGATCGACACGAACCGTGCGGGAGCGTTGGGTGTGACGGGTGTTGACGAGCGGCGAATGTGGGTGGTGAGGTGGGCGTTGTCGGTGTTGCTGGGGCTTGTGGTGCTGCGGGCGGTGGCGTCGGTTGATATGTTCCCGTGGTGGGCGACGGATCCGACGATCTCGCCGGTGGCGAATACGTCGCTGACGCCCGCGGGCGTCGTGCTGGTGAATGTGATGATGCTGGTGTGCGCCGGGGCGTTGCTGATGATGACACCCGGCGGGAGTGCTGGTGCCGGGCTGGCGAGCGCGGCGCTGTTCGCGGGCGGGTTTGTGGCGGTGGTGGTGCAGGGGTATGGGCTGGCGAGCGATCGGCTGGTTGATGTTGAAGACCTGGCGTATGGGACGAGCTGGGGAGCGGCGCTGGCGGCGGCGTTGGCGCTGTCGAGGACGTCGCGGAGGGTCGCGGGGGCATCGGAATTCGCGATATCTGTGCTGGCGGGGGGCCTCGCGATGATCGCGCTCAAGGCGGGCGTGCAGGTGTGGGTCGAGATTCCGCAGACGATCGAGATGTTCAGGTTGAATAAAGGAGCGTATCTGTCGGCGCACGGGTGGAGCGAGGGATCGCCGATGGCGCGGGCGTTTGAGCACCGGCTGATGACGGCTGATGCGTCGGGGTGGTTTGGGATGTCGAACGTGCTGGCGACTCTGGGCGTCTGGGGGACGATGGTGTCGATCGGGGCGTGTGCGGCGTGGCGCCGCTCGCCGGAGGAGCGGCGTTCCGGGCAGACGTTGTTCGGGGTGAGTGTTCTTGGAGCGGCGGGCCTGGGGTGTCTGATCGGTGGCGGCTCGAAGGGTGGGTATGCCGCGCTGGCCACGGGGCTGGCGTTGTGGGGATTGGTGAGCGTGGCTCGCAAGAACGAGACTGTTCGGCGCGGGCTGTGCTGGGTTCCTTTGCTGATGCTGTCAGGAGTGATCGCGGCGGTGGTGTTGCGCGGGCAGTTCGGGGAGCGGCTGGGTGAACGGAGCCTGCTGTTTCGGTGGTATTACCTGGAGGCCGCGTGGCGGATCGTGGAGTCTCATGCGGGAGCAGGGTGGATCTGGGGTACGGGCCCCGGGGAATTCCGAGACGCGTACGCGATGTTCAAGAACCCGCTGAATCCGGAAGAAGTGAGCAGCCCGCACAACGTGATCGCAGACTTTGTGGCGACGCTGGGTGTGGGTGGAGCGTGCTGGGTGGTGTTGTGGCTGTGGCAAATGGGACGGTCGGGTTTGGCGCTGGGGCGGCCTGTCGTTTGGGATGAATACATGATGCCGGGAGGGATCGAGAGTGACGGTGCGGGGGGAAGTTCGTGGGGGCTGAACGCGTTTGTAGCGGTGGCGATACCGACGGTGGGCGGGGTGTGGATTGACCTGCCCGGAGGGACGCCCGAGTCGGCCGGGACGCGGCTGGGTGGCATGGTTCTGGCGATGCTGGTGGCGGTGGGTGTCATGAGTCTGAGGGTCTCGCCGGTGGGGTTGGTGATGGCGGCGGCATCGGCCGGGATGCTCGGGCTGATCGATCTTGCTCCGGTATCGATCGGGGCCTCGGCGTGGTTTTTCTGCATGGGCGCGCTGGGGGTGCGGGGTGGAGATGGAACGGAACGGATCGGTGGGCGAGCGTCGCGGACGGCCTCGAAGATCGCGGGGGTGGTGATGGTATTGTGCGCCGCGGCGTGCCTGCCGGCGTGGACGCGGGTTCGAGTGTGGGAGCGGGGGCTGAGGGAGTCGTTCGAGTTGGTGGCGGACACGTCGCTGGCACGGATCGGGTTGCAGCGGATCGAGGGGGGTGCGGTGGTCGATGGGAGTGCCGAGGCGATGGAGGCGCGGACGCTGGCGGCGGAAGTGACTGGGAACGCGGCGAAGGTGAGAGAACCGCTGAGTGTGCTTGGTCCTGCGGTGGATCGGGTGATGCTGACACGAGTGGAGCTTGCAGCGGATCGGTTGCGAGAGGTGTCGGCGGAGATGAGGTCGCATTGGCAGACGAAGGAGGCTCTGAGCCGGCTTCGGCTGGCGCAGGCGGAGCTTTACCGTCCATTAGGGTTGACCGAGGGAGTGGAACTGGCGGCGAGCGAAGCGGTGGAGGCGGCGCGGCCGGGAGCGAGGGATCCATCCTCGGCGTGGGCGTGGGCGTCGACGGTTCGGCAGGCCGCGGGAGTGCTCGGCGTGCGTACTGCGGAGACGACGGAGGCTGCGGTGGTCGAGGCACTGCATGAAGCGAAGCGTCGGGATATGTTCAATCTCAACTTGGCGTGGCGGCTGTTCGAGCTTGCCGAGGCGAAGGGCGACGAGGTGGCGTTGTCGGTGTGGGCTGGAGAGGTGGTGCGGCTGAATGAATACATGCGGATGGACCCGAGCGGTACCCGGGCGCTGTCCGCGGAGCAATTGACGCGTGTGAGTCGGCGTCTGAAGCCCAGGGAAGAGGGCGAGCGATCGAGAGAGCCTGGAGACGGTCGGTAAGGATGAGATCCTTGATTCAACGGCGAGCGCCGCTAGCATTCTGCCCCCCACCCTGCCGCCGACCGAATGTCGGTCGTTGGTTGCAGATCCGGCCGCGTTGAGTCCGGAGAGGCGACTTGAGGCACGAGAGTGACTGTTTGAGTGGGTTTTGTTTGGTGTCTAATGGACGAGGACGAAGACAACGCACCGTAGCGACCTTCGGACCGACCCTCTGAGCGAGGGAAGAGTCGTCCGTTGAAGAGGCACCGGGCCTTCCGAGAGTTCGGAAGGCGAGCGAAATCAGGATTTTCACGCACGAGCCTCTTGGCCCGCCGACACCGGCGAGCGGGGGGCTAAAGGACCGACCCCATGGCCACTGACCTCAGTCATATCCGCAACATCGGCATCTGCGCGCACATCGACGCGGGAAAGACGACCGTTTCCGAGCGTATTTTGTTCTACACGGGGAAGAACTACAAAATGGGCGAGGTGCACGAGGGCACGGCGACCATGGACTTCCTGCAGGACGAGCAGGAGCGAGGGATCACGATCCAGTCAGCGGCGACGACGTGCCCGTGGATCCGCAACGGGCGTGAATACAAGATCAATCTGATTGATACCCCCGGTCACGTGGACTTTACGATCGAGGTGGAGCGGTCACTGCGGGTGCTCGACGGAGCGGTGGCGGTGTTTGACGGGAAAGAAGGGGTGGAGGCGCAGTCGGAGACGGTGTGGCGTCAGGCGGATCGGTACCGCGTGCCGCGGCTGTGCTTTATCAACAAGATGGACAAGCTGGGAGCGAGCTTTGACTTCAGCTTCGGGACGATCAAGACGCGTCTGGGCGCGAATGCGATTCCGATCCAGTGTCCGATGGGGACCGGGCCGACGTTCCAGGGCGTGATCGACCTGATCACGATGCGAGCGTTCTTCTTCGAGGGTGACAAGGGTGACGTGGTGAAGGAGACGGACATCCCCGAGGAGTACAAGGAGTATGCGCACAACTGGAGGCGGATGCTCGAGGAGAAGGTGGGCGAGATCGACGATGCGTTGATGGAGAAGTATCTTGCCGAGCAGCCGATGTCGCCCGAGGAGATCCGCGGGGCGTTGCGGAAGGGGACGGTTGCGCGGACGTGCAATCCGGTGCTGTGCGGGGCCGCGTTGCGGAACATCGGGATCCAGGCGCTCTTGGACACGGTGATCGATATTCTGCCTTGCCCGACGGAGCGAGAGCAGGTGGAAGGGACCGACCCGCAGGACAAGAACGTGAAACTGACGAGGCCTCACGACGACAAGGCTCCGTTCTCGGCGCTGGTGTTCAAGGTCGTGAGCGACACTCACGGCGACCTGACGTACATCCGTGTGTACTCGGGGACGCTGACGAAGGGCACGCGTCTGCTGAACCCGGTGAACAACAAGAAAGAGAACGCGTCGCGTATCTTCGAGATGCACGCGAATAACCGCATCCCGCTCGACCAGGTGACGGCGGGGAACATCGTGGCGGTGGTGGGCATCAAGGACAGCTACACGGGCGACACGCTCTGCGATCAGGAAGATCCGATCGTTCTGGAGCGGATGACTTTCCCGGAGCCGGTGATCTCGATGTCGATCGAACCCAAGACGCAGGACGACAAGCGCAAGCTGTCGGAGGCGTTGCTGACGATCCGTCGCGAGGACCCGTCGTTCCGGTTCACGTATGACGATGAGACTCAGCAGACGATCATCAGCGGGATGGGCGAGTTGCACCTGGACATCATCACGACGAAGCTCAAGCGTGACATGAAGATCGGTGTTGAGGTCGGCAAGCCCAAGGTTGCGTACCGCGAGGCGATCACGAAGAAAGTCTCGGACGTTCGCGGGCTGTTCAAGAAGCAGTCGGGCGGTCGCGGTCAGTACGGCGATGCGGTGATCACGCTCGAACCCTTCACGGCGGAGCAGGCCAAGGAAGCTGAACTGGACTTTACAGAGAGCGTGGCGTTCGACAACGCGGTGGTGGGCGGCGTGATCCCGAAGGAATTCATCCCGAGCATCGAGTACGGCGTGCGTCAGACGGCGTTGTCGGGCGTGAAATTCGGGCACCAGATGATCAATGTGAAGGTGACTCTGACATACGGCTCGTACCACGACGTGGACTCGAACCAGGTGGCGTTCGAGCAGGCGGGGCGTATCGCGCTGCAGGAAGCTGTGGAGCGTGCGGGACCGGTGCTGCTTGAGCCGATCATGAAGGTGGTGGTGACGGTGCCTAACGACTACCTGGGCAACATCACGGGCGACATTTCGAGCCGCCGCGGGATGATTATTGATACGGAAGATCGCGGCGTGGTGAAGCTGGTGACGGCGGAGATCCCGCTGAGCGAGCTGTTCGGCTACACGACGGCGATCCGCGGGATGTCTCAGGGCCGTGCGAGCGCGAGCATGGAGTTCCTTGAGTATCGCCAGATGCCCACGGGGCTGATGAAGGAGATCGTGGAAGGGCAGGCCAAAGAAAAGGCCGGGAAGAAGTAAGCCCGAACGCGAACCAGTGAATGACACGCAAGACCCGGCGCGCAGGTGCCGGGTCTTGTTGTTTTTGCTGGGGGGGCGCGAATGGGGTTGATGGAGTTTGGGGGGTGGGGGGCGAGACGCCCCCCGCCACAACTTCAATACAGCTTCAATACAGCCACAGCTTTGATTCAGTCTCAGCGTTGAGGTGGTTAGATGGAGCCTTCGCGGCGGAGTTCTTCGAGGAGTGCGTCGGCGAGGGTGTGGTAGTCGGCCTCGGTGTTGTAGACCTGAGCGGAGATACGGAGCACGCGGGAATTGTCGGAGCTGAGTCGCCAGATGGGGACGACGATGCGGTGGCGGTCGATGAGCTGGTCTTGGAGGGCGTCGTCGTACTTGGTGGGGCGGTTAAGGAGGTGAGCCGGGGGCTCGGGGAGTTTGATGGTGGCCATGGTGCCGATCATGGATTCGGGGGCGGGGGGCTCGATGGCGAGGGCGTTGCAGAGGATTCTGCGGCCTTCGATGGCGAGTCGGTGGTTGCGGGTGTAGAGCTCGGGCCAGCCGCCCGGGAGGAGGGAGCCCATGGCGTCGATGGCGGCGGGGAGAGCGAGGACGCCCGAGTAGTCGTCGGTGCCCATGTAGTCGAAATCGCGGAGGAACATGGGACGTTCTGGGCGGACTTTGTGAGCGCGGCTGGAGAGGCAGACGGTGCGGAATCCTTGCTGAGTGGGCTCGGGGACGTAGAGGAATCCGGTGCCTTTGGGGGCGCTGAGCCACTTGTGTCCGCTGCCGACCCAGAAGTCGGGGTTCATGGCGGCGATGTCGACCGGGATCTGTCCCGGGGCGTGGGTGCCGTCGACGAGGACGGTGATGCCGCGCTCTTTGCCCATGGCGACCAGCTCGCCGATGGGGAAGATGAGGCTTGTGGCGCTGGTGATCCAGGAGACCATAACGAAGCGAGTGCGTCGGGTCAGGCGCGATGCGACGGCGTCGAGGACCAGTTGGGGGCTGGCGATGGGGAAGGGGATGGGGGCTTTGACGAGGGTGGCGCCGGTGCGGGCGCAGATTCGTTCGAGTTCGTTGACGCCCGACATGTACTCGTGGTCGGTGACGAGGATTTCGTCGCCTGGGCTGAAGGAGGAATTCAGGAGGACGGTGGCGATGGCGACGGTGGCGTTGACCATCGGGGCGAGAGTGGGCCCCGGGCAGCCGAGGAATGCGCCGACTTTGGAGCGCATGTCGTCCATGAGGAGTTCGAGGTCGTGCTTATAGAACCTGACGGGATCGAGTTCCATCCGAGCGCGGAGGTCGGATTGATATTTCGCAACAACGTTCGGGACGGCGCCGTAGCTGCCGTGGTTGAGGAAGGTGAGCGAGGGATCGAGGCCGAAACGGGAACGAGTGAAGGGGACAGAGACTGGTTGATGGAGGTGGAGTGTGCTCACGGGGAGGAGTATCGGCGAGTGTGCGAAAAAGGCAACACGCGCGCGAGCAAATCGTGATCACTCTTTGGCGATGGGCAAGAAGTCGGCAGCGCGGCCTTTGACCCAGGCGCGGAAACGGGGCCAGATCCAGTCGGAGATGAGGATTTTGAGGCAGGCGGCGGCAGGGATGGCGATGAGCAAGCCGTAGATACCGGCGATGGAACCGCCTGCGATGGACGCGAAGAGGATGGAGGGAGTGTCCATGCCGGTTTCTTTGCCTTGGATGGTGGGCGTGAGGATGTAGTCGTCGAGGACTTGTGCGAAGACAGAAACGGCGACGGGAGCACCGACGATCCACCACCATGAGTCCATGAACCCTGGGGAGGGGTCGAGCCACATGAGGAGCATGGCGGCGATCATGCCGAGGTTTGCCATGTAGGGGAGGAGGGAGAGGAGCCCGACGACGGGCCCGAGGATGAGCCATGCTGGGACGCCGATGCCGGCGTAGGCGAGGGTGTAATAGAGGATGAGGATGGCACCGATGGTGAGTCGGCCACGGATGAAGCCGGCGATGACGCGGTCCATTTTGCGGAGCATGGCGAGGGTTGAGGGCCTGGCGCGTTCGGGGATGAGGTCTGTGGAGAAGGAGCGGACACGGCCGTACTGGGAAGAGGCGAAGTAGAAGAAGAAGGCGGTTAAGGAAGCGATGAAGAGTGCGTAGGCGATGGATGAGAGCCCTTGGACGGCGGAGTTGACCCAATCGACGCCGGACCTGAGGGCTTGGCGTCCGAGAGTCTCGCGGTTTTCGCGGATCCACGAGATAGCCCAAGCGGCGATCTGGTACCCGGTACCGAGCTCGGGCGGCGGGGATTCTGCGATGAGGGAGGCGTCAGGCTGGTCGGGCTCGTAAGCGTCGTAAGCGGTGGACTGGACGTGCGAAGGGGATTCGATGTAGATGGGGGAGCCTGGCGGGGGGAGAAGCCAGGCGTCTTCGGGGGAGGCGAGCCGGGTGGCGAGTCGCTCGTGGCGAGCGTGGGCGAAGGAAGCGAGACGCTCACGCTGGGAGTCGAGCTCTGCGGCGCGTTTCTGGATGTCGAGCTCGCGGAGGCGTTGCTGTGCGATCCAGTCGCGCATGCGCTCCCAGGCCGGACCCGGGGCGCGGGCACGGAGGTCGATGGCGTCCGGGGATTCGACGGACTTGACGAGCCATTCGGCGTTTTTGACGAGGGTTTGAGAGGCCTGGACGCCCTGGACAGCTCCCAGACCGACGCCGAGGAGGGTTGGAAGGATGATGCCAGCGGCGGTGACGACGACGATGAGCCCCGCGGCGGTGGGGCGGGAAAGGCGGCCTGAACGGGTGAGGCGGAGAACGACGGGCTCGAACATGTACGCGAGAGCGACCGCGAGCATGAGCGGAACGGTGACAACGCGGAGGGAGTAGCCGATCCAGACGAGCATGATGACCGAGGCGACGACGAGGAGGTCTCTGAGAGGCTGGATCTGCCAGAGGTGTCGGTCAGTCCAAGGGGCGCTTTGAGGTCTTGGGTCGGCCATAAGCACACCCTATCACCGATGCAGCGTGGGCGTCGAGAAAGGAGGAAGGAGAGAGGAAGGGAGAGACGAGGCCGAATGAAAGCGGCCGCGCGAGATGCGCGGCCGCTGGTGAGGTGAGTGGAAGGACAAAGTCATACCGCCGAGGAGGTCGGGGGCGGTCGACGGTGGTGGGCTACTTATCGCCGACGTTGAGGGAACGTCCTGCGGCGCGCTTGCGGTTCATCATTTTGCGGCCGTTGCGGGTGCGCATGCGAGCGCGGAAGCCGATGGAACGCTTACGCTTGATTCGGCTGATGCGGTGTGGGTAATGCATAAGAATCCTTCTGCGATGCCGAGCGCATGCCCGGGGTCGGGATGGTAGACGGTCGGGAGGCGGTTGGCCAGTGGCAAGCAGAGAAGGAGTCGTTGTTTGGTGGTTGATTGGGATATTTTTGAAGATCGGGAGCGAACTGGCCGATAGAGTTGGAATGAGCCGGCCGCGGGACAGGTCGGCGGCGGGAAGGTCGCTGTCGCTCGTGTGCCGTCGAAGGACGGCCTGCGAGCTGCCGCGACGGCCCGCGTCGGACTCAAGCCGCGAGATGTGAGCGGTGGGTCCTGTGCAGGACGAGGTTGCCGGTGCCCGCGCCTGGTGACGATGCAGGTGCGGCATGAGCGAAGCAGGGCTCGGGCAGGTCGAGAAATCGCTGGGGTATGAGTTTAAGGATCGGTCGATTCTGGAGCGAGCGCTCGTTCATGCGTCGCTGGCGGAGGTACGGGCGCAGAGCAACGAGCGGATGGAATTTTTGGGGGACGCGGTGCTTGGGCTGGTGGTGTGCGAGCGGATTTACTCTCGGTACCCGCAGATGCTCGAGGGGGAGATGACGAAGATTAAAAGCCTGGTCGTGTCGCGGCAGACGTGCGCGGACATCGCGAAGGATCTGGGGCTTGATCGGGCGCTGAATGTTGGGAAAGGGATGCGAGGAGCGGGAGGGGAGCCCCCGGCCTCGCTGGCGGCGGCAGCGCTTGAGGCGATCATCGCGGCGGTGTACTTGGACGGGGGGCATGCGGCGGCATCGGCGTTCATTTTGAAAGAAGTTGATGATCTGATCGATGAGGCGGCGGGGAGCCGGCACCAGCAGAATTTCAAGTCGTTTTTGCAGCAGCACGCGCAGCAATCGAAATGGCCTCATCCGATGTACCGAGTGCTCGATGAGCAGGGTCCGGACCATGCGAAGTGCTTTAAAGTGGGGGTGGAGATCGGGGAGCGGCGGTTTACGCCGGCGTGGGGGCAGGCGAAGAAGCGTGCGGAGCAGGATGCCGCGTTGAACGCGCTGCGGGAGCTTGGCGTGATCGAGGAGGAAGTGGATTCTGGGGCGGGGGGTGCTGTCGATCAGGAATAGCGGTGTCGCCGAGGCTGTGGTATGCTCGTGGCATGAATACTTGGATCATCGTGGCGAGCGTCGGGCTGTTGGCTGGGGCATGGGCTGGCACGGTGGGAGTGGAGGGGCAACCTGGGAAGCAGCAGGCCCCTGCGGGGAAAGAGCCTGAATCAAAGGAGCCGGCGGTGACGCATCGGCGCGACGCCGCGGCGGCGGAGAAGCTGGGATTTGTCCTGGGCACTCAGGCGTGGACGTTCCGAGATCGGACGGCATTTGAGGCGATCGAGACGGCGGCGCGGCTGGGGCTTGGCGCGATCGAGCTGTTCCCCGGGCAAACACTCAAGCCCGGGTCGTCATCGAAGGTGGGGCCCGACTTATCGGCATCGGAGCGGGCGGAACTTCGTGAGAAACTCGGGGCATCGAAGGTGGAAGCGATGGCCCTTGGCGTGTGGAACTTTTCGAAAGATGAAGCGGCGGGGCGGAAGATCTTCGAGTTCGCGAAGGAGATGGGAATCGGGGTGGTGACGTGCGAACCCGCGGTCGAGGCTTGGGACGTGGTGGGGAAGCTGGCGTCGGAGTTCAAGATCAAAGCGGCGTGCCACAATCACCCGAAGCCTTCGACGTATTGGAACCCGGACAAGGTGCTGGAGTCGCTCAAGGGGCGTGGGGAGTGGGTTGGAGCCTGCGCCGACACCGGGCACTGGGTGCGATCCGGAGTTTCAACGCTCGAGGCGCTGAAGAAGTACGACGGAAAGATCGTGAGCCTGCACTTTAAAGACGTCAAGGACGGGGTGGATCAGCCTTGGGGCACGGGAGCGGGTGAGGCCGCGAAGATGCTGCGAGAGCTGCGGCGGCAGAAGTTCAAGGGACTGGTGTCGGTGGAATACGAGACCGGGTCGGGTGTGGAGTTGGAGAAAGTGGTTGTGAAATGCATCGAATTCTTCGACCGCGAATGCGCCGCGATCGTGGCGGAAGAATCGGAGAAAGCTCGGTAGTATTCGGGTTTTGAAAGGTATTTTTAAGCGTACTCCGGATGAAAGGGTCTGGTACGCTGGGATGAACACATGGAGCATCAAATGAAACGGGCGATGAAGAGAATGACGGCGGTCGTGATGTTTGCTGGTCTTGCGATGGCGGGATCAACTTTTGGCGCTCCGCCGACGGATGCGGATATTGAGACATACGTGAAAGCTGTGGCGTCGTCCGGAGAAGGGATCAAGCCTGAAGATCGGGCCGCGATGATGGCGGCTCGGAACAAGGCGATCGAAGAGGGGATCGCGAAGCTGGACCTTTCTGAAGCGACGTTCGAGCAGATCGAGAGGGTGCTGGGTTCGGTGGGTTGGACGAGCCGAAAGGTTGTGGAAGCGGTGCAGTCGCGGGTCGATACGTTTGCGAAAGAGAAGACGGCGACAGGGGCGAAAGCGTCTGCGTACCAGATCCTGATGGTGCCGCCGGCGGCAGCGGTTCAAGGAGACCGCAAGGCGAGTGAAGAGGCGAGCAAGGCCCGGATGGAAAGGATTGGGGGGATGCTTGTTGGGCTGTTGAAGCACCCGGGGTTTGCAGAAGCGATCAAGAGCGGGATGAACACGTCGGCGTTGGCGTCGGGGATGCGGATGCCGATGGGAATGATGCAGTCGACAGGGCTGCTGGCGGTGATCGAACCGGTGCTCGAGATGGAGATGACGCCGGAAGCAGCGTCGGCGTTCTCGGGGATTGTGGATTCTGTGGCTGGTGCGACGGAGGGGGTCGACTCTGGGACTCGTGGCCGGCTGCTGGACAAGGCTATGGCGATGTGCGAAAGGGCGGCGGGCAAAGTGGATATGTCCAAGCCCAATGGGAAGAGTGTGCAGGATCGGCTCAAGGGCCAGGCAAAGAAGGCGAGCGGGCCGTTTGCACGCGGGACGTTGATCGGTGGCATGGCGCCGGAGGTGAAGTTCACGTGGTCGAGCGATGGAAAGCTCAAGAGCCTTGCCGACCTGAAGGGGAAAGTGGTGGTGGTGGACTTCTGGGCGACGTGGTGCGGACCTTGCATCGCGAGCTTCCCGAAAGTTCGGGAGTTGGTGGAGCGGTATAACGGGTATGACGTCGCGGTGGTGGGAGTGACGAGCATCCAGGGGTTCCACATCGAGCGTAAGGATGGGGAGAAGACATCCAACCGGATCGATTGCAAGGATGACGCCGGGAAGGAAACGGGTCTGATGACGGGGTACATCAAAGACATGAAGATGACGTGGCCCGTGGTGTTCAGCGAGGATTCGTGCTTCAACCCGATGTTCGGAGTGAACGGGATCCCGCATGTGGCGATCATCGATCCATCGGGGAAAGTGCGGTATAACGGGCTGCACCCGATGGACGAGGGCAAACTCGAGAAGATCGATGGGCTGTTGAAGGAATTTAATCTGAAAGTGCCTGCGGCGGAAGCGAAAAAGGAAGAAGCCAAGCCGGAGAAGAAGTAGGATGCAATGAAGGCCGATGGCGGGCGCTTGGCCCGGTGGGCTTTGGAAGAATGCAGACCCGCTCCTTGTGATGAGGAGCGGGTTTTTCATTGATCCTGTGGGCTACCATGATGGGATGATGACGCCGATGGTGATTTTGTGCCCTGGGCAAGGAGCGCAGGTGGTCGGGATGGGCAAAGCGTGGGCCGAAGGGTCGACGGCGGCGCGTGCTGTGTTTGAACGAGCGGACGAGGTTCTGGGCGATCGGCTGGGATCGCCGCTGAGCTCGATTTGTTTCGGTACAGCGGACGGTGCGTCGGAACGGATCAACCGAACGGATGTGTCGCAGCCGGCGATTTATGTGGCGTCGATGGCGTCGTGGGCGGGGATGTGCGAGCGGCAGGGGGTGGGACCTGGTGAGGCGCGGCTGTCGGCGACGGCGGGGCTGTCACTCGGCGAGTACACCGCGTTGGCGATCGCGGGGGCGATGAGCTTTGAGGACGGGCTGGAGCTGGTTTCGCTGCGAGGGAGAGCAATGCAGGACGCGGCGGAGGCTTCTGCGGGTGGGATGGTGGCGTTGATCGGTGCGGACGAGGCGCAAGCGAAGGCCGTGTGCGATCGGGTGCTTTCGGGGGGCGTGAGCGAGGTGCTCGTGTGTGCGAATTTCAACGCGCCGGGGCAGATCGTGCTCAGCGGACACAAGGGCGCGTGCGACCGCGCGGCGTCGGAAGCAACGGGGATGGGCCTTCGCGCGACGGTGCTGACGGTCGCGGGGGCGTTTCATAGCCCGTTGATGGCTCCTGCTGCGGAGCGGCTGCGTGCGGCGCTGGCGAAGACGGTGATGAAGCCTGCGCGGTGTCCGGTGATGTCGAATGTGAGCCATCTGCCGCATCAAGCGGATGCGGAGGCGATCCGCGCGGGTCTGGTGGGTCAACTCACAAGTCCGGTGCGGTGGGCGGAAAGCTGCGCGTGGCTTGCACGGGAGTCGGGCCCCGGGGGCGAGCTAAGGCAAGGGGCGGAGGTGGAGTTCCATGAACTGGCGCCTGGGAAGACCCTGGCTGGGCTGTATCGGCGGATCGACAAAGGGGTGAAAGTCGTGACCCACGACGAGCCCTGATATCCTACGGTTAGGGATGGGGTCAGGGTCTTGGACGAGAAGTGGCCCGGCGGTCGTGGTGGGAATGAAGAAGGAAACGGCATGAAGCAAGGTATGAAATTCGAGATGCATGGTGGTCTGAACCTGCGTATGGGGTGGGTGGCCGCGGGTTTGGCGATGAGCACCATTGTGGTGGGCGGGTTGATGAGCGGGTGTGATAAAAAGGTCGAGACGGTGGTGGCGCCGCCGCCGCCCCCGCCGCCTCCGCCGAAGGAGCCAGACCCTGTTGATATGAAGGGTCTTGCGCAAACACTGAAGGCGGATAAGCGGTTGGTGTTTAGTGACAGTGCGACGACGAATAAGGAGTCGTTGGCGAAGGCCGTCGTGGGTTTAGGGGATGCATTGGCGAGGGGCGACGACAAGAAATTCTCTTCGATGATCGATCCGATGTCGCGGGAGTTGCTGAAGAAAGCGGTGGCGAAGGGAGATTGGAAAGAGACGACCTCGAAGGTGACGCAGGTGCGGCTGGTGCGGTTGACGCCCGGTGCGGACCCCGCGTACACGGCGGCTGCGGATCCTTCAGCGGGCGGATTCACGGCGGATCAGATGAAAATGGCCGCGGAGATGATGCTCAAGTCGATGTCCGATGCGGACAAGGCGGCGTTGAAGGAGCAATTGGGGCATGAGCCGACGGCGTCGGACTTTGAGGCGTTGATGGAGAAAGCGCAGGAGTCTTACGAGAAGGCCAAGGCAGAAGGGAACCTTCCGCCTGAGATGGCGGCAATAGGTCCGTCGATCGAGAGCGCGTTTAAGATGTTCAAGGAGAGCAAGGAAGCAAAGCCTGCCGAAGCGCCCAAGGGCGAAGACATCGAGGGGGCGTTCTCGTTGACCTTTGCGTTGCAGCTTCCTGGGGAAGCGCACGCGATGGCATGGGTTGCAATCCCGATGCCCAACGACAAATGGACGTTTAAGGCGAGCGGGGCTTTGCAGCCGCCTGCGCAGAAGCGGGCGTCGGACTTTGATGGGATTGTGGGGAGTGGTTCGTCTGCTCCGGCTGAAGAAAAGAAGGCCGAGGAGTCGGGTGGGGAAGAGAAGAAGTCTGAAGATGGAGCAGGTGGCGAAGGGGAAGG
>Ga0209573_1002628_pt1 | contig 22246 bp, 12 predicted proteins | sample TNRBio252014_DNA_FD_185870 | JGI IMG/M metagenome (GOLD analysis project Ga0209573, IMG submission 185870) | Wastewater treatment Type I Accumulibacter community from EBPR Bioreactor in Madison, WI, USA - TNR Reactor_6/25/2014_ DNA (SPAdes)... | ecosystem: Engineered > Bioreactor > EBPR >...
CAAAGTAGCCTGAAAATACCTTTTTAAGTAAAAAAATTCAAATCCTTATCCATAATCATACTATTTTTGAATTGAAATTATTTCTTTGCGGATTTAAGGTATTTAATCCTTTGGATGAAAAATACCGATGGATCATTGTGAATGCAATACCGGAGTTTCGATATGGGGAAGACAAACCATTCCAGGTGTTCACCACTTTTGAAGATATTACAGAACTCAAAAATGCTTTTGATCAAATCAACAAGGCAAAAGAAGTACTGGAATTCACTGTTGAAGAAAGAACCCGTGAATTAAAGAAAATCAACAATTTTCAAAAAGCGATCCTTGACAATGCCCCGATCGCCATCCTTACTACCGATCTAACAGGTTTAATACAATCCATAAATCCTGCAGGTGAGTTGATGACTGGATATTCTGCGGATGAGGTCATTGGCAAAATGACTCCTCTCCACCTCCATGATTGGAATGAAATTCAAAGTTACTACGCAAAAAAAACAGGCAATTTCGACCTCAGAGAATCCGATGTTTTCCATATTGCACTTGAAGATATGATCAATAAATCAATGGAATGGCATTGGGTCAATAAATCAGGTCAAAAATACTGTGTAAAAATCTTTCTTAGTTCCATGTTGGGACCAGATGGAATCGTCAATGGATTCCTGGGACTTATAATGGATATTTCCAAAGAAAAGGAGTACCTCGATTCTTTGCAGAAAAGCGAAGCCGAAAACCGTGCCATCCTCCAGGCAGTACCTGATCTGATGTTCCGCATCAACCGCGATGGCACTATTATTGATTCTCATACTCATTACGAATCATCTCTGTACGTTCCCAAAGATTATTTTATCGGCAAAAAGCTGAGCGATGTATTGCCTCCTGAACTGGCATCGGAATCTATGCAGTTCATAGAGAAAGCTTTGATATCGGGCAATGTTGAACAATTCGAATACACCTTGTATGTAAACGAAAAGAACAGCTTCTTTGAAAACAGGATCATTGGCATTTCTGATAAGGAAGTACTTTCCATTGTACGCGATATCACCTACCGCAAAGAAACAGAAACAGCCCTGAAATTACAAAGCAGTGCATTCGAGTCATTTTCCCTTGCTATCATCATTACCGATCTCGTCGGCAGGATTCAATGGGCAAATTCATCGTTTAGCAGGCTAACAGGCTATTCAGTTGAAGAAGCAACAGGAAAGATGACGGGTGAATTGTTAAAATCAGGCAAGCATGACAAGGCTTTTTACAAAAACTTCTGGAATACCTTACTTGATAAAAAAGTATGGAGTGGCGAAATGATAAACCGAAGGAAAAATGGCAGCCTTTATTACGAAGAACAAACTATCACACCGGTATTAGATTCACTGGGTAACATTTCTAACTTTATTGCCATAAAAATTGATATCACCAACCGTAAAAAACTCTATCAGCAACTTGCTGATGAAAAACGAAGGCTGGCTGACATCATTAAAGGAACCAACGTCGGGACGTGGGAATGGAATATACAAACGGGCGAAATGATATTCAACAATCATTGGGCCCAAATGCTGGGCTACTCCCTGGAGGAGCTTTCCCCTATAAGCATTGAAACCTGGATGAAATACGCACATCCTGACGATTTAATAGTATCCGAAAAACTATTAAATAAGCATTTTAATGGCGAAAACGAATATTATTCATTCGAATCGCGTATGAAGCATAGGAACGGTGAATGGATATGGGTTCTGGACAGGGGAAAGGTTCACGAATGGGACAGTGATGGAAAACCGCTCCTGATGTCAGGAACACATCTGGATATTACTGAAAGCAAACGCACCCTGGAATTTGAATCCGAGTTATTACAATTATCTCTGCAATTAACCGGTATTCCGGCTGTTGAAATTGCGCCTGCACTTGATATGGCTCTTTGTAGAATTGGCAGTTTTCTGGGTGCCGACAGGGCATACATCTTCGAAATAAATGCACAGGAAAAGACCATGACCAATACGTATGAATGGTGTAACACGGGAATAACCAGCGAAATTGAAAATCTGAAAGATCTTCCTTGTGACATTTTTCCGAATTGGATGGCCACATTAAACCAACAGGAAAATATAATTATCCCCTCGGTTAAAGATTTACCTGAAAGCTGGAAAGCCGAGCGTGGAATCCTGGATTCACAGGGTATCCGGTCGCTTCTCGTAATACCCCTGTTGTTGGATAATCTGCTGATTGGTTTTGTGGGGCTGGATTCTGTTAACAGCACAAAAGAATATAAGGAATCGGAAATCAACATTCTGAAAGTCTGGGGAAATATGCTGGCCGGCTTGATCAATTACCAGCGAAAAGAAAACTATATTGAACTGATGCGTCAGAACTATGAAACCTTCTTTAACACCATTGACGATTTTCTTTTTGTGCTCGACAAACAGGGGAACATGATCCATATCAATACTACAGTGACCCGAAGACTTGGATATGATACGGCTGAGCTATTGGGGCAAACGGTACTGATGGTTCACCCTCCCGCACGGCGTGACGAAGCAGAGCGCATTGTGAGCGAAATGTTGGCCGGCACTGCTGAGTTTTGTCCCGTACCACTTACTACAAAAGAAGGGGATTTCATACCGGTCGAAACCAGGGTTAAGCATGGATTCTGGGATGGAAAGCCGGTAATTTTCGGCGTCAGTAAAGACATAACAAAAATAAAATTATCGGAAGAAAAGTTTTCAAAGGCATTTCAATCCAATAGCGCTTCCATGGCCATTTCAACACTCGATGGACGGTTTATAGAAGTAAACGATACTTTTGTTAAGACCCTGGAATACTCAAGGGATGAAATAATCGGAAAAACCTCCGGTCAACTTAAATTATTTAATGACAAAGATTTAGGAAAAACCTTATTCAGTAAACTTCATGAGAATATAGCGATAAAGGATGTTGAAATTTCAGCCCGAACAAAATCTGGTGTCTGGAAAATCGGACTATTTTCTGCAGAGATCATTACCATCGGTGATGGAAGATGTTTGCTCACAATGTTGGTTGATATCTCGGAACGCAAATTGGCTGAAATTGAAATTATTAAAGCCAAAAGCGAAGCTGAGAAAGCCAATAAAGCCAAAAGTGAATTCCTTTCACGGATGAGCCACGAATTGCGTACACCCATGAATTCGATCCTTGGCTTTGCCCAATTGATGGAAATGGGAGAGCTAAGCCCGAAACAAAAAAAAGGAGTAACAAATATTTTAAACAACGGAAAACACCTGCTCGATTTGATAAACGAAGTTCTTGATCTTGCCGGAATTGAATCAGGCCGGCTTTTACTGATCAAAGAACCCTTACAATTGTCTGGCATCATCTATGAAATAATCGATAATATGCAGATTGCTGCCAATAAAAGAAAAATATCCATAGAATTTGTGGACTCTTTTGAAAATGGTCTTTTTGTATCAGCTGACAGGCTTCGGTTAAAACAGATCCTGATAAATTTACTCAATAACGCTATAAAATATAACAACGAAGGAGGTCTGGTTACAATTCAAACAATGCTGGTACCAACAGATGAACAAACCAGCTCTATGGTCAGGATTTCGGTCAGCGACACTGGTAATGGAATTAGTCCTGAAGATATCGGCAAGCTATTTCAGCCATTCGAGCGCATAGTCGCTAACAAAACCGACATTGAAGGTACGGGGCTTGGGTTGACAGTAGTTAAAAAACTTACCGAAGCCATGAACGGCAGGGTTGGAGTTGAGAGTGTGGTCGGCATTGGCAGTACCTTCTGGATTGAGCTGTCGCTCTCCGAAGAGCACCAACAGTCTATCATTCAATCAACAGATTCAATAAAACAGGTATTTGATGTAACCAAACAAACCGGAACCATTTTGTTAATCGAGGATAACTTGTCAAATATCGAACTGATTGAGAATATTTTGGCGGACCATCGACAGAACCTTCGGCTTATAACCTCCTGGTACGGCAAGCAGACCTTTGATCTGGCAAAAAAACACAAACCAGATTTGATATTGCTTGATCTCGATTTACCGGATATAAAAGGCATCGATGTTTTGATGCAACTTTTGGCTGATGAGCAAACAAAATCAATTCCGGTCATCATCGTAAGTGCCGATGCCATGCCGTTTCAGGTTGAGAAATTGATGAAAGCAGGCGCTAAAGACTATTTGACCAAGCCCCTGGATGTAGTTTGTTTTTTGAAAACCATTAATCATTATATCAGGAATTGAATTATTGAAAACAAAACATAATGATCCATGATTGATTCAACATTAAAAAACGCAAAAATCCTTATTGTGGACGATAAGGAATCGAACATTGATATTCTGGAAGGACTGCTCGAAGAATCCGGATATACTGATACCCTATCCACTACGGATCCGCGAACGGTGCCTGACTTGTTCAAATCGTATAACCCCGATTTGATCCTGCTTGATTTAATGATGCCATACAAGAACGGGTTTGAAATAATGGCTGACTTACATACCACATCTCCTCCCGCAACCTACCTGCCAATACTTGTCCTTACTGCCGATATTACACAGGAAGCCAAGATCCGGGCACTTTCAGAAGGGGCTAAGGATTTTCTTAGCAAACCATTCGATCTATATGAAGTACAGCTCAGAATAAACAACCTGCTCGAAACGCGCTACCTTCACCAACAACTTACCAACCAAAACCAAATTCTGGAGGAAAAAGTAAAAGAAAGAACAATCAATCTTGAGCTTTCCAACAGTAACCTGGAGCGGGCAAATAAAGAGCTGGCTGTACTCGATCAGGCTAAAAATGATTTCCTCTCACTGATCAGTCACGAACTCCGAACCCCGTTAAACGGAATTCTGGGCTTTACAGACATTCTTAAAGACAAAATTGATTCGCCGGAACTGGTTGAACTTGTCCAATACCTGAATGGATCGGCAAAAAGATTAGAGAAGTTTTCATACAAGGCTTTACTTATCACACGACTGAAAGCCGGCAAATTCAGCATACAAAATGAAAAAATTCCTGTGAATTCGCTTGTAAACACAACAATCGCACTAAATAGGGAAAAGGTTGATAAAAAAGCAATTCATGTTCATATTCAACAGGTAACGTCTTTCGAATTTATAAAAGGTGATGAAGAATTGATCACCATCTGTTTTCAGCACCTTTTCGATAATTCGGTTAAATATTCAGCTGTTGGCGGAGATGTAGTCATCAGGTTTTTTGCCGATGAACGATCAACGGTTTGCGAATTCATTGACAATGGCGTTGGTTTCAGTCCGAAGGTTCTGGAAAATCCTTTCCAGCCTTTTGCCCCAGGAGAAAAACATATTGATGAAAATACCGGCTTGAACCTCTTTTTGGTCAAACTCATTATGGATGCACATCATGGCCAGATTGAACTTTTCAACAACCAGGATAAAGGTGCCACAGTAAGATTGACTTTCAACAATAAGTAACATAATTGTGATGCCAAACGCCAGCATAAAAGCAGGTTTTGAAAACTAAAAAAGCAAACGTCCATAAATCAGGGTATAAATGAGTGTTTGGCAATAAAGTTCTAAATTCCCTGACTAAAAATGCCATCATTCAACCAGGTTCATGACTTTGTCAATTGTTGGAAGAAAAATGAGTTTTTGGAAAAAATAGAAATAAATATTGAAAGAGATCTACTGTAATTTTAGAACAAATTGATCAAGAGAAAGATTTTTATCTCAACAGGGGTTCCGGGGTCAGTCTACATCAGATAAGACATTGAAAAGCTAAATGCCTGGTAACTCTGCATTGATCCACGATCAACGAAATTTTAGGCCTTAAAGCTGATATAATTTATTAGTTTATTCAGTGATCAGAAATTCAATGATCATTAAGGAGCAAACTGAACCACTTATAGTCTGAGAATCAATACTTTTTTAACCACCAAAACTAACTGCTTTACGGGGTCAGTCAGAATTGAACAGGAAGAGTTGAACTACTAATCTTGCCCTGGTCAATTTAAACTTGATTGCCTGGTCAATTTCACCGGAATATACAATTTGACATGAGCGATTTTTTGTAGGCTTATGAGCCATTCCCCGGGGATGTTAAGAGTGGTTAGATTGGATATAAGCGAGAGACTGAAGTGATGAGGTAGGCAAATCGGGGGAAAATGGATGGATATGCTTAAAAGATGATTAGGAAAATTGATGGGTGAAATTATTTTGAGGATATGAACAAGTTATTACAGCATTGCAGCCCTTCTCTATAGTATTTGGAGAAATAAAAAAAGATCAGTAGTTTTATCCGGGCTTAGGTTGGGTAGATTGAAAGGAATGAGTGTGCTTCCTTTCAGACTTCAGGGAGAAAAAGGATGATGGTTAACACCGCTGTAAAACATAAGCTATGAAATCAGGACTCCTATCGTCGGCTCGTTTCATAGCGCGACCGTTAGCAGGCATTGTGAAAGACGGAACAAAAACAAGCAGACAGTTCAACAATTAAGGACAATGAAAAAGCACATTGAAAACTTAAAGAACAAGGAATTAAATTTACTGAACGCTTAAAATCTTATAAAAATATATATTATGCTTACAGACATAATTCCAAAATTACCAATGCGTGACAAAGCCGAAACTAAAGTTTTTTACATTGACAAATTGATGTTTAGCGAAATTTCCGACTATGGAGATTATCTGTTGATAAGAAAAGACAATATTGAAATTCATTTTTTTGAATTCAAAGACCTGGACCCAAAAGAAAATTATGGTCAAGTTTATATCAGAACAAATGACATAGACAAACTCTACCGAACACTTTTGGAGAACAAAGTTTCAATTCACCCAAACGGACATTTAGAAACAAAACCTTGGAGTCAAAGAGAGTTCGCATTACTTGACCCTGATAACAACTTACTGACATTTGGACAAACGATACAATAATTAAGCTAACAACAACTTGAAAAAAAACAACAACCCGCTAACATCACCTTCACCTATACGCAAGCAGGGGGTTCGTGCTTCGCAGGACAGGAAAGTGGTAAATTTAAAGTTGAGTTCTTGGTTGGAAGTTCAGTGGTTATAAACCCTGCCTGCGTATAGCTGAGAAACGTTAGTCAGAATTGAACAGATACGTTGAGAATTAATTGTATTAAAAAACAATACTATTATGAAACTAAAATTTGGATTGATACTTTTTTTAACTTTTAGTACAGGGATATCAATTTTTTCTCAACAGTTAACCTGGGAAGAAGAATTACAAAATAATTTGACAACACTAGCAGATTCTTTAACCCTAAACTTAAAAGAATGGAAGGTTCCGACAAAAACATTTTTAGTTGAAGACTTTGGAGCTATTCCAGACAGTATTACAAATAATACCATTTCAATCCAAAAAGCCATTGATTCATGTTCAAATGTCGGTGGAGGAACGGTCTTGTTTTCAAAAGGCAACTATGTGACAGGAACCATTGAGTTAAAATCCAATGTCATGCTGAAAGTTGACAAGGGTTCAAGAATACTTGGCAGTGTACACCTTATGGATTATCCTGATAAAATTGAAGAATATAAATCAATCATGAGCGAGTATTATGAATTTCGCCAATCGTTAATCTATGCAGAAAATGTCACAAACATAGGTATTTGTGGAGAAGGCGAAATTTACTTTCGTGGAGAAAAGAAAAACTTTTCAAGCCCACAAACAACCGGAAAAATCGTTGACAGGCCTTTGGGCATCAGAATGGTTAAATGTGAAAATGTAGTGCTTAAAAATATATTTTTGCACAATTCGGCCTCCTGGATGCAAAACTACATTTATTGTAAAAACCTGATTTTTGATGGTATCAAAGTATCTAATCATGGAAACTATAACAATGATGGCCTTGACCCTGACGGCTGTACGAACGTAATAGTACGTAATTGTTTTATCAATTCCGAAGACGATGCCATGTGTTTAAAAGGTGGAAGCGGACAACCATGCCAAAATGTACTCATAGAAAATTCAACCTTCTATTCAACCTGCAATGCATTGAAAATTGGTACTGATACACAAGGCCCTTTTCGCAATATTATTTGCCGTAACCTCACTTTAGGCGGCATCCCCGATTCATTAATCACTTCAAACGGAAAATATGCAAGCAGTGGTATTACATTGGCCACTGTTGATGGTGGCAATGTTGAAAATATCATGATTTCAAATATCAACATTAACCAAGTCCGTTGCCCCATTTTTATCAAAATAGGAAACCGGTTCAGGCTATTGCCCGAACGTGAAAAATCAAATGCAGGCTATTTGAAAAATGTAGTAATTACGAATATAAAGGGACATGGAAATACCCAACAAGGCTCTTTTATTTCAGGTATTCGTTCACAAGCTGTTGAAAATGTTGTAATCAGACAGATGGACTTAAGCATGGATAATATTGCGGATTCTGTATTTGCTGGACTTCCTGTTAGCGATCAGGAAAATGGGTATCCTGATGCTCAAAATTTCTCCATTGATGGATTGCCTGCTTATGGGTTTTTTGTGCGACATGCCAAAAACATTGTTCTGGATAATATCTCCATCAAAACAACTGCACCCGATGCCCGTCCTCTTTTTGTATCAGGAGAAGGAACGGAACAACTGCTTGCCAACAAAGAATCATTTACCCCACAAAAGCTGGTTGATTTCACTTACTCTTCAAAATATATAAAAAATGTAAAAATTTTAAATGATACTCTTCAGTCATTGGTGTTAAAGTACCGGGTTGGTTCAAAATTATATTCCGACAGGAGTTTTGTTATCACTCATATAGATTCGATATTCCAGGATGCAGAATATATTTTATGGCCAATGGAGTTGAGAAGCTCAATTGCTAAAGAATTGATATCTTTTAAAATAATGTCGAAAGGAACGCTTTATATCGCCCATGACGATTTATATGATAAACAAAAATGGATCGTTGATAATTATGCTGATACAGGTATGGAATATAAGATGGGTAAATTAACTCTGCCATTATATCGTAAAGAGATTAAGGAACCACAAGATTTTATTCTAGGTGGCAATCATTTTGGTGAATTGCCCATAAAAAAAGGAGCCAATTATTTGATAATCTTTGTTAATAAATAGGATAAACAACGAATGCCCGACACGCGTTATATTTAATTGGGGTTTCAGTGATTTTCGGGGTGCAGTAACCTCACTTCATAAAATGCAATGTTTCTTTCCTGATTTCAGGAAGATGATATTCACCCGATAAAAATTGATTCCATAAAAATGCCTGATAAATTGTATTTATTTAGGCGCTTAAGAACAAAAACTAACCAACAAGTTGTTCATTTCAGTTGTTAGATATTCCATTTTTTTTCAAACATCCCGCAAAGCGGCTTTTTTTGGGGTAAGCCCCAAAAAACATAGTGTCTTAAAAATCGAATTCGTGTATTTTTTGGCAGAACTTTAAAGAAATTTGATGTAGAATTAAAGCCTCACTGAATATCGAACCCCTACGGGCAGGCTCATACGGGGAAGCAAAGGATTAACGATTTTTGGATTTTAGAATAGAAATACAAGATCTGAAATCGTTAATCGGTGTTCCTTGTTCTTAAATCAATTTCTTCTTTGGTTCTGGCTCATCCAATTTAGGTGGTTAGCTGATTAGTAAGTTAGTCTATTGGATTTGAGCATGTACATTGTGCAAAAGACACTAAATTTGCTCTCGAAATGATTTTTTGGCCAGGTATTAATCATTGGCTAAAAGACTTCAGACTAATAGACTTTCAACCTAAATAATTACGATAATTTTAAAAATAAATACTGCACACCAGCAGCCCGGTTACAAAATTGGGATTACACCAGCAATGCCGCATATTTGATTACCAATTGCACAAAACACCGTGAACACTATTTTGGTGAAATGAAATTGTCGGAAACAGGCAAAATTGTTGAAACCGACTGGTTGAAAACCGGTGCAATACGACCGGATATGAATTTGGAATTTGGTGCATTTGTCGTTATGCCTGATCATTTTCATGGCATCATTATCATTGGCGAAAATGAATATAATAAAAATGGCTGGGTGTTGGGTCGGGACGCGATGGATCGCGTCCCCACAAAAAACACCCCACCAAACAAATTCGGGTCACAAACAAAAAATCTGGCATCCATTGTTCGTGGTTTTAAATCATCGGTAACAACAAACGCCCGAAAATTCAATCCCGATTTTGCATGGCAACCCAGGTTTCACGACCACATCATCCGCAACGGTGCAGAATTTGAAAGAATTGCAAATTATAAGGAAAATAACCCCCCAAATTGGATCAAGGATAAATTTATTGAATAAGCAACAAGGCAAAATACAAAAATTGCGTTTCCCTGAATTTGAAAGGGAATGGGAAAGTATTGTAGGCAAAAAAGATGATTGGGCATATATTGACGAAGCAGGAAGATTTGTTTAATTGAAATGAAAAGAAGACAGTGAGATAATGTTTAATAAGGATATGAACAAGGAAGCGCACTTATTAAAAGTACCAGCTGTTAACTTGAATTTCATCGGATAAACAAATATCTTTGCAAGAAAGTAATGGATCATGACAATAAAGGACAAAATAATCAGCAGTATCAAAAATCTACCTGATTCTGTGACTATTGATGATATACTCGACCAAATCATGCTTGTTGAAAAAATAGAAAAAGGTATTGAGCAATCAAATAAAAACCAAATAGTTTCCGACGACGAACTTGATAAACGACTTGGTAAATGGCTCGCTTAAATTGGACTGATTTATCTTTAGAAGATCTGATAAACATAGCGGAATTTATTTCAAAAGATTCCCCAAAATACGCTGTAATTCAAATTAAGCGTATCAGGGAAAGAGCTAAAATCTTAAAGAAACAACCCTTCCTTGGAAGAATAGTACCTGAAACTCAAAATGAATCTATTCGAGAATTGATTCTTGGTAACTATCGAATCATTTATAGAATTATTTCAAACGATAGAATTGACATTTTAACTGTACATCATTCAGCACGGTTATTAAAGAATGAACTGCAATAAATAAATACATGCGCTAAAAAGTAGGTATATAAGCTGTATACCATACCCGACGATTATTCCGGTTTGCCCCGACTACAAAGGCGGTATTTTAAACTACATCCGAACTACGAAGGTTTAAATTTGAGTTTTGTGCTTAGATCTATGCATTCTAGAGATAAGAGGATGCAGAAAAAAGTTGCGCATACTTTTTTGAAATCAGCGTTCTTTTGTATGTTTATGAGACTTTGTAAGGGTAAGTAATGGGGGATGGATTTGAATGAAAGAATGAATAATGGTGGAATGCGAACGAAGGAATTCATAGCGGGATGAATAAGAATAACATGTGGGTTATAGCATGCCGGATAACGGATCAAATGGAGGAAAGACATTTTTGACAAGAATTAAAGCAAATTCAAGCCCACTTCAGACAAAAAACCCTTGAACTTGGTAAAAAAATGACGATGAATTATTTATTGACAGAACAAGAAACGAGGAGATTAAGATTCAGACAATTGACCAGAGATGATTTTGATCCGTGGATCGACCTGTTCAGAGATCCATCAGCCTGTGAATTTTTAGGAATGTCAAAGCTTCCGACTCCCCGGGAAAGATGTGAAAAATGGTTCGAACTGAGCGAATATAGAATAAAACATCAGCTCGGAGGCATGAATGTACTCTTAGATAAAACTACTGATGAGTTTATCGGACAATGTGGATTGCTGATACAGGAAGTTGATGGAATAAAAGAACTTGAGATAGGCTATTCCATACTTCCAAAGCATTGGAATAAAGGATATGCTACTGAAGCTGCCATTAAATGTCGCGATTTCGCATTTTCAAATGCTTATGCAGAATCACTCATTTCCATAGTACATATTGATAACATAAAATCTGAAAAAGTCGCCTTAAAAAACGGTATGATCAAAATGAATCAAACTATTTTTAAGGATGCTCCTGTGAATATTTTCCGGATTGACAAAAACGATTGGTTGAACCATGACAAATAACCAACTGACCCCAAAGCACTGGATTGAGATAGCAAAGAAAATAAATTCTATTGCCCAGACCGGATTGACTTTCACAAAAGATACTTTTGATAAAGAGCGATATTCAGAACTGCTGGATCTGAGTATTACGATCATGAATCATATCACAGAGATCGATACCCGTAAACTTGATTTTGTATTTAACAGGGACATAGGATATCAAACCCCCAAAGTTGGGATCCGCGCAGTGGTTTTCCGGGACGATAAGATCTTGTTAGTCAAAGAGAAAATGGATGGCAAATGGAGTCTGCCCGGCGGATATGCCGATACCGGGATGCTGCCAAGTGAAATAGCCGTCAATGAAGTTAAGGAAGAATCCGGATTTGACGTCAGGCCTACCCGAATTTTAGGCATCATAGATTACAACAAACATCAGGACAGACCTTTCCCGTTTGATATCTATCAATTGTTCATGGAGTGTGAGATCACCGGAGGACAGGCACAAACAGGCATTGAAACAAGCGATGTTGGCTTTTTTGATATCAATGAATTGCCTGAATTGTCTGAACGAAGAGTTACCAGGGAACAGATACTACAGATGTATGAATTATATCGCAACAAGGAATTGAAACCGGTTTTTGACTGAAATAGTGATTATAATGAACTCAGACACTCTGAATAAGCTTTCGATGGCCCTTGAAAAAAGAACATAGCAAATTCACTCAGATCATTTAATATTGAAATATGGCGAAAGAATCTTTTATAAATGATTTCATAAAGAAAACAGGTTCTTATGATGAAACATTGACCCTGGTTTGACAAAATCTTTGACCACGCAACTGATAAATTTGTCTGTCTGTGGATGTATCAGAAATTGAATGGTGGTACCTGCGTAAACTGAACCTTTTACAGTCTGAGAGCTACTTAACAATTACAAATACTTTCCTCCTTCCTGAATATTAAATTCCTCAATTATGCTGCATAAAAAAACCTGGTTTCCCTTCCCTTTCGGGCCCGGGAAACCAGATTCACAACCATTAATTCAACATAAACCTGACCGTGAGTCCTCCATCATATCGTGTGATCGGGAAGGATGTCGGAACGTGCGGGGATGTTTTATTGTAGTTGAAAAACAGTCTCAATACCAGATTTTCCGTGACTGCATAATCCACGGTCGGGCTGATCCTGATCGTCAGATTACCTCTGGTAGGATCCGCTTTCCGGCCGTTATCGAGATAGTTTTGCAAAGTAATGTTGTCCCTGTATGAAAAATCAAACCCGATACTCAGGTCTTTAGCGGAACTTTGCACGCCTCTGCTACCTGCTCCCGGTGCCTGTGGTTTTTTGGCATCAGGTGCGCCGACAGCTGCCGGATCATCGGATTTTTTAGGCTGATTTTTCTTTTTGCCAAACTGCACATTGGATATTTTATAAGCAAATCCAGCCACATATTCTGTTGCTTTGGTCTCATTCAATGAAACTGAACCAAGCATCAGCATCCTTGACTTTTTATAATTAAAACGAATGTCGATGTTATTCTTCGTCTTGATATCAATGCCGATGATCGGATCAAAGTTTTCAGAAATGACCAGATCGGGAATGATCAGCCTGGAATAATAGTTATTTTCATTCGGGTCAATCGTGCTGTATCTGTCTTCATAGCTATACCTCAGGTCTGATGAATATGTGTTGACATTCAGCATGGAATTGTAACCGTGCCTGATGGAAACAGAACTGAACAGACTTTTGAATAAAGGCAACTGAGAAAGACCTTTATAATCAAGACTCCAGCTGGGTCTGGGTAAAAATTTAATATCCGAAATGGTCTCCTGGAAATCCAGATCAACCTCCCTCGGATCAATGCCAACATAAGCTGCCATAAAAGCCGGGATCATGACCTGCTGGCTCTGGTCTCCAAAACCTTTTTTATACTCAGGATTATCAGGATGGAGATCACTTGGATCTTGTCCTGCCCTGACCGCCAACCTGTTGGATATTATTTTCCTGTAACCGGAAAATCTTTCAAACAGCTCATCGTGATCGTCATTGAATAAAGTATTCATTGAAAAATAGCTGATTTCAAATGAACCCACATCCTTCAACGCCAGTTGCTGAAATCCCGGATCATTGCCCACATCCACATATTTGAACTCCTCAGAGTGATTGTTCGTCAGCCTTTTCTTGAAATCTACTTTTATTTTGAAGTCCTTGAATGGTTCAATATCCAGTGTAGCGTTCATATTGACCTGTTTTCGCTGTACTACCTGCTGGCTAAGGAACCTGTCATTGGAAATCCAGCCTTTTTCAGCAGCACGGGTCAGCCAGTTGTTCTGTTGAGCTATGCCTTCTACTTTTTCAATATTTGGCTGCCAGCCAAAAACGAAATCCCAGCCTGGTGAAGAGAAATTGTCTGACAACCCAACCAATTCCGGTGAATTCATGAATCCGGGAACGATGGTACTAAGGTTTTCGTCATAACTGAATTTCGCCCTGCGCAGACTCAGCAATGGCCGGATAAGGATCTTTTCTATCACTGTAACCTGCCTGTCTGTTTTCTCCCTGGTTTCGGGTTTGTCCTGACCTTTCCCGATCTTATCAGAAACATCCGGTGTTTGACCCGGTTTGGTACGTCTGACTGGCGGCGTGGTACGAGAGCTTGTGCTTTTACCCTCGATTTTGGCCAGGTATTTCCATTTACCATACAGATCCGCAAAATTCATATTGGCGTCGAGCGTTCTACGCTGCTGGTTCTGGATGACATTTCCCAGACTGATCTGGTTCAATGCCGCTCCGGCCCAATTGTAACTACCGTTATACTTCGCGGTGATATCTATAAAACTCAGGAATGGAATGAACTTGAGCGGCAGCTTATAACTGATATCGACACCTTGCTGGAACAACTGCGACCTGCCGAACTGCTTCAAACTGTTCCACATGGTATCTCTGGCGCCTTCATTGGAAATAGGATTCTCACCTGAAGGAGAAATGTAAACACCTTGTTCAACTCCAAATTTTTTTATCTCATCCACAACCGCTTGATTCCGTGCATTATAGGAAAGCCTGAGATCTTTGGTAAAATTCCATTGTAAAGTATAGTTCCGGTCCCAGTTGAAGCGTCTATCCTCGAACTCATACGCCAAATCAGACGGTTCTCTGAATGTGCGCGTATTTTCAAAACGTCTCAATTCTGTATTGAAAGAAAAGCTGTTTGGCAATAGATTAAAGTGTATCTCCTTGATAAACTTATATTTATCATTCACTTTTTTAAATGGTTTAATATAATCACCTTTACGTGAAAACGCATAATTCAAACCAAGCCGTTGATCTGTTTTATCATCGACCTTTAATATTGGATTATTCGCCAACGTGTTGGTATATGCATAACTGATGGTAACATTGGAAGGATCCCATGGTTTTGGCGATTTTTGTTTTGCAGGAGCACCGCCGCCGGATTGCCCGCCACCGCCAACACCGCCGATCTGCGCATTGGTGATATTGATCGCCTTGACGGTCACCACATCCAGTGCTCTTTCTTTGATCGCCTGTATCGTATCCTGATTGGTAATACTGGCTATTTTCTCACTGACTGTCAAATCCAGATCATAAGGATCATATTTTGGAGAACTGACTGATTTTCCATATTGTGCAAATACCGGCAGTCTGACATTGTATTTGGAAGGGAAAAATTTCCCGACTTCAATATTTCCTGAAAAATCATACTCGTACACATTCTCCATATTACGACCAGCAAGTTTTTGGTCCAATGCTCCGTAACCAATCGAACTGTAGTTACCTGCTATGGTCACATTACCCAGGTCAGCCAACTGAATATCCAGTCTGGCCAATCCAGCCACACCACCACTTTCATTGAGGCCGCTCAGCCTCAATTCATTGACCCAAACCTCTATATCAACTATGTTTTTGTTTTTATCGTACTTCCTCAATCCGATCTCAACGCCTTTGATGTAACCCAGACTGGGATTGCCAATGATCTTCAGCAAAGCCTCAGGATTGGCGAGATTGTCTTCATCATTTTTTTGGTACAATTGGGTCAAAGGTACATTGGAATTGTTCCTTTCAAGTTTTAAATCTGTCAGCTTTTTGAGAACCAGGTCAATATAATTTTCTGATTTCCAAATATTATTGGCATCCGCTATACCCAAATCAGGGTCTGACAGAACCAGCGGTACTTCATATTCATAATAGTTGTTGGTAAAATCCTTACCTATTTTGATATAAATCGAAACTTCCTTACTTTCTGCAGGAAACTGAGATCCGACAGGTTTTTCAGCATGTACAAAAAGCTGAAGATGTTCAAAATTCCGTATATCCAATTGGGACAGTTTGTAAATCGAAAACTCAGTTGAATCTCCTATTCCGGTAGCTTTCAAAGCGATGGATTTCTCATCCTGACGGACGTTGGTATAATTGGTAAACAATCTTTCTCTGACAATACCGGGAGGTGATTTGTAATTGAAAGGCTGTTTGGATTGATTCTCTTCCAATCCGACATCATCCACTTTAAAAGTAAATGGATGATCGCCTTCTCCATAAAACTTCACCTGCCTTCTCCATTGATTTCTCACAAAGCTAAACTGAGCCAGACGGAATGTCTTGGGTTTGGAAAAACCTGTGAAAAACGTTCTGATAAACTGGATGGACCTAAAACCCTGCATACCACCGTAAGAACCTCCTTCACTGACAGGGATCTGAAATCTATACCAGATTTCTTCGACCTCATTATTATTGATGATCGTTTTTACGTCCGTGATAAAATCATCTTCGCTTCTCTTCAACTTGCCTCCGTCATTGACTATATCAATTACATATTCATAATATGACTCATTCTGATCCAATGATTTATTGCCATCCAGGTCTTCTTTGTCTGGTCTTTGCTTTCCGCGTCGTTCGTTTGCCTCATTATCGGGGAAATTGCCCTCAGGATTATTGTATTTTTGGTATCTGTTGAGCAGATTATCTTCATTGCCCAGGCTTTCATCATCAAAATAAAGCCAGTTGTCATTGGAAGGGTCGTTAGCAATTTCCAGACTGGCATTTTGAAATGCTGAATAAATGTTTGTGAGCCACTCGTTGTAATGAGCTTTCTCTTCATCATCTGTGAGACCATCCAATCCGACATCCTGTAATTCTCTGTTTGTTTTATCGGGATCCAAAGCATCGGTCAATGGACTGCTTGTCGGAACTTTTCCCCAGGCCGTAATGATTGTCGGTACACTTTCGTCTGGTCTGGGTAATGCATTCTCATAAAACTGGACGTTATCTTTCAATATATCTTCCGAAACATTGCCCAGATTGAAAACCAATTGACCGCTTTCAAATTCATCCGGGTTTTCATCCACATTTCTGCGGTTCATAAAAGGGTTCAGCATCCAAAATTCTATATATTCCACGTTCAATGCCTCAAAGTCATTGTTGTCAATGTATCTCATGGCTCCGCCCCAACGTGTTTCCGGATCATTCAACACCAGCTTTTGCTGGTTATCATCATAGCTTAGACCTGCAGAAATGCCACTATATCCTCCGGGCAGATCAAAATTGTAAGGTCCGCGTTCTGTCGGGTAAAAAGAAAAATCAAATGTCCTTAAATCAGTCAGGTAACCCGTCTGAATATCCCGGTCGAACAATTCCGTCTGGTCTATCAGCCTGGTATATGGATCTTTCTGATCCGCTTCACTTCTGGCTGAACGGTCAAAAACATACCAGTTGAGCAATGCCCTGTTGGCGCCGTATGCCAGATCATTGGTCCTGTTATGCTCTTTAAATCTCAAAGGCGTGCTGGCCAAAACCCATTCGGTTTCAATATCCAGATAAATTGGCGTGGCAGTTCCTTCAAAGTCATCGATGGAAACTACACCTCCGCTTTCCTGTCCACCGTTGATCGCTTTGGAGTGACCCGGTTTAAGACCGGCAACTTCAGCTGTGAAACTGATTTTGGAAGGAATTTTGGTGCTATAAAAAGGCAATTTATCCAAAGCCCTGGTAAGCCAGTCTACTTCCTGTGAAAAATTATAATCCAATCCGAATATCCTGTTGTTGATCGGATCATCTCCCATATTGACCTTTTCAGTAAAAGGTCTTTCAAACAACCTCATATAGGTTGCCCCGATATTCATATTCGGGGTGATGGCATAATCCGCCCTCAAACCAAGCATGTTTCGCTGGGTAAAACTATACAGACTGTTGTCCTCAAAAGATACATTGATCGACCTTCCTGAATCCAACAGGGATTTATTGAGTATTCTCAACCGTCCCGTTCCGTAATCTATATCAAAATCTGACCCTTCTATAAGTTTTCGACCTCCGGCAGTCACTGTAACAGAACCTCTCGGGATATTCCATGCTCCCAGAGAAATTTCAGAAGAAACACTTGATTTATATTCTCCTTTTAATACGAATCTGTTCTTTTCAAGGAAGCTTCTTGCTGCCGTGATGGTCGTATCGTACAATTCATTAAATGTATATTTATCAGCTAAAATGCCTTCTCTTGTCAACAGAGAATCCAGTGATTTACCGAATGGTTCAAGCACCGGAAAAATAACACTCCCAGTCTTGGGAATGATGGTCAATCCCGGAACATAGTCAAAAATACCATCTGGTTGCGGATCATTCGAAGAACTGAGGTTGTCCAGATTAAAAAGCGTCAACAATGGACGTTTCTCAATGGCTTCTTCCGGGATAAAACGCTTGAGTGAACCATCCAGATCTTCAAAGAAAATATCCAGTTTGAAGTCTTCAGGATTGACATCCGGAGCCCCGATCGAATAAACGTTTTTCATCATCAGCCTCCATGATGGCAAATCTACCCGCTGATTTTTACTTTTCAGCATTTTTACGTAGAGCACTTTATTGGTCGAGTCAGACCGTTCGTTGAATTCACCTACTGTATAGAGTTCATCACCGTTGTAGGTATAAGTATATTCATACGCTACACCAAGTACCTGATCAGGTCTCAGCCGGATATTCAGACTGATAAAACCGAGTTCAGGATGATAGGAATACTCTGAAGGACTCAGTTTCCTGGCTTTCAAAATCTCAAAATCCCTGGTTGGCTCAAGTCCGTAAATAGTTTGCAAACTGGTTGCGGTATTGATTTGCTCACGGGTGTCTTCGTCTCTGGCCAGGGCATCATACACTGTACTCATCCTGTTATCAGCCAGCACATACTGACCTGTGTGATCATAAAATTTTGGTCCGGGATCAGGAGCAGGGCCGAATACAGGGTTTGGATTCGAGTAGTTATTAATATCGTGTTCCCCCAACATATCGATGGCGCAGATATTTCTAAGGTCGTGTGTTTCGTTTCTGTCATTGGTCACGTACACATCGATCCTGGAGATCCGAAAAGGACTCTTGATTTGTGGCAGATCATTCAACGCACCTTCAAAAGCATCCTTGTTGAAATGAGACAGAAAAAAGTGCCTGTTCTCATCATATTCATCGGGTCTGATCTCGTATTCCTGTCTTACTGAACCTTTATCTATGGTCAGTCCTTTTTGCTTGGATTTTTGCTGTGATGCAATGGCTGTAATGCGGAGGTGTCCGAATTGCAATTCAGTCTTGATACCAAATAAACTTTGGCCACCCTGAATAAGAGAACCACGGAGAGGCAAACTCACATTTCCGGCTTCTATTTTTTTGACGATGGCATCCTGGTTGAACTCTTCACTGTCATACTTCAATTTGATCTGATTGTCGAAATCGAAGGTAGCCTTTGGATCGTAATTGAAATCGAGTTTAAGTTTGTCACCGATACTTCCGACCACGTTCATTTTGATATTCATATCGAAGTCGAATCCGTAGGTTTCCTGTTGTCTCAATGTATAGGCAGGATTGAGGTTTTTTTGATAATCTCCGCCGAATGTCAAATCGATGCTTCCCTGAGGTTTGATGGTGATCTCGTTGCCGCCAAAAAGACGTTCGATCAGGTCTTGTTTTACCTTAACAAAGGAAGCAGGATCTACCCTGCTATCCAAAGCATCTGAATCTTTTTTCACGCCGGCCAGCCTGTCAAAATAGGATTTCTCCTGTTGCTTGGCTTTATAGTCGAGATATTCCTGCATGGTCATATAACTGGGCATCCTGAAATAATCATCGCCAATTTTTTCAGTTATGATGTACATGCCGGATTGGGGGTCATATTCCACTTTCTGCTCTACGATGGAAGGATCTTTAAGATCTATCGGGTTTTTGGTCTTGTCTTCAATAAAATTGCCATACCTGGGTTTCAGGGTATCCTGGACCATCACTTCCTGACGAGGCGACCGTTCCTTATGCCTGCTATCCTGGAAAATAGCCCTTTCTCCGGGTAAAAGCGTAATAGAACAAAACAAGATGAGTAAAATCTTCGCTATATTCAACTTCATAGTAAATACATTCATTCTTTTCAACAAAAAACCAAAACGAAACCCTTGGGATGATAGTGTCCTAACAGGTTGTTTTGAAGTTTATATTAAGAAATTGTTTTCAAATAACTTAATAACGTCATAATTATAGCTTGAGTATAAAATTGAGCACTTGAAGGACTTTTTTTCTTAAGCATCAGTTGAGCTGGCGGAGCGCAAGTTTTAAAAGATCTCCCAATTCACTAACTTCAGGATGTTCCCGGAGTATTTTGTCAACCAGTGGTTCAGCTTTTTGTCGGTGGATTCCCAGTCCCTTGAGTGCAGAAATAACCTCCTCTCTGACTGAAATACCGGATGAGACCCCGATTCCTGCTGCGCTCCCTGTCTGACCCAATTTCCCGATTTTATCCTTCAAATCCAGTATGATACGCTTTGCGGTTTTGGCGCCAATCCCTTTTACCTGCTTGAACCGTTCATCATTTTCCCTGGCAATGGATACCATGATCTCCTCAGGATTCATCGAAGAAAGAATGGTGATGGCTGTTCCGGGGCCGATACCTGTTACCGATATGAGTGCCCTGAACAAATCACGTTCACGCTCCTCAAAAAAACCAAACAAAAAATGACCGTCTTCCCTTACCTGCAGATGAGTGTACAGTTTTGCCTCATCAAGATGTTGCAACTGCTCATAGGTATATACACTGATATCCACATGGTATGCTATCCCTCCAATGTCCACATAAACATATTGCGGGGTTTTAAAAGTCAACTTGCCTTGTACGTACGCAATCATAATATATTTAACTAAACGACAAAGATATATATATTATATAATTAACCTATACAATAGGGATTTTTTTCTCTGCAACTTCCGGCCTAATTTCAATTTGTCCTATAAAAATACTTGAGATGGCATCATACAATAAAAAAACCGGAGCGAACTTTCACTCCGGTTTTGCGCCCCCACAAGGACTTGAACCTTGGACCTGCGGATTAACAGTCCGTCGCTCTAACCGACTGAGCTATGGGGGCTTTTTAAAAGCGAGTGCAAATTTATTTTTTTAAGGATAATTATACAATTTTTCTTCACTTTTTTTGCGTCAGCCAGCAAAAAAACTATCAAAAATGTTCTTTACGGCTTAGATCAAAAACTTACCACTCTCATAAATCAGCTCTCCATCTGCAAATATTCTGCCGCTTTCCTTCATATCGGTGATCATATCCCAGTGAATCGGGGATTCATTTTTTCCACCACATTGCAGGTAGGATTGGCCGATTGCCATGTGTACCGAACCTCCCATTTTTTCATCAAAAAGTATATTTTTTGTGATCTTCTGAATGTGATCGTTCAATCCGATCGCTGCTTCACCAAAACGTCTGGATCCGCTGAGCGAAAAAATATGATCCAAAAATTCCTTTCCTCTTTTAGCTTCCCATTTTTCGATCAGACCATCTTTCACATACAAACGAACATCTTCCACTTCCTTTCCCATATATATCGCGGGATATGAAAAAAAGATGGTTCCATTGACTGAATCCTCCAACGGTGAAGTATAAACTTCACCTGATGGCATATTGGCTTTGCCGTCAGAATTGATCCACATCCGGCCTGCTGTATTAAAACTGATCTCAAAAGCATCACTTTTGTATATAAATTGTTTACGGCCATTGAGAAAATCAGCAATCCTTTGCTGGAATCTGCCTACTTCCTGCCAACTGCTGATCGGATCTTCATCATATAGTTTGCAGGCGCCAAAGACAAAACGGGCATACTCTTCGAGAGACATCCCTGCTTCCTGGGCAGCAGCATCTGTAGGAAACTGGCACAATGAACGTCGCATGGACTTGTTGGCTGTGCGTTCAAAATACGTTTTCAGTACCGGGCCGTTTGCTTCCTGCCTGATCCTGGATTTTTCAGGATCGATGTT
>Ga0209573_1002629_pt1 | contig 22234 bp, 30 predicted proteins | sample TNRBio252014_DNA_FD_185870 | JGI IMG/M metagenome (GOLD analysis project Ga0209573, IMG submission 185870) | Wastewater treatment Type I Accumulibacter community from EBPR Bioreactor in Madison, WI, USA - TNR Reactor_6/25/2014_ DNA (SPAdes)... | ecosystem: Engineered > Bioreactor > EBPR >...
CCGGAGCGAACAAAACGGCGATGGCAATCCGATACCGCTCTGAGTTGATTGACTTCCGTGGCTCGGATCGCTACCCTGCATCCGGGTGTGCGCTCCCGGTATCGGATCGCCATGCCTCCACGTTAGGTCAAAATGAGAATGAAGAACTCAGCTCTCGAAGTACTGGCGGCAGCAATCGCTTCGTCGATTCTGATAGCGTCACTTGGGATTCTCCTCTTTTCGCCGCTTCCGTCCCCGGGACTTTATCGCCTTCCGGTGGCGCGGAATGGAGCGTGTTACCGTTTCGGAACCATGACCACGCTGGTTCACGTTACGATTTTTCGTGACGGTTCAATCGCAAGTGGGAGGGATCGTGTCGTTGGGACTGAACTTTTCGATCTCTTGACGGCAGCGAGACAAAACGACAAAAGCCAAAGGCTCGCACTCCGAATCGCAGTGCATCCTGACGCACCAGCATCGGCAATTCGATCCGTTTACGATTCTGGACTTCGTGCCCAGATTGACGCGCTGTTTTTCCGCGTGACCACCAACCAAAGACCGACCTAACATGACGTGGGACTCAAGGGCTTACAGCCCTGAGTCCACATCGACGTTAGCTGATAAATACCTTTCCAAGAATCGGAAGACCACCATGAAACTCAAACGCATCACAAACCTAATCGCAGTCGTGCTCATTGTCATGATAACGGCATCAACAATCCAGGCGCAGACTCCGCCGAAGCTGAAGATGACCACAGATATTGCGCCGGGTATTGCCATACCGGACAGTGTGGAAACGCGTCTGGGAGAGTTGAAATTCTTCGACGGGTTCCCGGACAAGCCCACTGTCGAGAAAATCTACGACAATCTCGACTTTCAGCGTGCCGTGCAGGCTTACCTGCTTGCCTTGGCACCGGTGAACATGGCCGGATTGCGCGAGGGCTTGCGGAAGCTCGGCCCTGCGAACGTCACAATCCCCACGTTTGAGGAAAACATGAATGCACGCTCGATCTTTCTTACGGCGAACGCCACCACGCCCTACACTTGGGTATGGATCGACCTGCATAAAGGCCCGCTGGTGGTCGAAGTGCCCCCCATGACCTTGGGCATGATTGATGACTTCTGGTTCAAATACGTAACCGACATCGGGATCGTCGGCCCGGACAAGGGCAAAGGCGGCAAGTACCTGCTGCTGCCTCCCGGGCATCAGGGCGAGGTGCCGGAGGGATACATGGTAGTGCGAGTTCCCACCTTCGAGTCCATCCTCGTCTGGCGTAATATGCCGGTGAAAGGGGACATCAAACCGGCTATTGCGAATCTCAAAAAGTTCACCCGGATCTATCCCCTGTCGCAGGCCGCCAATCCAGCGCACAATCAATTTATGAATGTGTCTGATCGGGATTTCAGCACGGTGGCCGAGGCCGATTACAAGTTCTGGGAACTTCTCAATTATGTCGTTCAAAACGAACCGGTCGAGTCGCTTGACCCGGTGACCTTGGGCTTTTTTGCTTCCATTGGGATTGAGAAAGGCAAACCATTCGCGCCGGATGCCCGCATGAAAAAGATCCTGACCGAGGCTGCGGCAGTGGGCGATGCCACAGCGCGCACGCTCACCTACCAGAGCCGGATTTCGGAGGCTTTCTACTATCCGAACAGCACTTGGCGGCAATGGCTGGGCGGTTACAAATTCCAGTCACAACCCGGCGTGAGTCATTTGGATGCCGCCGCCTTCTTCTATTTCTATGCGACAGGCGTGACGCCTGCCATGGAAGCAAAAATGGTAGGCAAAGGATCCCAATATGCAGTCGGGATTGTTGACTCGAAAGGTGCTCCGCTAGACGGCGGAAACACGTATCGACTTCATGTGCTGCCCAACGCCCCTGTAAAGGATTTCTGGTCGGCGATCGTGTATGATAATCAGACCCGCTCCATGCTTCAAACCGACCAAGACTATCCCCAAGTGAGCAGCTTGGATAAAGAATTGATCATCAACAAGGATGGTTCGGTGGACGTTTACTTTGGCCCCAAAGCGCCGGATGGCAAAGAGAACAACTGGATTCAGACCATCCCCGGCAAGGGCTGGAACATGCTCTTCCGCCTGTATGGCCCCCTCGAACCCTGGTTTGATAAGACGTGGAAGCTTAGTGAAATCGAAGTCGTGAAGTGACGCGACCGCCAGCTAACAAGCCGCGTCATGACAACCACTACCAGCCACCCTGTTTCGATGCTTTCCCGTAATTACAACACCAACCCCGTGATCGACGTGCGCCCTCGCTGGTAGTGGTGCATGCGCTCTACGTTGTGCCAAGAAAATGGAACCTGACCATTATCTCTTTCGATTCGGATACACATGGCCGTCCGAGTTGCTTCGGATCGGAAACCGTCTGGATCTCGATCTCTTGGAGGACTCGGAAATGATTTTCATTGGCGCACGCTCCAACCGCGAGGCACTTGAGATGGGCGGGGAGTTTGCGGAATGCTTCATTCGCCGTTTATATGGGGTCGAGGCTTACTCATGGAAGGAACTTGGATTCGCCTCTTGGATTGATTCGGATGAAGAAACTTTGCGCTACGCGAGAGATAATTCAGTTCCAACGATTTCTTCAAACGCCGACATCGAGTCGATGGCAGACGTCCTCGCTAACCACCACAGAAAAGTTGCACAACAAGACGGCACATCGAACGGGCTTACGCCCGTCCGATGGCCTTGAACGTTCGGTAAAAACATGGAAGTGCTTTTAGTGCCATTGATTCTAGCGGCGCTCACCTCGGGTGCCATGTGGATAACTTTCCGCGAACTCGTCATTTGGCATCCGGCAGAGTTTTTCCTGCCCTTTCTTCCATTAGGCGCATGGGCCATCTTGAACTACTTCCTTCAGAACCCAACCAAGAGTTTGTCAAATTTCTTCATCGAGATATTCGGACTCCTCCTCGTTCCTATAATTTACATTCTCATTCGTAGATTTGCCTGCCCGGGATCTACGACGCCCAAGATCGGTATTTTTGTGTGCCTTGGTTTTATTGTGATCACATCAGCAGTCTATTTTCTCACCCCGTCACTTCCCGAATAATGGTAAAACTAAAAACCGAACAATGGCATCCACTCAAGCCACTACACGCTGCACGTTCCGTGGCTGAGTGATGCCTGACGATAGCCCAAAAAATTCCATGCCGCGCCGTCGTGAACTGAAGAGCATCGCCAGCGGGATCGCCTCCTTCTGCGTTAGTCGCAACAACGACATTTTAGGATACTGGGGAGTAGGAATGATCTGCCGACACGCACTGACACAAGGAATCGAAGCCGTATCAATAGATTTGGGCAGCACGCAGGACGACGGTCCCGAACTGGCAGCCTTCCGCACGGGCTTCCTTGAGAGATTTCATTCTGCCCGCCACGGTCTATCCTCGTTCGTTCGAGGTCTCGCGGTTGAGTTTCGCTTCGAACCGTATTCGTGGTCCGAGGTCCGGGGGCAGTGTTCACGGGTGACGTGTTGCGTCCACATCATCGACGATCTGGGCAAGCGGCGCTCCGCGTCAGCGGAGACATTCTGTTACCCCCATGACCCACGATTCGAGAGCAAATCAAACCGGGCTATCAAGTCGTGGGTGGCAACCGGCGATAACGTCCCTTGTTGAATCGGAGCTTGATCTCGCCGGTGCCACCACTCTACGTTCGCTCTAAAAATGGAACGACTCGAAACAACTGGTTTGATTCTGATCGTCGCCTCTCTTTTCGGCGCATTCCTCCCCTTTGCAATGTTCTCTCGCGGCACGTCACCTGAAGTTCAAGCATATCAAGACGCGAAGGGATCTTGGATTCCCTTTGGATTTGCGAACACCATGTCAGGAGAAATTCTTCTCACTGCGGCAGTAGTCGGAGTAGGCGGTCTTTTGCTCGTGATCCTATCCCGTGCGTTGGAGAAGAGGCGAGCGCGAAGGGTCATCAAACAGCGTAACCAGTAAAACTGACCGGAGCGAACAAAACGGCGATGGCAATCCGATACCGCTCTGAGTTGATTGACTTCCGTGGCTCGGATCGCTACCCTGCATCCGGGTGTGCGCTCCCGGTATCGGATCGCCATGCCTCCACGTTCTGCTGAAAAACCTTTGCTTCCAATGAATCCAACCACTCCTCGAACGCCTCTACCCGACCCTCCTCAGTTCTATCCCACGGCGCGATTGTTGGGGTTGGGCAACCAAGTTCTTGCCACCGGGTCATTAAAGATAACTGACGACGGCCAAGGTCACTTCTACCCAGACTCGCACGGAGGGCTTCGCATTGAGAGCCCCCTCCCAAGTAGCATTGAGCTTGGTGAGTTTGGCGTTCACCCAATTCACGAGTGGCTTGGGTGGAACTATCAAGCGCCTCCGCTCGAATGCCATGTTCATTTCCGTCTGACCGAACGGGGTCAATCGGAGCCACTAGGATAGGAGAAGCAGAACTAGCCGTGGGACACAACGCGCTTTCAGCGCGTGAGTCCACATCGACGTTCTGCGAGAAGAATCTGCGCATCGCCAGCCATGAAGCTTACCGACATTCACAATCGTGAGACCGAGATCAGGGACGCCGCACATTTGGAGAGCTTGTTTGCCGAGACCCCCGAGATCGATGGTTATGGAGCATTCATGATTTACACGGCCGTAGGTGAGCCAGAACTCTGGCTGCATTTCAACGATGATATCGCTTATCCTCATTACTTTCCAACTTCAGATGGATCCCATCCCGGATGGCAACCAGAGAGCGAGGAACGCCCGGAGCACGTGAACTTGCCCGAAACGATCATATTCCTTCAGGTGGGCGCGATAATGGCCGACAGAATAGAGATGCCGAGAGAGACAACCGTTTCGAAGCGGAAGGCGATTGCAGCCGCCAAGGAATTTCTCATGGACCAACAATTGCCGCCAAGCATCTCATGGTTTGAACTATGACATATCGTGCGGCATCACCAACGAAGCAGAACAAGCCGCGTCATGACAACCACTACCAGCCGCCCTGTTTCGATGGATTTCCGTAGTTACAACACCAACGCCGTGATCGACGTGCGCCGCCGCTGGTAGTGGTGCATGCGCTCATCGTTCGGCCAGACTGGAACTAAAAGACCCAACCACGCAAACACGACAAACCAATGAATGCCAGAATAAACATCCAGATTAGAACCATCTTTCTGACTATCTTGTGTTTATGCGGGATCACAACCGCGCAGGAAGCGATGCCGGAGGATGCGGCCCGACTTAAAAAAAGCTGGCAAGATGCGCGGGCTAGGGCAGTCGAACCCTTAGACGAAAAGTATCGTCAGGAACTCGACAAGCTCCTTCAAGCTCACACGAAAGCGGGACGCCTTGATGCTGCGCTTGCAATACGAGCAGAGCTTGCCAGCATGCAGACCGCCAACGCCACTGCGAAAGACGTTTCAGTCTCTTCGGGTGATCAGAAAATGTCGGCTTCTGACGTCGCGGAACAATTCGTGGGTAAGAAATGGGCGACTGAAATGTGGGCAGGTAAATGGCAGATATGGGATTTTCGGAAAGCAGGCGAGGTGATCATTACTCGTGCGAAGGAGGGACGGGTCGAACCAGGAGAATGGTATGTGGATAAGGAAACTGGAAAAGTGACAATTGAACATGGGGGCACCGCTTTTAGCTTTTCTTTGATAACACCGACCGAGGGAGTAATGACAGCTCCCTATCCAACTGGTACAAAAGAGTTCAAGCTTCTTCTGAGACCTTAAGATCTGGTCTCCAATTTCCCAGTTTACATGAAGATACGGAACGCCGAACAAGGCGCGACGCGGAAGGGCTTTCAGCCCTCCCGCGCGCTTTTACGTTCGGCGAATATGAAGACCTGCAACCCAAGTTACGTGATAGGGCTCGGAATTCTGGATTTCATAAGTGTCGCTTGGTTCGTAAGCATCTTCGTAGGTCCTGTCTCGGGATACTCTCCACCAATCGCGATGCTCTTGGCAATAACCGGACTGATTGGCTCATCGATCGCTCTGAATAGAGGAATTGCAGGCCCGAGCAAATGGTTGCGCAAAGTGTTGATTGTCGGCGTGATCGCCGCTGCCGTCGGACTCGCTGGAGCTCTCTGGCTTGGTTTTGTTCTTCCAAACGTCAACGCGAACGCCTAAATTCACGAAATCCGAACACGGCGAGGGTGGCAAGGCTTCGCCTGCCACCTCTTGAACGTTCGGCTAAAAATTTACTTATGGACACATCAAGACCCTTGGAAATGGCCGTGAAAGCCGCTCACTCCATGATGGACAGCGACGAAGAAAAGGCGGGAGCGTTCGCAAGGTCCGCCCTCGTCGAGGCTGAGATTAGCGGAAATTGTCCAAACGTCGTTGCCATGAAAACAAAGATCGAAAACCTCAGAAATGAAGAAAGCCTAACTGAGCGTGAGATCACAATTATCGGCCTTGTCGCTGCCGCCGCCCGCGATCACGTCCCGCTAACTCCGGGTGCTCTGTTTGGACCGAGTGAATGACCACTTTTCTGCCGTCATTTTTGGCCTGCTTGAACCAGTGATGCTTCGCTTCCAGCTTCTGCTCAATGATCGAATCAGCTTCATCATCTTCGTGGTTCTCGACCTCGAATCCGTGTTCTCGGAGAGCTTCCGAGATGGCTGACTGGACAGTCGTTTTTCCGCATCCGAAAGGACCTGAGATTTTGACGGTGATTCCTTCCATAATTCAACAGGGTATACCGAACGATTCAACAGGGTCAGAAGGACAACCGAACCGCCGAACATGACGGCGATGGCAAGGCGATTTCATCGCCTGCCATGCCTTCGACGTTCGGCTGGGAAACTTACTCATGATGACACTTGAAGAACTGGACGGCGGCACTGGAGAGATTTTGATACCAATCAGGATTGATGGCGAGATACCGGGCTATCCAGGATTGGATTATCTTCTGGCCATGGCATCTGTCTATCTGGAATCAACCGGCACAACCATCCTTTGCACCCATCAGGAAACGACACTACCCCAACGATTTCATTTGCCGGTTCGGTCGATTCGGTTTTTTGAGCCGGTCCACGGTCAGAGTCGTGCATTTCGACTTGTGATCCCAACTGAATACCACCGCGTGTTCCTCGATGACTCAGAGATTTCTCCGATCCCAGCGGGACATGCCCTGTCGAGCGGAATTCCCCCCGTAATTTCTCAGGCCCCATCGCTGGACGCTCTGACCTATTTTGAGCACTACCTTTCTCAGAAATATCCATAATTCAACAGGGTTCAGTGGCGGGCGTGACAGGGTTTAATCGAACGAAGCCGAACAAGGGGCGACATGGAACGGCTTACGCCGTCCATGCACCCTGACGTTCGCTGAAGAATTGAAATGCCAATCACAATCGAACAACTCGAATCGGTGAACCCCGGCTGCGACTACTACCCAGATGGATATGACGAGGCAGCGTGGAGGAAGTTCCGAGGCGATGTATCCGACTTCCGGGAACGGCTGTCCGTTGAATTTTCTCTCGACTTCAGCCTTTCTGGCGATTCGAGCATTCAGGATTCCACCCATGGGGCGGAGATTGGATTTCCAGGGATTCTGGTTGTCGGAGAGGGACAGGTTGTGCCGTGCATCCGCGTGAGTAACCATTCGCGACTCTACGTTATCACCGTAGCTCGCCGCATCACTCCAGAAACGGAGTCCAGCGTTGAGACAGTCGCGGCGCGCTTGGGATTTCACTACACACCCGAATCAATGTTTGGTCTTCCCTTCGACCAGAGGGATCGATTCAATGGGGATCTATTCAACCAGCTCTATGATTACGTCTGAGAACCAACGCAGCGAACACGGCGAGGGTGGCAAGGCTTCGCCTGCCACCTCTTGAACGTTAGGCATGAAAAATGAGCACCGCACCCTACATCGAACCGGCCATTTCATTTGAGGATGCGACGGCGATCATTGCGGCCGTCACCGCCAAGACCAATGAAGTCATTACCGAAGTTCGCCTGGGTGAATACGGGCCAGAAGTCCAAACTGGACGAGTATACGGGCATGTGTGGCAGGTTCGCAAAGGCAAGTCGGGATGGAAAGTTCTTTACGGCCACCAATGGTGCTGAAAACTGAAACCGAGCCTAACCACCCACGGATGGCAACCACCACCAGCCCTTTTGCTTTCGATGAATCCCCGTAACTCAACGTCAACCCCGCGATTCACGGCGGCTTCCGCTGGTGGCGTTGCCATCGTTTAAACGTTCTGCTAAAAAATGGAAGCCGCACTAATCGCAACAGGGCTGATTTGCCTCGCTCTCGGCGTTGCGGCTTCGATCACTTCACGTTTCACCCGACCCATAAGATCGGTCATTCCAATTCTAGCTGGGATTGCTCCGTCGGTTGTGATGCTGGGCGCAGACCGAATTTTGGATTCGGAGATTCTGGGGTGGACCTTCATACTTTCTGGGGGCGTCCTATTCCTCCTTTCCGCTCTTGCTCTCCTCTCGAGGCCTTGCAGCGACGGAGAGAGACATGCCGGGGCTTTGTCGATTTTCGGGCTGGTGGTGTGGGTTGTCTGGTTGATTCCATTCCTTTCTGCGGTCAGCCTCGGCCACGTCTAAAACCGGGCAGAACACGTCGGCGATGGACAAGCCCGATCCCGCTTCGAGTTGATTGACATCCCTGATTTGAATCCTTATCCTCCCATCGAGGCCGCGCTCCCGGATCGGGCTGCCATGCCTCGACGTTCGCTTCTAAAACCAAACTGACGATGCCCCAGATCACCGACCAGAAAGCTTTGTTCGAAGAAAACGAGCTGAGGCTGATTTCGAAAGGCCCCGCTCGAGGCTGGACTGGCGATTATATAAAGTGCCCCTCCTGTGGCTATTTCGTATTCAAGGGTGCTGGCTACGATGCTTGCCCGTGCGGTAATATTCTGATCGACTCCGACTATTACCGTGTGACCGTGAAGAATTCGACCGAGTGTGATGTCGAATGCTACGAAGCTACACCAAAAGCAAACGCGAACACGGGTCGGCAGGCAACGGCTTCGCCGTCGCCTGCGACCTGACGTTCGGCGAAGAAACCATGATCGAGATCCAAGAATCAGTTTCTTTTTCGCACTTCATTCTCGGCGCTTTCGCCTGGATTGGAATTCCCATCCTCCATGCCGTTTGGATGATGATTGACTGGAGATTAAGAGACCCGAACTCGCCAAGTGCGGGAGGAATTTCTTCCGCCGTGACCACCGTTTTTCAGTGGGGATCTCTGGCAGCGTTCGGGATTCTTGTTTTTCTCTCGTTCGCCCGAATCGAGATTGTCGCATTGCGGATTCTCCTGGCTGTACTTGCAACCGCCCTCGCTTTCGGCGTGATGATGTTTGGATGGCTCAGATATATCACCCGAAACTGTATCGACACCCTATAGACGCAACGAGCCGAACCAGGCGCGGCTGGACAACCCGCTACCCGATTTTTGTCGAATGACCTTCCTGACTCCAAATCTTAACCCCGTTGCGGCGTGGCGCTCCCGGTAGCGGGTGCCAGCGCTCGACATTAGGTCATATCTATGAAAACAAAAACCATTGCGGCGTTGATCGTCCTCACAGCATTTTCCTCAGCGCTGACCAATGATTTTCCAGAAGTTGGGAAGTCATATTCTGTGGATTACGCAGTCTCATCAGACTCGAACCCACCCCGAGAGTTCAAGATCATTTCGAAAGGACCTGATTCTTGGTATTTTATTGAATATATTCATCAACCTATGAGGTTATCCAAGCAACCAGGCCCAACCTCACCCCCTACTGCCGTTCGAATGTGGATCAATTTTGCTCATATCGTGACCGCGAAGGAGCGATGAAAACGAAACTGACCTAACAAATCGCGTCATGGAAGGGCTTGCAGCCCTCCATGCGCTCGACGTTCTGCTGATAAAATGAAACTCATGATCGTCCGGATGATCGTTGTCCTTCTTCTCTGGTGTGCGAGCAACAGCAATAGAGTGAACGCTGACGACGCTCAAGATCCCGTATCCTACCTAGTTGCGGAGTTGGGGATTGCCGAAGCAGGCGGCTCTATCGTGCATCGTAAGGGCGATCTGAAATGGGATTCGAACGCTCAAGTTGTCGACTTGCCTTCACGATGGCGAACCGCAGAGGTAATTGTCGAATGGCAAAATACGAATTGGAAGAAGTGGTTGGATGACCAAGATCTAAGGCGGCCAAAATCGGACACCAACCGAGCTGAAATGTCTGAGATTGATGCGTTGCTCCTCAACACGTATTCGCGGAGCGTCTCTAATGAACGTCTCGGAACAGTGGTTATCCAGGCAATTGAGATTCTCCCGCCAGCAGAGAACCGAATTCGAATCACATTTTCTCAGCCAATTTCGCCATTTGAAGCGCTCAAGCAAATGCTTGCAGAACAAATCGCGGCTGGACAACCCGCTACACGCTCTGAGTCGAAATGATCCCCGTAATCTCAACCCGCAAACCCGTTGCGGCGTGGCGCTCCCGGTAGCGGGTCGCCAGCGCTCCACGTTCTGCCAGATCCCGGGCAAGGTGCAGACAGCGCCCAAGCACTCGCCCCCCGCCTACGGCGGGACAAGGCCCGCCCTACGGGCTGGCCCTTCGCCCTGGAGCCGCTCTCGGTAAGTGGCCCGGCCTACGGCCAGTCCACTCACCTATAACGGCTCCAGTGGCTATGGCGCGTGCTCCGTCCCGGCCCCGTCCAGCCGATCGGATAGGCTCCGGCCTCTTGCGTCGAGGGCCCCGTTGGGGAACTGGCGTAGAGCGGCACCCCGCCCCCGAATCGACCGCTGGGCAGGAAGCGTCTTTCCCAACTGTTCAAGTGCTCCGACCCTTTCCAAGCACCCCGAAAATGCCCCCGACCGGTGGCGATGTTTGTGCCCGCCAAGGCCCATTCCACAAGGGAATTCCATATTGTTTGGGAGTAGACAAGGTTAGGGGCACGCGCAGGGCGTGCCGACGCCCAGGCGGAACTCAGTCGGGTGCCGCATAGGTCAGCGCCGTCGCGGTCATGTCTGACCGATGGCCGTGGCCTCTCGCGTTCAAATTATGGCAATTACAGAGCAAGGCACCCCGACCCGCAGAACAACGGGGATGCGCGCAACCGCCGGTGCGTCTATTTTGTCTGAGGCGTCCCCTTACGGCGGCACGCGATCCCCTACGTTCGCTCTAAAAATGGAACGACTCGAAACAACTGGTTTGATTCTGATCGTCGCCTCTCTTTTCGGCGCATTCCTCCCCTTTGCAATGTTCTCTCGCGGCACGTCACCTGAAGTTCAAGCATATCAAGACGCGAAGGGATCTTGGATTCCCTTTGGATTTGCGAACACCATGTCAGGAGAAATTCTTCTCACTGCGGCAGTAGTCGGAGTAGGCGGTCTTTTGCTCGTGATCCTATCCCGTGCGTTGGAGAAGAGGCGAGCGCGAAGGGTCATCAAACAGCGTAACCAGTAAAACTGACCGGAGCGAACAAAACGGCGATGGCAATCCGATACCGCTCTGAGTTGATTGACTTCCGTGGCTCGGATCGCTACCCTGCATCCGGGTGTGCGCTCCCGGTATCGGATCGCCATGCCTCCACGTTAGGCCACAGAATATGCACCCCGGACAGACCCGACCAAATGAGTTGGAGCGCGCCATCTTGGAACGGATCGCGCAGGACGAACCTTGGCTCCAAGGTCCATTCGCCTCCCTTCACGTGCTCAGCAGAGAGTTCACTGGCGTCGGCAGCTACACCAACTTTGCTTGCGATGAGCTCGATAGCCAGGACGACCCATTTCCTGGCCTCGACGCGTTGATACTCGTGCCGGGCGTTCCAAACGGAATGGGGGCTGTTCTCCACTGTCGCGCCAAGCGTCCGAAGTGCCTGGAACTTTTTACCTACGGAGACGACGTCTGGGATGGAACCTTTGATGGCTTTACATTTGAGGAGACCCCGAGGCCTAACTAGGCGAGGATGGCAAGGCTGCGCCTGCCATCTCTTGAATGTTGTGCCAGAAAAATGAAACCGCCATTAATTCCACGCTTGAAAATCGCCATCCTTACAATTGTGGCCGTCCCGATCATGAACATGGTTGTGGCTGCCGAGTTAGTGACGTTCAAATACGACGTCTACCCTACTTTCATTCATGACGAGAACAGAGGCCCTGTCGACAGTGATCTCCCCCTTGCGGTGAGAACGCAACGGATGCTTGAACGTTGCGGTATCACATTTGGCAATGGGGCATCTGCTTATTTTGACCCTGATTCGAACACTCTGACCGTAACCAATCTGCCAAAACAGATCGAACTCGTAGACGCGCTACTTCATTCTTTGCACACCGTCCCACATGACTCAGGTTGGAAGCTCAACAAAAGGGCTGTTCAAAGGGAGTGATGAGTCAACCCCAAGGCACAACAAGACGCGACAGGGAAGGGCTTTCAGCCCTCCCCTGCGCTCCACGTTCTGCAAGAAATGATCGCGGCAAAACCAGCCAGTGCACTCATGATGAGAACCTAAAGAAATGAGCGTATTGAAAAGATTGGCAGTAGCGGGGACCATTTTCCTGATCATACTGGTCATTGCTGCTGTGACCGTCTATCAGGATTGGCCGACGGTTCGGGCGAACCGTTTGGTATCGGCCGCAGAAGGTTCCGATTCGGTAGTCATCTACAGACTTCAAGGCTTAGATGAGCAGTCGACACCTGAAGAATTTCCGATACTTCCATACGATTCGGTCTATCCAACTTATGGGTACCGTGCATTGACGGGTGAGGATTTGAAGGGTTTCCTTGATGTCTGGAAGAATTTCCCGGTTAACCCCACAGGTGGCTCAATGTGCCACTTTCCTGTTTATGGACTCCGCTTTTATAAGAAGGAGAAGCTGATGTTTCAAACGAGCCTTTGCTGGGCATGTGAAAACTTTTATGTGGATACGAATTTTTTCGGCAGTAATTGGATCGGGTTCGATTCAGGATCTGAAGTTAGTCGGAGTTTGCTCGAATTCTGTGATGGCCTGTTGCCCTATGATAGGGGCTACCAAGAGCGCACAGAGAAAGAGCGCGAGGTTTTTATGAAATCGCTAGAGTAGCTCAAAATGAAACGAGAACCCGAAACGCGTCTCCCACAACCCCCTGCAGAACATGACGGCGGACTCAAGGGCTTGCAGCCCTCCATGCGCTCGACGTTCGGCGATAAAATAACAAGACTGGATCCAAGGATGCCTTCGATATGGATGACTGCGATCCCAGCCTTTCTCGCACTACTATTCTGGATTGGCTTCATCTGGGCGACCTTGGTCGATCCAGATAAGTCTTACATGGCGGGACTTCCATTCCCGCTTGCACATCTGGCGATGTTCGGGCTGATCGGCGCGCCGCTCGTGGCGCTGATTTCCTCGTTTCTCCTCCTGAGGAGAGATGAGCGTGTTTCGGTTCCTTCCTCATGCCTTCTGATTTTCTCGGTTTCGCCGCTCCTCTGGCTTGCAGTCGCCACCATTCTCTCAGGATAGCCATGCCCGAAAAGCGCTGAACAAGCGGCGATCTCAAGCCCAATCCCGTTGCGAGTTGATTGACTTCTATGATTAGGTGCCAGGAGCGCAATCACCGGGCGAGGGCCATCTATGGCGCAGCCGGATTCGCCCAGGCCGTCCATGTGGCGGAGGCGGGCGGTGCTCTCTTTCTGGCGAAGCCGCTATGACGACGACCCGCCACCCACCCAGGACGAACCAGGGTCGGTGGTCAATGGCTTCGCCGTCGCCTGATTCCGAGCGTTCCGCTACCTCCGCACTCTCTTCCTCCCTACCCCCTCCCCAACACATAATGCGCCAGGATCCGCTGGATCTGCCGCATGTCGGTGCCTTTCTTGAATTCCTTCTTGATGGGCGAGCCGTAGCCGGAGACCCAGAGTTTCATCTCGGAATCCATGTCGAAGGTGCCGGCGGTCTCGACGGCAAACATGGTGATCGAGCGGTAGGGGATGGAATGGTAATCGACTTTCTTCCCGGTGATCCCCTGCTTGTCGGTGAGGAGGAGGCGGAGCTGGGTGAAGACGACGAGATCGCGCACCACCTTATAAGCGCCCACGATCTGCTCGCCGTCGACGAGGAGTGCGGCGAACTCCGTCTCGAGCTCGGCGGGGTCGACCTGGGAAGCGGTGCCGAAGAGGGCGTTGAAAAGGCTCATGCGTGGGGGAGGGGAGGTGGCGAGGGTGCGATGGCGACGGCGCGGCGATCAACACCCCCTCAAGGCCTCGCCTTCCCGCCGCTCTCTTTCAGCGTGGCAAGATAAGCCTCGATCCGCGTGATCTGATCCGCGGTATTCCGCACGATCAGTTTCGACCCGTCCGCGAGGTAGATGGCGGAGGCCCCGGCGGCGAAGGTGATCCCGGCCTTTTCGAGAATGGCCTTGGTAGCGGCGGCGGCGTCCGCCCGGGGTTCGCCCGGTGCCTTCCTTCCGGTCAGGTCGGCGAAGGCGGGGTCCACCACGTAGACCTTGGTGAAGAATTCCGTGTCGGCCCGCAAGAGACCCGTGAGACCGAAAGACAAGACAAGGAGGCAGAGGAGTTTCATACGCGCAGGATGCCAGCCGGGCGGGTTCGGCGTCAAGCACTGCTTCCGGGCGAGGGGCGAGGAATCTCGTCGCCCGACGAGAGGAATTCTCTACCCTCGGGAACCCTCCTCACCATGAAAACGATTCGCTCTCTTGCAACCATGCTGCTTTTCTGCAGCCCACTTCACGCGGACTTCTCGAACAATCAGCCGGCCTCGAGCGTGATCGGCAAACCGGATTTCACCACGACGACGCCCACGACGGCATCTGCCAACAACTTGCTTTATCCCACGGATATCGCGATCGACCCGACGACGGGAAAGGTCTTCGTATCGGACGGGGTGCACCATCGCATCCTTCGATTTTCCTCGACGGCGGCCTACGAGAGCGGCGGATCGGCCGAGGTGGTGCTGGGTCAGGCGACCTTCGTCGGCGACGCCGCTAATCAGGGTGGGTCGGTGGGTGCGAGCACGCTGAGCAACCCGAGCGGGCTCACGATCGACGCCGCGGGCAGACTCTGGGTGGCGGATTTCGCCAACAATCGCGTGCTGCGATACGACGGGGTATCGGCGAAGACGAGCGGGGCCGCCGCCGATGGGGTCTTCGGGCAAGCGACTTTCACCACGGCGGCCACTGCGACGAGCGTTGCGGGTTTGGCCGGTCCCGCCGACGTGTGCATCGACAGTGCGGGCAACCTGTGGGTGGCTGATTTCCTGAACCATCGCGTTTTGCGGTACGAGGCCGCCGCCGGTCGCGCCAACGGGGCCGCGGCCAACCAAGTCCTCGGGCAAGTGAATTTTACCAGCGCCGTTGCCGCCTTGAATGCGGCGGGCATGGCGCAGCCATTCGGTCTCGCAGTGGATCAGGCACTCGGACTCTGGGTCACCTGTCAGTCGCAAAACCGCATCCTCCGATTCGATAACGCGCCTGGCAAAGGCGATGGCGGCAGCGCCAACGCGGTGCTGGGTCAGGCAAATTTCGATTCAGGCGGCAACAGCCCGATCACCGCCGCCAGTCTCTCCGCGCCGCAGGGATGTGTTGTTTCCCCCGATGGGACGCTATGGGTGGGCGATTCGGGAAATCATCGGGTGCTGGGCTACCAAGGCGCGGCGGGGAAGGCGAGCGGGGCTAGCGCCGATCTCGTGCTCGGTCAACCGAGTTTCGCTACCGAAGATGTCTTCGGAGCCACCGCCCAGACGATCCAAGGGCCCTACGGGGTGGCCATCGGACGCGATGGTGTGCTCTTCGTCTCCAACACGGTCCTCCGACGCGTGCTGCGTTTCTCACCCGCGGTCGAGATCACGGCACCCTCCCGGATCAAGGCACGAAACGGCCGCGCAAAGATCCGAGGCTCCTCGAAATTCGCCAGTCTAGTGAATTACAAAGCGCCCAAACGCCCCACCCAATCGGCAGTCGGTCCCGCAGCGAACTGGACGGTGAACCTGAAGGGGCTCACCCGGCCGACGACCCGGATCGCGGTGACGGCGAGCGCGTTCGACGGTCGCTCGGCACAGACTGTGGTGGTGGTGAAATCTCGTCGGTGAAGGCATCGAAAGCGCAGGCGCCATTTTCCGCCCCATTTCCTTCAACGAATCACCATCAAACGAGAGACAAAATTTCCCTGGTGGGGCTGGCTGGGAGTTTTCTGCCTGCTGCCAGTGATCTATGTGCTGAGCGTCTTTCCGGTCGGGTTGGCTCTGCAACACTTCGGCTCGGAATTCCCAGACGGGTTCCAGACCTTCTACACCCCCTTGAAGTGGGCCGTGGAAGAGTGGAAATGGTTTGGTGATGTCATGAATTGGATCGCAGAACGGATGATGACCCCCTGACGCGCCACGCTAGCAGCGGACGGGAGCTCTCCTAGTTTGCTTTCGCTTCGCTCCAGCTACCCGCTTCGCGTGTTCCCCCTCTTCACGCGTCATTCCAACACCTCCACCGCGACCTCCTCCTCCTGCACGGGAATGACGTCGATTTTCAGGAAAACGGCCTGGATCCGATCCTGTTGGTCGAAGCGAGGATGGCCCTCGGGGGTCCAGGATCCGACGAGGCGGATCATGCCATCGCGGTAGAGGGACTGGTTGATCAGTTCGGTACGGTGGAAACGGGTGGTGGGGCCGTCGAGCGCCACGACGCCTTCGGCGGGCGCGGCTGGGGCGGCGACGGTGGTGGGCTCGGCGTAATCCTGCCGGATGCTGAAATTCACATCGACGCTGTATTCGTCGGCACCCAGCACGGGATCGATCTCGAAGCGCGATCCGATCTCCTCCACCTCGAACTCGCCGGAGAGGGTGCCAGGGGGATCGCCCGCTGCGGGCGCGGCACCGTTCTCCGCCTTTTCCGGCCTGGCGGGGCCGGTGACGAGACGGTTCCCGACGGGGAAGGTGAAGTCGCGCGCGACCTGCACCTTGCAGCGCTGGCCGCTGCGGCCCTCGATCCAGTTGCTGGAGAGGTGGGTCACCTCGGGATCGACGGAGAGGATCTCCCAAGCGGCGAGGTGATTGGGAAGGCCGCGGGTGGAGGCGATGGCCTCGCGCATCTTCGCGGCGGGACCCTCCACAAAGTAGACGGTGAGTCCGATAGCCCTCTCGACGTCCTGAGCGATGGACATCACGTAGGCCTCGACGAGGGCGATGTTCTCGGGGGAGTTCCGCACGACAAGGGTGGAATTTTCCGGCAGGTAGTTCGCGGAGGAACCGGCGGGAAAGGAAATGCCGGCGGAGGCGAGAATGTCTTTGGCGGTGGCCTTGATCGTGAAGGTGGGTTCGTTCCGCATGGCTCCCCCACCGACGGTGTCGGCGAAGGGGTCGGACGCCCCCGCACCGGCGCTGCGGCTGGTGCTGAGGAAGGTGGGCGGGATGCGGAAGCGGCGCACGATCATGCCCTCGGGGATCTCGTCGGCGACTTTTTCGAAGACGGGGCGGCCCTCGGGCACTTTCGCAACGGTGTCGGCGTGTTTTTCGAGGATCGCGGAGAGGCGGGGATTCAGGAGGGGCAGCACCTCGACGAGGTCGGGGGTGAGGAAGGCGGCTTGGAGCCGGTCGGGCTCGCCGGGGGCGCCGGGAATGCTGCGGGGTTTCCAAACACCGACGAGTTTGGTGGTGCCTTTGGCGATGGTGTATTGCGAGGTGACGCTGGCGACGGAATGCTCGATGACGGCGGAGGAGATGGTGCCTTTGGCGGTGCTGGCGAAGGGAATCTGCCGGGTCTGCGAGGGCGCAAAGTGGTGACGCAAGGCGAGATTCAGATCGATGGTCGTCTTGTCAGCCCCGACGACGGCGTCGATCTCCCAACTAGTGCCCTCGCGGTAGCTCTCGGAGGCGTGGTGGAGGGTCATGCCATCGGGGGCGAGGGCGAGATCGGAGGGCACGGTGGCTTCGCGGGATTCGTCGACCTTGGCCCGCTGGCCGCTGCGGGTCTCGAGGCGGTGGCGCTTCAGGATGGTGACGGTGCCCTGGGCGACGGCGTCCTCGAGGTTCTTCAAGAGATCGGCATGGTCGGCGGTCTCGCCGGCTCGCGCGAGCTGTTGGCGGATGGTGGCACCCTCGCCCTCGAGCAGCACGGTATTCAGCTCGATGAAGCTCTCGATGTTTTCACGGAAGGAGGCTGAGGTGAAGCGGATGGAGCTCTGGGTGATGCGAGGCGCCCGTGCCGCAAGGGTGAGGGAGACGGGGTCGAAGACGACGACGGAGCCCTCGGGCAGGGCGAGCCCCTGCTGTTTCAGGTAATGGGCGACGACGCTGTTGCTCTTGCGCAGGAAGTCGAGGGTGGCCTCGTCGTTCGCATCGGCGGCGGGCAGCTTGGGCGCGGCGAGGGCACCACGTTCCTCGGTGGCGAATCCGCGGACAAGCTCGTCGACGGGGAAGGGATAGGTCTCGACGATCCACTCGTAGGGATCGGGTGTGGCCGCCTCCTGCGCCGCGAGGGGCAGGGAAAGGAAAGGCAGGGAGCAGGCGGCAAGGGCGAGGGACAGACGGGGGGCGACGGGTCTCATGGGGGAAGGCGGTGAACCGACCGAAAGCATCATCTGATCGGACACCACGAGTCAATGCTAATCGGGCGGATGGGCGCGGCGCGCAGGTCTTGACCGAACGCTGGTCATTTGGGAGGATCGTCCGGAAGCAACGACGGGCGAGCGATGAAACGAGAGACGAAATTCCCCTGGTGGGGATGGCTGGGAATCCTGTGCCTTTTGCCCGTGGTGTATGTGCTGAGCAGCATTCCAGTGGCGTGGGTATTGCAGAAGCTCGAACTGTTTCCTCAGAAATGGTTCATCACACTCTACAGCCCATTGTTTTGGGCAATGGCTGAGTGGAATTGGTTTCTCAGGATTATGGAATGGATCATTGAACAGACGGGCCTCTGGTGACGCCTCGCCAGCAGCGAAATCATGACACCCAAGACCTTCGTCACCCTGATCGCTGTGCTCCTGATCGCTTGCAGCGCTAGCGTGATCGCCGCCTACGTTGCCAGGTTCGGATTTGGGAAGATCTGGACTCAGGGTATCCGCTTCGCACTGACCTGCGCTCTCAGTGTTTCGCTGATCCGGGGATGGAGTCCCGGTAGATGGATTATCGTGGTTCTGATGGGTCTTTCCTCGGCCCTCGCCGTGATCCTGATGCTCTCGAGTGTGAACGTGGCGGCCGCGGGCCAATTGGGGGTGGAGTTCATCGCTCTGACCGTGATCTACGGGGCATGCGCGATCGGTTTGCTCACCCCGTTCGCGGGTCGTCATTTCAGTGGAAGTGGTGCCGAGGACCTCGAATCAAAACCATTGCCCACGCCGTCGTCGATGTCGACGAAGTCGATCGAGCCATCGCAAAATGAAGGTGAGGGCCGTTGAGAAGGTCTCGCAGGATGAAGACGCGCCCATCTAAAGGGATCGCCAGGGAGAATCCGCGAGCTCCGGAATGAAACGAGAGACGAAATTCCCCTGGTGGGGCTGGCTGGTGGTCCTGTGTCTGCTACCGGTGATCTATGTGCTGAGCGTTTTTCTGGTGATATGGATCATCGACCGGCTCGGTCTGGAATTCCACGACGAGTTCGAAACGTTCTACCGCCCGCTGTTCTGGGCCGACGAGGAGTGGGTATGGTTTCGCGATGCCATGAGGTGGATCGAGGAATGGATGGGCATCACGTGATGATGGAGTGCGGGGTTCTCCAGGAGGACTGCGACTTTCGTCCTTCGCAGTGCTACGGAAATCGGAACGGCCGCGGGCGGATGAAAGAAGGTGTCCGACGAAAGTCGAAACCACCTTGAAGGGAAAGTTGCTGCGACTTCAGTCGCAGGATCGGAGGCTCACGCGGATTCGACTGTCTTCGACACCACTCAATGCCCCGGACAAGTCAGGGCCTTGCCATTGTCACTCGGACCGAGCGCGGCGAGGAATGGCACGGCGGCTTCGGCCCATTCCCCGGCATCAGGATAGGCGGAGGCCGAGTCTCCGAAGCATCGCCGCAACATCTCGGTATCGATGATGCCGGGATTGAAGGCGACGGCGGCGAGTCCGCGCGGGAGTTCGTCGGCGAAGGCACGGGTGAGTCCCTCGATGGCCCACTTGCTCGCGCAGTAGGGCGCGACCTCGGGCGAGGTGGAGCGTCCCCAGCCGCTCGAGAAATTGACGATGACGCCGCTGCCGCGTTCGATCATGGCCGGGACGAAATGGCGGATGAGGTGGATGCTTCCCTTTACGTTGATGTCGAAAAGCGCGGAGACCTCTTCGGCCGGGATCTCCCAGAGCGGCGCGGGCGGGTTGATGATGGCGGCGGCGTTGATGAGGAGATCGGGAGCGCCGCAGGTGGCGAGGACCTCCGTGGCAAAGGCGGCGACGGCTTCGTCATCGGCGACATCGACCGGGTGGATCAGAGCGCCGGCTCCTAGCTTGGCGGCGACGGCGTCGAGATGCGAGGAGGGACGCGCGCATCCGGCGATGCGGTAACCGCGTGCGGCGAAGCCCCGGGCCATCGCGGCGCCGAGTCCGCGCGAGACACCGGTGATGAGGGCGAGGGGAGTAGAGGTGCCGTTGGATCTCATCGGTCAGAAAGAAAGCGGGCCCGGAAAGAAGCGACGAATCGCTCTCTCCGGGCCCGGTAGAATTATCGAGTTTCCCTGAAAAATTCCGTTAGTTGGTTTCTGGATTACTTGGCCTTCTTGGCGGCAGCCTTCTTCGCAGGAGCCTTCTTGGCGGGGGCCTTCTTCGCAGGAGCGGCCTTTTTCACGGCAGCTTTCTTCGCAGGAGCGGCCTTCTTGGCGGGAGCCTTCTTGGCAGCAGCCTTCTTCGCGGGGGCCTTCTTCGCAGGAGCCTTCTTGGCGGCGGCTTTCTTCGCAGGGGCTTTCTTCGCGGGAGCGGCTTTCTTGGTCGTTGCTTTCTTCATGGTTCTCTTTTTTGTTGGTACTTGTTTTGTTGGTGCTTTTTCAGCGGGAATTCGCTTCCGGTCGCCTTCCTTGGTCTTGAGGGCGGCCGCCTTCTTGGGCGGCTCAGGCTTTTTTGGCGGTTCGGTTCGGGAAAGAGTTCTCTGGTGTTTGACCTCGATTTCGTCCTGTTCGGCTTTGGCGATTCTCGAGACCCGGTCGACTGGGTGTTTTGTTAGGATGTTTCCTTTTGCCCCTCGACCCTTAATATCCAGATTTGCGAATCTAAAGTCGATCTGAAAATTTCGCAATTTCAAATCACTTTTGAGATGAACTCTTACGATGAGGTTCGCGTCCTCTTCGGTATCGTGTTCGGAGAACCACAAAACGCGTGTTCCGGCGGCTCCACCGGTGAGGTCGTAGAGCTTCTCGCGCGTCACGCCTTCGACTCGGAAGCGTTTCACCATCACGTTTCCACCGCGTCCATCGCGGTAGATCATGTTGTAGATCTTCGACTCGTCGCGGTTGAAGACGGCGACGTGGAGGTTGTCTTTCCCGACGAAAACCTTCTCGGCGACCTTCACGACGCGCATCGTGCCGTCGCGTGAAAACGCGATGATGTCATCCATCCGCGAGCATTTGCAGACGGGTTCGTCGCGCTTCATGCCATAGCCGGCGAAGCCTTCCTTGCGGTCGACATAGAGGGTGTCGTTCGCCACGACGACCTGTTTGGCGTCGACGCGGTCGAAGGTGGAGAGCTCGGTGCGGCGCTTGCGACCCTTTCCATAGCGCTCCTTGATGCCCTCGTACCACTTGATGGTGTAGGCGGTGAGTCGCTTGAGGTTTTTCTTCGTCTCGGCGATCTGGTCCTCAAGGCCGCGGAGGTATTCGTCGGCCTTGAAGGAGTCGAACTTGGAGATGCGCTTGATGCGGATCTCGGTGAGGCGGACGATGTCCTCCTCGGTGACTTCGCGGCGGAAGAGGCGGAGGTAGGGGCGCAGGCCGGTCCAGATTTCCTGGATGACGGCTTCCCAGGTTTCGCATTCCTCGATGCGGCGGTAGATGCGTTTCTCGATGAAGATCTTCTCGAGACTGGAGAAATGCCATTTCTCCTCGAGTTCGCCGAGCTTGATCTCAAGCTCCTGCCCGATGAGGTCGCGGGTCTGCTTGGCGCTGTGCTTGAGAATCTCGGAGACGCCGAGGAAGCGGGGCTTGTTGTCCTGGATGACGCAGGCGTTCGGCGAGATGCTGACCTCGCAGTCGCTGAAGGCGTAGAGGGCCTGCAGGGTCTGGTCGGCGTCGGTGCCGGCGGGGAGATGGACGCGGATCTCGACGTGCTCGGCGGTGCAGTCCTCGATCTTGGCGATGCGCACCTTGCCCTGCTCGTTCGCCTTGAGAATGGAGTC
>Ga0209573_1002630_pt1 | contig 22234 bp, 19 predicted proteins | sample TNRBio252014_DNA_FD_185870 | JGI IMG/M metagenome (GOLD analysis project Ga0209573, IMG submission 185870) | Wastewater treatment Type I Accumulibacter community from EBPR Bioreactor in Madison, WI, USA - TNR Reactor_6/25/2014_ DNA (SPAdes)... | ecosystem: Engineered > Bioreactor > EBPR >...
GTCCCCGGCCAACAACCGGCTGCTGGCTGTGCGCAGCGAACGTTGGAAATACCTGCGGGTCGATCCGCCGGGCGACTACTCAGGCAGCGGTTCGTCGGCCGGGCCGGCCAGCGCCCAGCAGCGCCTGACCGGCTATTGGCAGCAACTGGCCAACCCGGAGATGGTCAAGCGGCTGTTGCGCAACCCCATGTTCTACCTGCGCCGCCAGATGGCCCAGCGCCAGATGTTGTTCGACCTGGCCGCCGACCCACTGGAGCGCAACAACATTGCCAGCGAGCAGCCGGCTGTGCTGGCCGAGCTGGACGCGGCGCTGGAGGTCTGGCTGGCCGAGTGCCGCGCCTACGCCGAGCTGAGCGATCGCCAGGGCGTGGCTGGCCTGGACGAGGCAACGCTGGCGCAGTTGCATGGGTTGGGCTATTTGTGAGCGGCAGGTTGCAAGTGGCAGGTGGCAGGTTGCAAGTGGCAGATGCCCATTACCGATCACCGATTACCGCTCACCGATTATCGATCACGATGGATACCACCAAGCACGCAACCGGCGGCGAAGCGCAGCCGGCAACTGAACTGATCACCGTGGCCTGGGCCGACGCGCATGCGCCGGCCGGCTATGCGGCTGCCAAGCGCGCGCTGGATGTGCTGATCGTGCTCGTGGTGCTGGTGATCGGCCTGCCCGCCTGGCTGCTGATTGCGTTGCTAATCAAGCTCACCTCAGCCGGCCCGGTCTTCTACCGCGGCACGGTGATCGGCCGCGGCGGCGTGGCGTTTCGCTACTACAAGTTCCGCACCATGGTTGCGGGCGGCGACAACACAGCGCATAAGCAATGGCTGGAGCAGTTCGTCAAGCAGGATGCAGCTTTTGCCGAGGATGCCAGCGGCAAGAAAGTCTTCAAGGTAGTCGACGATCCGCGCATCACATCCGTGGGCCGCGCCCTGCGCAAGCTGAGCCTGGACGAGGTGCCGCAGATGCTCAACGTGCTGGCCGGCGACATGAGCCTGGTTGGGCCTCGGCCGCCCGTGCCCTACGAATATGAGCACTACGACGACTGGGCCAAACAGCGCCTCAGCGTCCCGCCGGGCATCACCGGCCTCTATCAGGTGACAGCCCGCAGCCAGGTGGGCTTCAGCGGCATGGTCGCCATCGATCTGGACTACATCCGGCGCCGCTCGCTCTGGCTCGATCTGCAAATCATGCTCAAGACGCCGGTTGTCATGTTGCTGGGCAAAGGCGCTGGCTAATGTCCAATGGTCAATGGTCAATGGTCAATTGCCATCGCGTGACAGCCATTGACAATTGAACATTGACAATTGACCATTGACCATTGACTGTTCATCATTCATCATTCATCATTCATCGTTTCCCCATGCGCATTCTCTACCTCACCCACAACATCACCTGGAAAGGCGGCGGCGCGTTTTTCCATGCCTATCACCAGGCGCGCCATTTGGTGCGGCGCGGCCATCAGGTCACGCTGCTGAGCATCGCGCCGGAAGCACGCACGTCGTTCCATCAGTTCGAGGCGGCCGGCGTGCGCATCGTGGAAACCCCTGACCTGCTGCGCGGGCAGGCGCGCACCGGCTGGGATCCCTGGAACGTCGTGCAGCGCATCCGCTACGTCGGGGATGAGGCCTACGACATCGTCCATGGCCTGGAGTCGCGCCCGGCCGTAGCCTTGCCCGCGCTGTGGCTCAAACAGACCAAGGGCACGCCCACCATCCTGGACTGGGCCGATTGGTACGGCCGCGGCGGCACCGCTTCCGAGCGGGGCCGGCTGATCCGTACCTTCATGCAGCCAGTGGAGACCTTCTGCGAGGAGACCTTCTATCCCTTGGCCGACGCGGTGGTGGCCATGGGAGAGCCGTTGCTGGAGCGGGCGGCTGCGCTGGGCATCCCGCGTGCGCGCATGATCAACCTGCTCAACGGCTGCGACCCGGAGGGCATCGCCCCCTTCAGCGTCGAGGAGGCCCGCAGCCGCATGCCGTCGGCGCCGGTTGATGCGTACGTCTTGGGCTACGTCGGCGTGATGCGCGCCAGCACGGCCAGGCTGCTTTTCTCGTCCTTGCCCTTGATCAAGCAGCTGGTGCAGCGGCCCGTCAAAGTGCTGTGCATCGGCAACCACAAGCTGAAGGAATTCTGGTCCTTCGTGCCTGATGATTGTCGCGACGATGTGATCGAGACCGGCTGGATCGACTACGACGATCTCAACGTCTATTTGTGCGCTTCGGACGTGACGGTGCTGCCGTTCCAGCATATGACGGCCACAGACAACATCTGGCCCTCCAAACTGAACGACTATCTGGCTGCGGGCAGGCCCACCGTGGCAACCAACATGCGTATTCTGCGGCCGCTGTTCAACGCCTACGACATCGGCTTGTTGACTGAGGACAGCGCGCATGCGTTTGCCCAGGGCGTCGTCACCCTGCTGCTCAGCCCCGAGGTGCGCGCTCGCCAGGCGGTCAACGCACGGGCGCTGGCCGAAGGCGATCTCTCTTGGGAGCATCTGGTCGGCCGGCTGGAGCAGTTCTACGTCCAGCTCATCGACCAGATGGCCCGCTGAAAGGATATCAAAGCATGGCGTTTTGGCCTGACAAAAAAGTATTGGTCACGGGCGGCACCGGGTTTATCGGTTCGCACCTGGTGGAGATGTTGGTAGCGGCCGGCGCGCGCGTGCGCGTGATTGGACGGCTGCGCAAAGGCTCGCTGGACAACCTGGCTGCCGTGCGCCAGGAGATTGAGTTTCTGACCGGCGACATCAGCCAGATGGATGTGGCGCGCCGCGCGGCAGCCGGTCAGGATATGGTCATGCACCTGGGCGCCAAGCTGACCGGCATCGGCTACAACGTGGTCCACTCCGGCGACATGTTCTATCAGAACGCCGTCGTCAACTTGCAGATGATGGAAGCGGCTCGGCTGGAGAACGTCGAGCGTTTCCTGAGCGTCAGCTCAGCCTGCGTCTATCGGCGCACAGCTCCCGTGCCTACCGTCGAGGCCGAGGGCTTTTTCGATGATCCTGAGCCCACCAACTTCGGCTACGGCTGGTCCAAGCGTCTGGCCGAGGTTCAAGCCCGCGCCTACGCCATGGAATACCCCATGCAGATCGCCATCGTGCGGCCCTACAACGCCTACGGCCCGCGCGACGACTTCGACTGGGAGACATCGCACGTCATTCCGGCCACCATCCGCAAGGTCTTCGAGCGTGACCGGGTCGTCGTCTGGGGCGACGGCAGCCAATTGCGCACCTTCGTCCACGCGCGTGACGTGGCGCACGGCATGATGCTGGCCATCGAGCGCTACCCCCAGCCCGATCCGATCAACCTCAGCAGCGACGAGCTGGTCAGCGTCAAGGACCTGGTGTTGACCGTGCGGCGCTTGTCGGGCCGGGATGTGCCAGTCGAGTTCGACACCAGCAAGCCATCGGGCCAGGCCATCCGCGGGGCCGATCTGAGCAAGGCGGAGGCGCTGCTGGGCTACCGGCCGCAGGTGTCGCTGGAAGAGGGACTGGCGGAGACCATCGAATGGTACCGGCGGCATGTCATGCCGTCGCATGTCAGCGGGTAATGAAGGAGTTGGGTCTTGACTAAAGCGCTTGTTACCGGCGGCGCCGGCTTCATTGGCTCGCACACTGTCGATCTGCTGCTGGCGCACGGCTACCGCGTGCGTGTGCTGGATGCCTTGGCGCCCCCCGTGCACGAGGACGGTCGCGTGCCCACCTACCTCAGCGCCGCGGTGGAGTTCATGCACGGCGACGTGCGCGATCGCCAGGCCATGCTGCGCGCCCTGGACGGCGTGGATGTGGTCTTCCATCTGGCAGCCTATCAGGACTACCTGACTGACTTCAGCCGCTTCTTCGACGTCAACGCCACCGGCACTGCGCTGCTGTACGAGTTGATTGTCAACCACCGGCTGCCGGTGCAGAAGGTGGTGGTGGCCAGCAGCCAGTCGGTTTACGGCGAGGGCAAGTATCGCTGCGCGCTGGATGGCGTGGTCTATCCCCCGCTGCGGCCTGAAGCGCAGCTTGTAACTCGTCAATGGGAGGTGCGTTGCCCCCACTGCGGCGGCGCTTTGCAGGTCGAAACCACCGACGAGGCGCAGGCGCGGCCCCACAACCAATACGCCATGTCCAAATATGCCCAGGAGATGATCGCACTCAACCTGGGCCAGCGCTACGGCATCCCTACCGTGGCCATGCGCTATTCCATCACTCAGGGACCGCGCCAGAGCTTCCGCAACGCCTACTCCGGCATCTGCCGCATCTTTGTCACCCGGATGCTGGCCGGCCAGTCGCCCATCGCTTACGAGGACGGCGGGCAACTGCGCGACTACGTCTACGTGGGTGACGTGGCGCGCGCCAATGTATTAGTGCTGGAGGATGCGCGCGCCGATTACCAGGTCTTCAACGTGGGCGGCGGCGCGGCGGTGAGCGTCCTGGAGTACGGCGCACTGGTGGCGCAGGTGCTGGGCGCCGATTTGGCTGTGGCGGTGCCGGGCGAGTACCGCTTTGGCGACACGCGCCATATCATCTCGGATATCAGCCGGCTGCGCAGCCTGGGCTGGGAGCCGGCCACGCCGCTGCCGCAGATCATCGCCGAATACGCGGCTTGGGCGCGGCAGCAGCCGGGCCTGGGCGATCCTTACGCGCAGGCTGAGCAGGTGATGAAGCAACTGGGCACGGTGCGGGTGGCCGGCGCGGGCCACGACGCCGAATGAATTCGGCGTCTGATATGGCGAAGCATGCTAAAGCAAGCTCGATCATGCGCGGGATAGCTTGCTTCAGCATGCTTGGCGGGTATCAGCCTGCGGTTTCAACCGCAGGCGGCGGTGACCAAGGTGCCGTCTGATTCAACCACTGCCCTGCTGCTGGCCCTTTGCCATGGCGACCCAGGCCCTGCGGCCCAGGCGCATATCGCCGGCCTGCTGGCCCAGCCCATCGACTGGCCCCGGCTAAGCGAGCTGGCCGCGCTGCACGGCGTGGTAGGACTGGTGCGGCATAACTTGTCGGCGTTGGAAGCTGTCGCCTGCGTGCCCGCGCCGGTGTGGCGGGCCATGGAGCAAGCTGCGGCCCAGATTGCCTTCGACGGCATGGTGCATCTGCGCCAATTGGCTGGCGTGGTCGCCACCCTGCGCAGCGCCGGCATCGATCCGCTGCTGCTCAAAGGGTATGCACTGGCCGACCTGGTCTATCCCGACCCGGTGAGCCGGCCCTCGCACGACCTGGACCTGCTCGTGCGGCCGGATCAGGTCATGCCGGCCTGCCAGGCATTAGCTCGGATCGGCTGCACGTTGCCTGACCAAGCCACAGTGGATATACAACTGGCCTACGCCTACGATCTGCCCGTCGTGCTGCCGCCCATGGCCGGCCTTGCCACCTTGCTGGAACTGCACTGGGACCTGGCGCCGCGCGGGCTCTTTGCCCTCGACCTGGACCTGGGGCGCGCCCGTTCTGAGATCTTCGACCTGGCCGGCCAGCCAGCGCGCCGTTTCTCGCCCGAGGACATGCTGCTGCACCTGGCGCTGCATATGCGTAAGCACCGCTACGTCGGGCTGCGTTGGCTGTGCGATGTGGCTGAGCTGCTGCGCCGCTTCGCCGGACCGGCTGCGCCTCGGCCACTGGACTGGCAGTACGTCGCCGGCGCGGCGCGCGCGGCCGGGTTGACCGTCTTGCTCTACACCTGCCTCACGTTGGCCCAGCGCCTGCTGCATGCTCCGGTCGACCCAGCGCTGCTGGCCAGGCTGGAGCCTGCTGGCTGGCGGCGCGTGCTCCTGCAGTCGGTGTTGTCGCAGGAGGCGCTGCTGGCTCCGTTGGAGCGCGAGGACGCCGGCTGGACCAGGCTGGCGCCTGTGGAGATCCTGTTGATCGACCGGCCCGTCGCCATGGCGCGTGAACTGAGGTATCGCCTGCTGCCCCCGCCGGAAGCCGTTCTGGGCGCTGAGGCGCTGGGCACGGGCCGCGGCCAGCGGCTGGCGTTCCAGGTCCGCCGTCTGTTGGATCGCAGCGCAACAATGGTCGAGTAGGCGCACGCTGGCTCGGTCAGAGACCGGCCAGAGCGGATGTGGCCCGCTGGCTCGGTCAGAGACCGGCCAGAGCGGATGTGGCCCGCTGGCTCGGTCGGAGACCGGCCAGAGCAGGTGAGCCACCAATCTACCAATTTACCAATCACCACCCTACCATGCTAATCGCCCGCGCCCCTGTGCGCATCTCCCTGGCCGGCGGCGGCACCGACCTGCCGGCCTACTACAACCAGTTCGGCGGCCTGGTGATCAACACCACCATCGACAAATACTTCTACGTCTTCCTGCGCGCCTTCAGCGACGGCGAGTCGTTGCAGATCACTTCGTCGGACTACAGCACCTTCTATCGCCAGGACGCAGCCATGGCGGTGGAGGATGCGCCGTTGGAGGGCACGCTGCTATTGCCGCGCACCATCCTGCGTCATTTCGGCGTCGAGCAGGGCCTGTCCATGTTCCTGGCCTCGGAGATACCGCCAGGCACCGGCCTGGGCTCCTCCAGCACCGTCACCGTGGCCATCATCAAGGCGTTGAGCACCGCGCTGGGCCAGCAGCTCAGCAAGGCCGAGCTGGCCGAGCTGGCCTGTCAGATCGAGATTGGCGAGATGGCCATGCCCATCGGCAAGCAGGACCAGTATGCAGCAGCGTTTGGCGGCCTGAACGAAATCGAGTTCACGACGCAGGGCTGCCGCGTCACCCCGCTGGATGTGTCGTGGGAGATCAGCCAGCGTCTACAAAGCAACTTGATGCTTTTCTTTACCGGCCATGCGCGCAACTCGGCCGATATCCTCAAGGAGCAGACGCAAGCCAGCAAGAAGTCGACCTCAGGCACCGTCGAGGCGCTGCATCGGGTCAAGGCCATGGTCGCCGACGTGCGGCAGAGCTTCGTCAGCGGCGACTTGACCGCATTCGGGGAGCTGCTGCACGAGAACTGGATGCAGAAAAAACGTTTTGCCCCCGGCGTCACCAACCCGCTGATCGATCAGAGCTATGAAACCGCCCGCTCGCTGGGCGCGGTGGGCGGCAAGATCACCGGCGCAGGCGGCGGCGGCTTCCTGATGCTTTACTGCGAACGGCCGCACCAGCCGGCTGTGACGGCCGCGCTGCAGAGCCTGGGGCTGTTGCGCATGGACTTCCGCTTCGACAGCACCGGTGCGCGGGTGCTCATGAACGCTGGCCTGCGGCTGCCAGCCGTATCGCCGCTGCGCCCCAACGGATGGCCCGGCGCGCAGCCCGGAGTCGAGGCCAGGCCTGAGCGCCCCGCGGCCATGCCCGCCGCGCTGGCTGTGCCTAGCCTGTAAGCGTAGTAGCATCATTTGTCACGCTGAGGGCCGCCGAAGCGCCCCCTGCCACAACGCCTGGGGTGCTTCGTCCAGCCTCAGTGTGACATAAGTGAAACCAAGGACTGTTGATGAGTAAGTCGAGCAACCGGCGGCTGGTGGGGGCGCTGTTGATCCTGGATAGCGTCGGCGTGGCGCTGGCGCTGCTGGCGGGCTACTGGCTGCGCATCGCCAGCGGCCTGCTGCCGGAGCGCGCCTTCGAGGAGTTCGCCGTTTATCTGCGCGTCAGCGCGCTGATTGTGCCGGTCTTCCTGCTGATTTTCGCCTTCAATAACCTCTACGACACGCGGCTGGCACAGGGCGGCATGGAGGAATACGCCCAAGTCGCCAAGTCCTTCATCTACGGCATCGTGGCGGTGATCTTGCTCAGCTATTGGGTGCGCATTGCCACCCTGAGCCGCGGCTGGTTCTTGCTGGTCTTCGTCTTCGGCCTGCTCTTCGTCGGCGGCGGGCGCTTCCTGGTGCGCCGTGTGCTGGCCTGGATGCACCGCCGCGGCCGGCTGCGCACGCGCATGTTGATCGTCGGCGCCAACGAACAGGGCCAGGCCATCGCGCGCCAATTTCGCGCTGCGGCCGGCGCCGGCATCGATGTGGTTGGCTTCATTGATGATTTCCTGCCGGTGGGCGCGCCTGTGCCGTTGACCGGGGAGCCGGCGGCCACGCTGCGGGTGTTGGGCGGACCGGACCGGCTGCACGACGTCGCCCGGCAGAACGGGGTGGACCAGGTGGTCGTGGTCAGCAACGCTGTGGCGTGGGAGACCTTCCAGGAGATTATGCAGCGCCTGAGCGTCGATCCTGAGCAAGCGCCCTTCGAGATCAAGCTGTCGCCTGGCTTCTACGAGATCCTCACCACTGGCGTGCAGGTGACGCAGCTTGCCTACGTCCCGTTGCTGCTGGTCAACCGCGAGCGCATCACCGGCCCCGACAAGCTGTTGAAGAACGGGCTCGACTACGGCCTGGCGTTGCTCAACCTGCTGGTGGTTGCCCCGTTGATGGCGGCCATTGCGCTAACCCTGCGTCTCACCACAGCCGGTCCGGTGATCGAGCGCCACCGCGTGCTGGCCTGGGGCGGAGGATCGTTCACCACCTGGAAGTTCCACACGGGCCTGGGCGAGACTCCGCGGCCGCGCTTCGCTCATCCGCTGGCCTTGGTCAACGGCGGCCAGGCGACCGGCGACGCCGTGCAGCAGATCTCCCGTGTGCAGCGCTTTCTCTACGACAGCGGGTTGGACAAGCTGCCCCAACTGCTCAACATCCTGCGCGGCGAGATGAGCTGGGTCGGGCCGCGCACCGTCTCCGTGGGCCAGGTGGAGATTCACTCGCCCTGGCTGCCCAACCTGTTGACCGTCAAGCCGGGCATTACCGGGCCGTGGGCGGTGGGCTGGAAGCGCAGCCTGGACGACGAGATGCGGGTGACCATGGTCTACATCCGCAACTGGACCATCTGGCTGGACCTGCAGATCCTGGTGCAGACCGCGCTGCGCGTGTTTCGCCTGGAGCGGGATAAGGCCCGGCTGCCTGAGCGATGAGGTCTTGTCTCACGCAAAGGCGCAAAGGCCGCAAAGAAGAAGCTGGTTTTGTAACAGCCTATGAAACCAATTGCCTTGACCTTCCAGCCAGTTGATGCCAGTGGGCAGCGCCGGCCGGCGGTGTTTCTGGATCGCGACGGCGTCTTGAACCAGAACCGGGCCGACTACGTGCGCACGTGGCAGCAGGTGGAATTTCTGCCGGGCGTGTTCCAAGCCATGCAGCGGCTGGCCGCCAGCCCCTTTGTGATTGTGGTGGTCACCAATCAATCGGCGGTGGGGCGGGGGCTGATGACGGCCGAGGGGCTGGCGGTCATCAACGGGGGCATCGTCCAGCAGGTGCAGCAGGCCGGCGGCCGCATCGATGCGGTCTACGCCTGTCCCCACCGGCCGGACGAGGGCTGCCCCTGCCGCAAGCCGCGGCCAGGCATGCTGCTCCAGGCGGCGCAGGATTTGGGCATCGACCTGGCGCGGTCGTTCTTGGTGGGGGATGCGATCAGTGACCTGGAGGCAGCTACGGCCGCCGGCTGCCGGCCGCTTATGGTGCTCACCGGGCGTGGGCGAAAGCAGGCAGCGGGGCTGGCCACCAGTGGACTGGGCGATGCGCCGGTGTTGGCTGATTTGGGTGAGGCCGTGGATTGGGTGCTCAAGCAACTGCGACCGGGTCGGTGATGCAGCGTTTCGAGTGAAGGAGCTAATTTCAGCAATGACAACGCCGGAGCAGGAGAGCTCCGGCGTTGTTGTGGGGTCAATGGTTAATGGTGAATGGTTAACGGGTAACGGCTAACGCTTGACGTGAAAGGCCTTCATGCCGGGATAGATCGCATCCTCGCCCAGTTGCTCCTCGATGCGCAGCAGTTGGTTGTACTTGGCGATGCGGTCGGAGCGGGTCGGCGCGCCGGTCTTGATCTGGCCGCAGTTGTAGGCGACCACGAAGTCGGCGATGGTGGCGTCCTCGCTCTCGCCGGAGCGGTGCGAGGTGACGACCGTCCAGCCGTGGCGATGGCTCATGTCCACAGCCGCCACCGACTCGGTCAGCGTGCCGATCTGGTTGACTTTGCACAGCAGCGAGTTGCAGACCTGCTCGTCAATGGCGCGCTGGATGCGGTCCACGTTGGTCACCAACAGGTCGTCGCCCACCAGTTGCACCCGCTTGCCGATCTTGTCATACAGCATCTTCCAGCCGGCCCAGTCGTCCTCGGCCATGCCGTCTTCCAGGCTGATGATCGGGTACTTGTCCACCCAACTGGCGAACAACTCCACCAGCTCTTCGCTGCCCATCTTGCGGCCTTCGATCTCCAGGTTGTACAGGCCCGTTTCAGCGTCGTAGAGCTCGCTGACGGCCGGGTCCAGCGCAATCCAGATATCCTGGCCGGGCTTGTAGCCGGCCTTTTCGATACCCTGCAGGATCACCTCGATGGCCTTGGCGTTGCCGCCCAGCGACGGCGCAAAGCCGCCCTCGTCGCCGACGTTGGTGCTGTAGCCGGCGTCGTGCAACACCTTCTTCAGGCTGTGGTACACCTCGGCGCCCCAGCGCAGCCCCTCGGCGAAGCTGGGCGCGCCGACGGGCATGACCATGAACTCCTGAAAGTCGGTGCTGTTGACCGCGTGCTTGCCGCCGTTGAGGATGTTCATCATCGGCACAGGCAGGGTGCGGGCCGTGATGCCGCCCAGGTAGCGGTAGAGGGGCAGCTCCAGCGCGTTGGCGGCTGCCTTGGCGGTGGCCATGGAGACGCCGAGGATGGCGTTGGCGCCCAGCTTGCCCTTGTTGGGCGTGCCGTCCAGCTCGATCATCGCGCTGTCGATGCCGACCTGGTCCAGCGCGTCCCAGCCGATCAGCTCCTCGGCGATGACGTCGTTGACGTTCTCCACCGCCTTGAGCACGCCCTTGCCGCCGTAGCGGCTCTTGTCGCCGTCGCGCAGCTCGACGGCCTCGTGCATGCCGGTGGATGCGCCTGAGGGCACGATGGCCCGGCCAAAGCCGCCCGACATCAGCTCGACGTCGACTTCGATGGTGGGATTGCCGCGCGAGTCGAGGACTTCACGGGCGACGATGTTTTCGATTAAGGTCATGGGGATGCGTAGCCTCCTGTGGGAGATGGTAAAGGTAAATTGGTAAATTGGTAGATTGGTAGCTTGGTAGATTGGTAAACAGGTAAGTTGATAGGTTGGTGATGTAGGATCAGTAGTCACAGTCTACGAAAATGAAACCGGTCACCTTGTCACCTAGTCACCTTGCCAGTCCCAAAGCCTCATACAGCCGCGTGAAGTCGAAGCGCTGGTCCATCAGCTGGCGGAAGGCGTCGATCTTGGCGTGCTGCTGAAAGCGGCTGCGGCCGAAATAGCTCTCGGCGATCTCAATGGCCGCCAGGGTGTCCTGGGGCGCCAGCATGACGGCCACACCGGCCTCTTCGGCGCGCGAGAGGATCACGCCGGCCGGCTCCAGGTTGCCGGTCAGGATCAGGCATTTGGTGGAGGTCTCCAGCGCGGCCGACTGGATGTCAGAACGGTCGCCGCCGGTGATGACGGCCTTGTTAGCGCGGCGGCGGAAGTAGCGCAGCGCCTGATCCACGCCCATCGCGCCCACCATCAGGTTTTCGACCAGCTCGTCGCGCAGGTCGGCGCGCACCAGGATCTCGGCGCCCAGCCCGTCGGCCAGCTCACCCACCGTGGTGGCCTGCAAGATGCGCTGGCGGGGCAGCACGGCAAAGACGGCGATGCCCCGATGCTCCAGGTACTCGCGCAGCACGTTCTCAGCAAACTCCAGATGCACCGTGGGCACGTTGTTGACCACCACGCCCAGCAGCGTGTCGCCCAAGCGCTTCTGCGCGGCCAGGAAATGGTCCACCGAGCGGGCATCGTCGTAGCGGATCACGGCCAGGCCGCGTGCGTGGCTGCCAGCCTCGGCGGCGATGCGCGCCAGGTCGGGCGGGGCCAGATCGACGATGTAGCCCTCACGCAGGTTGCTGGCGCCCTCCAGGATTACCACGTCGTGCTGCCCATGGACGGCGCGATAGGCCTGGCTCAAGCGCTCGACGAAGCCGCTGCCTGACGTCTCGCCCATCAACAGGGCCTGGATACGCTGAGCGGTCAACTGCACCGGGGCCAGGGTTTCTAGCGGCTCTGGCAGCCCCAGCACCTCCTTCATGAAGACCACGTCTTCATCGTAGGGCTGGCCGGCCTGCAAGACCGCGCCCATGTTGACCGGTTTCATGTAGCCTACGTCGATGCCGTCATCGCGCATACGCAGTCCCAGGCTGACGCACACCGCGGTCTTGCCAGAATAGGTTTCAGTGGATAGCACGTAGAGTGTTGCCATGTGGTTGCTCCAGGGCGGTAGCTCGGTAGGTTGGGAAATTGGTAGATTGGTAAACTGGTCTGTCCGTTCCCAGTGCGTTTTTTGCGTCGAGACCAATCTACCAATCTACCAACTACCAATCTACCTCAGAATCAAACGCATATCGATGCCCAACGCACCCTTGCCCTGCTCGAACACCATCAACGGGTTGATGTCGATCTCGACGATCTCCGGGAAGTCGGTGACGAGCTGGCTCATGCGCAAAATAGTGTCGACGATGGCGTCGCTGTCGCTGGGGGGCTCGCCGCGCACGCCGCGCAATAGCGCGTGAGCGCGAATCTCTCGCAGCATCTCGCGCGCTTGTTGCCGGTCGATGGGCGCCACGCGGAAGGTGACATCTTTCAAAGCCTCGACGTAGATGCCGCCCAAGCCGAAGACCAGCAGCGGGCCGAACTGTGGGTCGCGGTTCATGCCCAGCAGCACCTCTTTGCCGCCCTTGATTTGCTGCTGCACCAGGCAGCCCCAAATCTCGGCCGAAGGCTCGTAGCGCTGCGCGCGGTAGACCATCAGGTCGAAGGCGTCACGCACGGCCTCGGCGCTCTGCAGGTTCAGCTTGACGCCGCCGATGTCGGTCTTGTGCAGGATATCAGGCGAGGTGATCTTGAGCACCACCGGGAAGCCCATGGCCTCGGCGGCCCGGCCGGCCTCTTCGGCCGTCTTGGCCAGCACCGACTGGGGGAAGGGAATGCCATAGGCGGCCTGGATCGCGCGCGCTTCGGCGTCGCCGATGGTCAGCCGGCCGTCGGCTTTGACCTGGCGAAAGACCTCAGTCACGGCGTCACGGTCGACGGCGAACTGCTCGATCTGGGGCATGGGCCGCTCTTGCCAGCGCTTCTGGCGCACCATGGCAGCCAGCGCATTGACGGCCCGCTCCGGCACCGGGTAGTTGGGCAGCCCATGCGCTCGCAGAATGCGCTCGCCCGCGCCGATGGTTTGCTTGCCCATGAAGGCCGTCAGGATCGGCTTGCCAGTGCGGCGTGCGACCTCGGTCACGGCCTGCGCGGTCTCGCTGATCTGGGTCATGATCTGCGGGGTCAGCACGACGATGATCGAGCCCACGTTGGGGTCGTCGGCTACGGCGTTGACGGCCAGCGCATAGCGGTCGGCCATGGCGTCGCCCAGCACGTCTACCGGGTTGGCGGCGCTGGCCGCGGTCGGCAGGCCCGCCTTCAAAAAGGTCTGCGTCTCCGGGCTGAGGGCGGCCAGTTGCAGGCCGGCGCGCTCCAGCGCGTCGGTGGCCATGATGCCCGGCCCACCCGCGTTGGTCACCACGGCTACAGCGTCGGTGGCGGGCAGCGGCTGCTGGGCAAAGGCCACGGCCAAATCGAACAAGTCCTGTACCGAGCCGGCGCGCAGCACGCCAGCCTGCTGGAAGGCCGCTTCATAGGCCCGCTCCGAGCCGGCCAGCGTGCCGGTGTGGCTGGAGACGGCCTTGCTGCCGGCCTGGGTGGTGCCGGATTTGATGGCAATCACCGGCGTGTGCTTGCTGACCTGGCGCGCGACCTCGATGAAACGGCCGCCGTCGGCGATGCCCTCCAGGTAGGCGGTAATGACCGTGCTGTTGGGATCGCTGCCCCAGACCTGCAAGAAGTCGATCTCGTTCAGGTCGGCCTTGTTGCCCAGGCTGACAAAGCGGCTGAAACCGATATCGTCAGCCAGGGCCATGTCGAGGATGCTGGTGCAGAGCGCGCCCGATTGCGACATGAAGGCGATCTTGCCCTGCATCGGCATGCCCAGGGCGAAGCTGGCCTGCAACGGCGCGTAGGTGTCGATGATGCCCAGGCAGTTGGGGCCGATCAGGCGCATGCCGTGCTTGCGGGCGATGGCCAGCAGCTCTTTCTCCATGGCCATGCCCTGCGGCCCAACCTCGCGGAAGCCGGCCGTGATGACGATGGCGCCCTTGGCGCCTTTCTGTCCGGCCTCCTCCAGCACGCCAGCAACGGCCTTGGGCGGCACGACTACTACCGCCAAGTCCAGCAAGCCGGGGATGGCAAGCAGGCTGGGATAGGCGGGCAAACCCAGGATTTCATCGGCCTTGGGGTTGATGGGGTAGACCGCGCCGGTGAAGCCGTGCTCGATAACGTTGTTGAGCACGGCATAGCCAAGCTTCGCCGGGTCGGCGCTGGCCCCGACCACGGCCACCGCGCGCGGGTTGAAGAACTGATCCAATGTGAGTGGGTTATCGTGTGGTGACATGCACGCATACCGACTTTTGTTTGACGTAACACAGGGCTGACGCCGCATGAACGGCGCCAGCTTGCCAGTGAGGAGAGGTTGCAGTGACGGAAGTGCATGATACCGCAATATCGGCTGGCAGGCAAAGAATCAAGCCCCGGGTGGCAGAGTGCGCGCTGTGACGACCGGGCTGAAAACTCTGTCATGTCACGCTGGCGCCGCGAGTCAGGTACAAACCACCTTGGAGGCAATTGGAATCGGTGGTATACTCGCAGTTGCTGACGGTTTGGACTGGGAGATGACCAGGCGACCGGTATATCTCAGCAGCATTGCTCTGTCGATGGAGATGTGACTGGCCAGGTTGAATCTCATCTCGTCAAGCATCTGAGCAATCACGTGAGGACCAAACGGCATGACGACGCATTTCCTACAACCACAGACCGGGACAGACGTTACCAGCGCAATCGTCGATGCGTTGCGCACCGGCTTAGGCGATCGGCTGATTTCCGTAGTGTTGTTCGGCTCACGGGCCAGGCAGGAAGGGCGCGCAGACAGTGACTGGGACCTGTTGGTGATCGCCGCGGGCTTGCCTGAAACCACTTTTGCGCGTCGCTTGTATCTGAAGAACCTCTTGCCAGCCAGTTGTCGCGGCGCGGCATCGATACTGGCGCGCACACCGGCTGAATTTGAGGCGCAATTGTCGTCGCTGTATCTTGATGTGGCGTTGGACGGACGGGTTCTGTACGATCCGGCGGGCTATGTGAACCGTAAGCTGGCAGCCTTGCGGCAGCAGTTGGGAGAGATAGGCCTTTATCGCGAGCGAAGTCCTGCGGGCGATTGGTGGCGATGGAGGAACACTGCGCCGCCAAATTGGCGCGAAAACTGGTTGAAATGAGTTGAGCAACAGAGGCAGGATCTGGTTATGCTTATCCTATACAGCCGTCACTCAAGGCGGCGGATGGCTCAGCGTAACATCAGTGAGCAGCAGGTTCGAGAAACCATCGAATGGCCTGATGAGGTGCATCCTGGCGACATCAACGAAGAGACAGCAGTTCGCCGCTATGGCGCTCGAGAAATCCGCGTCGTGTATGAGGAGACTGAGCCGGAAACCTATCTGATCTATACCGTCATCAAGGCCAGGACCACGGCCACATGATAGATCGTACAGGATAACAACCCCATGCGAATTGATTACGATCCTCAAGCTGATGCTATGTATATTCGCCTGCGAGATGGAGATGTTGACGATACGCTGCAGGCAGGCAAGTACGTATTCGTGGACGTCGACTCGGCTGGCGTACCGTTAGGACTGGAGATTCTGTTTGCTGAACGCACATTATCTGCGCAAGACATAACCAGCGTGACGGTCAACATCGGTCGAACGTTACAGCCTGCCTGAGCGAGTTTCATGTCTGACATCATCTACCTGGACCACGCCGCCACCACCCCCGTTCGTCCGGAGGTGCTGGCGGCAATGTTGCCTTACTTTAGCCAGCACTACGGCAACCCCAGCAGCCTGCACCGCTTGGGCCGCGAGACGGGCAAGGCGCTGCGCGCGGCGCGCGAGCAGGCCGCTGACGTGTTAGGCTGCTCGCCCGGCGAGATCGTCTTCACCGCTTCAGGCACCGAGGCCGACAACCTGGCGCTGCGCGGGGTGGCGCTGGCTCGGCGCCAGCGCGGCGAGGGCCAGCACATCATCGTCAGCGCGGTCGAACACAAGGGCATCCTCGACACGGCCCGACACCTGCGCGACTATTTCGGCTTCGAACTGACGGTGCTGCCGGTGGACGCCTCCGGCCGCGTCAGCCCAGCCGACCTGGCCGCGGCCATCCGCCCCGACACCGCCATCGTCAGCATCATGGCGGCCAACAACGAAGTGGGCACGATTCAGCCGCTGGCCGAGCTGAGCGCGCTTTGTCGGGAACGGGGCGTGCCCTTGCACAGCGATGCGGTGCAGGCTTCGGGCACGTTGTCGCTGCGAGTGGACGAGCTGGGCGTCGACCTGCTGTCGCTGGGCGCGCACAAGTTCTACGGCCCCAAGGGCGTCGGCCTGCTCACCGTGCGCCGCGGCGTGCCGTTGTTGCCGCAGATCACCGGCGGCAGCCAGGAGGGCAAGCGCCGCGCCAGCACCGAGAACGTGCCCTACATCGTCGGCCTGGCCACGGCGCTGGCCATGTCGCAGGCTGAGCGCGAGACCGAAGCTGCTCGCCTGGCTGCGCTGCGCGATCGGCTAATCGACGGCGTGCTGGCTGCAATCCCGGACACGACCCTGACCGGTCACCGCACGGAGCGCCTGGCCAACCATGCCAGCTTCGTGGTGCGCGGGGTTGAGGCCGAGGGCATGCTGATCGGGCTGGACATGGCCGGCATCTGCGCCAGCAGCGGCTCAGCCTGCACCAGCGGCGCGCAGGAGCCCAGCCACGTGCTGACGGCCATGGGTGTGCCGCGCAGGGACGCCGTGGGCCATCTGCGCCTGAGCCTGGGGCACAGCAACAACGAGGCCGACGTGGCGCGCGTGCTGGAAGTGCTGCCGCCGTTGGTGAGCCGCCTGCGCGAGCTCTCGCCATTTGGCAGCGCGTAGCAGGCGAGTTTCTTCGGAAGGACACAGAGAGCACAGAGGAGACACAGAGTTCACGGAGAAGAGAGAGGCCAGATAAGCCTCGACACATGGGCAGTCAGCATAGTTTTCCGGCCTTTGTGCTCTCTGTGCCTCCTCCGCGCTCTCTGTGTTCCCTCCGGTGAACTGGCATGAATCTAGGCGTTCTTCTCACCCAAATTGACGCCAAGCGCGCCGAGCTGGACCGGCAGCGGTCCTTGAGCGTTGCTGAGGCCGCGCGGCTGCGCGAGTACCTGGACGTGGAGTGGACCTACAACTCCAACGCCATCGAGGGCTCGACCTTGACGCGGCAGGAGACATTGGTGGTGCTCAAGCACGGCCTGACGGTGGGCGGTAAGCCGCTGGTGGAGCATCTGGAGGCCATCAACCACCAAGCGGCCATCGGCTGGGTGGAGCAACTGGCCGCCCGCCCAGCGCCGCCCGGAGAGGCCGACATCCTGGCGCTGCACCGGCTGGTGCTGCGCAGCATCGACGACGCCAACGCCGGCGTATATCGCCAGGGCCAGGTCTACATCAGCGGGTCGGCCTACACGCCGCCATCGGCGCGAGCCGTGCCTGGACGCATGGCCGAGTACGCTGCCTGGCTGGCCCAGCCGGGTGAGGAGCAAGCGGCCGTACAGGGGCTGCATCCAGTGACGCGGGCGGGTCATGCCCACTTCTGGCTGGTGGACATCCACCCCTTCGTGGACGGCAACGGCCGCGTCGCGCGGCTGTTGATGAATCTACTGCTGCTCCAAGCTGGCTATCCCATCGCCATCATCCGCCAGGAGGACCGCGCCGCCTACTACGCCGCCCTGGAGGCCGGCCACGAAGGCAGGCTCGACTCCTTCCTGCTGCTGACAGCCGAGGCCGTGGATCGCACACTGGACATGTTCCTGGCGGCAACAACTGAGTGAACATAACACGTAACGAGTAACCCGTAACCCGGAATCTTGAGGCATGTTCCACTTGCCTTCAGTTACGAGTTACGCGTTACTACGGAGACACCCATCATTCATCATTCATCACTCATCATTCATCGTTCCAAAGTCGTCGTCGCCATGAGCGGCGGCGTGGATAGCTCGCTGGCGGCCGCGCTGCTGGTGGAGCAAGGCTTCCATGTCACCGGCGTGATGATGCGCCTGTGGTCGGAGGTGGCGGCCGGCGTGGAGAGCAGCAACAAGTGCTGTTCCCTGGAGGCCGTGGACGACGCGCGCCGGGTGGCCGACCTGCTGGGCATTCCCTTCTACCTGATCAACGTCGAGCAGCCCTTCAAGCAGCGGGTGGTGGACTTCACCGTGGCCAGCTACCTGGCCGGCGAGACTCCCAACCCCTGCGTGCAGTGCAACCGCCATATCCGCTTCGACTACCTGTTCAACTACGCCATGAGCCTGGGCGCAGACTACCTGGCAACTGGGCATTATGCACGCGTGCAGCGATCGGACGAAAACCGGTTATCGGTAATCGGTTATCGGTCAACCGACTCATTAATCAACCAATCAACTAATCAACCAATCACCGATCACTATTCCCTCCTCACCGGCCTCGACTCCGACAAGGACCAAAGCTACGTCCTGCACGTGTTGACGCAGGAAAAGCTGGCGCGCGTGCTCTTTCCGGTGGGGGAGTACAGCAAGCCGCAGGTGCGGGCCATGGCAGCCGAGCGGGGTCTGCCGGTGGCCAGCCGCCACGACAGCCAGGACCTGTGTTTCCTGGCCGACGGCGACTACCGCCGCTTTCTGCACGATTGGACGCCCGACGGTGCGATCCAGCCGGGGCCCATGGTCGACTCTGGCGGCCGCCTGCTGGGCCAGCACAGCGGGTTACCTTTCTACACCGTGGGCCAACGCAAGGGATTGGGCATAGCCGCGCCGGAGCCGTTGTTCGTGCTGCGCCTGGAGCCGGCCAGCAACACGTTGGTCGTCGGCCCGGCCGCCGAGCTCGGCCGCGATCACCTGACGGCGCACAGCGTCAACTGGATCGCCGGCCAGCCGCCGGCCGGCCCGGTTGAGGCTCAGGTCAAGATCCGCTACAAGGCGCGGCCCGCGCCGGCTGTCGTGACTCCACTGGCCGACCAGCGCGTCGCTGTGCAACTGGCTCAGCCCCTGCGCGACATCACCCGCGGCCAGGCGGCCGTGTTCTACCAGGGAGAGCATTGTTTGGGCGGGGGGTTGATCGAGTGAGTAGCACGTATCTCTGATCGCGTCGCACTTTTCCGTATCTCGCAGCGCGCTTGTGTGTTTATGCATTTGTCAAGCTGGATGCGATTGGCCCGACGCCAATCGCACCCTTTTTTGCTACCGGTCGATGGGCAGGCTGTCCAGCCTGGCCATTGCAGGGGCTAACCATACTCATTGAAACAAAAGGACGATGCGTTCGGAGCACAGCGCATGAATAACAACGGTCATTTTTCCCGCAACGGCGCCTTGGCGCGCGTGGTTGTCACTGGTTTGGGCGCAGTGACTCCTCTAGGGCATTCCTGGGTTGAGACCTGGCGCAACCTGGTGGCCGGCGTCTCGGCTGGCCGTCGGGTCACGCATTTCGATCCCACCGACTATCCCACCCAGTTCGCCTGTTCGGTCACCGACTTCGATGCGGCCCGGTATATGGATGCCAAAGAGGCCAAGCGCCTGGGCTCGGTGACCCAGTATGCCTGGACCGCGACGCAGGACGCGATCGCGGACGCTGGTCTGGACATGGAGAGCGAAGACAAGGATCGCGTCGGCATCGAGGTAGGCAGCGCGTTTGGCGCGTTGGACCTGCTGGAGCAGCAGGTGCTGGTGCTGGACAAGGGCGGCCCGCGCCGCATCAAGCCCACCGTCGGCCCATCGGTGTTGATCAGCACCACGCCCTGCTTCATCGCCATTAAGTTGGGCGTGACCGGGCCGGTGGACTCGCGCATGAGCGCTTGCGCCACCGGCATCACCTCCCTGGGCGAGGCCATGCGCCGCCTGCAGCGCGGCGAGGTCGATGTCATGATTGCCGGCGGCAGCGATGCCTTCCAGACCCCGCTGATGATGGCTTCCTTCAGCCGTCTGGGCGCCATGTCCACCCGCAACGACAACCCCGCCACCGCCTGCCGGCCGTTCTGCGCCACGCGCGACGGCCTGATTTTGGGCGAGGGCGCAACGATGTTCGTGTTGGAAACCATGGAACACGCCGAAGCGCGCGGCGCCAGGATTCTGGCTGAGATCACCGGTTTGGGCCTGTCCTCGGACGCCTACAATCTGGCCGCGCCCGAGCCAACCGGCATCGGGGCAGCCAAGGCCATGAAGTACGCCCTGCGTGAGGCAGGCGTGCAGGGCAGTGACGTGGACTACATCGCCGCCCACGGCACGGCCACCAAGCTCAACGACTCCTCGGAGACAGCCGCGATCAAGCTCGCGTTGGGCGAGTCGGCCTACGATACGCGCGTCAGCTCGCTCAAGTCGATGGTCGGCCACATGATGGGCGCAGCCGGCACTATCTCAGCCGCGGCGATCGTCGGCGCGATCCAGGACGGGGTGGTGCCGCCCACCATCAACTATGTGGAGCCTGACCCGGAGTGCGACCTGAACTACGTGCCCAACCGGGCCGAGCAGCGCCTGGTAGATGTGGGCATCTGTAACGCCTTCGGCTTCGGCGGCCAGAACGCCAGCATGGTGATTGAGCGGTATACGCCCTAGGCTTTGCCGGCTGTGAGTTCGTAGTTTGCAGCAAGCGCCGTAGCACATCGTGCGTAACTCGTAACCCGGAAAGGGGAAAGGCTTCTCCGGGTTACGGGTTAAGGGTTGGGGATCTACTGCTCTTCATCCTCCCGCGGTTCTTGTCACCACCGTCTTCCTGTGCTAAACTAGCAGCGTGACGCGGGCAGGCCGTCCACCGGACAGCCTGCCCATTTCTTGCGTGAAATATGGCACTGTGTGACGATGTAGGCGCTCGGCGCCTAAAGTACCTTGACGGGAGGCGCTTGATGGCGCGTAGCTTACTATGGCGGCGGTTGGGCTTTCTTTCCAGCCCGCTGCTTTCGGTTCTAGCAGTGATCGGCTTGCTGGCCTTTGCCGGGCCAGCCTTAGCTATTGGACCTGTCAGTCCGCTGCTGCAGGACTCCGCGGCCGTGATCACTTCGCCCCAGAGCGGTGAAGCGGTGCGCGGGTCGGTGCAAATCAGCGGTTCGGCGCTGCACCCGGCTTTTCTGCGCTATGAGATGTACTTCACGGTCGAGCCGGGTGAAAACTGGGTGTTCATCGGGGAGGCCAGGACGAACCCGGTCAGCAACGGCGTTCTGGGCGTCTGGGAGACCGGCGGCTTGCCCGACGGCAACTACAGCCTGCGCCTGCGCGTGGTGCGCCAAGATGGCAACTACGATGAAGGCTTCGCCCGCAACATCGTCGTAGCCAACACCAACCCGCCTACGCCGACGCCCGCGCCGACCGATACACCGGTGTTCGACCCCAATGCCACGCTGCCGCCGCCCATCGAGAGCGTGGTGACGCCCACGCCGGCGGCCACGCCTACGCCGGTCTCGGTGGAGCAGCCGGAGATACCCACGCCCACGCCGCGACCATCGCCGACAGTCACGCCAGAGCAGGCAGGCGAGGCTGTTGCCGCCGACACCGGGTCCTCGGAGGGCGCGGCCAACGTCGCCAGCTCCCTGACTGGCGCGCTCGAGACCAGTTCCTTGCAGTCATCTTTCGTGCGCGGCGTGTCGCTGGCCGCGGCGATCTTCCTGGCCGTCGGCGTCTTTTTCGGACTACGCCGGCTGCTGACCTGGCTGTGGTATCTGATTGCGCCCTGAGGCAGGTCACGGACAGGTGTCATGTGTCAAGTGTCGGGTGAAGTGACGCTTGGCGCTGTGGCCGATTTCAAGACAATCTCTCAAGGGGCCGATCATCGTGATTGGCCCCCGTTTTGCGTTGTAGGCTATGAAACTGATCGCCGGCCTGGGCAATCCGGGCAAGCAGTACCAACAGAATCGCCACAACGTCGGCTTCCAGATCGTCGATCTGCTGGCAGCGCGCCACGGCCTGCGCTTCGACGTGAAGCAAGGCAAGGCCCAGGTCGCGTTGGGCGTCCTCAACGTGCAGGTCGCTGTGCAGCAGGTCCCGTTGTCGCCGGAGCCGGATGCCCTCACTGTCAGCCGGCCCGTGCTGCAGGCGCTGCGCGTGGCGCTGGCCAAGCCGCAGACCTTCATGAACCTGGTTGGCCCCAGCGTCCAGGCGCTGTTGCGCTTCTACAAAATCGACCCAGCCGACC
>Ga0209573_1002631_pt1 | contig 22227 bp, 19 predicted proteins | sample TNRBio252014_DNA_FD_185870 | JGI IMG/M metagenome (GOLD analysis project Ga0209573, IMG submission 185870) | Wastewater treatment Type I Accumulibacter community from EBPR Bioreactor in Madison, WI, USA - TNR Reactor_6/25/2014_ DNA (SPAdes)... | ecosystem: Engineered > Bioreactor > EBPR >...
AGCGCTGAACACGCGACCGCAGTGCACCCATTCCCCCGCACTCGTTGCAAGCATCGCAAAACCTCCGGCTGAAGCGCAGATTGATTACGCTCCACCTATCCTGCCAGAAGTCCGCCCGGCTGTCTAGTCACCTTGTGCGAAGGCTTTTTTTTGCTCCCCACCGGTGGCGACCAGTTTCAGGTTGGCCGCGACACAGTCGTAGTGGAATTCGCACACGAAACTGCGCAGGGCGGGACGTTCATCCGTCGGACCGCCTCTCGCACAGGTGCCGCAACCGTCTGAGCTCGGCAGCATACCCCTCGGGCAGCGCTTGCGGCGGCGGATCGGGCCGCGCCACGTAGATGGCGATCGCGTGCGGGTTGGCCGGAAGATTCCGCGTCAGGCAAATGTTTCTGCTTCGGAGAGGCGCTTGGCAGCAGAGTCCTTGGCAGCAAGCTTGGGTTCGCCCTCGATGGGCCAGTCGATGCCCAGCGCCGGGTCATTCCACAACAGTCCGCGCTCGTATTCCGGGGCGTAGTAGTCGGTGGTCTTGTACAGGAACTCAGCCGTTACGCTGAGCACCAAAAAGCCGTGGGCAAAGCCCTCTGGCACCCAGAGCTGTTTCTTGTTTTCTGCGCTCAGGAGTACACCGACCCAGCGGCCAAAGGTTTGCGAACTTTTGCGTAGGTCTACCGAAACATCGAAGACTTCGCCCTGCACGACGCGAACGAGCTTGCCTTGCGGCTTCTCAAGCTGATAGTGGAGCCCGCGCAGAACATTCTTCGCGGATTTGGAATGGTTGTCCTGAACGAACTCGCGCTTGAGGCCGGTTGCTTGCTCGAAGGCACGGGCGTTGAAGCTCTCGAAGAAGAAGCCTCGCTCGTCACCAAATACTTTGGGTTCGAGGATGACGACATCGGGAATGGCTGAGAGGGTGGCCTTCATTCGAACACCTCTTGCTTGAGCAGGCTAAGCAGGTATTGCCCGTAGCCGTTCTTGGCCAGCGGCTGGGCGAGGGCTTCGAGCTGTTCGCGGCTGATCCACTTTTGGCGCAGAGCGATTTCTTCCGGGCAGGCGACCTTGAGGCCCTGGCGCTTTTCGATGGTGGCAATGAACTGGCCCGCTTCGAGCAGGCTGTCGTGAGTGCCGGTGTCGAGCCAGGCGTAGCCGCGGCCCATGATCTCGACCTTGAGTTTGCCCTGCTCGAGGTAGAGGCGGTTGAGGTCGGTGATTTCGAGCTCGCCGCGCGCCGAGGGTTTCAGGTTGCGGGCGAAGTCGACGACTTTGTTGTCGTAGAAGTACAAGCCGGTAACGGCGTAATTGGATTTCGCTTGCTTGGGCTTTTCCTCGAGGCTGAGAACCTTGCCAGCCGCGTCGAATTGAGCGACGCCGTAGCGTTCCGGATCATGCACGTGATAAGCGAAGACGGTGGCGCCATCAGGGCGCAGGTCGGCATTGCCAAGGAGCTGATGAAAGTCGTGACCATAGAAGATATTGTCGCCGAGGACCAGCGCCGAGCTCTCGTCGCCGAGAAAGTCGGCGCCGATGATGAAGGCCTGGGCGAGACCATCCGGGCTGGGCTGGACGGCGTATTGCAGGTTGATGCCCCACTGGCTGCCGTCAGCAAGCAGCTGTTGGAAACGCGGGGTGTCCTCAGGGGTGGAAATGATCAGGATGTCCCGAATACCAGCCAGCAGCAGGGTGCTCAGCGGGTAGTAGATCATTGGCTTGTCGTAGACCGGCAACAACTGCTTGGAGACGGACAGGGTTGCAGGGTGGAGGCGTGTGCCAGCGCCGCCAGCGAGAATGATGCCCTTGCGTTGAGTCATGAGGTTGTTTCTCCGGAATTTTGCTTGGCATGCGGGCGATGCCGCTTTGCCAGCAAGGCCGTTTTAGCCCAAAAGAGAAAAGAGTGTTGCAGTTCGCCGGTGCTCAGGCGCGAGCTGCTTGCGCCGACGGGTATGCTGCGGCTCAATTCGCGCCTTACCCTGCGGGCATCAGGCGGATAACGGCGATCGCCGACGCAGCTAATTTGTTCGCGATGGCTTTTGCCATCGACACAGGGCGCGCGTTGGCCGAGTGGTGCATCGACAGTGAAGACGAGTTCATCGGATGGGTAAGCCAGTCGAGAAGAAAATAACTGCCAATGAAGCCGGCTGCGCCTGTACCGAGAATCATCGCCAGCGATCCCACAATGGAAAGCCGCCATTATGCCATTTTCCTCCTCAGAACCCTCGAAAAAGGCTTTTCCAAAGTGGTATGAGCCAGAAAAAGCCGCGTGTTTCCACACAAACATGAGCCTGAAAGAAGATGTCGGCGAAGGACGAAACGGGTTGATCATCCTGAAGATGGTGACCGACACGAAACACAACTTCGCACGATCGAGCAGATCAAACGGTTTCTCAGCGGCAGCGCCCTCATCGAGTTCTCGACGGCGGGCAACGATAGCGAACGCCGTGCTGGAAGCGGAGAGAGGTGCATCTGAGCTTCCCCGCCAGGCCAGAAGCGGGCACTCCCTGCCCTCTTGGCAGTACACTGAGCCTTTTTGCGCCGAGTTGATGCGATGCAAGCTTGTCCGTGGTGCGAAGGTTTCGACCTTTACCGTGACTACCATGATTCGGAATGGGGCGTGCCGCTTTTCGATGATCGATCCCTGTTTGAACTGCTGATACTGGAAGGAGCCCAGGCCGGTTTGTCTTGGGCGACGATCCTCAAAAAGCGAGAAAACTATCGGCGGGCCTTCGATGCTTTTGATCCGGCGCGCATCGCCGAGTATGACGACCGAAAAGTTGCCGCATTGTTGGCCGATGCGGGGATCGTCCGAAATCGCGCCAAGGTGGCCGCAGCCATCCAGAACGCCAAAGCCTACCTTGCACTCACAGGCGACGGACAGCCGTTCAGCGATTTTCTATGGCGTTTCGTGGATGACGCCCCGATTCAGAATCAATGGACGACAATGGCCGAGGTGCCAGCCAAAACCACACGTTCGGAGGCCATGAGCAAAGCCTTGGGTCGAGCCGGGTTCAAGTTCGTCGGCGCAACGATTTGCTACGCGTTCATGCAGTCGGCGGGCATGGTCAACGACCATCTAACGACGTGCCCGCGTCATGGCGAAGTCCAGGCCAGCTTCCGCAGGTAGTTCCAGCCGCCGCTACGGGCATAGGTCACCGCGCTCGCCGGCGCCCTCTGTGCCGAACGCAGCATCGACTGCTGCGCCCAGTCCGACCTGCTAGAACCGGTTGGTCGGGCTCATCGTGCTCCGCATCCGGAACACCGATTCTCATGTCGCCGACCCGGAACTCGTGCAGATGGACATCCTGCCAACCCATCGCGGCCTGAATGACGTGGTGCAGCATGGCGAAGCTCGCGTCTCCGCTGATCACGATCTGGCGCCAGATGAGAGGCGTCGTATCGACGAGTTCGACATTCAATGTGAACAAGGTCGAGGACGGGTTCTTGCGAGTAGTGGCCACGGCGCTTCCCTGATCAGTTTTTTCCCATTCTACGGAAGCTTTGCCCCTGCCTCCATTCGCTCCACGAAAAATGCAGGAAATCTTGATGGCCACCCGGGCGCTGGTCGCCACGGCGCCACGAGCCCCCGGTGCGAATTACGGTAATGGCTGGCTTCAACTGACTGCGAAATGCTGCTTGTTGGGCACGCTTTCTGCGGACTAGCGGATTTTCAGGCATCATCTCCAAATCATCGGGAGTTTCGACATCATGCCCATCTACGAATACGCGTGCTCCGCCTGCGGCAAGGAGTTCGAGAAGCTGGTCCGTCAGTCATCACCTGCGCCGGAGTGCCCGGACTGCCACAGCAGTGAGCTGCGCAAGAAGCTGTCGGCTTTTGCCGCGCCAGGCAGCTCGGCATCGCGTGCCCATGACATGCCCGGCCCCTGCGGCAGTTGCGGCCACCCGGATGGTCCGGGTGCCTGCGCTTTTCAGTAAGCCGCTGTTCGCTCTTTCCCGTGCCCAGGAATCCCCAATTCACCGCCGGCCTGCCGTCGTGGCTGAACGAGGACAGCCTGGACCTCTCGCGTGTCCCGATTGACGGCATTCTCCGGCAAGCGCTCTCAGCGAACGAAGACCTGTTCAGGGACGGCTGTAGGCTGCTCAATTCGCTGTGTCGTGCGGGGCGGATCGACGCGGGCGTGTTTATGCTCGGTCTGCTCAGGCAGAATTCCGCCGACTATGCGCGGCTCCCTGCGCCGAATCATTGACACTCTTGAGCGCTTTCCCGACGACATCGCGCACGCGCGAATTCTGGAACTATCGTCCGACCCTCGGATCGGCACACGCTTCCGGCAGCGCCTGCGATCGATCGCCTTCGGCGCGTTCGATGACTGGTAACCGAGTCCGCAGCGCTGCAGCAGCCAAGAAAGGCCCCCACCCGTCATGAATCCAAGCCAAGACCCAAATGCTGACAAGCATGGACAAGCACTAAGCGCGCAGCGCTTCCAGATGATCAAGGACATCGCCGACGAACTGGGAAAAGGTGATGTCGTCTTTCCTACCAGCTTCGACGCCGCTATGCGCCTACGCCGGGAACTGCAGAATCCGGACCTGCCACTTGCACGCGTCAGCAGCATCGTCAGCCTGGAACCCCTGATCGCCGCCAAATTGCTGCAGCTGGCCAATTCCGCTCTCTATCAGGCGCGCGGCGCGCCGGCGCAGGATCTCAAGGCGGCGATCACCCGCCTGGGCCTCAATCTGGTGCGCACCACGGCGCTGGCCATCGCCATGCGCCAGTTGATGCGCTCCAAGGATATCGCGATCTTCAGCGACCTCACCACCGCCCTCTGGAACCACTCGCTGAAAACCGCTGCGGCGACGCGCGTTCTCGCCCGTGCTCACACGCGCATCAATCAGGATGAAGCCCTGCTGGCCGGCCTGGTCCACGACCTCGGGGCTTTCTACATGCTCTACCGCGCTGCTCAATACCCCGAGTTGTGCGCCCGCCCGGACAGCATGAGGTTCCTGATCATGCAATGGCATGAAAGCATCGGCGTCTCCCTGCTCGACGCCCTCGGCATGCCTGAGGAAATCGTCAACGCGACGATCGATCACGATCAGCCGCGGCCAGCACCGGAGACGATACAAACCCTGGCCGAGATCGTCTATATCGGCAATATCCTGGCCGGTACGCATTTTGAGTGGCTGCATCAGGACGTCAACCCGAATGCCGAAGAAGTGGAGGTCTTCCGCAAGCGCTTTGCCGACCTCCTGCCGGAGATCGACCGCGACGCTGAGCAAATGCAGACCATATTTGGCTAGCAGTCATGTGCGGTCCGGTGACAATCGCCTAACGGTCATGACCCGTGGAAACACCCCACATCATGAAAGTCATGACCGTTTCCCTCTTCCCCAGACCCTTCTCCCGCAAGGGGAGACGGGAGCTTCGTGAGCCGCTTGCGCGACTTTCACATTAAACTCGGAACATCAGCGACCAGCCATGGGCTGAGAGCAGCGTGTAGTCACCTGAGCGCACGGCCGGCACTCCTCCACTTCGCCATGTCCGACGACCCCACCACCAGCCCCCCCAACAGCGAACTCGAACGCCTTGCCGGCCTCGTTGAACGTGTCACCTTTCACAACGAGCAGAACGGTTTCTGCGTGCTGCGCCTGAAAGTGAAAGCCGAGCGCGAGCTGATCACCCTCATCGGCCACACGCCGGTCGTTTCACCCGGCGAGTACGCAACCGCTTCCGGGCACTGGGTCACCGACCGCGAGCACGGTCGTCAGTTTCGCGCGCTGTTCGTCAAGATCTCGCCGCCCACGACGCTGACGGGCATCGAGCGCTACCTCGCTTCAGGCATGGTCAAGGGCATCGGCCCGGTCTATGCCGGAAAACTGGTGAAAGCCTTCGGCGCGGCGGTATTCGATGTCGTCGAGCACTCGCCGCAGCGTCTGCGTGAAATTCCCGGCATTGGCGAAATTCGCGCCAGAAAAATCACCTCCGGCTGGGCCGACCAGAAGGTCATTCGCGAGATCATGGTCTTCCTGCACGCGCATGGGGTATCGACCTCGCGTGCGGTGCGCATCTTCAAGACCTATGGCCAGGCAGCCATCGCCATCGTCAAGGAAAATCCCTACCGCCTAGCCCAGGACATCCGCGGCATGGGCTTCCTGTCGGCCGACACGATTGCCCAGAAAGTCGGCATCGCCAAGGATTCTCCGCTGCGTGCCCAGGCCGGGATTTCCTACGCGCTCAGCGAAGCTTCGCGGCAGGGCCACTGCGGCTTGCCATATGCCGAACTGGTGCCCCTGGCGGTGAAGTTGCTCGACATCCCGGCAGCGATCATCGCAGCGGCCATTGCCCAGGAGATCACCAACGAGGTCCTGCTGCCCGACACCGTCGAAGGACAAGCCTGTGTGTTTCTGGCACCGCTGTACTACGCCGAGCAGTCGATAGCCGCTCAGATTCAGCGGCTCAAGAGCGAAGTCACGACCCTGCCGGCCTTCGCGGCCGACAAGGCCATTCCCTGGGTGGAGCAGAAACTGGCCATACAACTGGCCGACAGCCAGAAGCAGGCAGTCCGTCTGGCACTGTCGTGCAAACTGCTGGTCATCACCGGCGGACCCGGGGTCGGCAAGACCACGCTGGTGAATTCGATTCTGACGATCATGGCCGCCAAGGGCGTCAAGCCCCTGCTCTGCGCACCCACCGGACGCGCGGCCAAGCGTCTCGGCGAATCGACCGGACTGGAAGCGAAGACCATCCATCGCTTGCTGGAGATCAATCCGATCAACGGCCAGTTCAAACGCAACGCAGACAATCCCCTCGCGTGCGACCTCCTGGTGGCTGACGAATGCTCGATGATCGACGTGCCGCTGGCAAACCAATTACTCAGCGCTGTCGCCACGAGCACGACGCTGATTCTGGTGGGCGACGTCGATCAACTGCCTTCGGTCGGCCCGGGGCAGTTCCTCGGCGACGTCATCGACTCCGGCGCGGTTCCGGTCGTCCGGCTCACCGAAGTCTTCCGCCAGGCAGCGGCCTCGCGCATCGTTCGCAGTGCCCACCAGATCAACCAGGGCGTCTTTCCCAGCCTGCCGGCGAAAGGCGAAGCCTCGGATTTCTACCTCGTCGCCGCCGAGGAACCGGAAGCCATCGCGCAGACCGTCGTCGACCTGGTACAGACTCGCCTGCCCGGCAAGTTCAGGATTGATCCGCTACGCGACATTCAGGTGTTATGCCCGATGAACCGGGGCATCACCGGTGCCCGCGGCATCAACCAGGCCCTGCAGGCGGTACTCAACCCGCCCGGCGAAGACAGCATCGACAAGTTCGGCAACCGCTTCAGCGTCGGCGACAAGGTCATGCAGATCGAGAACAACTATGATCGCGACGTCTTCAACGGCGATATCGGTTTCGTCACCGCCCTCGATGCCGACGAAAAGGAGCTCACGGTGGCTTTCGATGGCCGGGAGATCAACTATCCGTTTGGCGAACTCGACGAACTGGCCCTCTGTTACGCGACGACGATCCACAAGGCGCAGGGTTCCGAGTACCCGGTGGTGGTCATTCCCATCTCCACCCAGCACTACATGATGCTCAAGCGCAAGCTGATCTACACCGGCATCACCCGCGGCAAGACGCTGGTCGTGCTGGTCGGGCAGAAAAGAGCGCTGGCCATGGCGGTCAAGGGCAAGCAGGTGCAACAGCGCTGGTCGAAACTGAAGGAACGTCTCGTGATGATGTGCGGCCGATCGTGATCGGTGCCATTCACCACCTGCGCTTCGCCAGGACATGAACACGAAAATTGGGCGAATTTCGCTTTTGCTTCACAATAGTGAGCCTCTTGCAAAACTCCCCCACGGGAACTGCTGGGCCGCGGGATTCGCTCTCTGGTAGCGATTTTTGTCGCGAGGGAAGTTGCCTTGGCCGAACGGCTAACCTGATGGCATTATTTGTCTCGTTGGGGGCGACGACCGCCCTGCATCATCGGATGCACAGCGGTCGGAGAGGAAACACAGGCGGTCATTCTCGTAATCGCATCAACTGGTCGGCGGTCAGCGCCAGGATACCGAACATCAAGTGCGCCATCACCTTGGCGTCGCCCTTGACCATGATGGTGTTGCCGCCGAATTCGCCCTTGAGCCGCGCGTTGCTGCGCTCGGCGACGGTACGTTCGTTGTAACGAATGGCCTCGGCCGGTGCGAAGAATTCGATCTTCTCGCCGCGACGCGGGTTGTGATCGATCAGCGGAACGTGGACGAGACTCCGGTCGCGCTCAACGAAGTGGCGTTCATATCGATCGTCCCATGCGCATCTGTGGAAGTGATCTCTTGGGTCAATCCCGGTCAGCAGAAATGCGTGGATCAAGCCGCACGAAAATTGTCATCGCCGAACAAGAAAGGTAGGCGCAGCTAGGCTGAGAGCGATTGGGTTTCTGGACCCGTGTCGACGGCTCGGAGCCGGTCGGTAGTCAACGGCTGGGAAATGGCAGCCTCCAGCAAAATCCACGCCTCAATCTTCGTGTGCCACTTGCGCAGCAAATCGTGCGGGCGAACACGGTAGTGTTTTTCCGCAGTCGCGCTCGGGCTTGCGTCCCATGATTTGCGCCGAGATGCCAGCAGGGCATTCAACCCACTCAGCCAAGGTGCCGAACGAGCGGCGCAGGCCATGCAGAGAGAGTGCCGGCAAGCCGCCTGTGATCAGCGCCCTCGTGTGCTGAATCCGGGGCTCTTGAAGACGCCCGTAGGCAGCAGTTGGCTGCTGAAGACCCACTGATTTCGCCGCGGAAGACCGGCCAGCAGTGAGGCGACGTAGGGTGTCAGAGGAATCGTCCGCTCACCGTCCACCTTGTCCTTGATGGCCGCTGACTTCCACCGGAAATCCACATCGCTCCAGGCTAGACCCGCCAGTTCTTCGCGGCGCGCGCCGGTTAGCAGAAGCGCCTGCAAATAGGCGGCGATCACGGGATTGTGAATCTGGCGCACGGCGGCAAACCAGACGGACAGCTGCTCGCGTTGCCGGCAATCGTCCTTGGGCGGCTTTCTTCGGCAGCTCGTCGCGGGCCATCCGCGTCGTACATGCAGCGGCGCGCACCTGATCGCGGTAGTCGTCTCGGTCGCTGCACCAGTTGAGGAATGCGCGCAACAGTGAAAGGGCAAGCCGAGCATAAGTTGGGCGGTGCGCAGCCTCGTCCTTCAGCCACGCACGCACTCGGGCGGAGTCAATCTGCTCCAGCGGCAGAATCAGGAGGGGACGAAGAATCCCTGGTAGCGTCGTGTCACTGTCGCCTGTTCTGCGACCTCTGCCCCGTGGCGCACCGCCTTCCTTGCATACAGTCTCGTGTTCGAGAAGATGGCGGGCGCCCCACTTCCCACGGCGGGCCTCTATGTAAGCCCGCCAGGCCGCCATGGCGGGAGCAGCGATGCGGGTAGCTCTTTCCCGCCTGGCCTCGGCAGCGACGGCGCGCTCGGCCTTTTGTTGGCGTGGATCGATGTCTTGGTCGGTAAGTGCCTTGAGGCGCGTCGCCTCCGCTTGGGCCTTGCCTATCGGCCAAGTACGGATGTCGCCGATCGTGATGCGCATGGTGCGCCCATGAAGGCGGGTCTCGAAAATGTATGCCTTGGTGCCGGCCGGGGTCACCCGGAGGCCCAGGCCGGGCGCCTTCGCCTCCCAGTAGATGCTCTGCCGCTCGTGGGGGTGGCACTTGAACCCCGCCACGCGATCTGCCGTAAAATTCTCCCACTTGGCCATTTCGCTATTCCTTGAAGGCCTACATGGTTTCTGTGTAGGCGCTGTGTAGGCGAATTTTAGCTGCGGTGGGGAATGGTCAGGAATGTTCGCAGCATTTGCCATTCGCTTGAACCGTTGCTGTTCATGGATTACGACCTGAATGATGAATATCAATCAACACAGATCAACTCCCCGGTTCGCAGATTCGCAATCAGAAGGTCGGCGGTTCGATCCCGCCTGTCTCCACCAAGACATCAAAGCCCGGACTGGTCCGGGTTTTTTTGTGCCCGCGAAGGCGCCGCTCGGGCGAGGATTCGCAGGCGCAGTAAATTTCGGTGATCGGCGAATGGTGCCGATTCTTTCCCTCTGGCCGCCAGAATTTGCCCTCTTTTCTCTACTCGTGCGTTGCCGAATCGGGGCCAGCACCATCCAAGCACCCGCCTTTCGTTGCGGCTGCCTACATCGCACATCGCTTCGTCGCCGCAATTCGAAACACACTTTCACGGCCGCCTTGCTCCAACCGGATAATCGCCCTGCGCAGCCCCTTCCACTCCTCTGGAAATGCTTTCTCGACGTCCCCTGTCTGGCCTGATAAATTGCAGCATTCACTCCTGACTGCGATTTTATGCAGCTCACTGAACCGCAGCCTGACTACCAGCATTAGTGAGCCTTGGGCGTCTATTGGATAGATCGCCGAGCATCTGGGTGTGACGCCCGAGGCATTTTTCCAGTGGATCGAGAGCGAGAGCCTTCCGGCTCATTGGATCGAACGACGGGGAAAGTTCAAGGTGTCCGCGGTCGACGATTGGGCGCGCCCTGCGGGAGCCGACGAGAGGAACAACAGTGAACAACACATCGGCAGCTTGCTTGCAGCGAGAAAGGGCTTGAGGTGGACAAATACCAGCTCAGCGAGCGCGACATCTGCACCAAGTTCATTACCCCTGCCATCCAGCAATCTGGGTGGCAGCAACACCAGTTCCGTGAGGAAGTGAAGCTGACCGATGGCCGCGTCATGGTGCGTGGAAGACTCGCTGCGCGCATCCGCAACCCGGAAGCCAAGGGTGGCCCCAAGCGTGCAGATTTCGTACTCTATGCACGCCCGACTCTACCGATCGCTGTGGTCGAGGCCAAGCAGGCGCGATTCGCGGTGGGCCACGGCATGCAACAAGCACTGGCCTACGCCGAGATGCTTGATGCGCCTTTCGCCATCAGCAGCAATGGTGACGGCTTCCTGCTGCATGACCGTACCGGCCTGACACACCCCATCGAACGCGAACTTCAGCTCAGCGAATTCCCATCGCTGGATGATTTGTGGCCGCTGTATCAACACTGGAAGGGCTTGGCCGAGTCCGCAGCGGTCAAGCTCGTCGAGCAGCCTTTCTACGCCGACGGCAGTGGCAAGGAGCCACGCTACTACCAGCGGGTGGCCATCAACCGCGCCATCGAGGCTGTTGCCAAGGGGCAGCAGCGCGTCCTGCTGGTCATGGCCACCGGCACCGGCAAGACTTACACCGCCTTCCAGATCATCTGGCGCCTGTGGAAGGCCAAGGCCAAGCAGCGCATCCTGTTTCTGGCGGACCGCAATATCCTGGTTGACCAAACCATGCAGCAAGACTTCGCTCCCTTCGGCGAGGTGATGCACAAGGTCAGCAACCGAGAGATCAAGAAGAACTATGAGGTCTATCTCGCGCTCTACCAGGCCGTGACCGGCAAGGAAGAATGGAAGCAGATCTACCGTCAGTTTCCGGCCGATTTCTTTGATCTGGTCGTCATCGACGAATGCCATCGTGGCAGCGCTGCAGACGATTCTGCCTGGCGTGAGGTGCTCGACTACTTCAACAACGCCACACACCTGGGCCTGACAGCCACACCCAAAGAAACCAAAGATGTCAGCAACAGCACGTACTTCGGCGACCCGGTGTACACCTACTCGCTGAAGAAGGGGATTGAAGATGGATTTCTTGCCCCGTACAAAGTCATTCGCATCGCCACGGATGTAGATGCCGTTGGCTACACACCGGAAAAAGGCAAGGTCGACAAACTGGGCCAGAGCGTCGAACAGCGGCAGTACAACAGCAAGGATTTCGACCGCAATCTGGTGCTGGAAAAACGCACCCAGCTCGTGGCCAGCAAAGTGTGGGAGTACCTCAAAGCCATCGACCCAATGGCCAAGACCATCGTCTTCTGCCACGATCAGGACCACGCCGAGCGCATGCGCCAAGAGCTGGTGAGGCTGATCCCAGCCGCCGCCAGCAACCGCCGCTACGTGATGCGCATCACCGGCGACGACAACGAAGGCAAGGCGCAACTCTCCTACTTCATCGACAACGACGAGCCTTACCCCGTCATCGCCACCACCTCCAAGCTGCTGACCACCGGCGTGGATGCCAAGACCTGCAAGCTGATCGTGCTGGACCAGACCATCAACTCGATGACCGAGTTCAAGCAGATCATCGGCCGCGGCACCCGCCTGCGTGAGGATTACCAGAAGCTCTACTTCACGATCATGGATTTCAAGGGTGCGACACGCCTGTTCGCTGACCCCGACTTTGACGGTGAGCCTGTAGTCATCTACGAACCCAAGCCCGACGAACCCGTCGTGCCGCCGGACATCACCAACCCGCCTGGCGTCGAAGAGCCCAAACCGCCGCCCTTTGGTCCCGGTCCCGAGGGCGGTGACGATCCGGATCCGGGAGGCGACACCGGAGAAGGCGGAGGAGGCGGCGGTGGCGATGGTCGAGTCAAGTACGTCATCGACGACGTAAACGTGCGCGTGGCCGTCGAGCGTTCGCAATACCTCGATGCCGACGGCAGGCTCATCACCGAGAACTACCGCGTCCTGCTCAAGGACGACATCCGGAAGGCCCTGCAATCCGAGTTCGGCAGCCTCAGCGATTTCCTGCGCCGCTGGAACGCTGCCACGCGCAAGCAGGCGGTGCTGGAAGAGTTGGCCGAACACGGCGTGCCGCTGGACATCCTGCAACAAGCCGTGGCCAATGGCACTGAACTCGATGTCTTTGATCTGGTCGCCCATGTCGCCTTCGACCAGAAGCCGCTGACCCGGCGTGAGCGCGCCAACAACGTCAAGAAGCGTGATCTGTTCGGCAAGTACGGCGAGCAGGCCCGCGCCGTGCTCGAAGCCCTGCTCGACAAATTTGCCGACCACGGCGTACAGGACATTGAAGACGCCAAGGTGCTGGAACTCCCGCCCTTCGACCAGTTCGGCAGCAAGACGCAAATCCGGCGCGGCATCTTCGGCAGCGTCGAGCAATACACGCAGGCGGTGAACGCGCTCGAACAGGCACTCTACGACGCACCCGAACAGAAACAGGCCTGAGCCGATGACGACAAGCCGACGCTCAGACTCACGATAAGAGAAGCACACGATGAATCTCAGCAGCACCATCAAGTCCATCCAGGACATCATGCGCAAGGACGACGGCGTCGACGGTGACGCCCAGCGTCTGGGCCAGCTCACCTGGATGCTCTTTCTCAAGGTCTTCGACCAGCGCGAAGAAGAGTGGGAAGACGACAGCGCCGCTTATCGGTCCCCCTTGCCGGAGCGCTACCGCTGGCGTAACTGGGCCGCCTACAAGGCCGACAACGAGGGCAAGAAGAAACCTCAGATTGCCGGCAGCGAGCTGATCTCTTTCGTCAACAACGAGCTCTTCCCGGCGCTCAAGGATCAGGTCGACGCCAACCGGAGCCCCTCGCACAAAGTCATCAAGCAGGTCTTTGAAGACGCCAACAACTACATGAAATCGGGCCCGCAAATGCTGGCCGTGATCGAGAAGCTGGAAGATGCCATCGACTTCCATGACTTCAAGACCCGTGCCAGCCTGGGCGACATGTACGAGCAGTTGCTCAACGATCTGCGCGGTGCCGGCAATGCGGGCGAGTTCTACACGCCGCGCGCCATCACCGCCTTCATGGCCGACCGTGTCAATCCGCGTCTCGACAAGCGCGAAATGGTGATGGACCCGGCTTGCGGCACCGGCGGCTTCCTGACCGCCGTCATCGACCACTTCCGCAACCAGCTAAGCAGCAAATCCAGCGCCGAAGACCGGCGCGCCATCGAAGCGCTGATTCGCGGCATCGAGAAGAAGCAGCTGCCGCATCTGCTATGCACCACCAACATGCTGCTGCACGGCATCGACGTGCCCAGCCAGATCGAGCACCGCAACACGCTGGGCATCGGCTGGAACGAATGGAGCGCCAACGACAAGGTCGACTGCCTGATCACCAACCCGCCTTTTGGCGGCTACGAGGATGACGGCGTTGCCAGCGATTACCCGGCCGACCTGCGCACCCGCGAGACCGCCGACATGTTCATGGCGCTGATCGTCAAGAAGCTGTTGAAGGAGAATGGCCGTGCCGCCGTGGTGCTGCCCGATGGCTTTCTCTTTGGCGATGGCATCAAGGGCACATTGAAGAAGCTGCTGCTGCGCGACTGCAAGCTGCACACCATCGTCCGCCTCCCAAAAGGCGTGTTCGCGCCCTACACCACCATCAAGACCAACCTGCTGTTCTTCACCAGGGGCGCGATGGTGGACGACGGCAGCGAGCACTTCCACACCGACACCATCTGGTTCTACGAGCACCCCTACCCGGCGGGTTACAAGAGCTACTCGAAAACCAAGCCGATCCGGCTGGAAGAGTTCAAGCCCGAGCAGGACTGGTGGGGGTCGGAAGCCAACGACTTCGCCGACCGCGTGGAAAGCGAATTTGCCTGGAAGGTGGACTTCAGAACCAGGCGCGAACAGGCCGAAGCTGGCGCCAAGCCGCATTGGCAGCGCGCCGAAGAGCTCAACAACGCCGCCGCCAGACTGGAAGGCGAAGCGAGCGAGCTGCGCAAGAGCCTGGTCGGCACCGGCGACGTCGCATACCGGGAAAAGATGGACGCCCGGATTGCCGAACTGCGCGCTCAGGCCGAACCGCTGCGCCTGCAAGCCCGCGACGCACAGGCAGCGGGTAACCGCATTTACTGGCCAATCTTCAACCTCGATATCAAGAACCCCAACGCGCCGGAAGAAGAAACCCACGACCCGGACGTGTTGCTGGAGAAATACAAAAAACTGCTGGGCGAAATTGAAGAAACCGAAAACCAGCTCAAGAGCGAACTGGCTGCCGCGCTGGCGCATCACTTCGGCCCCGAGGCAATGGCAGAATGAGCAAAGCACCTGCCGCCCCCGCCAATACCCGGCTGCTGGGTGACATCCGCCAGATCATCGAGCAGGGCCGCCAGCAACTGGCGAGCACCGTCAACAGCGCACTCACCCTGTTGTACTGGCAAATTGGCCAGCGCATCCACAGCGAATTGCTCAAGGGCGAGCGCGCCGCCTACGGCGAGCAAATTGTCTCCGCAGTGGCGAGACAATTGGAGGCCGAGTACGGCCGGGGCTTCTCCGAGAAAAACCTGCGCCACATGCTGCGTTTTGCCGAAGCCTTTCCCGATCAGAACATTATCTCCGCAGTGCGGAGACACTTGAGCTGGACGCACATCAAGACCCTGATCTACATCGAAGACCCGCTCAAACGCGACTTCTATCTGCAGATGTGCCAGCAAGAGCGCTGGAGCGCCCGCAGCCTGCAAGAACGCCTGGATTCCCTGCTGTTCGAGCGCACTGCGCTCTCGCGCCAGCCCGAGCAACTGATCGCCAGCGAGTTGGCCACGCTGCGCGACAGCCGCGAGCTCAGCCCCGCGCTGCTCCCCAGAGAGCTGCTGCAAGCCAAGCTGCATGAAGCCATTGCACTCTCACGCGCCCGGCTGGAAAACCGTGGGGAGGATGCCTGATGGATGCGCAGCAATTTTTGGCGGAGTTCGGGCATATAGCGAACGCGCCGGGGGGGGTGGCGCGGTTGCGTGAGTTGGTCTTGCATCTCGCCATATCAGGTGACTTGATCTCAACCGAAAAACCCATAGATGCATCGCCGCTGCTTGACGCAATTGAAGAGCAGAAGAGAAAACACCCTGAAAGGAAGAAGGTAGTTGCGAAGCAAGCTTCTGTATCACCTGCCATCATCAAAACCCCTCCGCATTGGGCTGTTTGTCGTTTGGGGGACTTAGCACTGACCATTACTGGCGGTGGAACGCCATCCAAAAACCACCCGGCCTACTGGGGCGGCGAAATTCCGTGGGCAAGCGTGAAAGACATGAAGGAACTGAAGTTCCTGGACGATACGGAAGATTACATCACGGAAGAAGGGCTGAAGAACAGTTCCTCAAACCTGATTTCGCCGGGTCGAATTATCGTTTGCACGCGCATGGGGCTTGGAAAGATTGCAATCAATCGTGTTGCGCTCGCTATAAATCAAGACCTCAAGGCACTGGAACTGCCGAAGGAAGTTAATTCCGATTTCTTTCTGATCCTCTTCAAGACTCGCGCGGTAACGGGAACGGGAACCACTGTTTCTGGCATCAAGCAGGACCAATTACTAGCACTGCCAGCCGCTTTGCCGCCAATCGAAGAACAATCCCGCATCGTCGCCAAAGTCGATGAGCTGATGGCCTTGTGCGACAGGCTTGAAGGGCAGCAGCAGGCCCGCCGCAAACTGCAAAACAACCTGCGCCACTCCACCCTGCAAGCCGTCGCCGGCGCCACCAGCCCGCACGAACTGCAAACCACTTGGGCACGTCTGGCCGATAACTTCGGGCGGCTGTTTCATGCGCCGGAGGATGTGCGCATGCTGCGCGACGTGATCTTTGATCTCGCGCTGAGAGGAGCGCTTCTCCCGGATGTAACGCACGAGGATTCGGCAGACTCCATAGCTGATGGTGCTACACCACTCCCCGACGGCTGGGATTGGAAGACCCTCGCAGAGTTGTCCGAGTACATCACCAGTGGCTCAAGAGGATGGAAGTCCTACGTATCCAGTATAGGTGACTCGTTCATTCGGTCGCAGGATATCAAGCACGATGCGCTGATCTTCGAGAATCCTGCCTTTGTATCGCTGCCAGCGAAGGCCGAAGGGAAACGCACTCTTGTGCGACAAGGAGACTTACTACTAACAATTACAGGCGGGAATGTTGGCAAATGCGCGACGGTTCCTGCGCTGAATCAAGACGCATACGTCAGTCAACACGTTGCTCTGATTCGCTTGCGAGAACCTTGGCTGGCTGAATTCATCCACATCTGGATGATCAATGCGTTTGGCGGGCGGCTTTTTCTGGCTCGATACATATACGGCGACAAACCTGGGCTCAATCTAGCGCAGGTAGGGAGCATTCCCATACCAGTGCCAACGCCGTCAGCGTGTGTTGCAATTTTGGAGCGGCTGCGCACTTATCAAGCCATGTGCGCAAAGCTCGAAAGACAGTTGAAGGTGAAACAGGAAACGGCTGCGGCGCTGGTCTTAGCTGCTGTTTCCAGTCTCACCGGCATCGCCATAGAACAAGAGAAAGTCACAAATTCTTCGGAAGCTGAGACGGTCTAATGACAAAACCCGGATTGCGATTTCAGGTCGATTCGCGGCTGGCGACATTGCTCAGCCAAGAATATGCCTCTTCCGAAAAAACACTGAAAGAACTGGTGGATAACGCCTGGGATGCAGATGCGGAGCAGGTGTTCGTCTCATTGCCTCGACCGATGGGCGACGCGCCCATCGTGATTACCGATGACGGCTGTGGTATGACGGAGGAAGAGCTGCGTCGGCATTACCTGTTCATTGCCACTGATCGACGCTCGCGGCGCGGCGACAAAACTGCTGGCAAGAACCGCTGGATAAAGGGGCGTAAGGGGATTGGGAAATTCGCCGGCTTGATGACCGCGAATGGCTCGCCCGCGCCGCTGTTTGAATCGGATGATCACCGACTTTCGTTTGTGATCCGCTTGCCCGTTCTCCCCCTGGCCCGGCCGGAGCCCCCCGAAGTCGCCCCTGAAGTCACCCATGAAGTCACCCCTGAAGTTGGGCGGGTCGTGGTGGCATTACAGGATGAGTTGTCCCGAGCAGGCTTGCAGCAGGCATTGGATCTGAAGGACGAAAAGCATTTCCGCAAGGCTTATCTATTGCCAGCGCTCGATTCCGGCCTAGTGGAAATGACCCGACCCGAAACACCGCGCAGCAGCAAGCAGCGCTACCGGCTAACCGCCCTTGGGCAACGCTGGCTGGATGCGCATGCCGATGGTAGAGCGACTTGAAAAAACTAGAGCCCGCAAGGTGTGGCAGCAAGTGGACAGATTGATCGAGGACTTCACGAAAGCGAAAACCCACTGCGGCCCAGGCAATAACCCGGCGGCCAAAGCTAAGCGGCGCCAGGTGCGAGCCCGTATCCGCGGGATGACCAGCCCGGAGGAAGAACTGTCCGCGGTCGCAAGGTGGTGCCGCCTGGTGCGCAACGACCGGCAACTTTCAAGGCGGGTGGGATGATGTCCAGCGAGAAAAAACTGATCCGCAACAGTACTGCCGAGTTCCTGATCTTCACGACTCAGGCCGGTGAGCAAAGCATCGAGACCCGTTACGCGGACGAAACGGTGTGGCTGACGCAGAAGCTAATGGCCGAGCTTTTTGCCGTTGACGTACGCACGGTCAACGAGCACTTGAAGAACGTTTTCAGTAGTGGAGAGTTGAGTGATGAAGCAGTTATCCGGAAATTCCGGATAACTGCCGCCGATGGTAAAAGCTACCTGACCCAGTTCTACAACCTCGATGCCATCATCTCGGTTGGCTACCGGGTCAACTCGGTGCGTGCCACGCAGTTCCGTCAATGGGCCACCGGGGTGCTGCGCGAGTTCGCCATCAAGGGCTATGTGCTGGACAGGAAGCGTCTGGAGAACGGTTCTTTCCTGGGCGAGGATTACTTCGAGCGCTTGCTGGCAGAAATCCGCGAGATTCGCCTTTCCGAGCGCAGGTTCTACCAGAAGATCACCGATATCTACGCCACGGCGGTCGATTACAACCGCGACGCGCCGAGCACCAAGACCTTCTTCGCCAAGGTGCAGAACAAGCTGCACTTCGCTATCCACGGCCATACGGCAGCCGAACTGATCGCCCGGCGCGCCGACAGCAAGACGCCGCACATGGGCCTCACCTCGTGGGAGCGCGCGCCCGACGGGAAGATCCTGAAAACCGATGTGGCCGTAGCAAAGAACTACCTTAGCCACGAAGAGTTGACAGCCCTGGGCCGCATCGTCAACGCCTACCTCGATCTGGCCGAAGAGCGTGCCACGCGCAAAATTCCGATGAGCATGGAAGACTGGGCCAAACGGCTGGATGCCTTTCTTGAGTTCACCGAGCGCGACGTGCTGCAGGACAGCGGCAAGGTATCAGCCGAGATGGCCAAGGCGCACGCCGGGAGCGAGTTCGAGAACTACCGCATCGTGCAGGACCAGCTCTTTGAAAGCGATTTTGACCGGGTGATCAAGCGCTTGACTGACGGGGACAAGCCTGGCAGCGTCGATGAATAATGGGTTAACGTAGTGGAAACGCCTCAAGCCCGGAGCACACATGGCCGCTGACAGAAAAGTTCCCGCCCCCCTCGCGCCGAGCACCGGCTATAGCCACGCGGCGAAAACCGTCGTCCAGGAAACGACGCTGCGCGTCCAGGAAATGCACGGCGCCATCGCCGGCACCTGCTTTGACATCCTGCGCTGGCTGCCGCTGATCTCCGGGCCGGCACGACTCGTACGGGGCGCGCACGACACCATCACCGCCGGCGTCTACGGCGCAATCCGTCACGGCAGCGGTGGCTTGCTCGCCGCCGCGGCGTTGGTCGAGAAGCGGACGACAGGTTTTGCCCCCGGCAAACCGCCCGGACGCCTGGCGAGCGGAGTGCGCGGAGCGCTCAATGGCGCTTTCGGCGACTACCTGGCGGCGAGCAACAATCTGCTGGCGATACGCATGGCGATGTGCGCGAACGGCGCCGCCTTGGCACTCGATACCGCTTCGCTGCAGGCTGCTTTTCCCGATGCGGGCAGGCGCCTCTGCATCTTCATCCACGGCCTGGGCTGTGACGAACATAGCTGGGAAATCAAGGACCCGGCGAGCGAAATCCATTTTGGCCGGCAACTGCACGCCGACTTCGCTTGCAGCGCACTCTATCTGCGCTATAACAGTGGCCTGCCGATTGCCACCAATGGCGGACAGTTGGCGGGCTTGCTGGAAGATTTGCTGGCGGCCTGGCCGCAGCCTGGTTGCGAACTACTGATCATCGGTCACAGCATGGGCGGCCTGCTCGCGCTCGCCGCCTGCGAACAGGCTGCCGAACGCGCACTCTACTGGCCGCAGGCGACGCGGATGCTGATCTGCCTCGGCTCACCCATCCTGGGTTCGCCGGTGGAGCGCCTCGGGCAACTGACCACCGCGGCGCTGAATCTCGCGAAGATTACCGCACCGCTCGGCACCATTGCCGGCACGCGCAGTCAGGGAATCAAGGATCTTCGACACGGACCAGGCGCGCCACAGAACGCGGCCGCGCACGCGCACATCGCCTTCCGTTTTCTCGGCACCAGCCTGAGCGAAGACAAGGGGCATCCCTTGGGCAGGTTCCTCGGCGACGGTCTGGTTACGCCGGGCAGCGCGACCGCGCATGCGATCGACGGCGACGTGCAGAGCGCCAGTCTGGGCAAGCTCGGCCACATGCGTCTGCTCAAGGACGCGCGCGTTTATCGGCAGATCAAGGAATGGGTCAGCGCAATCGAGGACGACGCGGCGAAAAAACGCGCTGCAGTTGCCCCGTAGCCAACCATCTCGTTGCGTTGCCCGCACACTACGCGAACTACGCCAGCTACGCCTGCGGCGTTAGCAGCTCGTAAAGCGCCGTGAATTCAGCGCTCAGCTTGTGACGCGGGTCGAGATGGATCATCGGCAGCGCCTGATGGTGCGATTCGCGGATCTTGACCGACGCCGACAGGAAGGCATCGAGGATCGGCAGGCCTTCGCCACGCAGTTCTTCGACCAGCTGCGCGGGCAGGTTGGCGCGCGCCTGATAGTGGTTGACGACAATGCCTTCGACGCGCAGCTCACGGTTGTGGTCGCTTTTGATCTCGGCCACGCTAGCCATCAGCTTGTACAAGGCGCGGCGCGAAAAATCGTCGCAATCAAAAGGAATCAGGCAGCTGTCGGCGGCAATCAGCGCCGAGCGGGTAAAGAAATTCAGGGCCGGCGGAGTGTCGATGAAAATGTCGTCGTAAACCTGCAGCTTGTCGAGCGCCTCGCGCAGCTTGTACATCTTGTAGCGCGATTCGAGCTTGAACTGCAGTTCCTCCAGCCGCGGGTCCGCAGGCAGCACATCGAGATTTGGAAACGGTGAAGGCACGACGTAGGCGCCAATCTCGTCGTGAAAGAGCTTCAAGCCGAGCAAATCGTCGAAGAAATGCGCCAGCGTCTTCGCCTGCGTATCCAGCGCCTGACCGAGCAGATAGCGGGAAGAATTGGCCTGCGCGTCGAGGTCAATGAGCAGGGTCCGCCGCCCGCGCGCGGCGCCGACGGCGGCCAGATTGCAGGCGATCGTCGATTTCCCGACGCCACCTTTCTGATTGAAGACGACTCGGCGCATGACACTTCCCCTGTGCGTGATATGGATTAGGCACGAGTGTAGTTCTTAGTCATCCACAGGGAAAGCGCCGCGGGGCTTTAACGGTCATGACATTCGAGATACCCCGGATCATGAAAGCCATGACCGCCCCCTCTTCCCCGGCCCTTCTCCCGCGAGGGGGGAAGGGAGTTTCGTGAGTCGCTGGCGCGACTTTCACATTAACGGCCATGACACGTGGAGACACCCCAAGTCATGAAAGTCATGACCGTTTCCCTCTTCCCCTGACCCTTCTCCCGCGAGGGGAGACGGGAGTTTCGTGAGTCGCGTGCGCGACTTTCACATTAAGCGGCGTACCAGCACAAGCGAAGGCGGACCGGGAACGGAGGCTCAGCGCGAAGATCCGCAGGAAGCCGGCCCGTTGACGTGCATGACTGGGCTCAATGGTGGAGCAGCATTACACGAATGTAATCTATAGGTCAGCTTGTTGAGCGGATGCAATAGGTATCATTTGCGGCCTTGGCCACCGTGAATGCAGTTGCTGTGACATGTTTGCGCAAGACTGAAACTCAGAACCTTTCGACCCCCGATCATCTCCCCACAGGATCCGCCATGAAATCTCTGCTTTCCTTCATTTCTCTGCTTGCCCTGGCCCTTGCCAACCCGGTGTTTGCCGCCGCCGAGCACGATTCTCATCATCCGGCGGGCAGCGGCGCCGCCAGCGTCAAGGCGGCAGCATCTGAAGGCACCGTCAAGAAAATAGACAAGGCTGCTGGCAAGATCACCATCAAGCATGGCCCGCTGGCCAATCTCGGGATGCCGCCGATGACCATGGCCTTCCGTGTCAGTGACCCGGCGATGCTCGATCAGGTCAAGGCAGGCGAGAAGGTGAGCTTCATTGCGGAGACCGTCGGCGACGCCTTGACGGTCACCGCACTCGAGCCTGCGAAGTAGTTTTCTTTTTTCCCCCTCTTCCCCCGGCCCTTCTCCGGCAGCGGGAGAAGGGAGATTCGTGAGTCGCGTACGCGACTTTTACCTGCAACGGATTCCCGACAGATGATGCTTTCCACGCCAAGCGCGCTCACGGCAC
>Ga0209573_1002632_pt1 | contig 22225 bp, 9 predicted proteins | sample TNRBio252014_DNA_FD_185870 | JGI IMG/M metagenome (GOLD analysis project Ga0209573, IMG submission 185870) | Wastewater treatment Type I Accumulibacter community from EBPR Bioreactor in Madison, WI, USA - TNR Reactor_6/25/2014_ DNA (SPAdes)... | ecosystem: Engineered > Bioreactor > EBPR >...
CATTCACCCTATTTTTGAGAAAAACTTAGACCCTAAAAGAATCGTTTTCGAGTTGGAAATCGTACTCAATATTTCCATCCGGGCAGGTCGAGATTTGTTGTTTTTTGATGAGATCCAATCGTGCCCCGGCGCCTTGGGAAGCTTGCGCTATTTTTACGAAGAAATGCCTGATTTGCACTTAATTGCAGCCGGATCTCTACTCGATTTTGAGTTCAGGAATCAAGCGTTTCCTGTTGGTCGGTTGGAATTGTCAGACTTACACCCCATGACTTTTCATGAATTTTTATTGGCAAAAGACAAACAAAACTTAGTCACGCTTTTGGAAAGTCCGCCGCAACCATTATCAGAAGCCATTGAACAGGCTATTTTAGCGGAATTAAACGAATACTTCGTGGTTGGCGGGATGCCGGAATGCGTCAAGACTTACCTGAGCGAGCGAAATATAGCGCGGGTCAACAAAATACAGGATGAGCTTTTGTACGCTTACGGTCAGGACTTTTACAAATATCAGCCTGCCGTCAATGTGGATTGCCTGCACGATGTACTCAACAGCATTGCTATTGGAATCGGACGCCAGGTCATCTACTCAAAGCTGTCGGAACGATTTTCTGCCCCTACCATCAAAAAAGGCGTAGAAGTGCTGAAAACAGCCCGGCTGCTGACCCAGTTAAACAATACGTCTTTAGCCGGACTGCCGCTTGCCGCTTCAGGCCGCCAGTTCAAATTATTTTTTTTAGACATCGGTTTGTTACTCCGGCTGAGCAAGCTGCCCTACCAGGATGCATTACTCAAAAACAACCTGACCGCTGCTTTCAAAGGCATGTTGTCCGAGCAGTTTGTCGTCCAACAAATAGCAGCCGTTCAACAAGAGCCGCTGTGGTATTGGGCCAGGATTTCACCGGGAAGTACTGCCGAAATTGACCTGGTGGTTGTGCGAAAAGGCGAAATTATCCCGCTTGAAATAAAGGCGGGCAAATCCGGTTCGCTTAAAAGTTTGCGGGTATTAATGGAGCAATATCCTGCCATTCAAAAAGCATACGTATTGTCGCAAGGGCGTTATGGCATCGAGGGCAAGGTCGAATACATCCCCTTGTACTACGCCGGTTGGCTGTAAATAATTTAAGAGCTTGTTCGGGAATTCATGATCGAGCGAGGGTGAGTATTTGTTTTCTATCCCTAAACTTTGCCTTGTCATTGTTTTTTCTTATTTTTACCCAGTTCTTTGATCCTTTGGCGAGAACACATTAAACCTCGTAATGATCGGTGAGCCGCTTCCAGTGAAAGTAGGATTGCGACTGCACCCAGGCGCAAGACACCATAACTGTGATGAGTATCGGTGAGCCGCTTCCAGTGAAAGTAGGATTGCGACCTTCTGGAGTACGGCTTGCAGGTTTGGACGTACAATCGGTGAGCCGCTTCCAGTGAAAGTAGGATTGCGACAACAGATCGTTCTTAGCACTCGCTAATCTGTTGTTTATCGGTGAGCCGCTTCCAGTGAAAGTAGGATTGCGACTTAGGATTAGATTTTATGCCGGACACTTGTTACGAATCGGTGAGCCGCTTCCAGTGAAAGTAGGATTGCGACGATCACTCGTAACACTGATAGTTTCTTATTATTTGTATCGGTGAGCCGCTTCCAGTGAAAGTAGGATTGCGACAACGCTTGACCTACAGCGGCATATTTAGCTGCTAAATCGGTGAGCCGCTTCCAGTGAAAGTAGGATTGCGACCCAAAACCAATAATACCGTCTTTGGCTAAGGTCTTAAATCGGTGAGCCGCTTCCAGTGAAAGTAGGATTGCGACGTTAAAGTTTTCATTTGACAAAAGCAAGTCTATCTTTTATCGGTGAGCCGCTTCCAGTGAAAGTAGGATTGCGACCCATATAATAAAACCCTTGTTGAAATGCTCGAATCTATCGGTGAGCCGCTTCCAGTGAAAGTAGGATTGCGACCCGAAGACATTAACTCTGGCGGCCTTCCGGTATTTATTCATCGGTGAGCCGCTTCCAGTGAAAGTAGGATTGCGACACTTGTTTTTTTTAGCATAATACATTGCCTCCGATAGCATCGGTGAGCCGCTTCCAGTGAAAGTAGGATTGCGACGGCAACATACTAGTGGGCGGAGAGATTGTGAGCCTATCGGTGAGCCGCTTCCAGTGAAAGTAGGATTGCGACGTCTCCTGCCCATGAATATTGAGCGGCGAGCATAACTATCGGTGAGCCGCTTCCAGTGAAAGTAGGATTGCGACATCAGGCGTCGCTTTTCAGCGATGTCACAAAAAGCAGAATCGGTGAGCCGCTTCCAGTGAAAGTAGGATTGCGACCTATCATCGGCAGAACCCAGATTAAGAGTAGCGGAATCGGTGAGCCGCTTCCAGTGAAAGTAGGATTGCGACTTGAATCATCACATTATGTAGCCCCGCTACTTCAAGATCGGTGAGCCGCTTCCAGTGAAAGTAGGATTGCGACGACGGTGGAAGGCAGCAGCGTTGCCTGTATGAGGTATCGGTGAGCCGCTTCCAGTGAAAGTAGGATTGCGACTTGCATGTGGGTATACGAACATGCACTAAAGTATCAATCGGTGAGCCGCTTCCAGTGAAAGTAGGATTGCGACAAAATTAAACTTCCATAACAGAATAGTTTCGGCATATATCGGTGAGCCGCTTCCAGTGAAAGTAGGATTGCGACCGTTACAACATAAGAAATAAAGAATAACGCTACAGCGTATCGGTGAGCCGCTTCCAGTGAAAGTAGGATTGCGACCAAGGTACCGGATTGGTTCACGGCGTGATTCCGTATATCGGTGAGCCGCTTCCAGTGAAAGTAGGATTGCGACATTTAGCTGCCATTGTTCATGCAAAGAACTATATATCGGTGAGCCGCTTCCAGTGAAAGTAGGATTGCGACAATAAGTAAGCGCGATTCCCGGCGCTGAAAAACAATCGGTGAGCCGCTTCCAGTGAAAGTAGGATTGCGACATAAGAAAAATATTTTTTCCATAATACAATATTTTTATCGGTGAGCCGCTTCCAGTGAAAGTAGGATTGCGACATGTGAAGTAATTTAATTCTCATGGTAAGTGAGTTTATCGGTGAGCCGCTTCCAGTGAAAGTAGGATTGCGACTGGGTTTCTCGAAATATGAAAAACCCGTGTATGTATCGGTGAGCCGCTTCCAGTGAAAGTAGGATTGCGACTCATCGGTAAATCCATGAGTGCTTAATGTGGCGAATCGGTGAGCCGCTTCCAGTGAAAGTAGGATTGCGACCGCCAAATGGCTTTTTTAGTTGAGTGGTGCATAATATCGGTGAGCCGCTTCCAGTGAAAGTAGGATTGCGACTTCATTGTAATGATTTAAGATAAAAGTAATATTTGATCGGTGAGCCGCTTCCAGTGAAAGTAGGATTGCGACATTGATATGATATCACTTCTCATGGAATAGTAATTATCGGTGAGCCGCTTCCAGTGAAAGTAGGATTGCGACAGTTTTTCTGTGGGGGTCTATCAATGTACGGTGTTATCGGTGAGCCGCTTCCAGTGAAAGTAGGATTGCGACGAATATGCAGTGGGTACTACATCTCGAACTTGTTATCGGTGAGCCGCTTCCAGTGAAAGTAGGATTGCGACCGCTTTTACGGGAATATCTTCCATAAAGAATCCTTATCGGTGAGCCGCTTCCAGTGAAAGTAGGATTGCGACTACTAGGATCGAACTCCTTGGAACGTACAGCCTCTGATCGGTGAGCCGCTTCCAGTGAAAGTAGGATTGCGACAAACACTTCCAAGCTTGAGCTAATTCTATATTATATCGGTGAGCCGCTTCCAGTGAAAGTAGGATTGCATATAGAACCCCCTTTCCACCTTACCATCTGAACGACAGCAACTTATCGGGCGGCGCGTTTCCCTAAAAGGGTCAAGGCGATTGGTTTTGTAAACGTTCAACCCCTCCAGGGTTGGGAAGTCAGGCGTATGCACGATTACTTTACCCCGAATTGCAATTCGGGGCTATTCACCTTCAACCCTTATCAGGGTTTTATGATGTTATGCGCTTCCATTGTCCGTTCGCCAGTGTCTTAAAAAAAAGAGCAAGCAAAAACCTGTTCCAGGAGATAGCAATAGCCAGCTATTTTCCGTAAAATTGCCTGATTTGCTGTTTCCACACCCATCATACCCAAAAACAATGCCTGATATTCGCTACCTCAAGATTGTGTTTGCCAATGAATTAACCCCCGATGAAATTCCTTTTTTCCGGGCGGCCGTCATCGAAAAAACAGAAAGGAGTTCCCCGTATTTCCACAACCACCAGGGAGAATCCAGCTTCCATTACCGCTATCCGCTCATTCAATACAAATCTTTACAAAAAAAGGCGGGCATCCTGTGCCTCGGTGAATCCATTGAAGCCATTCACAGTTTGTTCCAACAGCAGGACATGGTGCTTCGGGTAGGCAACAGAACAGAAAAGTTTCTCATCGAACGCCTCGACCTGGATCAGGTGACCGTGAACCTCACCGAACAACCCCGCCGCTATTTTCTGAAAGACTGGCAAGCGCTCAATCAGGAAAACTATCGTAAATACGCAGCGCTTCCCGATCAAGCCGCGCGATTGGCTTTTCTGGAAAAGATACTGACCGGTCACCTGTTGGCGTTCGCAGAAGGCATCAACTGGCGGATTTTAAATCCTATCAAATTACAAATCAACGAATTACAACACCAAGGTCGGCGAAAATTTAAAGCACAGCAGATAGAAACCTTTTCTCTGCGTTTTGAAGTCAATTTGAACCTGCCCAATTTTATCGGCCTTGGCAAAGGGAGTAGCCTGGGGTTTGGCGTCGTTCGCAAAGTACGCCGGGAAGAGGGTTTTTCGCCTTCTCTTTAGATTTCGATTGTGTGAGGGTCAATTGGGATAATCCCGCTTTTTTTTACCTGCCACCTTGTGGGGTCTGCCAGCTAAAGCTGGCGACCACAAAAAAGCCCCCGGAAACGCATTCCCGGAGGCTTCATTTCAAATGAAAGTACTTTACTTTTTATCTGATTCCGACTACGACCTTTCCGCTGCTCAGGTGCCGGCCATTGGCTGTAACTGTGTAGTAATAAAGTCCGGCGGGCAACAAGCTGCTATCCAGCACAGCTTCCCCGTTGCGAAGGGGCAGTTGCTGCAGCAAGGCCCCGGTGGGGTGGTATAAATGGAACTGTGCAGCCTGTCCTTCCAATCCTTCCACTCGAATCAGCCCATTGGTAATCATTGGATTAGGGAAAATTTGGGTGCGGTAGCCGGAACCCGAAACGGGGTTGTCAGAATTGACCACCACAAACGGCATCCCGACAACCTGCCGAACGGTGTTGGTGATCACCGGCTCGTTGAAGTCAAAATAAATGGCTGCATGGTTAAGAATTTCCGTTCCTGCCTCCAGGTCAGGCCGTTGTTTGACCCGGAATTTGACAAAGCCCTGCGAAGCAGCCACATTCACATTGCTGTCGGGCAGCAGGATGTCGTTGAAACTGAATTTCAAAATATTGCCCTCCAGCAGGCTAAAGGTGTAGGCATGGCTGGCGGCGCCGGGGCGAATAGAGGCGGCGTCCAACTGCTCAGAAAGGGTGTCAAGCAGGATCACGGTGAAAGCCGTATCGGTCCCCGTATTTTGGAACCGGATCAGGTACTCTAAGTCTGTATTGGCCCGAATGAGGTGGTCTTCCGTAGCGCCGCGCGGGAACACCTGCTTGTCGTTGGGGTCGTAGCTGCCGGTGTTTTCGCGGCAATCTATGTCAATTTGGGGCGCCGGATCATCCTGCGGGAATTGGGTCACAAAACCCAAACTGACGGCGCCATCCGGGTTTAAGCCGCATCCTTCCACCGTAGCGCTGGGTAAAACGCTGAAGGGATGGCCCGGAACCTGGGGTAATTCAAGGCGATACGTCGCGCCATTTGCCGGCAGGCTCACCTGAACAGACTGCCCGCTGGGCAATTGCACCGGTGCCGACATAAACATAATGACGTCTTCCACCACGTAGTACTGAATTGGCGAGGTCATGTCTGCCGCGCCGGTATTGGTGATGGTGAACACCACTTCCCCGTCTATGCACTCGCCGCTTACCGTAAGTTCTGCGTCATTGTAGGCAGGCAGGCAATTGCTCACCGGGAATATCCGGGCAGTGCTGCAATGGGTTTGTCCCGCTGCTGCGTTGCAATTCACCATCGCGTTGATGCTGAAATACCCGCAGGCGCCGGGGGGTACATCGCCGAGGCTGAACGTGTAGGTATTGCCAGTCACGGAAATCCAGGGCAGTGTACTCGTATTAAGCGTGAGGTAAGGATCGAATTCAATCTCAATCGTGGCATTTTCAGCCGTTTCTGCACCGTAATTGCAGTAGTTGACGTAGTGGACATTGTTGAAACACCGCGGCAGGGTGAAGGAAGCGAGGTCTACTTCCAATTGATGACAACCGGGGATCAGATTCACTGCAAAATTATGCGTGAAGGTGTTCTGGCTGCTGAAATACCCGTTGGGAATGTCCACAAAAGCGGCGCAAATTCCGGCAGGGTTTCCAATCTGACCAACGCGCAGTTCGATCTGAGTTGCAGCGTCGGTCAGCACGGAGCTCATGGCGATGTCGTATTGTCCTGTGGCGTCGGTCTGACCATACGTGCGGAAGACTCCGGCAGGCGTTGTTGCTACGGCTTCTACGGGCAACCCGGCAAGGGCTTCTTCGTTGCCATCCTGTTGGCAATTGTCGTTGGTATCGGCATAAAGCACCCCTTGAAAGTGGTTACTGGGGGTATCTGTCTCCGTGATCAGGATCGTTGTCCAACACTTATTCCAGTTGCCGGAGGCGTCGCCAGCCCAGGTTACAATGGTATAAAGGCCGGGTTGTGTAAAAACAATAACCGAATCGGAAGGGGGCGTCTGGCTGCCGGCATCTAAGGAAATGCGCAATTGCAGGGAGCCGGGGCAATTATCGAAGGCCTGTTCGATGACTTCTGTGACCTCGACCTCCAGGCTCATCGTTCCCGGGTCTAAAACGCCGGTCAGATCGGCATTGCAGGCGATGGTTGGCGGTTGGGTATCCGGGTTGCAGATCAATTGAGCCCAAAGCCCTGTCTGTGCTGCCAGGAGCAGCCCAAATGTCAATAAAATACAGTTTAAATTTTTCATGTCCATTGTTTTAAAAATTGAGCAAGTCCCATGGGATATGATTAACGCTACAAAAATGGGGTTCCGGAATGGCTGAAACAAAAACAAATTTATAAGTTTGTAGTATAAAAATGTATTGATTATTTATTTAAAAATCTGTAAATCAATATTTTAATTTATATTTTGTAGTTTATTTGGCACTAAACTTATTCTGATAAATGGAAAAAAGTCGCTTAGTCTCTGTTTTCCGGCAGTTGGATCGCCGCGATATTCGGTTGTTCGGAAAATTCGTGCGTTCTCCTTACTTCAACCAGCAGGAAACGCTGACGCAGTTGTGGGATTACCTCGCTGAGCACGTCGAAGCCGGAAAAGACCGCTTAGAAAAGGCAGTGGTATTCGGGAGTCTGTTCCCCGGGAAGCCCTACAACGACCAGGCGATTCGATTGATGATGAGCGAGTTGCACCAACTAATCGGGCAATACATCAGTTGCCAGCAGCTATTTTCTGACCCGTTGAAACTGCATTATTTACAGGCCACGGGCTGGCAAAACCGGCAAAATGTCGTACAGTTCGAGCGCAGTTTAGTGCTTGCGGAAAAAATAGCGGAAGGCGTTGAGCAGGAAAGCGCAGATTTGCATTGGGATGCGTACCGGATCGGGTTGGAAAAATACATGTTCACGGCCCGGTCGGCGCCGGCGGGTGCTTTCGATTTTTCGGCGCTGGTGCACCACATTGACGCCGCCTACCTTGCCGCCCGGTTGCGGCTGGCCTGCCTGGCGTTCACCCACAAAACGGTGTATGGATTAGAGTCTCAGTTCCATTTTCTGGATGAGTTACTGGGCTATGTCAAGCAATCGGAGCTGCTGCGTTCCCCTTTGGTAGGGGTGTATTATTATTGCTATCTGAGTTTGCGCAACAGCGAACAAGCTGAACATTTTCAGGCATTTAAAACCATTCTCATTGGACATGGAAAGTCTTTTTCTACTGCGGAATTGCGCGACCTCTACCTTTTTGCCATCAACTATTGCATTCGCAAAGTGAACGAAAACCAATTGAATTTTTTCTTTCAGGTGATGGATTTATACAAAGAGGGGTTGCAAACGGGCTCCCTGCTGGAAAATGGCCAGCTTTCGCGCTTCACTTATCACAATATCGTGGCGGCAGCTTTGCAAACTGGCGAATACGCCTGGGCGGAGCATTTCATACACGACTATAAAAATTTGTTGGACAAGCCCTACCGCGAAAGCTCTTACAGCTTCAATTTAGCCCGGCTTGCCTACCGCCGCAAGCAGTACGACATTGCCCTGCCGTTGTTGCAAAAAGCCAATTACCGCGACCTGCTGCTCAATTTGGCCGCCAAAACGCTGCTTTTGAAAATTTACTATGAATTGGCCGAATACGACCTCCTGCATGCCCACCTGACCGCCATGAAAACTTTTATCCGCCGCAAACGGGTAATTGGCTACCACCATGACAATTACCTGAAAATCGTTCGGTTCACCGTCAAACTCCTGACCATCAACCGCTACGACCGGGCCGCCTGTGCCGCCCTGCGCCAGGAAATCGAGCAGGACACCACGCTGACAGAACGGGAGTGGTTCCTGGAGCAGCTCGGATAACGCCCACTTTGTTCCGTCACGAATTGTTGTCCCTCGGAGAATGTCACAGAATACATCGAGCTTTACGAGAAGGGAGCGGTTGGTAGTGAGGGCGTCGCGCTGAGCGACACCCTCACTTGTTCTCTTCGGAGCCTGCCGCATTAACACCGACCACACTCCAATTACGGGATTATATGAACAGACTCTATTTGATATCAAATTTCAACCGCGCAAACACATAGCGCCCGTTAAATCCCATCTGCTGCACCCGGCGGCTGTAGACGAAACGCCCGAGGCTCATGTTGCTGGAATGCGTATGAATATCCTGGTAGGTATCCAGCAGGTTATTTGCGCCAATCGTGAGGCCAACGCCGTTTAAGAAGCGATAGGTCAGCGACAGGTCAAAGACCGTTTGGGCGGCGAAGGTTTGATCGAGCGTTTCTTTTTGCTGCGTGAATGCATTGGTTGGGAAAGCTTCCGGCTTCGTCGGGTCTATGGTTGGGTCGAGGAAAACGACCTCGCCAAAATTGACCGCCCGCGCCATTGCACTGAATTTGCCGACTTTGTAATTCAGCGTAAAGCTGACCTTGTGTTTCGGGTTGGCTACTTCAATACGGCTTTGGTCTTCGCGGTTGAAATAGCTGCCCACCTGACCCGTTTGAATCAAAATCGGGGACGCATTAATGAGCGGTTTGCCATCTGCGCCTTTTTCCACTTCGTTGTCAATGAACGCGCCGGCTAAGGTAGCCCGGAAATCGTGCGCGCCAAAAGCCTTCGAATATACGATCACCGCTTCCAGCCCCCTTGAAATGGTGTTCACGGCGTTGGAGAAGAAGTTGGCCTGGCCTGCTCCGGCTGCCGTCAACTGCGCCTGCAGGTCGGCATTGCCGCCGCTTCCGAAGTTGTTGGTCAACACGATGCGGTTGTCAATCTCAATCTGGTAAGCATCCACCGTAATTTCCAGACCACCCACCGGGCGCGCCGTCAGGCCCACCGCGTAGTTCTGCGAGGTTTCTTCCTGCAGTTGCGGGATGCCGAGGATGCGGGCGGGTTCGCTGTCGTTGGTGAACGTACCGACTTCCTGGGGCACCAAACCGTTCGGGCCGTTGATGAAGAGGGTATTGGTTTTTGCGTAAAAGCGCTGCTGCATGGAAGGCGCCCGGAAACCGGTGCTGAGCGATGCCCGCAGCGAAAGTCCTGCGCCGAATTTATAGCGCGTTGCCGCTTTGTAATTAAACGTGCTTCCGAAATCGGAGTAGTTTTCATAGCGAATCGCCGCCGTCACCAACCAGTTTTTGGTAAAATCCTGTTCCAGGTCCAAATAACCGGCCGCGCTGTTGCGGGAGTTTTCGCCTGAGTTGGCTGGAAAAAATCCGGCGAAAACCTGAGCGCCCGAGGCGGCGGCAGAGCCGGTATCATAATTCCGCCACGAAGCTTCTTCTCCTGCGCGGATGCCGAAGGTTTCTGAGCGGAATTCACCGCCAAAGGCAAAGTTCAACCCTTCCAGCACGTCAAATTTTCTCGACAAATCGAGGTTGGTCGTATTTTGTGAAAACTTCAATCCGCCGGCGTCGAACTCCGTTTGGTTGTTGTTGGCGTTGCCGGAAAACTGCGTGTAATTGACGGAATTGGTGATGTCGAAATCGAACTCATTCTGCCCGTAGGTATTGCTGAGGTCGAGATTCCAGTGTTGCCCAAGTTTACCGCGCAAACCTGCAGCAAAAGAAATATCGGTGAGCGTGCTTTCAATCAAAGGCAGGAAGCCATTTGGATAGATGCCCAATACGCCGTTGGCAAACGCCCTGGCGCCGCTCGCAATGGAGCTTGGGTAGCGATAAAATCCTGCGGAGACGCCGTTTTTTCGATTGAATCCACCGAACGCATAGAGGCTCCAGTTTTTGCCCAACCCGTATTCGCCGTTCAGCGTTGCGCCGCCGCCTTTCATTTCGGAAGCGCCGATGAGCATGTCGAATGTTTCGCGGGTCAGACCGCGGGCCACAATGATGGAGTCGCTTCTATCCACGTTGTTCACGTTTGGATAAACCTGCCCGGTATACGTTCCGGTGCGGTTCGTCGCATCGCGGCTGATGTATTCGCCGGTCAGACTGACGAAGCCTTTTCTGCCCAATTTAAAGCCGTAGTTCAAGCCGGCTTGCAGGGTGTTGCCATCGGTGACCGAAACGCCCGGGTCGGCGGTGTTGCCTGTTAATTTATACAGCGCGTAGTTTTTGTCGTAGTTCGTTGCATAAAGCCCGTAGCTGATGCTGCCGTCCAAGACTCCGGTTTTTTGCTTCAACACGATGTTGACCACCCCGGCAATGGCGTCAGAGCCGTATTGCGCCGCAGCGCCATCGCGCAAAATTTCAATGCGCTCAATGGCAGAAGCCGGTATGGCGGAGAGGTCGGTGCCTACCGTTCCCCGGTTGACCGTACCATTCACGTTCACCAAAGCGCTTTGGTGGCGGCGTTTGCCGTTGATGAGTACCAGCACTTGGTCGGGGCCAAGGCCGCGCAGTTGTGCAGGATCTAAGTGGTCGGTACCGTCGGCAATGGCCTGGCGCGCAGACTGGAAAGAGGGTGCGATATAGGTCAGGATCTGGTTCAAATCCACCTGCCCCACTTCACTCATCACAGACGCAATCGGGATGATGTCTACCGGCACGGCTGTTTCGAGCTTGGTTCGGGTGGCATTGCGCGAGCCGATCACAGTAACCGCTTCAATTTCAATGCCTTCTGATAACGCCACATCCATTTTTCCGCCGCTAATGGCTAATTCTTCGCTTTTGTACCCAATGTAGCTGACCACAAGTGTCGTTGCGCCCGCAGGGGCATTGAGGGTGTAATTTCCATCAAAATCAGTAACGGTTCCCACATTGGAGCCTTTGACCACAACGGTTGCGCCGTAAATCGGTTCGCCGGATTCGGCGTCGGTAATTTTTCCGCTCAACGCGGTTTGAGCTAAGAGTCCGGTTAGGGACAGCGCTGCAAAAATCAGCGTCAATAAATATTGCTTTTGCTTCATAATTAGGAGGATTTTGATTTTATAAAAATTCAATTTAACGTGAGATCGGGCATTTACTACCTGAAAACGAGTGTTTTGCAACAACCGTGGTCAGGATTTTGCACCTTTTGGGAAACAAGGCGGACTAAAGCCCGCGAAACATAGCACGGCACCCTTCGTTTCGCGGGCTTGAGCCCGCCGTTCCTTAAAAAATGCCTTTACCTAAAGTTAACATTAAAACTTGCAAACAGATCAAGGCGCTGCCAAAGAGCCTGGGTAGTTTTTGAGTAGTTCACAATTGAAAAAAAGCAAGTGGCCGCTAAAGCAGTGCTGCACAGGCGTATTATGTCTTGTACCTATCCAATTTTTGCAAAATATTATTTTCATCATTTCGCACGTCACTTTTTCTTATTTCTGCATTATCTTCAAAAACCCAATAATTATGAAACGATGCTTATTCCTGTTTGTCTCCCTGCTGATGTGGAGCAGTACCCTTTTGGCGCAGCAAAGTACCCGCTACGCCGTTTATTTTGAAACCGGTCGCCACGAATTAGGGGAAGACGCCCGGCAAACGCTCGATCAGGTGTTGAAAGCGTTGCAATACCCGGAAGATTATTCGGTGGACATCTTTGCGCACACCGACAACCAGGGTTCGGACGACTACAACCTCAAATTGGCCGAAAGGCGTGCTCAATCGGTGACCAATTACTTAGCAGGCCGGGGTTTAAAAACCGAAAAAACAAGCGCGGCCAGTTTGGGTGAAAGCGACCCGGCCTACGCCAACGACGACGAGTCGGGCCGAAAACTCAACCGCCGCGTAGATTTGGTGGTAAACATCGCCACCCTGCAATCTCTGAGCGAGCTGACGGATCGCCTCAGCGATAACCGGATGCAGTATTTTACCATCAGCCCGGAAAAGTCGGTGCAATTGACCGGCAGACAAGGCACCAACCTGTGGATTGAAGCCGGTTCCTTCGAATTCACCGACGGCAGCGGCGCACCGAATGCTTCGGTTGAAATTGCCCTGCGGGAAACTTACAGCATGGCTGACATGCTGCTGGCCGATTTGACCACCACCTGCGGCGACAAACTGTTGGAAACAGCCGGGATGATCTTCGTGGATGCCACCAGCAACGGAAAATCCCTGCAACTCAAATCCGATGCCCAAATCGTGGTATCCATGCCCGCCGAATCGTTGCGGGAAGGCATGCAATTGTTTCTGGGCGAACAAAACGCCGAAGGCCGGCTCACCAACTGGCAAGCCACAGGGCAGGGTTTTCAGACGAATTTGGCAGCTTCCCTTAAACTGCCGCCCAGACCCCTATTGATTGGTGGCAATAAATACAAATTACCGACCTACAAACCGGAAAAATCGGAAGAACCCCGTTTGCCGGAAAAACCGCGTGAGCCTTATAAACCTGTTGCGCCAAAACGCGAAACGATTGTTTACAAACCTGGCTTCATGGATCGGATGATTCTGGGGAAAGAAAAAATTCGGCAGAAAGAAGAGGAAATGTACCAGAAGCAAATGGCAGACCATGCCCGGCATGTGAAGCAGTACGAAGAAAAGTTTTACCCTGCGTATTTGGAAGCGCTGGCGCAGTACGAGGCCAGCAAAGCCAGCCATCCGGAGCGCGTCAGCGCCTGGAAAGCAGAACAGGAACGTAAAAAAGCGGCCTATTATGAAAGCAGGGATTACCTCGCCTTAGTTGAGCGGCACGAGGCAGCATGGAAGGCGCTGGAAGCCGCCTGGAGGAAAAAAACAGAAGCCTGGGAGCTTGAAAAAGAAGCGCGGCTGGCTGCATTTGAGGCCCAGCAGTTTAACAGCGGGAACATGAATTCGGCAGCCCTGGATGCGTATTTTTATCAAGTAAAAAAACTTGGTTGGGTCAACTGCGATATCTTTTCAAACGACAGTGGCGAAAGGATGCAATTGGCCATTCGCGATGAAGATCAAGGCGAAGCAAAGGTTTATGTGATTCTGAAAGATCGCAACAGCATGTTGAATACAACTAAAAATAACAACCTGTATACTACGGCGGGGATTCCCAAGTCTACCCCGGTCAGAATTCTGGCCATTAAGCTGCAAGACGGGTATCCGATGATGGCGATTCGGGAAACGCGGGTAGGTGAAGAACGGGAATACAAATTGGATTATAAGCGTTGCTCGCCTATGGAAATCAGGCAGGCATTGCAACAGACCAACGGGTAGGCAAGTAGGCAAAGGGCAAGTAGGCAAGTCGCAAATTTGCCGACTTGCCCCTTGCCAACTCCCGTCAAATCCTCAAATCAACCTCCCCGCTTTCCGCATACCCAATGCAGGTATAAACCAACTCCCCCGCTTTGCCGATGCGCCGGGAGCCGTTGTACAGCATTTTTACTTCCCCGGAAATGCACTGCGCGGTGCAGGCGGTGCAAACGCCGGCTTTGCAGTTGTAGGGTAGCATAATTCCCTGGCGGAGAGCGCCGTCGAGGATGGTTTCGCCTTCGTAGACTTCGAATTTGGAATTGTATTTTTTGCCGCTCACGACAATGCGGTGGCGGATGGCCGGATTGACCTCCGGCAAAAAATGGAGGTTGGCGGGTTTGGGTGTGAAGACCTCTTTGTGGATTTGCGTTGCGTCAAAGCCGAGATAGCGCAGCGTGATTTCCGCCATACGCAGCAGCGCTTCGGGCGCGCAGAGGAAAAAATTCAGCGCTTCGGGCTGGAACAGCGCGTATTGTCCGATGAGCGCTTCCAGCAGGCCGTTGTTGAGGTGGCCGTGCAGGTGAGGCGGGTCGGGATGCCGTTCGTTGCTGAAGAGGTAAATGCACTGGAAACGGTCAGGAAAATTGGCCATCCAGGCGTCTATGGTTGTTTTAAAAATCGTATCGGCAGCGCTGCGATTGGCGTAGAAGAGGGTGATGAACGGCGCTGTTTTTTCGTGCAGCAGCGTTTTGATCAAACTAAAAACCGGCGTGATGCCGCTGCCGCCCGCTACAAAAAACAATTGCCGGTCGGTAGGCCGCATCTGTTTTTGCGTGAATTGCCCCAGGGCGTCTAAGGCGGCCAATTCGTCGCCGGGATGAACGTTGCGAATCAGGTGGTTGGAAAATTCCCCGTTCGCCACCCGCTTCACGGTGATTGCCGGAAGGCGATCCTGCCCCGACGCCGAACTGAAGGAATACGCCCGACGGCGCTCTTTCCCGTTGACCGTAAAAATCAGCGTTGCAAACTGCCCCGACTCATAGGGATAGGGCAGGCCGTCTGTAGGCTCCAGCACAAACGTAAACGCATCGTCGGTCTCTTGTCGCTTTTCTGTGACCCGAAGCCTGCGGTAGCCGCTCATGCTCAGGATTTTTCGAACAGGGAATCTACAAAAGCGCGTTTGTTGAAGACCTGCAATTGCTCGATCCCCTCCCCTACTCCGATGTATTTGATCGGAATTTTGAATTGGTCGGAAATGCCGATGGCGACGCCGCCTTTTGCGGTGCCGTCCAATTTGGTAAGCGCCAGAGCCGTCAGTTCGGTCGCCTCGGTGAAGCGGCGGGCCTGCTCGATGGCGTTCTGGCCGGTGGTGGCGTCCAGCACCAGCAAGACATCGTGCGGGGCGCTTTCCATTTTTTTGCTGATGGACCGCTTGATTTTGGTCAGCTCGTTCATCAGGTTGATTTTGGTGTGGAGGCGACCGGCGGTGTCAATGATGGCCACGTCGCAGTTGTTGTTGATGGCGTATTGCACGGTTTCATAAGCGACCGCAGCGGGGTCGGCTTCCATGCCTTTGCTGAAAAAGTCGCATCCCACGCGCTCCGACCAGATTTTGAGCTGATCTACCGCAGCGGCGCGGAAGGTATCGCCGGCGCCCATGACGACTTTTTTGCCCTGCTGTTTGTATTGCCATGCCAATTTGCCGATGGTGGTGGTTTTTCCGACGCCGTTGACGCCAACGACCATTAGCACATAAGGTTTTTGAGCAGCGGGCAGCGAAAAGTCTTCGATGTCCCCGGTATTGTTTTCCGCAAGGATGTTCACGATTTCGCTGCGCAGCAGTTCGTTCAATTCAGCGGTATTGAGGTATTTGTCGCGCGCCACCCGTTCGTTGACGCGGTCTATGATTTTGATGGTCGTTTCCCGGCCCACGTCGGAAGAAATGAGGATAGACTCCACTTCATCGAGTACTTCCTCGTCTACTGTGGATTTTCCGGCTACAGCTTTGGCTAATTTGTCAAAAAAGGTGGTTTTGGTTTTTTCCAAACCCTTGTCGAGTTCGGCCTTTTTTTCGCGGTTGAAAAATTTGTTGAAGAAGCTCATGTATAGACGTTAGATGTTAGACTTTAGATATCAGAGTTTCGTAGCCCAAGAAAGGCAAAAAGTGTTAAAATCGGGCAAAGATACCCTGAAAAAAATAACAAGTGTATAGCGTTTACAAGAGAAACGTTCTATCAGCCTCCCGGCCAACGCTTCCGAACAAACATATAAATGGACGATTGAGTTGAACTTCCGTATAAAGCATTGGATGAATGGAAAAGTTTTGAGTCATCGCAAAATCCTTTACTAAGAGCTTGTTCGGGAATTCATCACCGGGGTTTCGTCATTTTCTGCTTGACCCATCGTTTAGTTTTTATTGTACTTGCTTTTCAACTACCCTCAAAGCTTCCAATGCCTATAACAACCGGTTTTGGACAGGATATTAAAAACGGCTTACAGATTTTTTTGATAAAATTTGGAAGTTTCAAAAAAATGTAATTACTTTGTGGTTACAAAAAGTAAATTTTTATGGAAATCCCTGTAATCAATATCGGTAATTCAAAAGGCATCAGATTGCCAAAAGCAATTTTGGAGCAATACAACATCAGTGATACACTGGAGCTGATTTTAGAAAAAGGTAGAATCATTTTAAAACCAAAATCTGTTCCAAGAAAAGGTTGGGAAAAATCCTTTAAGCAAATGAACGCAAACGGAGATGATCAACTATTGTTTGATGACGTTTTTGAAGATGAAACTTTTGAAGAATGGAAATAAAGCAATATGAACTCGTGTTGGTAAATCTTGACCCAACCATCGGAAGCGAGATAAAAAAAACTCGTCCGTGTGCTGTCATTTCCCCAAACGAAATGAATAAATATCTTCAAACAATCGTTATAGCACCGCTTACAAGCAGTTCAAAGCCTTACCCAACAAGGGTTGGAATTAACCAAGCGAAAACAAAAGGTTGGATTGTTTTAGACCAAATCAGGACTGTGGACAGAATAAGAATTGTAAAAAAATTAGGCAATCTGACAGCCAAAGAAATAGCAACTGTGAAAGCTGTCATTATGGAAACCTACGTTGAATAAAAAAAGAAACCCCACGTCATTACCGGCGCGGGGTCTCAAATAATTTCCTACGCAAAGGAGGCGCTTACCGCTCTGCAAAGACCATTTTTTTGGTCGTCTTCAAGCCGCCTACTTCCAATTGGTAGTAGTACACGCCGCTTGCTATCAAGTCTGTTCGGTCAACCAGAATTTCATGATAGCCCTTGTCATAGAAAGCCGTGTGGTCGTAGATAGCCTTGCCCGCCATATCAAAAATGGCTAAGCGCGCTTCCCCGCCTTGCGGCAAATAAAAGGCGATGGTGGTGCTTTGATCAAAAGGATTTGGTCGGTTTTGATAAAGCTCCGGGATGGCCTGCGCGATTTCATTGGCTGCGGGGTTTTCTATAAAGTCCATTGCGACATCCAAGGTGGCGCCGTCGGTGGCGTAACTTTCGGCGCGGATGCGATCCGGACTGATTTTCAGCAAGTCTTTTAAGGCGCCGCTCGTTTTGGCCGTAAACCTGAGTTGGAACAGCACTTGCCGGCCGGCAGCAATCTGGTCGGGGTTGCCGTCCCAGGAAGTGGTGATCAGGCCGGGGGCGGTCCCAAAATTGCCTTCTGCACTCATATCGGGCAAATCGCCGGTTGCAGCGTCTAAGAATTCAAGTTGCTCCGGATCGTAGGCAATGCCAAACTGGTAGCCCATGATCCGGCTCAGGTCGTCGGCCCAGACTTCCACCGTAAAGGTTTCGCCTTGCGTCACAGGCAGGTTCAGGGCTTTAATGCTGAGGGCGCCATTGTCTGCGCGCTGCTCTAATCCCATGAAGCTGTTTGGAATAGCCGATGCGTTGACATCGCCAATTTTCACAGCGATAAAATCAGCATCCATCATACTGCCGGTCAGGTCGTTGAGGTTGTACAATTCCGGGAAAAATCCTGCGAAAGGGTTTTGCGGATTCGGGAAAGTAAAATTAGACCGCACAAACCGCCAGGAAGTCCCATTGCCGGGGAATTGACTAATCAACCCAATAATCAGCCGCCGCAGGATGATGATGTCGAGTGTGGAAATAGTACCCGATCTGTCTGCATCGGCAGCAATGATCTTATACGGCGAGTTCAGCGGTTGGATGCCCAAAATATGCCTCGAAATAAGGATCAGGTCCATCGTGCTGACGCCATTCAACGGGTCGTTGTTCCGCCGGGGCAATACCGTATAGTCAAGCCCGTGCGTAATGCCGTTGAACTGAAAAAATCCGTCTCCGCCAGTCATAGACTGCTGCGAATTGCCGCCGCTCACCTGCACTTCCACTTCCTCTACTTCCTCCCCGGCTTCTGTGGTAATGCTCCCTGCGATCATGGCATTACCGACTACGACCGGACAAATGCCGTTGTTGTCCTGAACGACTAAGTACGTCACGCAGTAGGCGCTGTTGCCCTGCTCGTCCGTAGCCCAGAACTCAATGGTTTGAGCGCCGATATCTTCGCAGGTGAATACCAACGACGACGAAGGCGCTGCGGAGGCGCCGACGCGCTTGATTTTATAAACCAGATTACCTGTGCTGGTGCAATTGTCGCTGCTCCCGCCATTAAAAGCGGTAGCCTGCACGGTGGCCTGAATCTGGCCGTTCGTATTGGCCAAGTTGACCGATAAGCCGACAATGCAAACCGGCGCGGGGGGCGTATTGTCTTTAACGGTAACGGTGACATTGCAGGTCGAAACATTGCCGCAGCGATCCGATACCGTATATTTCACCACCGTCGTCCCCAGCGGATACGTGCCGCTGGCGTTGGCGCCGCTGGAATTTGCATGGGGCGAATCGTTGCTGATGAGCAGGTTTGAAGTACAATCCGATCCTGTGACCGGAGCAAGCGTAACGGCTGCTGTGGTACAGCCTGCGTTGACCGCTACGGTAATATTGGCCGGGCAGCTGATGACCGGCGCTTCATTGTCCTCCACTTTTATGGTCTGGGTATACATATAGCGTCCGATGGAAGGATTACTCGGGTCGTAAAAACACCAGTCAATTACGGTCCATTTTCTCAAAATTCGGTAACAGGAAGGATAGCTGGTGGTAAACAGATCATCCTGAAAGGTGTAGCTGATGTTCCCGCAGCCGACTTCTGAGATGGCAGGTACGTCGTAGCCGGAGGGCAGGTCGTCGGGATCGGTGGAAGCGCCGCAAATGTCCGTGGTGTAGTTATCCGGCCAGTCAATTTCATTTTCGCCCAGCGGCAGTTCGTTGGTAACCGTAATGGTTTGCGTGCAGGTGGCAATATTACCTGAACCATCCGTCGCAATAAAGGTGCGCGTAATGGCGCCGAATCCGCATTCGTTCACCGCAATGGTTTCCATGGAATCCAGGTCCACCAATCCGCAGTTTTCGATCACGACCGGGCTGCCAAAAACAGACAGGTCGGAATAGTCGGCAATGCAGGAAATAGTCTCGTTTTCAGGACAATCCACAAACATCGGCGGCAAGGGATCCTGGGCAGTTACCTGCACCGTACACTCGGAATAATGCCCAAAAAGGTCGCCACCCGGAATCTCGCGCGTCGGGTCAACCGGACCAGCGCCCGGATTAAATTCATACACCCTGAGTTGCACCATAACGGGGCCTGCATTGACATCGTCGCAGCAAACGTAAATATCGTCGTCGAACCATTCCTGGAATCCAATGATGCTTGGTGAGTCGTCGCCGCCCTCGCCTCCACATGTGCCAATGTCAACGCGCCGCACTTTGAGGTAAACCGCCGGGGCGCAGTTGTCGGAACTGCCTTCGTCGAAGCTTTGCGCAAAAACCCGTCCAATGCCCAGCGAAGGAATCGCCACATTGATGGCTTCATTGCAAACCGCAGTGGGCGGCTGGCTGTCCTGCACCGTCAGGGTCAGGGTTTTTAAACTCGTATTGCCGCAGGTATCTATGGCGCTGTATTGAATGGTGTGTTGTCCTACCGGAACCAGCGGGTGCGGGCCAAGGCCCACTGCGCCGTAAGACGTATTGACGTAATATTCAGGCGTATTATCGCAACTGTCTCTTACCGAAACGGGCGCCGGCAAAGTCACCGTGGCATGGCATTGACCGGGCAGGGTATTCACTGTGATGTTTGGAGGTAGCACGATCTGCGGCCCCAGCGTATCCTGAATGACAATGCTTTGCGTATCCGCCACGGAAAAACCGCTGCACTGATCCAGGATGGTCCAGATGCGGAGGTATTGGTATTCGATGTTGCTGCAAAGGGGAATGGTATCTTCAGAAACGGTGAGGGTTAAACCGCAAAGCGCACCGTTGCTCACCGGATTCCCGAAAAGGGTCGGCCGCCCGGTAATCGCCGGGGTAACGCCCGCATTTTCACAGGAAAGCAAGGTGTCGCGCGGAAACCGGATGCTGTCGAGGGGTGGCCGCATCACGGTAATCGTTTGAATGCACTCCGCAGTATTGCCGCTGTTGTCGGTGGCCGTCCAGAAGCGCGTAATCACCCGTACATGGGGCGACAGGCAGTCCTGTTCTTCCACATCTTCGGTGAAACTCAGCGCGATTTCGTCGTCGCAATTATCCGTCACTTCCGGATAGCCGATTGCCTGAGGCTGAAGGCTGTCGAAACAGGTCACGGTCAGGTTTTCGCAAACAATTTGAGGATCGAGGTTGTCCACAACCCGAATGAAGCCGACGCAAAAAATGGTGGTGGCAACGTCCTGTACGGTCACGCTCAACGTTTGGTTCACGTAGGCCGAAGCATCGAAAGTGACCAGGTTGTTGCCCTGAATAATAATGGCATTGGCGCTGTTGCGAACGGTCAGGGTTTTAGCGCCCGGACAGGATTGAGGCGATTCCAGAATGACGTCCGGCACCAAAGTCACCTCACAGTTCTGGTTGATGGCGACCTGGTTGGGGGATGCCTGCGAAGCGCCATTGCAGACCAGCGTACATTGTGCCTGCGCGCTATGGGCAGCCAGCAGCAGCAAAACCGGTAAAAATGCCCCGATCAGGAAACCCGTCCGGGGCCGGAGCTTGTCGAAAAAGGCATACGCATAGCGCATCCCCGACTGCGCGTGCGCAGTGGAACGAGTAGAAGGTCTCATCTTTTGATGTTTTTGTTTTTAATAAGAATTTGCGCCAGCCGCGTCGGGGGGTACGGCGGCACGTTTTCTCATAAGCGATTTAATGCGTTGCTCATAGTGTGTTAAAAAGTAAATCTGAACGCTGTTCGGATTTAAGTTGCTCATAGTGTGTGATGTCTTCCCAAGTAATTCGTATCCGTCCATTTAGTAAAGTGTCAACTTAACGACTGAACGACCCTGAAAGGGTCAAATTTGAATAGCCCCGAATGCAATTCGGGGAAAAGTCGAAATGGTGAGATGAACCAACCCTGAATAGGGTTGAATGTAGAAAATGGGGGTGTGGCAGATTAACATTCAACCCCTTTCGGGGTTGGGCGTTACCTTTCGTTCATCCCTGCCCCCGATTGCATCGGGGGCTATTCACCTTCAACCACTTCGTGGTTATTGTACGATAAGTTGACAACTCGTTTTCTCATACTTGTTTTCGCGCGATAAATGACGTTGGGGGGAGTTTCCATAGCTTTGTTTGTGTGTTGTTTTTAGTTTTCATGAATAGGTATGAAAAGATCGTGCCAAATTTGAATGGACAGGGAGATTTATCCGGTATTTGTTGCCAGGAAGAAGAAATGAGCAAGCGAAGAGCTTGACTTAAATGATTGGTTTAAAATACGTTATATAAAGGTGAGTTTGGACGTTTTCCAGGGTCTAAAGGAATGAAAAATGACCCATGAATAGTATCTGAGCAATCCTGAAAGGATTGAATATGAATAGCCTCCGATGAAATCGGTGGCAGAGAGGCAGGTATAAACCACGGGTAACCGCGAAGCGGTTGAATAAAAGAAAGCTTGTTTACCAACAAAATTCAACCCCTCCAGGGTTATGAGGCGTTAAACACGACGCTTTATACCCCGGATTTCATCCGGAGTTATTCACAGTTAACCGCTTCGCGGTTGCTTGCACAACTGCTGTTTTAGGGAGGATTGAGCGGTAGTTATGGAAGCGTTTCTTCCAGAAGCTTGTTTTTGTATTTAAATGTACTGTACGCTCCCCACTAAGCGCAACCGCAATTTAGTATAAAAGTCCTAATTTTGGAACATCTAAATCGCAAGAAAATGCGGACAAGTAAATTCACAAAACACGAGCGGCTGGAGATACTGGCCAAGTT
>Ga0209573_1002633_pt1 | contig 22223 bp, 18 predicted proteins | sample TNRBio252014_DNA_FD_185870 | JGI IMG/M metagenome (GOLD analysis project Ga0209573, IMG submission 185870) | Wastewater treatment Type I Accumulibacter community from EBPR Bioreactor in Madison, WI, USA - TNR Reactor_6/25/2014_ DNA (SPAdes)... | ecosystem: Engineered > Bioreactor > EBPR >...
GGACACGCTCTACGAGGTCGGGCGGGCGTCCGACGTGCTGCTGTTCGCCGCGCAGCAGGCGCTGCTGGACGACGGCCAGAGCTTCTCCTGCGACCTCACGCACCATGGCAAGAGCCGCCGCGTGCACACCATGCGTGAACCCATGAAGGGCGTGATCAGCGCCATCACGCCTTTCAACCACCCGCTCAACCAGGTCATCCACAAGGTCGCGCCGTCGGTGGCCACCAACAACCGCATGGTGCTCAAGCCGACCGAGAAGACGCCGCTGGCGGCGATCGCGCTGGCCGACATCCTCTACGAGGCCGGCCTGCCGCCGCCCATGCTCAGCGTGATCACCGGCGACCCGAAGGAGATCGCCGACGAGATGCTGACCCACCCGCGGGTCGACATCGTCACCTTCACCGGCGGCGTGCCCATCGGCAAGTACATCGCCGCCAAGGCGGTCTACAAGCGGCAGGTGCTCGAGCTTGGCGGCAACGACCCGATCATCGTCATGGACGATGCCGATGTCGCCAAGGCCGCCGAGCTGGCCGCCAGCGGCAGCTACAAGAATTCCGGCCAGCGCTGCACGGCGGTCAAGCGCATCTTCGTGCACCGTCGCATCGCCGCCGACTTCACCGAGGCCCTGCTCGCCCGGACGCGCAGCTGGACCTATGGCGACCCGCTGGACCCGCAGGTCGACATGGGCACCGTGATCGACGAGCAGGCTGCGATGCTGTTCGAGCGCCGGGTGGCCGACGCGGTGGCCCAGGGCGCGAGGCTGCTGCACGGCAACCGTCGTGACGGTGCCTCCTATTCGCCGACCCTGATCGACCGCGTCCAGGGCGAGATGGAAGTCGTCAGGCAGGAAACCTTCGGGCCGGTGTCGCCGGTGCTGGTGTTCGACGACATCGACGACGCCATCGCCCAGGTCAACTCGACGGCCTACGGCCTGTCCAGCGGCGTCTGCACCAACCGCATGGACGACGTCATGCGCTTCGTGAAGGAACTCGACGTGGGCTCGGTCAACCTCTGGGAGGTGCCGGGCTACCGGCTGGAGGTCACGCCCTTCGGCGGCATCAAGGACTCCGGCCTCGGCATCAAGGAGGGCGTGCAGGAGTGCTGCAAGGCCTTCACCAACGTGAAGACCTACTCGATCCCCTGGTGAACACGCGCGGTCGCCCCCGGGCCGGCACCGCGCGCGGGCGCAGAATCCGCGGCCTTCCGCCGTGATCCACCTGCTCAACCTCCTGGCCGCGATTGCCCTGCTCGTGTGGGGCACGCACATCGTGCGCACCGGGGTGCTGCGGGTGTTCGGCGAAAACCTGCGCCACCTGTTGTCGCGCAGCTTCGGCAACCGTTTCACCGCCGCGCTTTCCGGGCTGGCGGTGACCAGCCTGGTGCAGAGCAGCACCGCCACCTGCCTGATCGTCGCCTCCTTCGTCGGCTCGGGCCTGGTCGGTACGGCGGCGGCGCTGGCCGTCATGCTGGGCGCAGACGTCGGCACGGCGCTGATGGCGGTGGTCTTCTCGTTCGACCTGTCGTGGCTGTCGCCGCTGCTGATCTTCCTTGGCGTGGTGATGTTCGTGTCGGGCGAGAGGTCCGTCAGCGGCCGTGTCGGCCGGGTGCTGATAGGGCTGGGGCTGATCACGCTGGCGCTGCAGCTGATCGTCGGTGCGACGCGGCCGCTGACCGCGTCGCCGGCGGTGCGCACCCTGCTGGCAGCCCTGCCCAACGAGGTGCTGCTCGACATCTTCGTCGGCACCGTGCTGACCGTGCTGTCGTACTCCAGCCTGGCCATCGTGCTGCTCACGGCCACGCTGGCGGCGCAGGGCATGCTGCCGGAGTCGGTGGCCTACGGGCTGGTGCTCGGCGCCAACGTCGGTTCGGGCGTGCTCGCGATCCTGGTCACCGCGCGCGGCAACCCGGCGCTGAGGCGGCTGCCGCTGGGCAACTTCGTGTTCAAGGCGGTGGGCGCGCTGCTGGCCATCCCCTTCCTGGGCCTGGCGCAGGCGCTGCTGCAGCAGTACGTGGGGGAACTGCAGCAGCAGGTGGTGCTGTTCCACCTGGGCTTCAACGCGCTGATCGCGCTCACCTTCATCGCCTTCACCGGCCCGGCCGCGCGGCTCGCCGAACGCCTGCTGCCGCAGCCCAAGGTCGCCGACGGCGCGCGCCCGCGGCACCTGGACCCGGTGGCGCTGGCGACGCCGTCGCTGGCGATCAGCTGCGCCGCGCGCGAGGCGCTGCACCAGGCCGACGTGGTCGAGACCATGCTGCGTGGCTTGCTGCCGGTGCTGCGCGACAACGACCTCGAGCTCGCCGAACGACTGCGGCGCATGGACGACACCGTCGACGAGCTCTACACCGCGATCAAGTTCTACCTGACGCAGATCTCGCGCGAGGCGCTGTCCGAGCGCGAGGGCCGGCGCTGGACCGACATCGTCAGCTTCACCATCAACATGGAGCAGATCGGCGACTGCATCGAGCGCGCGCTGCAGGACGTGGAGGACAAGAAGATCCGCAAGGGCCGGCGGTTCTCCGATGCCGGCATGGCCGAGATCTGCCACCTGCACGAGCGGCTGCTGGCCAACCTGCGACTGGGCATGAGCGTCTTCCTCGACGGCCATGTGCGCGACGCGCAGAAGCTGCTGGAGGAAAAGGCGCGCTTCCGCGAGCTCGAGCATTCCTACGCCGCCAGCCACATCGCGCGGCTGCAGGACAACACGCCCTCCAGCATCGAGACCAGCTCGCTGCACCTGGACCTGATCAGCGAGCTCAAGCGCATCAACTCGCACATCTGCTCGATCGCCTACCCCATCCTCGAGTCGGCCGGTGCGCTCAGCGCGACCCGGCTGCGCCACTCGCAGCTGGCCGACCTGGACGAAGGCGTGCGCTGAGCCTCAGGGCTGCAGCCAGCGCGCGGCGAGGGCGCGGCGGGCCGCCGGTCCCAACGCCAGGCGCTGCGCCAGGTAGCGGTCGACGCCGCCATGGTCACGCTCGATCGCCTCGAGCGCGGCGTCGAGGAATCCCTCCTGCACCTTCCACAGCACCTCCAGGACGTCGGGCGGCAGGCCGCTGCGCGCCAGCGCCGGTGGCTGGAAGTGCCGGTTGGTGAGCAGGAAGTCCTGCCGCACCGTGGCCATCGGCACGCCCAGCGCCAGCAGGATCAGTGCGGCGGCGATGCCGGTGCGGTCCTTGCCGGCGGTGCAGTGGAAGACCAGCGGCGCCTCGTCGGCCAGCAGGTGCTCGAACAGCGCCGCGAAGCGGTGCGCCTGGTCGTTGACCAGCATGCGGTAGAGCTCGCGCATCAGTCGCACCGCGTCTGCAGCGGTCAGCGTGCGCACGCGCGCGATGTCCTGCATGCGCTGGCTGACCGTGGGCTCGATGGACAGGCTGTGGCGGCGCACGCCGTCGATCGCGTAGGGCGCCGCCGCCTGCTCGTCGACGCCACGGAAGTCGAAGGCATGGGCGAGGCCGAATGCGCGCAGCTGCTCGTGGTCGCCGGCCGTCAGGCCGCCGAGATGGTCGCTGCGGAACAGCCGCCGCCAGCGGATGCGGCGCCCGCCCTCGCCGGTGTAGCCGCCGAGGTCGCGGAAGTTGCTGGCGCCCTGCAGGCGAAGATGGCGGTCGGGGTGGTCGGGCATGGCGCGCATTGTCCAGGGCTTAGCATGGCCCCATGGAACCCTACCCGTACCTGCTGAACCCGCTGGACCTCGGCTTCACGACGCTGCGCAACCGCGTGCTGATGGGCAGCATGCACACCGGGCTGGAAGACGGCCGCAGGCACTTCCCCGCCCTGGCGGCCTTCTTCGCCGAGCGCGCGCGCGGCGGCGTGGGCCTGATCGTCACCGGCGGTTTCGCGCCCAACATCGAAGGCTGGGCCAAGCCCTTTGCCGGCATGCTGAGCACGCATGCGGCGGCGCGCCGGCACCGCCAGGTCACCGACGCCGTGCACGCCGAAGGAGGCCACATCGCGCTGCAGATCCTGCACACCGGGCGCTATGGCTACCAGCCGCTGTGCGTGGCGCCTTCGCGCATCCAGAGCCCGATCTCGCCGTTCACGCCGCGCGAGCTGTCGGCGCGCGGCATCGAGCGGCAGATCAGGGCCTTCGTGCGCTGCGCCAGCCTGGCGCGCGAGGCCGGCTACGACGGCGTCGAGGTGATGGGCAGCGAGGGCTACTTCATCAACCAGTTCCTGGTCACGCACACCAACCGGCGCAGCGACGGCTGGGGTGGCGACTATGCGAACCGCATGCGGCTGCCGGTGGAGATCGTGCAGCGCGTGCGCGAGGCGGTGGGGCCGGACTTCATCGTGATCTACCGGCTGTCCATGCTGGACCTGATCCCCGACGGCAGCAGCTGGGCGGAAGCGGTGCAGCTGGCCCGCGCGGTGGCCGCCGCGGGCGCGACCATCATCAACACCGGCATAGGCTGGCACGAGGCGCGCGTGCCCACCATCGCCACCAGCGTGCCGCGGGCCGCCTTCGCCTGGGTGACGAAGAAGATGCGCGACGAGCTGCGCGGCGCCGGGTTGCAGGTGCCGCTGGTGACCAGCAACCGCATCAACACGCCCGAGGTCGCCGAGCGGGTGCTGGCCGACGGGTGCGCCGACCTGGTCAGCCTGGCCAGGCCGCTGCTGGCCGACGCCGAATTCGTCGCCAAGGCGGCGGCCGGCCGTGCCGACGACATCAACACCTGCATCGCCTGCAACCAGGCCTGCCTGGACCACACCTTCAAGAACCAGCTGGCCAGCTGCCTGGTCAACCCGCGGGCCGGCCGCGAGGCCGAGTTTGTGCTGCGGCGCGCCGTACGCCGGCAGCGCTTCGCCGTGGTCGGCGCCGGGCCGGCCGGGCTGGCGGCGGCCACCACGCTGGCCGAGCGCGGGCACGAGGTCGAGCTGTTCGAGGCGGCGGCCACGATAGGCGGGCAGTTCGACATGGCGCGCCGCATCCCGGGCAAGGAGGAATTCTCGGAGACCCTGCGCTACTTCTCCCGCCGGCTCGACGCCACCGGCGTGCGCCAGCACCTGGGCACACGGGCTGCTGCGCCTTCACTGGCTGGCGCGGGCTTCGACGCCGTGCTGCTGGCCACGGGCGTCAGCCCGCGCGACCCGCAGATTCCCGGCCAGGACGGTGCCAACGTGCTGAGCTATGTCGACGTGCTGCGCCATGGCAGGGCGGTGGGCGAGCGCGTGGTCATCGTGGGTGCCGGCGGCATCGGGTTCGACGTCGCCGAGTTCCTGGTCACGCCGGCCGGGCACTCGACCACGCTGGACCTGCCGGCCTGGCTTGCCGAGTGGGGGGTGAGCGACCCGCAGGCGGTGCGCGGCGGCGTCGTGCGCGCGGCCCCGGCGGCTGCGGCCCGTCGGGTCACGCTGTTGCAGCGCAAGCCGGGCAAGCTGGGCAAGGGCCTGGGCAAGACCACCGGCTGGATCCACCGCGCGGCGCTGCAGATGAAGCAGGTCGAGATGATCGCCGGCGTCAACTACGAGCGCATCACGCCCGAAGGCCTGTTCGTGAGCTACGGCGAGCAACGCCGCGATGGCCAGCTGCTCGAATGCGACCACGTCGTGATCTGCGCCGGCCAGGAGCCGCAACGTGAGCTCGAGGCGCCGCTGAAGGCGGCCGGCATCGCCGTGCACCTGATCGGCGGCGCGCTCGAAGCCGGCGAGCTCGATGCCAAGCGGGCCATCGAGCAGGGCACGCGGCTGGCGCTGGCGCTGTAGCGGCAGCGCCGCCGCGATGGCCGGGTCAGCCGAAGCTGTCCGCCATCAGCGCACCGAACCAGGTCCCCATGTCCTGGAAGTTGCGGGCGCTCCAGCCGTTGCTGGCGCCGCCGGCGGCGCTGACCGGCACCATGGTGCGCGCCGCGCTGTCGTACTGGAAGACTGCGTTCAGCCACGAGGCCTGGCTCATCGTGATCGTCGAAAAACAGGCCGAATTGGTGACCGGGCCCGGGTCGGGCTGGCCGCCGTCGAAGATGCGGATCAAGGCGTCGGCGCAGACCTTGGCCTCCTGGTTCGCGATGTGCCCGGCCTTGGGCTGCGGCGTCGAGCTCGCGTCGCCGATCACATGCACCCGCGGGGCCGCGGTGCTGGCGTAGCTGAGCATGTCGACCACGGCAAAGCGCCCGTCGGCCGAGTTGGCCAGCCCGGCAGCGTGCACCAGCGCCGGCGCTGTCTGGCGCGGGATCAGGTTGATGACATCGCCGTGCACCGGTCCGCCGCTGGTGTCCAGCGTCATCGAGCCGGCATCGGCCGACAGCACCTCGACATTGGTGCGGTACTCGATCGTCGCGCCGTGCAGGTCGAAGAAGGCTCGACTGAAGTTGTCGCGCTCGGTCACGAAGTCGGGGTTGGCGTCGAGCACCAGCAGCCTGGAGCCGGGCTTGCGCGCGGCCAGCCAGTCGGCCAGCAGGCAGGCCCGTTCGTACGGGCCGGGCGGGCAGCGGTAGGGGGCCTTGGGGATCGTCAGCACCACCGTGCCGCCGGCCGCCATGGCCGACAGCTGCTGCGCCAGCAGTGCCGTCTGCGCACCGGCCTTCCAGGCGTGTGGCATCGCATCGGGGTTCGACAACCCGGGCACCGCATCGAAGGCAATGCCCGGCGCCAGCACCACGCGGTCACCCTGCACGGCCGTGCCGTCAGAGAGCAGCACGCGGGCGGTCACCGGGTCGACCTCGACCACGTCGCCGCTGACGATCTTGACGCCGTAGCGGCGGCGCAGCGAGGTGTAGCCGAACTTCAGGCTGTCCAGCGTGCGCTGGCCAGTCAGCACCAGGCTGCTCATGATGCAGGAGGTGTAGACGGGCTCGCGCTCGACCAGCGTCACCGCCACCGTGCCCTTGCTCCACAGCCGCAGGAACTTGGCCAGCGTGACGCCGGCCATGCCCGCGCCGACGATGGTCACACGCGCCTTGATCGTGGCCGCCGGCACCACCGGCACCAGCAGGGGGTCGGAGTCCGCCAGCAGCGGGGTCGAGCACAGCGCGCCGATCGCACCCGCCGCGCCGGCGAGGAAGTGTCGTCTTTGCATGGGGCCTCCGCTCAGCGCTGGCGCGCCAGCCAGTCGACCAGCAGCCGCAGCTGTGCGTCGGTGTAGCCCAGCGAGTGGCGCGCCATGATCCCGTCGCCTTCGTCGCCGCGCTGGAACTCCTTGAGCTCGTTGTAGAGCTCGCTGGCCGACTTGCCGGCCAGTTTGTCGAAGCCCGGGCCGCGGCCGCTGGTGCCGTGGCACTGGAAACAGTTGGACGCCAGCAGGCGTCCGGCCGGTGGCGTCTGGGCCTGTACGGGCGTGGTGACGCCAATGCCGGCCAGGCAGGCAAGAAGCCAGCCGCGGGGTGTCAAGGTACGCATCGGTCCTCCGTCGAGTCAGCGCCGACATGGCGCCCGGGTCCATGCTGGCGAGCAAGCTGAACGCACGCTGAAGGCGTGCGCCCGGAGGCACCTCCGCTTACAAGGCTGACCAGGTCGTCACGAATCTCGGTCGCTGTCCGGCAGCCGGTACATCCAGGTGGCGACCACGGCGCAGAACAGTGCCGGCAGCGGCGTCCATGGCCAGGGCAGCATCCAGCCGGACCAGGCCGAACCGACGACCATCATGGCCCAGGCCAGCCGCTTGGCGCGCCGCGGGATGGCGCGGCGCTTGCGCCAGTCGCGCACCATGGGACCGAACCGGGGGTGGTCGAGCAGCCAGCGCTCGACCCGCGCACTGCCGCGCGCGAAGCAGAAGGCGGCCAGCAGCACGAAGGGCGTCGTCGGCAACAGTGGCAGGAAGGCCCCCACGATGCCGGTGGCCAGCGACAGGCCGCCGGCGGCGACCCACAGCGCGCGCTGCCATCGCGGGCGCTGCGGGAGCAGGGCGGGCGCTGACATGTGCCGATTGTCGCAGTGGGCCCGATCCGGGCGTGCGCGGGTGCCTGGCGCCAGCCCACGCATTGCGCAAGATCAATCTTCCGCCCCGGGCGGCCCACTAGCCTCGCCGGGTCTCGATGACCGAGGGTTAACCCGAAGATGTCTGCGATCACCTGGTCCGAAGCGCTGGCCCTCCAGCAACCTCGCATGGACCGCACCCACCAGGAATTCATCACGCTGCTGCAGGCGCTGGAGGAGCGCGTCGGCGCCGGCCTGTCCGAGGTGCAGCCTCGCTTCGACGAGCTCGTGCGCCACACCGAAGCCCACTTCGCGCAGGAAGAGCGCTGGATGTCGACGCTGGGCTTTGCGCCGGAGAACTGCCATGCCTTCCAGCATGCCCATGTGCTGCGCGTGCTGCGCGAGCTGCAGGGCGCGCTGGCCGGCGAGCGCGACCTGCCCGGCCTGCTGGGCCAGCTGGTCAAGGAGATGGCGCAGTGGTTCACTGCCCATGCGCAGACCATGGACGCTGCGCTGGCGCAGACCATGGTCGAGCGCGGCTTCGACCCCGACAGCGGTGAAATCCGCAACCCGCCAGCGGCCGACGCGGCGTTGATCACCGGTTGCGGCGGCGCGAGCTGCGGCTGAGGCGCCGGGCGGCGCCTGCGGGCGTGTTGGCCCGCCCGCCATGCGCCTGACTACACTGCGCCGATGCCGGCGCCGCGCGAGCTTCGATTCCCCTCCATCGACGGCCTGCGGGCGTTCGACGCGGCAGCGCGCGTGGGCAGTTTCGAGCGCGCGGCCGAGGAGCTGGACATCACGGCCAGTGCGGTCAGCAAGCGCCTGGGCACGCTCGAGTCGCTGCTCGGCGCGGCGCTGTTCACGCGCAGTGGCCGGGCGCTGCTGCTGACCGCGTCCGGGCGCGAGTACCTGCCACAGGTGCGCAGCGCGCTGGCACTGCTGGCCTCGATGCCGCAGCACCGGCGCACCAGCCAACGGGTGCAAAGGCTGCGCGTCAGTGCGCCGCCGACCTTTGCACGCCGTGTGCTGGTGCCGGCGCTGGGCTCGTTCACGCAGGCGCTTCCCGAGGTCGAGCTCGAGCTGCTGCTGTCCATTCCCTACCTGGACGTGCAGCCCGGCGAGAGTGATGTGGAGGTGCACGCCGGCGAGCCGCCGGTCGGCGCGCGGAGGCTGCTGGACGAGTCGGTGCTGCCGATGGCTCAGCCGCAGGCGGCCGCCGGCATCGGGGCCACGAAGGACCTGGCCGGCGAGATGCTTCTGCGCACCCCGATCCAGCCGTGGCTGCCATGGTTGCGGGCCGCAGGGCTGGACTGGCCCGAGCCGGTCCGCGGGCCCCGCTTCGTCGATCTCGGGCTGACGCTGGAGGCGGCCGCATGCGGCCAGGGCGTGGTGCTTGCCCGACCCAGCCTGGCGCTGGACCTGCTGCGCGCCGGCCGCCTGCAGCCCTTGTTCGGCGCCCGCGGCCCGCGGGTGGCGGCGGCCGCGCCGTACTGGGCGCGCGCGGCGGCGGGCGGGCCCGCGGCGCTGGCCTTCTGCGACTGGCTGGAGGACGCCTGCCGCCGCACGATCGCCGAGGCACAGGCGCTGCTTTCCACCCAGGCCTGAACAAGTTTCCGGGCGCCGTGGCGCGGCGCCGATAGCATGCCGGGCCACGAGGAGACACCGCCATGACCGTCATCACCCATGTCGAAGACCTGCGCCGCCTGGCGCAAAGCCGCGTGCCGCGCATGTTCTACGACTATGCCGACAGCGGCAGCTGGACCGAGAGCACCTACCGCGCCAACGAGAGCGACTTCCAGAAGATCAAGCTGCGCCAGCGCGTGGCGGTCAACATGGAAAACCGCAGCACGGCGGCGAAGATGGTGGGCATAGAGATGAAGATGCCGGTGGCCATCGCGCCGGTCGGGCTGACGGGCATGCAGCATGCCGACGGCGAGATCCTGGCCGCGCGCGCGGCCGAGAAGTTCGGCGTGCGCTTCACCCTCAGCACCATGAGCATCTGCTCGATAGAGGACGTGGCGGCGGCGACCACGCAGCCGTTCTGGTTCCAGCTCTACGTGATGCGCGACCGCAGCTTCATCGAGGGCCTGATCGACCGCGCCAAGGCGGCGAAGTGCGACGCCCTGGTGCTGACGCTGGACCTGCAGATCCTGGGTCAGCGCCACAAGGACCTGAAGAACGGCCTGTCGGCACCGCCCAAGCTGACGCTGGCCAACATCGTCAACATGATGACCAAGCCACGCTGGTGCCTGGGCATGGCGGGCACGTCGCGGCGCGAGTTCCGCAACATCGTCGGTCATGTCAAGGGCGTCGGCGACATGGGCAGCCTGTCGGAATGGACGGCCAAGCAGTTCGACCCGCAGCTGAACTGGGGCGACGTGGAGTGGATCAAGAAGCGCTGGGGCGGCAAGCTGATCCTCAAGGGCATCCAGGACGTCGAGGACGCGCGGCTGGCCGTCGACTCTGGCGCCGACGCGCTGATCGTCAGCAACCACGGCGGCCGCCAGCTCGACGGCGCGCAGAGCAGCATCGAGGCCCTGCCGGCGATCGTCGCCGAGGTCGGCCCGAAGATCGAGGTGCACATGGACGGCGGCATCCGCAGCGGCCAGGACGTGCTCAAGGCCTGGGCACTGGGCGCGCGTGGCACCTACATCGGCCGCGCCATGGTCTACGGCCTGGGCGCGATGGGCGAGGCCGGCGTGTCCAAGGTGCTGGAGATCATGCACAGGGAACTCGACCTGACGATGGCCTTCTGCGGGCACACGCGGCTGGCCACCGTGGACCGCTCCATCCTGCTGCCGGGGACCTTTCCGGTCTGAACGCCCGCCGCGACGGGGCGGCGTGCCTGATCGCCTGCAGGGCGTGGCGCGGCCGCGCGGGCTTCAGAAGTTGACCGCCTCGTAGCTCAGCACCCGCAGGCCCGGCGCGCTGACGGTGACGCGCTCGTAGGTGCGGCCGTCCACGGTCACGAACGGCAGCTTGATGACGTTGCTGTCGATCAGGTATTCGCTCGGGCTGCCCAGCCCGCCGACGCCGGGGTCGTCGACGACCACCCGGCCCAGCGGGTCCAGAACCACCGACACGTTCCTGAACCAGGTGTTGTTGCTCAGCCGCACCAGGGGCAGGGTCAGGGTCGAGCTGCCGAGGTCGTAGACAGCCGTCAACGGGTTGGTGGGGTAGGTCGTGTTGATGAACCTGGCGTCGCCGGGGTCCACGCAGCCGCTGCCCTGGCCCGTGACCTTGAAGCGGAAGCAGGCCAGGCCGCGCGGCAGTCCCATCGTGCTGCGCGGGTCGCCTCCGAGCCTGGGGTCGTTGCCGCCATAGGCCAGATAGGCCAGCGGGCTGTTGAAGAACCACAGGTCCTCGACGATCAGCTGGTGCTTGGCGGTGTCGTAGTTCGGGATGAACCAGCCCACATGCTGCGGGTCGGCGACGCCACCCCCGAGCTCCAGTGCGCCCAGCGTGATGCGGTTGCGTACGAATTGCACCGCCAGCGCCTGCGCCGGCGCGGCCGGGAACGACAACGCCTCGAGCTCGGCCGCGACCCGCTGCGCCAGGCCGCCATGGATCACGCCGTCATAGGCCTGCTGCACCACGTAGTGCGGTGTCTCGATGAAGCTCTTCAGCAGCACCCCGGTGTTGAAGCACTTGTAGCTGGCCGGCGTCGTGCCGCTGGCGACCACGGGGTGGACCGCCTGGCAGGACTGGTCGGCTTCGATGGCGCCGCCCGCGGCATAGAACGACTCGACCTCGAAGTCGCCGTCGCCCCCGAGGCTGCTGTCCGGCAGCACGCCGACGAAGTCCGAGGCGTCGATGATGCCGAACACCTTCACCGCCGGGGCCGCGCTGCGCACGATGCCGGCCAGGTTGTCCAGGTTGCGGACGACGCCGCCGCCGCCCGCCGAACTGCCCGAGATGACCACCTCGTCGGTGGCCGCGGAGGGCGGATCGACCCGTGACGGTGACGACGCGTCGACCCTGCGCCCGGACTGGATGCCGCCGTTCATCACCAGGTCGACCACTGCCTCGACGATGTAGCGGCCCGCGAAGCGGATCGAGGTCAGCGGCGGGATCGCCTGTCCCGGGTTCTCGATGGTGACGCTGCGGCCGTCGACGACCACGGTGGTACCGACATAGGCCGCGTAGTCGACCGGCCGGGCGGTCGTGTTGCGGCCCGAGTAGCGGTCGGACGAGCAGTACGGAATCATGATGCGGTTGAACCCGGTGAACGGGTTCGTCCCCGGCTCCGGCTTGCCGTCCACGCCGTCGTCGTCCAGGATGCCTTCGCCATCGAAGTCCTTGGTCGCCGTGGTCGACGTGGTCATGTTGCCGTGGTAGCCGATGATGCCGTCCGGCCCGGCGTCCGGGTCGTACCAGCGCTCGGCGCATGCGGCGTCACTGTCGCAGTGGCCGCCGCCGTGCAGGAACAGCAGCCACTTGCGGCCACTGATGGCGCCGTCGGGCCCGGCGCCACGCAGGTAGTACGAGGCCTGGGTGTCGTCGTTGCACTTGGCGTAGGGGTAGTCGGTCGGGCTGATCTCCACGCGCGCGGCCAGCTGGGGCGCCGCAGGGCTGGCGGCGCTGCACAGCGCGCCGAGCAGCGCGGCGATCGTCCGGAGGGTCGTCCTGTCAAGGTTCATGGTGGTCTCTCGTTGCGGCAGGGACAGGGCCGTGCGGCGGGTGCGGGCAGGCCTGCAGCACGGTTGTACGCGCGCATGCGTGATCGCCGCGTTATCGGTCGGCGGTCGGCGGCCGGGGACGGCCGGCACGGACGGTCCGCGGGGGCCGTGCGCGTCCGGCCTCGGTTCGCCAGGCATTGACAGCCGAGCCCCTTCCGGGGGCCAAAGGGGCCCCAGGGATCGCGCCGCGCCCCGCGCCTCAGCGCAGGCCGACCTCGTGAGCCACGCGCGCGAGCGTGGCCTCGAGCTCGAGGGCCTGCACCCGGTCGAGCCCGCCGTGGCGGGCCAGCAAGGCGTCGACGGGTTCGCCACGGGTGCGCACGACGAGCCGGCCCTCGCGCAGGGCCAGGGCGTCACGCGCCAGCTGCGCCGCGCTGTCGTGGCAGCGTCGGCAATGCTGTCGGTACAGCGGCATGGCCTGCACCTGGGCCTGCAGCATCGCCAGCACGGGCTGGACCAGCGGCGCTGCCAGGTAATGCTGGCCCAGGAAGCGCGGCAGCTCGTCGACATGGTGCCGACCCTGCAGCCGTCCGCCGGCCACCGACAAGGTGCGCCGCGCGAAGTCGGCCGAATCGCCATGGCAGCCCTGGCAGCGGTCGTCCCAGTAGCGGTGCAGGTCGGGGCCGCCGGCGGCCGTCTCGGCCACCGCCGCCACGGTGCTGGCCAGGCCCGGCAGAAGCACCAGCGCCAGCTGCACGAGCCGGCGACGGGTCCCTTGCAGGACAGGTGTCAGGTACAGGTTCGCAGGCACTTGGAAGGCCCCCTCGATGCGAGGCTGCATTGCACACCCTGGCGCTGCCGGGGTCCAGCGTTGGCGATATGCTGCGCGACATGGATGCTGCACGTCGCCGAGTCCTTCGCCGCCTGGGCCTGTGGTCGCTGGCCGCCGCATCGGCAGCGGCCAGCCGGACCGCCGCAGCTGCCGCCACCGCGGGCCACCCGGTCTTGCCGATCTTCGATGCCCATGTGCACTACAGCCACGACGCGGTCGAGCTGGTGCCACCACGGCAGGCCGCAGCGCTGCTGCGAGCGGCGGGTCTCAAGGGGGTGCTGGTGTCGTCGTCCGACGACCAGGGCACGCAGCTGCTGGCGGCCGAGGCGCCGGACCTGGTGGTGCCGGAACTGCGCCCCTATCGGCGCCGATCGGACCTTTCGAGCTGGCTGCGCGACGAGGCCACGCTGACCTACATGGAACAGCGGCTGGCCCGCCACCGCTACGTCGGCATCGGTGAGTTCCACCTGTACGGCCAGGACGCCGGGCTCGCGGTGCCCCGGCGCATGGTGGCGCTGGCACGCGAACACGGACTCCTGCTGCACGCCCACTCCGACGCCGCCGCCGTCGAGCAGCTGTTCCTGCAGTGGCCGCAGGCCCGCGTGCTGTGGGCACATGCCGGCTTCGACCGGCCGGCCGCCGTGCGCGAGCAACTGCGGCGCCAGCCGCGGCTGTGGTGCGACCTCGCCTTCCGCAGCGACCAGGCCAGCGGCACGCAGGTCGATCCGGCCTGGCGCGAGGCCTTCGACGAGTTTCCCGACCGCTTCATGGTCGGCACCGACACCTACACCCCGGAACGCTGGCACTACATCGGGCCACATGCGGAGTACTCGCGGGGGTGGCTGGGCACCCTGCCTGCGCCGCTGGCCGAACGCATCGCATGGCGCAATGCGCAGGCCTTGCTGAGGCCTGCCGGGTAGTGCCCCCGAGCCGGCGCGCGCGCTGCCTGGCAGCAGGCCGCTGCCGCTACCGGCCGCGCTCGAGCGCGGCCAGCAGCGCACCGAACAGCAGCGCGGGCTCGACCGGCTTGCCCAGGTGGCCGTCCATGCCGGCCTGCAGGCAGGCCTGGCGGTCCTCGTCGAACACGTTGGCCGTCATCGCCAGGATGGGTGTGTCGACGTTGAGCGAGTCGGCGCGTATGGCCCTGGTGGCCTCCAGGCCTCCCAGCCGGGGCATCTGCATGTCCATCAGGATCGCGCGATAGCGCGTCTGGCCCGCCCTTGCCAGCGCCTGTGCGCCGTCCTCGGCCAGGTCCACCTGCAGGCCGGCGTTCTCGAGCAGGCAGCGGGTGACCTCCTGGTTGACGGGTTCGTCCTCGGCCAGCAGCACCAGGGCACCGGCATGGCCGGCGCGCAGGCGGTCGAGTGCGGACGCCTGGTCGCCGGCTGCAGCAAGGGGCAGGGGCTTGTCCGACCGGCGCAACAGGACCGTGAACCAGAACTCGCTGCCTTGCCCCGGCTGGCTCTGCAAGCCGATCTCGCCACCCATCATCGCCACCAGGCGCTTGCAGATGGCCAGCCCCAGGCCGCTGCCGCCGTGGCTGCGCGTGATCGAGCTGTCGGCCTGTTCGAAGGGCTGGAACAGTCGCTGCGCGACGTCCTGGGCAATGCCGGGCCCGCTGTCGCGGACCGCGACCCGCAGGCGCAGCCGGCCATCGGCGTCTTCGCCGGCCCCGGCGTCGACCCGCACGTCGACCGCGCCGCGGTCGGTGAACTTGATCGCATTGCCCATCAGGTTGAGCAGCACCTGCTTGAGCCGCAGCGGGTCGCCGCGCACGGTCTGCCGGCCCAGCGCCGCGGGCAGTTCGATGTGCAGCGACAGCTGCTTCTCGGACGCCCGCGGGGCGGTCAGCGCGCTCACGCTGTCGAACACGGCCGCGAGTTCGAAGTCGGTCTCCTCGAGCGTCAGGCGGTCGGCTTCGATCTTGGAGATGTCCAGGATGTCGTCGATCAGGCCCAGCAGGTGCTGCGAGGCCTGGTCGATGCGGGCCAGGTGCGAGCGCAGCGCAGGGTCGGCGGCTCGCTGCAGCGCCAGGCCGGTCATGCCCATGATGGCCGCCAGGGGCGTGCGCAGCTCGTGGCTCATGTTGGCCAGGAAGGCGGTCTTGGCGCGGCTGGCGGCTTCGGCGGCTTCCTTGGCGATGCGCAGGGCGGCGGTCCGCTCCTCCACCAGCTCCTGCAGGTGGTGGCGGTGCTGTTCGAGCTCGATGGCGGCCCGCCGGCGCTGCGTGATGTCGTGCACCATGCCCACCGCGCGTGTCGGCCGGCCCTGGTCGTCGCGGTCGCAGACGCGGCCGCGGTCGTGCACCCAGAGGTAGTTGCCGTTGCGGTTGCGCAGCCGGTATTCGGCCTCGTAGCGCGTGCTGCGGTCGTCCAGGTGGTCCTGCAGCGCCGAACGCACGCGCTCGGCATCGTCGGGGTGAAGGTTGCGCGTCCAGGTGTCCAGGCGCGGCTCCATCTCGTCCGGTCCGTAGCCCAGCATGCGCTTGAGCTGCGGGCTGAAGAAGACCTCGCTCGAGCGGATGTCCCAGTCCCACAGGCCGTCGCTGGCCTCGTTGAGCGCGAACCAGAGCTGGTTCTCGCGCTTCTTGAGGTCGGCCTCCAGCGCCAGCCGTCGCGAGATGTCCCGCGCCACGGAGAGGAAGTACTCACGTCCATCGTCGAGCAGTCGCGTGGTGTAGACCTCCACGGCCACCTCGTGGCCCGCCGCGTGGCGGTGCCGGCCGACGAAGGTGAAACACTCGGTCGCGCGGATGGCCGCCGCGATGTCGCTCCACTGGGGCAGGCCGGTCACGTCCTTCTGCAGGCTCAGCACGCTGTGGTCAAGCACCTCCTGGGCGCTCAGGCCCAGGCTTTCCCAGGCCGCCCGGTTGCCCCACACGATGCGCGAGGTCCCGGGGTCCAGCAGGTAGACGGCGTCGGCCATGCGGTCGAACAGGCCAACGGCGGCGGGCACGGGAGCATGGGAGGGCGGCATCAGGTCTCCAGCCGGGGCGCTACCGGGTTCCTTCGGGCACACCGACCGCGGGCGGGCCGTGCGGATCGGGTTCGATGCCGATGCCCGTCGATCGGTATCGGCCCTGTGCCTGCGTGACGGTCGGGACGCCAGACAGGAGCCTCGTGACCCGGCGCAGCCTCATCGTAGCCTGTGCCGGCCTGCCCGGCCCTCAGGGCTTCCATGAACCGGTTCAAGTCCGCCGAGCCCGCCCGACCGCACAATTCGCGGCCTTGGGGGCGATATGAACGAACTGCCGGGTCCGCAACAACTGAAGGGTCACCTGGCCGCGCTGGAGCATGGCCTGCTGGAGCGCGGCGCGGCGGTCCGGCTGCTGCTGCTGGCGGCGGTGGCCGGCGAACATGTGCTGCTGATCGGCCCCCCGGGCACGGCCAAGAGCGAACTGGCCCGGCGGCTGCACCATTGTTTCGACGGCGCACGCTGGTTCGAGCGGCTGTTGACACGCTTCTCGACGCCCGAGGAGTTGTTCGGACCGCTGTCGCTGAAGGCCCTGGAGGAGGACCGTTACGAGCGCCTGATCGAGGGTTACCTGCCGACCGCCGGCATCGCCTTCCTGGACGAGGTGTTCAAGGCCAACTCGGCGATCCTCAACGCGTTGCTGACCCTGTTCAACGAGCGCGAGTTCGACAACGGCTCGGGTCGCATCGCCGCGCCGCTGGTCTGTGCCGTGGGCGCCAGCAACGAGCCGCCGGGAGACGAGTCGCTGCAGGCCTTCCACGACCGCTTCCTGGTCCGTGTGCCTGTGCAGCCGGTGGGCGATGCCAGCTTTGCCGCGCTGCTGCTGCTCGCGCCAGGCCCGGCACCGGTGCCTGCGGCGCCGATCGGCAGCGCGCAGCGGCGGGCGGTGCTGCGCGCGCGTGAGCAGGTCGGCCTGGCGCCCGAGACCCTGGCCGCGCTGGCCGACCTGCGCGCCCACGCCGCGCAGCAGCAGCTGATCGTGTCCGACCGCCGCTGGCGGCAGCTGGTCGCCCTGATGCGCACCTGCGCGGTGACCGAGCGGCGCGCCACGGTCGACCTGGTCGACCTCTGGCTGGCGCCGTTCGTGGTCGGTCACGATGCCGACGCGGTGCCGCGGCTGCAGCAATGGCTGGCCGGCCGCCTGGGCGCGCTCGCGCAGCCGCTGACCGGCCTGGTCAATGCGGTGCAGGCGTTCGAGAAGCAGCTGGAAGTGGAGCACAGCCTGCCCCCGGAAGGGGACGAGGGCAACGGGCACGACGACGCCGCCGGCAAGCTGGCACTGGCCAGGGCGATCGCCGGGACGGCCGACGAGGGGGGCATGCTGCGCATCGTGTCGCAGACGCTGGAAGCCCGGTCCAGGCGCCACTTCAGCCCTGTGCATGTGCGCGCACGGCTGGACCAGGTCGACGAGCTGGCGGCGCGACTGGACGAGGCGCGCTTGCAGGCGGCCGCCGAGCTGGCCGCGCTGCAGGCCCGGCTGCGCGACCGCCTGTGGCTGCCGCCCGAGCTGGCGCGGGACTGGTGCGCCGCGCATGAGTCGACGCTGTCGGTGGTCGACGACCTGCGCTCGAGGCTGGCGGCGGCGCGGGCCGGCTTCGCCGCCCTGCCGGTCGAGGGAGCCCCGGGCTGACGGCGCACCCTGCCATGCACCCGACGCCCCCCGACGCCCCCTACGACCGCCTGCAGCCGCTGCCGCGCACGCTGTGGCTGGGCACGCTGATCACCGCCGTCGGCACGCCGGCGCAGCGCCTGGACGGCGTGCGCCTGTGGCGCGAGGCGCTGGCGCAGGGCCGGCTGCCGGGCGACCACATCGACTTCGGGGACCCCGAGGCGCTCCTTCCCTTGCGCGCGGCCTGCGGCGAGCTGGGCCTGGCCCCCCTGTGCGAAGGCGCGCCGGCCATGACCGAGCAGTTGCTGCGCACGCTGCTGTGGCACCTGGACCACCTGATCGACCTGCAGCCGCGGCTGACGCGCCCTGAAGCCATCGCCGAGTCGGCGCGCGAGTTCCGTGCCGCATGGCAGCAGGAGAAGGGCGACTGGGACACGCTGCTGGCCTTGCTGCAAGGCCTGGGGGACCTGGCCCACCTGCGCTGGGATGAACTGCGCGGCCTGCTGCACAGCCGCGAGTGGGCCGAGGCCGAGCGGGTCAGCCAGGCGCTCGCCCGCATGCCCGCGCTGCAGACCCTGGTCCGGCGGCTGGGTCGCGCCGAGCGGGCCGTGCAGGCCCGCGCCCTGCCGCCGCAGCCCCAGGAAAGCGCGCAGCGGCGCCCCTGGGGCGTCAAGGTCGTCGAGACGCGGCTTGCCGGCATGCCCGGCGAGCTGCGCGGCATCCGCCACACCGACCGCATCGAGAACCAGCTGGGCAGCGAGGCGGCGATGCTGCTGCACCCCGTGCTGCACAAGCTGTGGCGCGCGCGGCGCGCCGAGTCCCGGCTGCTCGGCTACGACAGCGAGGCCGTGCTGCTGGACCTGCGGCCCGACCCGGCGCAGCCGCCGCGCCACGACATCGCGCCACCGCGTCCGCAGGCCCTGGAGCGTGGGCCCATCATCGTCTGCCTGGACACCTCGGCCTCGATGCGCGGCGCGCCGGAGACGATCGCCAAGGCGGTGACGCTGGAGGCCATGCGCACCGCGCACCGCGAGCGGCGCGGCTGCCTGCTGGTGGCCTTCGGCGGGCCCGACGAGATCGTCGAGTCGGAGCTCGTGCACACGCGCGCCGGCCTGCAGGCGCTGCTGGCGCTGATGGGTCAGGGCTTCGACGGCGGCACCGACATCCAGACCCCGATCGAGCGGGCCATCGAACGCGTGCACGAATCACGCTGGTCCAGCGCCGACCTGCTGATCGTCAGCGACGGCGAGTTCGGCTGCATGCCGTCGACGCTCGGGCGGCTCGACGACGCCCGCGAACGCCTGGGCCTGCGTGTGCAAGGCGTGCTGGTCGGTGACCGCGAGACCATGGGCCTGATGGAGGTCTGCGACGACATCCACTGGGTACGCGACTGGCGTCGCCACGCCGACGGCGCCGCCGGCCACGAGGGCAAGGGCTTCTCGCCGGTGCACAGCAAGAGCCTGACGGCGCTGTACTTCCCCAATGCGCTGTCGGGGCGGGCGGCGCGGCACCACCGGACCTGAGCCCCGCGGTGGCCCCGGCTGGAGGGGGCACCCCTCGTTCAGGCCAGTTCGTTCACCAGGTCGCGGATCAGGTGGCCGGCGATCGAGAAGCGTGGCGGGATTCCCGGCAGCGCGTCGAGCGGGTACCAGTTGGCGTCCTCGATCTCGCCCGGCTGCGGCACGATCTCGCCGCCCGCCCACTCGGCGCTGAAGGCGACCATCAGGCTGTGCGGGAAGGGCCAGCTCTGGCTGCCGTAGTAGCGCGGCGCATGGACCTGCACGCCGACCTCCTCGGCCACCTCGCGGTGCAGGCACTCCTCCAGCGACTCGCCGGCCTCGACGAAGCCGGCCAGCGCGCTGTACATGCCCGCCGCGAAGTGCGGCGCCCGCGCCAGCAGCAGCTCGGCGCCGCGAGCCGTGCGGCGCCAGACCAGGGCCATCATCGCCGGGCTCAGGCGTGGCCAGGCGCTGTGCCCGCAGGCCGGGCAGCGGCGGACGCGCTCGCCCCGCACGGGTTCGGTGGGCGTGCCGCAGACCCCGCAGTAGCGATGGGCGCGGTCCCACTCGATCAGCTGCGCGGCCCGTCCGGCGAGAGCGAACAGGTCCCGGGCCGGCCACGGCGCCGCCGGCTCGCCGGCGGGCGGCGCCGACAGCGGCGCGGCCTCGGCCTGCTGCGACAAGGCCATCAGCGCCGCGCGCAGCGACACCTCGCGCCAGCCGGCCGGCGTGGCCGGCAGGCGCAGCGCCCAGCAATCCTGGCCGGCCAGCCGTCCCAGGTAATGGCGGGTGTCGGCCCGCGACTGCAGGTCGTGCAGCGGACCGCGATGCAGCACCAGCGCGTTGCCGGCCGGCGCCACCAGCCGCCCTTGCACGAAGACGAAGGCCCAGCCCTCGGCGTCCGGGCACTCGGGGGGGTCGATGGCGGGATGGAAGCGGGAGCTCCCGTGCAGGATCGCGGCTAGCATGCGTCGATGATGCCCGAGCCCGCGGGACACTGCCGGCCTGCCGCAGGCCGACCCGGCCGCGGCCACCCGCGCTGCCTGCACCTGGCCGGCCTGTGGCCGGCCGGGCGGTGCGAGGAACTGCTCGCGCGCGTCGAGCGGGCGTGGGACCGGCTGGCGCCGGGCGCGGCCGACTTCGTGCCGCAGGCCTCCTCGCTGCGCCTGCGCGCGATTCCCGGACTGGACCTGCAAGGCCTCGCCGGGGAGCTGCTGGCCGAGCCCCGCGTGGCGGCCCCACTGGGGCGGTGGGCCGGCGCACTGCAGTTGCTGCAGGCCGACTGCTGGATACGCCGGCAGCCGGCGCCCGCGCGCGCCCGGCCGCCGCACCGCCCGCATGCCTGGCACCAGGACGGCGCGCTCGGCTTCGACTTCATGGCCGACCCGCGCCGGGACGCCAGGCCGCGAGCACTGGTGACCTGCTGGATCGCCCTGCAGGACTGCGGCGAGCAGGCGCCGGGCCTCGAATGGATCGACGTCGAACTGCAGCACCTGCTGCGACCCGAGGCACTGCATGCGGATGCGGTGGCGGCCCGCTTCCCGGCGTGCGCCTTGCGTCGCCCGTGCATGGCGGCCGGCGATGCGCTGCTGTTCGACGGCAGCGTGCTCCATCGCACCGCGGCAAGACCGGACATGACCCGGGACCGCACCAGCATCGAACTGCGTTTCGAGGCCGGGCCCGGCTGAGCCGAGGCCGGGTCAGGAAGGTCGACCGGGGTGCCGGCGCCGGATGGGCAGGCGTCGCTCGGTGCACCCCGGGGTCAAGGGCAGTCGGCGGGCGTCGGGGGTTGCGTCACCGGCACCAGGCCCTGCACGGACAGCAACTCGCTGCCCTGCCGGTCGACCAGCCTGAGCGACAGGCTGGGCGATGCCGGCGGGCCGGCGGGGTGGACCGTCAACGCGGCGGGCACGACCCCGCTGGCGAGGACGGCGCTGCCGTAGAAGCGGTCGCCGCCGCGGCCGTCGCTGCCCCACAGGCCGGTGAAGCCCAGGCCGGGGCAGCCCTGGCGCACGGCGATCGTGTTGGACGCCATCGCCACCACCACCTGGCTGCGGCTCGGGTCGGCAAAGTACAGCGGTGCGGTGCCGGCGGCGTCGGGCTGCAGTGTCCCGCTGCCCGCCCCCGCGCACTGCAGCAAGCCGGCAAAGGGTGCGCCGCACACGGGGGCCGGCTGCGCGCCCCAGGCAGCGAGCCCGAAGTCGGGCAGGTCCTGCGTCGTGGTGGCCACGCCGACGGTGTTGCCACTGCTGGTGATGACGGCGACCGCGAGGCCGGTGCCCGTGCCGCCCACACCGGGGCCGCAGGCGGCGGCCAGCAGGACCAGTGCGGCGGCCAGGCCGCCGGCCAGCTGCCGGCAGGCGAGGGTGGGCGTGCGGGGGAAGGCAGGGCGATTCATCGAGGGTCATCCCGGTCGGAGAAGAAGTAGACGCCGAAGCGCGCGCGCTGGCGCCGGGCCTCGGCGGGCAGCTCGCGCGCATCGGCATCGAAGCGCTGGCGGGCGGCGGCCATCACGGTCGCGAAGGCCTGCTGCCAGGCAGCGGCCGCGGCCCGCCGCAAGACGTCGACCGACGGCTCGCCGATCTCGTCGACATAGACCGCCTGCTCGAGGAAGTTGCCCTCGTGCTCGACGTTGGCGACCGCCGCGGCCAGGTGGTCGTGGGCGTTGGCGGCCAGCAGCTCGAGCATCTCGGCCAGCCCCTGGCGCGGCGCGAAGCCGCCGGCCACCAGCGTGATGCCCGCCTCGTCGGCCTGCACCGCGCCCAGCCGCAGCAGCTCGTCGAGCAGGGCGCGCGGCCGCACGTCGCGGCTGATGCTGGCGACCAGGGCATCGAAGCTCTCG
>Ga0209573_1002634_pt1 | contig 22214 bp, 22 predicted proteins | sample TNRBio252014_DNA_FD_185870 | JGI IMG/M metagenome (GOLD analysis project Ga0209573, IMG submission 185870) | Wastewater treatment Type I Accumulibacter community from EBPR Bioreactor in Madison, WI, USA - TNR Reactor_6/25/2014_ DNA (SPAdes)... | ecosystem: Engineered > Bioreactor > EBPR >...
ATCCACCTGATTGCCGAAAATCCCGGCTTCGAGGGACAATACTTTTTTGCTGATTTGGTCAATCCTGTAACTGATGGAAGCCATATTCGAATCGTCTGATCTTGCATCCATTGGTAACCCTGCATATTTTGCATCTCTGAGAAAAGCTTGTTTCCAGACCAATTGGATCCGTTGGTTGGAGGTAGGATGATAACCCAGTTTGACACCATAATCCTTTTTATTAAAAGAGGAAGATATGGTATCTCCGGCACCGCTTTTGTAGTTTTCATAATCCTTGATGGCTCCATTGAAATAAATATCAAATTTATTTCCTTTGTAACCCAAATAAGCCCGGCCTGATTTACCCTGACTATTGGTTTCATAGGCCGTTTCCACGGAACCATTCCATCCGTTTTCACATTTACTCATATTTTCAGTCTGGAAATTCAAAACGGCACCCATGACCGGTCCGTAACGAACGCTGAAAGGACCTCTTACGATCTCTACTTTCCCGATCTCTTCAGGTATGATATGGGTCGTTGCCGGATCCATCCTGTTTGGACATGCGTGATTGAATTGAACCAATCCGTCAAAAAGGATATTGATCTGCTCCTGATTGAAGCCTCTGAATACTGGTTCCAAAGCATACGAACCTCTTTTCATGACACCAAATCCCGGGACACCACGGATCAAATCGCCTGCATCCAAAGGTTGTACCACCATTTTGGATCTGTCAAAAACTTCTTGTGAATGTGAAACTTTATAACCTGGACTTTCACTGATCAGAATCTGACCAAATACAATTGGATCCGGATTGAGTTTGATCACGATCGCTTTCAAATCCTTAAATTCTGAAACTATAAATGATTTTGTTTCATATCCAAGGCATTCAACCGAAATTTCTTCAGCTTTATCCGGCAAAATACCGGAAAAAAGCCCCGATTCATCTGCAACCATCATCTGATCACCCGCTTTGATCACCGCATACGGGATCATTTTACCGGAATTTTCGGATTGAATGGTTCCTGATATTTGCTTTTGCGCACTTAAAATGAAAGGCAGTGCTATCAAAATAAGTATATTTAATAAAAGGTATTTTTTATAATTCATATGTATGTTTTTTGATTTCATTTTTGTCCTTATGAAATCATTGATAAAAATTACTGACGTTCTCTCGGTAAATCGTATTGACGATGCTATTGCAAGTCAGCAATTACAAGCTCATAACATTCATGACAGTTAAGTGAAAACTTTCTGAATGTTTTTGATACAGACATACCATACCATTGTCGGTAATCTTCATGTCGATTTCATATTTTCAATGTTTAAAAAAGTTGGCTTAAAACGAACCACTGAACATTCAAGCCTGGAATCCGGGGCATAACTAATTATATGCCAGACGGAACGTCCGCGACATTCATCAGCAACAGCTTTTTTATCCAATGATCTATCCATTCACCAGGATACATTTAAGCAACTCAATGACAATTGATTTAATTTCCTGCCTGCTGTTTCAATCTTTACACCAAGATCAGTCTTCCTTATCAGATTTGATCTGACAATAAGCGGTTGTTCGAAAACAAGCGGCTATAGAGCTAATTCAATATAAATCATGCTCAAGCATTTTTACCAATGCCTGCAAAACGCGGATGGAAAGAAAAGATCCAACTTAGCAGATGTATTAAGAGCGGATAGAAAGAGGTTGTGTGATCCACAAATTCAAAAGCGCATACTCTCATTGAACGATAACAGAAATCTGAAGCACTTGCGTTTTTGAACGGTAATGGGTATGTTAATTAGGCTCAAATAGCTATATCTACAACTGTTATCAAAAATAAATGATTAACATCACAGCATGAAGTGTACCCAAAAACAGCCCTGTAAATCCGGTAACATCAAGCAATGTCAGCTTTCAGGAGGATGAAAACAATTGCTCAAAAGATTAAATAGATAGGAAAAAAGGTATGTCTGGTCAAAATCATTTAAGATTTCAAAATTGTTCTTTACAAAAAGGAATTGATCCCTGACAATATAGGTCGATAATTCGTGACCAGGCAGGATGGAAGGGAGCGAAAAATCTGTTTTTTGATCCGGTGCCTGATTGATTTTTTTCATCATACAGCAACCGTGACATTCCAACTCTGGTTTATCCACATTTTCACAAAACAAGACTTCAAAACTAGGGTTGGAAAATTTAAACCATAAATTCATGATCACACCGGTACTATTTAGCAATAGTATATGTGTAATCATCCATATGGAAAAGAATATCCTCAAAGCATTGTATAATGTTCCGTAAATATACTATGGCTTTTCGGATAAATGCGAAATTTCTGCGATTATTTGAAAAGGGCTTAAGGGAAAACCTGGAAAAATGAAAGCAATTCTATTCCAGGAAACCGTTGGTCCGAATAAGGTAATCAACTAATTTTTTTAAGTTTCATGGTGATATTGATGACCATTTCGTCTTTCACTTTAACAGAACCCAAAAAGCGGGTTGGTGGTGTGATATTGTAATCAGAAAGCTGAATGGTTTTTTTAGCTGTTAGGGTAATTGACTGATTGTTTTGTTTGCTTACCTTGAAGCGTATTTGGTTTTGATTTACAATACCGGTCAACATAATATCGGCATCCGTTTCTATACTTTGTCCGTCCTTCACATTGGAAATGAGCTGAGACATTGCTTTCAGCTTGATATTCATGAACGGATATTTTTCAGACTGCAGCGTTTTTCTCAGATCTGAAGTCATGAGTTGCATTCCACAGTCAAAGGATTTTACCGGAATTTCAAACTCACAGCTGACCGGATGATTCTTAGTTCCCGGAAGATTTGGATGATAGAACACCAGATTTTTACTCCATACAAAAGAAGTCAGAGCACATTCAAACGAATTGATATTTGTTTCCCCAAAAACAACCATAGAACTGTTTTGATCAACCAGCCATTTTTCCTGAACACGTTTTTCTGTTACAATTTCATTAGGTGTCCAGGCTAAAGCCAGGCTAAGTATGATTGAAGCGATTGAAATATTGAACATATCAGGATATTTTTTTAAGGTTTTAAAATCGGGGGCAGATCTAAAAATCTGACCCCCGTTTAATATCAATTCCAAACTATTTATTAAAATCCTACAACAGCTTGTACGATGAAACCATCAAATTTGCCCTCATGTCTTCTGTCGTTTCCTTTGAAACCTTCGTGAGTCTGATTAACAAACTCTCCTTTCAACAATAAATTCTTTACAGGGAACCAACCAGCGCCAACAGCAAGTCTGTTGATCGTAACAGGATCGGTATAACCAACCAATTCTGCAGAAACTGTATTGTATTTTACTCCTACGAACAATTGTTCATTTTTGAGGAATCTGTAAACCAATTCACCTGCGATTTGAGTCATGCTTCTTTCAGAGCCCGGAGCTTCGTTGACTGATTTTCCGGAAGCCATTTCATACGTTCCGAAGAATTCAAGACCAGCAAACTTCACGAATGGGTTAATGCAGAAAGCAGTAACTGTATTGGAAAATCCGGGATTGTATCTACCTGAAGTAAAGTCAGCAGTGCTATTAGCCCATGCTGCAGCTTCCAGCACTCCAAAGTAGTTGGATCCTGTTCTGTCACCACCAAACAAGGTTAAACCAGGAGAAGAAGAGTTCGTATAGAAAGAAGTACTCAATCTGAATCTCAGTTTTTCAGAAAATTGTTTGTCATAAGCGATTTTTGCTAAAATGGAAGGGCTTTTTGTTTTAATAGAATCCACTTTGCCTGTGCCGATTACCGGAAGTGCATCGTAATCCCTGATGTTATTTCTGATCAGACCATTGGTCAATCCTACCATCACCATTAAGCCTTCGACAGGGTAGGCATACAATTCACCTCCGATTTCTGTAGCGAATGCATCCACGATGTTGTTTTCAACAAATGCATTGAATATGGTATTTCCACCATCTGATCTTCTGAAATGGCTGTCACCGTAGTTAACTTCCATGTGACCCATTTTTACCCTGAAGTATTTGGAGAACCATTCAGGATTACCAAACATAGGCAATTTATCCATTTGGATGTATCCGCCTTTTACCCAGAACTCGTTGTGGTGTCTTGCAGCCATATAGTTTTCGAGGTAAATTCTGATACCATCAGCAACCTGCACATCAAAAGTCAGGTTGGCAGCTGCCAGATTGAATCCGTTACCCAATTTATAAAGTGAATTTACTTTTGCTTTGGAAGTGTCTACGTTTTCATGATTTAACATTTGAAAACCCTGGGTAAAACCACCGCCTATTTTCAATTTGAAGCCGTCAAATCCGGTGTCATCAGTTTTGGATGGTTCGAAAACGTTGATTCCTTTTTGAGTTGTTTCTCTTGAAAACTGTGTTTGAGCAGACATACTCATGCCAGTCAATACAAATAACAGTAAAAATAAGTGTTTAAAATATTTCATTTTGTTTACGTTTTGGTTAAAAAAATATCTATTAATTCAGTGTTAAGTCAAATTTTACAACGACATCCTTGCCCGTTTTAACTGAGCCGAACATAAAAGAAGGTGGTTCAACTTTGAACTCATTCATATCAATCTTCTTTTCGCCCTTTACAGTGAAGGATTTATCTTTATTCAGTTTACCATCTGCAGTGAGTTTGACATCTTTTGTCACACCTCCGATCTGCAATCTCAGGGTTCCCTGTATTTTATAATTTACATTATCGGATGAAGCAACCGTTGCATCCACAAATCGTCCGGTGATGTTTGGATTTTTTTCAGTTTTTAACGCTTTATAGGCATTTCCATCCATGGCATCTTTGCCGCTTTTAAGTTGTTTGACCGGAAAAGAAAAAGTAACATCCTTGATCTGAGCAAGCTTTCCTGATGCATCAAAATCAAGATTTGCAGAACATGAGCCTCCTGAACCTTTCATTTCCCAGTCATGCATGGTGGAAGTCCCGGCAACCTGCATTTTGATATTACTTTTCACATTTTCAAGTTTAGCCTGACTGAAAGAAGTCATTGGCATCAACCAACCCACAACCAGCAAAACCATAAAAATTTTCATATTTTTCATATTTTCTTTATATTTAATGTTAAATAAATACAACTGCATTCATCTGAAAATCGGCGTGTAAAGTATTATTATGAGTCGATTCAAACATACTTCACTTTGTATTCGGCATTAAATCAACCTGTTGCACTTTTATAACTTAAGTTCCTGATAATTCAAAATTCAACCTATTAACTCATTTTTGACTTTTCAAATGATGGCACAAAGTTACTTTCAACATAGAGGCATATACAAGGAAAACGGGTCGGTTCAAAACGGTATAAAAATGAAGTTGATTACTGCATAGAATGAACTAAAAAGCTTTTAAAACAATTGAAATATTGTTTAATCCGATTTTGATTTCCAATTATACGATGTGTATCGGAATTTATTCGATTTGTCTCAGGAAAGACATCAATTGAATCTAAAAAAAACTTTTGAATAGAACTATTTACAGATATTTGCGTTTACATTCAGTAATCTGATATGATAGAAAATTGTAAATACGATTCTTGTATAAATTGCTTTCACAAATCCCCTTTGTTTCAGTTGATGAACAAAGAAGAGTTGCATGCAATTCAAAACACACGTTTTGAAGTCATGTTCCAACCGGATGAGATCATTTACAAACAGGGAACTAGAACCACCCAAATCGTTTCAATCACGGGAGGGCTCGCAAAAGCATATATAGAAGGTTTGAATCACCGGAATTTCATCCTCGAATTGATCAAACCAACCACAGTTATTTCGGGTCCGGGCACTTATGTTGATCAAAAGCACCATTTTTCATTAAAAGCCATTGAGCCCACCAATTGTTGCTTTTTTGATTTGCAGACCTTCAAAGATATTGTCTCAAACAACTCAAAGCTCTCTGATTTTCTGATACACGTCATCAGCAAAAGATCGATTTCCTATTTCCAGAAATTTGTTTCGCTGACTCAAAAGCAGGTAAATGGCCGGGTGGCTGAAAACCTGTTATACCTGAATAATTTCATTTATCAGACCAATCCGATGGAACTCACCATCAATTTCCAGGATATTGCCGAAATGACTGCAATGACCAGAGATAGTGTGGTACGGGTGATGAAGGATTTTTGCACTGAAAAACTGATCAAAATGGAAGAAAACACCTTGACCATTCTGAATCATGACAAGTTGATCCAATTGAGTGAACTAGGCTGAAGACCTGCTTTATTTTTTAATTACAAAGTTCTTGCACTAAAGGTATCTCCTTCATTCAACTTGCCGTTTTGAATGCCTTTTCTGAACCAACGAACCCTTTGTTCAGAAGTTCCATGGGTGAATGAATCTGGCACCACATAACCTCTTGCCTTCATCTGCATCCTGTCAGCTCCAACAGCTGCAGCAGCATTCAAACCTGCTTCTATATCACCTGTTTCGAGGATATTTTTCATTTTATGTGCATGATGTGCCCATACACCGGCAAAGAAATCAGCCTGTAATTCAAGGCGAACATTCATATGATTTGCATCTGCCTGGGATAATGACTGCTTTTGTCGTTGGACTTCATTGATGATTCCAAGTAAATTTTGAACGTGGTGCCCAACTTCATGCGCGATGACATAGGCTAAAGCAAATTCACCCGAAGCATTCAGTTTGGTCTTCATATCTTCATAAAAACTAAGATCGATATAAACACTTTGATCAGCCGGACAATAAAAAGGTCCGGTTGCAGATTGAGCAAATCCGCATGCCGATTCTACAGAACCAGAAAAGATCACCAATTTGGGTTCCTGATAATCTTTGCCAAACTGCTCCTGAAAAAGTTTATTCCAAACATCTTCTGTGTCTTTTAGCACAACAGAAACCAATTCTGCCAGAGCATCCTCCTCAGGTGTAGTTTGAGTTTGCACTGTTTGTGTATTACCTCCACTTTCAGACATCAGGTTTTGAATTACCTGCAATGGATTTTCACCCATGATCAAGGCAAAAACGGCTATCAGAATCGCTCCGATACCCAATCCCCCGCCAACACGCTTAACTGTGTTTCCTCTACGATCATCTACATTCTGGCTACGTTCTCTGTTCTTCCAACGCATATTCGAATAATTAATTTAAATCAACTACAAATTAAATAAAATAATATGTTATTTTCTGCAAATTTGGAAAGTTAATCGATCGGTAAGAAATCCAATATTATTAGAACATTAAATATCTATTGATCCGGACTCCCTTCCCAATCAACTCAGAGCCAAATTTTTTTTAAACAGGGCAACTCCATATAATCTGAATATCAGCGTGAAAAGTGTCATTTTCCTGACATATAGCCAATTAAAATAAGAAAATAATTAATTTTAATTAGACTTAATTTAAATAAATTTATTTTCACCGAAATTAAAAAATTATCTAAAATGAAAAAATTAAACTTTCGCTCATTTACATTGGGAATTTTATTTTCAGCAACATTATTGACTGTGTTTGCTTTCACACAAAAAATAGATATCACCCAACGAAACAGCAAAAATTCAACGATTAAAGCAGTAGTTGGTAATTCTGTTACACCGACTCAAGCCGCTCAGTACAGATCTAATTTTGAGAAAAATTTTCCTCAGTCCATTAAAGCTGTCAACATTTCCAGGCAGCAATTGGATGCACTCAACCAAACTGCTACAGCATTGGGTAGTAATATGAGAAATGTTTCCGGTTTTCGTCTGTATTTTGGTTCCCTGACAACCAATCCCGAATCACAGATCGTTTCTTTGGCATATTCCATAAACAATAATTTGGATCAAAATGCGCCGGGAGAAACACTTCAGATGGCAGATGGTTTTGATCGCGCTTACAGTCAGCAGTGTCCTCCATTTTGCGACTGATACAAATGATCTCCGAAGGTGAATTTATTAAACTAAAAGTCAACTTAACATAATCTTTTATGACAACACGAAATCTACTTTTTTTAATATCCGGAATGATCATAGGGGTCATTGGTTCAGTCATTTATTGTACGTATACAGGAGAAAATGACTATCAATTCCAACCGGAAATAATTGCCAGAGGAATGGACGGTGAACGAGCCCTGGTACTTCGCACAAACTATACCGAAACATTTAGAGATGACTACATCCAGGGATACAACATTTCACTCCCTCAATATTTGGCCATTGATTCTACCATCAGAAGAACTTTGAATTCAGATTTGTCAAAAACCTCCGGGTTCAGACTTTATAAAGGCCTGGCTACAAAGAATGATCCCAATTCTGAGAAATCATTCATAGTATATCCGATCGACAATCACATGATAGGGCAGAATCCGACCCGTGTATTCGTGGCAACTGGTTTTGATGATAAATATATACTACCGTGTCCAAGATTTTGCGACTGATCAGTGTGCGATGGACATTAATCAGCAATATTTCTTAAGGCTTTATCCACACTTTAAAAGGTTTTTGAATATAGGATAAGACATTTCAAAGAATGAATTAAACTGTATGCAAATCATATTTTGTTTATCGAAATGTTTCGTCGGAATATTCGTTTTTTTCAGTGGTCTTTAAAAGTTATTTACTTTTCCAGAGTTCATTTGTTCGATTTTTCGGAGATGATGACTTTTTGTGTCAGTATTTCAATCAGAAACATTATGATTTTGTCGAAATGACTATTCATGATCTTTCTTTTTGAGCATACTTTGGAGAAAATCAACTTGGTAGAAATTAAAAAATGTGGAGTCTGCTCCTTGAGGTTTTGGCAGAAAAATGTAGATGATTTTTCTGCCAATTTTTTTTACCAGCGCATTTTTACCAGCTGCAGTTTGTGAGCAAATCCATCATATTAAATAAAGATTTTCAAAAATATGTCAATGTTTTTCATCAGGAAGATAATCTGTTCGATGCTGTTTTTGTTGCCGGTTTTGGTGTTTTTACCTGTTGGGGATATTTTTGGAGATGATGTAAAGCCACATCATGATAAACATGATGCCCCAAAGCATTCCGGAGGACAAAATAAAATAATTTTCAATAAAATTGACAAGATCCTTCATTCACTTGTTAAGGAGATCAACGAAAAAAACGATGACAATCGTTTTGACAGTCTGGCATCGATGGCTATTGACCTGGCAGAATCCAGTTTCAGCATTCAAAAAACATTGGAGGTATACCAAAAGTATTTTGAATCGGTTCAGACCAATGGGAAATTCGTAAATTACGGAGCATTGGTCAATAAAACGGAAAAACTGGCTCTGCAAAATCCTGATGAAATCGATAAAACAGATTTATGGCTCAATATTTCCCAAAGCGGATCGAGACTGAATCAAAGTGTGATCGCCCAAAAGTTTGCGCTCAAAGCATTCAGCGATGCAGAGTTGGAAAAAGACACCAGGCGAAAGGTTTTATCTTATCTGGCGTTAGGCAAAAGTTTTGAAATTCAGAAATATTATGTTGAGGCATATCAAAACTACCTGAATGCTTCCTATCTGGCAGAAACCCTCGAATCAGGAAAAGTAAAAACGGATATCCAAAAAAAGTACTACCATCATCTTTTTGAATTTCACAGAGGAATCAATGATTTTGACCACGCTGCTCAATACAAATTACTCCAAACTGCACTGATAGAAAATCAAACTGAAATTGACTCGACAGAATTGCTTTGGGCAAAACTTGATTTATGCGGACTGAATGTGCTCTCCAAAAAATATGGCAATGTGGTCAATGATCTTGATGAACTGGTGGCATCAGCAACCCAAAAAAAGCATACCAAACTCAAGGATTTTGTGTTTTCACTATACCGGAGTTATTTGATCCAAACAGATGACCTCAAAGGGTTTCACAGAATATATATAGTCGAACATCCACAGGAGCTCACCCGGTTAAAAAATCATCAACCCGTCATTTATCATCAGATCCGGTCTAAACTGGCTGAATTTGACAAAGATATCAAAGGCGCATTGACCGAATTTGAAAAAGGTCAGTTGCTGGTTTCTAAAAATCCCAGTCCGGCATTCAAGTCGAATTTTTATGCCCGTTATGGACATTTTCTACTGAAATACAAAAAGTTGAAAGAAGCTAAAAATTCATTTCTACAAGCCTATCTGGAGTCGGAGAAAATTGAATACCTGGATTTTATGTTGGAAACATCTTATTATCTGGACTCCATTTCGGGTGTTTTAGGTGAATATGAAGATGCTTACAAATACTCTCAAATACATAAAAGTTTATTGATCCGTGAGGCTCAACTCCATGAACAGGAAGAGTTTCTTTTGATGGAATTGGCCAATGAATCAAAAAAACTGGAACTAAATCTTCAAAAACAGCAGGAAGAACAAAAAAGAGCATTTAATCTGCAATATTTCATGATCACCTTGGCCATCAGTTTATTATTTCTGATCTTTTTGATTATGAGCAGATTTAAAGTTCCGGAATGGGCGATCAAAGGCCTCGGGTTTTTCAGCGTTCTGATGCTGTTCGAGTTTATAATTTTGGTTTTGGATCAAAAACTCCATCATATGACGCATGGTGCGCCATTGTGGATATTCATCATCAAGGTAGCTATCCTTACATTTTTGTTTCCCCTTCATCATTTTATTGAAGAAGCGATCATTAAGTTCATGATGGCAAAGAAGCAACTCTGGAAGCCTTCAAAAAAAGATCTGAAAGGCATTGCATACAGATTATGGCCCTGGTTGGGCAATAAAGCACATTGATGGTACATGATATTGAACCTGAAAATTTATTCAGTCATTCCGCTTGTCTTATAGGTTGAATTTAACTGATAGTTACATTCAGGCAGGAATTACCAGGTAACTCAAATGGTTATTTTTTGAATGGACTCCCAAGAGGTTCAATTTTGGGTCATTTGATGCAGAATGAATGTATATTATTGATATTCAAATGTTTATTTTGTTGATAGTTTGTAAAATGCTTAAAGATCAGACCATTTCATTTTTGAGTTTGATATGAATATTTGATATTCCTTTCAGCTTTTTGCAAGGGTAAAACCTGATTTATTAAAGTCCCTGTATATTTGCATCAGATTTGCAGTTGTTGTCAAATGAATTTTCAACATAGCTGTGCATCAATTTTCAGGTACCCGAAAAAGGAGGTACTTATTCCTGAACATACAACAAATAATTATGAGTCTAAGAATTAAGCCCTATACCAGCACCAAAGTGATAGCAACTGTCGGACCCGCGTCAAATTCCTATGAAATGATCCATGAACTTATTCATGCAGGTGTGGATGTTTTCAGATTGAATTTTAGCCATGGAACGCATCAGGATCACCTGAAAGTGATCGAACATATTTCTAAACTCAATCAGATCCATGACTTTTCAGTTGGTATCCTTGCAGATTTGCAAGGGCCTAAAATAAGGGTTGGACAGGTTGAAAACGATGGCATCGAAATGAAACAGGACGTCATTTTTAAAATCCATCCCGGACAAAAAACAAGCAAAGACACAGATCTTTATGTAAGTTATGAACATCTGACAGCAGACATCAGACAAGGAGAAAGGATTTTGATCGATGATGGAAAGATCGTACTCAAAGTTGCGGAAGTCAAGCCAAAATTTCTGGAAGCTAAAGTTGTATTTGGCGGCACGTTAAAATCAAGAAAAGGTGTTAATTTTCCGGATTCTGCACTCTCTATTCCGGCACTTACAGAGAAAGATCTGGCCGATCTGGAGTTCATTTTAACCCAGCCGGTCAACTGGATTGCCTTGTCCTTTGTCAGAAATGCAAAAAACATTGACGAGCTTCGAAAAGTGATCAAAGCCAAAAAACATGATGCCCTGATCATTGCAAAAATCGAAAAACCGGAAGCGGTAAAGGATATCAAGGCGATCGTTCGGGCTTCAGACGGGATCATGGTAGCTCGTGGAGATCTCGGCGTCGAAATACCAATGGAAGAATTGCCTGCCATTCAAAAACAGGTCATCAATCTGAGCATCAAGCAGTCCAAAACAGTGATCGTTGCTACACAGATGATGGAATCCATGATCACAAACAACAGTCCGACCAGGGCAGAAATAACGGATGTTGCAAATGCTGTACTACAGGGATCAGATGCAGTGATGCTAAGTGGCGAAACGGCAGTCGGATTGCACCCGCTGGTCGTGGTAGAACACATGAAAAAGATCATACACGCAGCAGAGAACTACGAACTATCCAATACTGCCGGTCCGACTCCAAAGCCAAAATCAAATACATTTATCAATGATATTGTTTGTTTCAATGCCGCCAGAATAGCTGATGAAGTGGAGGCACGAGCCATTATCGGAGTAACCGTATCCGGATATACCGCATTTAAAGTTTCCAGTTTCCGGCCGAAAAGTAAAATTTTTGTGTTTTCCAATGTCAGATCCGTTTTGTCGACGCTCAACCTTGTAAGAGGCGTCATCGGATTTTATTATGCAGAACTGAGCTCGATCGAACAGACGCATAAGGATCTGGTTACCATTTTAAAACATAAAGAATATCTTTCAGAAGGAGACATTGTGGTTCATACCGGTGCCATGCCATTATCCGGTAAAGGCCGAACCAATATGATCAGGGTTGCAAGGGTATAGTTTTACGTACATTGTAAAATATTTTGTTATTTTCATTGTTTATTTAGAAGCTATGAGAAACATATTTTTGATATTCCTGATAATGTTATTTCAGATGATTGCGCTTTTAGGGCAAATACCTGAACGCATTTCAGAAGAACAACTTGGTTCAGAAGCAGTTTTTTTGGATGCATTGCAGATGAAATTGCTGGACAAGTATGATGAAGCTTTGAAGGCTTTCACTGAAATAGAGAAAACCGACCCGAGCAATGATGTCGTTCTGTTTGAAATTGCCACCATTTATGAAGCGGCCAATAATTTTCCCAATGCGATCAATTACATTGAAAAAGCCATTGCACTTCAACCTAAAAATATGGTTTACAGGCAGTTTGCAATGGATTTGTATCGCATGTCCAACGACATTCCCAAATACAACCTCGAGTTGGAATATCAAATTGCCAATGGGAAATACGATGAGGATCATTTTTACCAACTGGTAAAAAATCACAATCGGATGGGTGATTACAAGGAATCTGCCAAGGTGCTTGAAAGGCTTGAAAAAATGGCCGGCTACACCAAAAAACTGGGCTTGACAAGAACAAGGATTTTTCAAAGGGAAAACGACCAAAAAAAACTGGCCAAAGAGTTGGAAAAACTTGAAAAAAACTTTGGCAACGATGTGGAAGTATTGCAACAAATCGCCTCTGTCCAGCAAGCGAACAATGATATGAAGGAAGCTTTGGCAAGTTATCAGAAGATTTTAAAAATTGATCCTCATCATGCTGGCGCTCAGATCTTTATTGCTTCACAAGGAAGCCAGTCAAAATCCGAAATTCAATACCTCAGGTCATTTGGAGCTTTAATGGAAAGCGAAAGACTGTCCAAAGATGATAAAATTAAACAACTGATCCCCTTCATTCCCAAAGGAGCTGAAGACCCTGAGATTTTTTCCGTATTGCTGGATTATGCAGAGATCTTACAGAAAATGTATCCCGGTGACCCGAAAGTCAATGCCATGCACGGAGATATTTACTACAACGCCAGACAGCCCGGCTTGTCAGTTAAATACTATAAGCAATCTCTCGGTTACATTAAAAGTGTTTTTGAAGTTTGGCAACAACTGATGCAGGCGTTGGATCTAACGGGTCAATACAGGGAACTGGAAAAAATCTCGCTGGAAGCCCTTGAACTCTATCCAAACCAGGCAATCTGTTATTATTTCGCAGGAAAAACCAAACTGATCACTGGTCAGCCTGCCGCCAGCCTTGAATTCCTCGAAGAAGGTGTAAAAATTCCTGTCAATAATGCTCAGATCAGGTCTGACATGAAATTGATGATGGTGGATGCTTATATCCAGCTACATAAAAATGATCCTGCCCTAAAATTATTTTCCGGATTGAATTCAGACCCGGAAATCAGAAAGGATCACCCATATTTTTTGGAAATTCACGGGCATATTCTGAATATCCAGGGGCGAAAAAATGAGGCTATTGACAAATGGCAGCAAGCCATCCAATCCGGTGCAAACAAAGAAAGAATTCAAAAATTAATTGACGGGTTGAAATAGCAGGCATGAAAATAGATAATTGCGTAATTCTTGTTCCGGTTTTGATGGTGCTTCTGACCATGAGCGCATGCACCACGAAACGATCGTTGGTTGGGCCGTCAGTTTCCATCACTGAACCTGCGAAAAAACTGGATGAGATCAGTTCAGGGAATCTTGAATTTGATTGGTATTACGCCAAAGGTTCAGCTACCATCAGTTATGAAAACACCAGTCTGACGGCCAATGCAGACATCAGGGTGAAAAAGGATTCAGCCATTCTTGTTGTGATACGCATGCTCGGTCTTGAATTGGGCAGGGCTTTCATCACGGAAGATTCCTTTTTCCTGGTCAACAGAATGGAAGGTAATTATATGGCTGAATCCATCGGATCTATCTCAAAACTTTACAAAATCCCATTTACTTTTTATGAATTGCAGCAAATATTAGCTGGAAATCAACTCACTGAAGGTATGAGTGCGCAACAATTATTGGCAATAGATGGAAAAACAATATTGGAGACAACGGGAGAGAGAATGAATGCATCTTTTATTTTGGATGGTAAAAAAATATCTTCTGCCATTTACAGGCTTCATACAGGCGAATCTGCTGAAGCAGAATTTGAAAATTTTAATCATTTGGTAAAGAAAAAACTAAGTCCTTTTAACAGGAAATATTACTATCCATCAAAAGATAAATTTGAATATGCAATTGAATTGCAATTGGAAGACATTGAATTGGACAAGGAAAAAACAATGAAATTTGAAATCCCGGCAAAGTATATCAGGATTTAGTCTGCCCTTGATCCTGTTGATCTTGGTGGTTACGACCGATCCGGGCCTTTGGGGACAAACCAAATCCAGGCTCGAAAAAGAGCGTATGGAGATCATTGAAAGAATCGATTATACATCAAAATTGATCGAACAAAAAAACAGGGAAAAAATCGCTACTGCCGGGGATCTGAGGCTTATACAGGAACAGATCAATAACCGCAAAAGGATCATTGAAAACATTCGTAAATCGATAGAAGTATCCGCTGAGCTGATTGACAGTCAAAAAGCCATTCAGGATTCCTTATTGAACAAGCAGCGATCCAAAAGAAACAATTACAATAAACTCATTCGGATGAGTTATATCAGGATGCTGACACAAAATAGGCTGGTATTTCTTTTATCTTCCAAAAACTGGGGTGAATCTCTTTACCGCATGAGGAGCATTCACACCATTGAGGTATTTTTAAAAAAACAGATGAAACTCATGTCCACCCAAAACAAAAAAATTGAAAATACGCTTAACCGGATCAAGAAAGAACAGGAAGATTTTCAAAAGCTTTTAGAGGAAGAAGTTATCAATATTAAAAAACTGGAAGATGATGAAGCTCAGAAAGATCTGATGCTGGCCACCCTTGAAAGTGATCAGGCAAGTTTGAGAAAAGATCTTGAAAAACAGCGAAAAATACGTGAGACCCTAAACAGGGAAATTGAACGTACCATACTTTCTGAACTTTCCGGATCAAGATCTGGTTCTAAAGTTTCAGAACCCAAAGCTGGTTCCGACTCAAAATCAGCTAATTCCAAAATAAAATTCTCCAGCCAAAAGAGACTGCTTCCCTGGCCTGTAGAAAAGGGCGTTGTTGTTTCGGGATTCGGAAGGCAAAAGCATCCAAGTTTGAAAGATGTGATCATTTCCAATAATGGGATCGACATTTCATGTTCACCCGGCGCCGGAGTAAAGGCAGTTTTCGGAGGGACCATCGCCAGAGTGATGCAAATCTCTGACAATAATATGATGGTACTCATCAATCACGGAGAGTATTTCACCGTTTATTCTAAGTTGGCAGAAGTGCTTGTCACCCAAGGTCAATCAGTTGAAGCAGGACATTTAGTTGGCAATCTGGTGTCATCAGGAGATGCTGTATTACATTTTCAGATCTGGAAAGATAAAACCAAACTGGATCCTGAACAATGGTTGCGCAAGCCCTTCCGATAAGGTATCCTATACGTATTTTGGAGTTGCAGTATAGCCTGATATACCGAATTGATAACAGATCAAAGGTTTTCATTTCAAGTTATTTGGGTATATTTGCCCCATAATCAGCATATATTATTCACAAGAATGGATGCTGTTGGTATTAAACAAAGTAAATATCTGGCATGAGCGATAACTGGAAGGTTGGGAAAAAAAGAAATCAGGGACTTGAAAGCGTGGAGCAGGAAAAAGCTGTTTTGGTAGGTTTATCATACGGAGAACAGACCCAGGAAGATGTCAGGATTTATCTGGATGAGCTGGCATTTCTGGCTAAAACAGCCGGTGCTGAAGTAATAAAGGTATTTGAGCAAAAATTGCCTCAACCGGATTCAAAATATTTTATCGGAAAAGGTAAGCTTCAGGAGATCATTCAATATAAGGAAATTCAGGAATATGATATGGTCATTTTTGATGATGATCTTACCGGAAAACAGACCAATTTGCTCGAAAAAGAATTAGGTGTCAAGATCATAGACAGGAGTTCACTGATTCTCGACATTTTTGCCAAAAGGGCTCAGACTGCGCAGGCTAAAACCCAGGTTGAACTGGCGCAATTACAGTATTTGCTTCCGAGATTAAGGGGATTGTGGTCACACCTTGAACGTCAGCGAGGTGGAATCGGGATGAGAGGTCCGGGAGAACAGGAGATTGAAACGGACAGACGGATCGTGCGGGACAAAATCGCTTTACTGAAGCAAAAACTAGAGAAAATAGAAACTCAAAACATCACTCAACGTAAGCAGAGAGGTGAATTGGTCAGGGTTTCACTGGTAGGATACACCAATGTGGGAAAATCCACTCTGATGAATCTGCTCACAAAGTCTGAAGTTTTCGCAGAAGACAAACTATTTGCCACGCTGGATACAACTGTGAGGAAAATGGTCATTGGAACCATGCCATTTTTATTGTCTGACACGGTGGGATTTATCCGCAAATTGCCTCATCATCTTATAGAAAGTTTTAAATCTACGCTGGATGAGGTAAGAGAAAGCGACATACTTTTGCATGTCATTGACATCAGTCATCCACAGTTTGAGGATCAGATCAAAACGGTGTTGAACACACTAAAAGAATTGAAAGTTGAGGACAAATCCCTGCTTTTCATTTACAATAAGGTGGATTTGTACAGAGATGTAAATTTCGACGATCTATTGGATAACCGGACCAGAAAAGAGATCCTGGATCAGATGAAGATCAATCTGGACAGTACCTATGATAACCAGTCGGTTTTTATTTCTGCAAAGGAAAAAGAAAACATTGATTTGTTGAGAAACCGTATCAAAGAAATGGTGGAATACACCTATGAAGTCAGATACCCTTATATGGTCAAAACATGGTAAAAAAGAAGATATGAATGCCATTTTATTTTTGATTTTCCTGCAGGTGAGTGATTCGATCGCAGTGGACACCACCGGCATCAGATACAGGATTGGATATTACCTCGGATCTTTTCTGCCTTTCATAGTGATTGTCATCCTGTTTGGTTTTTACGTTTACAGTACACATACTTTCAAAAAAAAGAAATGAGAATAGTCACATTCAATGTCAATGGGATCCGTTCTGCAGTTCAGAAAGGGCTTTGGAAATGGGTAGCTTCCAATAACATAGATATTTTATGTCTGCAGGAAGTAAAAGCGTCCATTGATCAGGCTGATATTGAGGAAATGAAGGAACTGGGTTACCATATTACATGGTTTGAAGCAGAGAAAAAAGGATACAGCGGAGTGGCCACATTTTCAAGAATAAAGCCAGAGAACATCATTCGCGGCATCCAAAACCCGGTATTTGACCGGGAAGGCCGGGTTTTAAGAACAGATTTCGGGGATTTAACCGTGCTCAATTGTTACTTTCCATCGGGATCAAGCGGAGAGGACAGGCATGATTTTAAAATGGATTATCTTACTTATTTTGAAGAATGGATCAGGCCACTTAAAACTGAGCGTTCCGGCATCATCGTTTTAGGTGACTACAATATAGTGCATAAGGCTTTGGACATTCACAATCCCGAGCGGAAAGACAATCCATCCGGATACAGACCAGAAGAAAGAGCCTGGATGGATAGTTGGTTTAATTCGGGTTGGCAGGATGCATTCAGAAAAATGAATCCTGAAGTAAAATCGTATAGTTGGTGGAGTTACAGGGCTGGTTCAAGACAAAAGGACAAAGGCTGGAGAATTGACTATTGCTCAGTTTCCGACTCATTGTCAACATTTATCACAGGATGCAGTCATGATAAAAATGCTGCTTTTTCAGATCATTGCCCTGTTATAACGGATATTGATTTTAAAATTTAGCCAAAAAAAGTATTGTTTTTTGCTTGGAGGTCTACATTGGGTAAAACGCCGGAATTTGCTATGATTTTTTAGGCTGCCACTGGAGATTCAGCAAAGAAATTCAGCCAAAATTTTACTTTTGGATCTGTACCGGAGTATCAATGGTCAGCACAGGCATTTTTTGGGTTTCAATGACCAGTTCCAGTATAGGATCCAGAGTGATCTCAAGTTTTTTTGCCAGGCTCAAAGTGGTGATCGCTTCAGCCATTGCTTTTTCCCTATCCTTGTTTTTTATGTAAAGTTTGGTTAAAACTATATGATAATCCAGGTTGTCCGGAGAAAGTCTTTTAGCGGTTTTAGCTACCTCTATATAATAAGGAGTATTGTAGTTCTCCTGGATATATTGAAGATAAATCTTGATCATAGTGATCATTCGCTCGTGATCCCTGGTGGCAAATTTTGCAATATATTTTCTTTGCAACTCAAGATAATCCACGATCTTCTTTTTGTTAAAAGTTTGAACGATCATATAATCATAGGTTCGTTTTTCAACCTCAAGATTGGATATCAAACCCATCAGCTCAAATGCTTCCGGATAACCCGGCTCAGGTTGAATCTGGTACAATCGCTTATTTATCAAGGCATTGATCTTTCTGTCCACCTCGTCTTTTCCAAAGGCTTCATCAAAAGACTTCCTGTTTTCCAGTAAAAATCTGAATCCTACAGACCTTGAGTCATCCATGAAATTCATGATGAAATAAAGGTTTTTGATGGTCAGCAACTGCAATTGGGATTCCAGGTATCTATTCACATATTCGTGCGCCATCCCTGATTTGAGCCTGAAGTGTACAACAGCCAGATTGCTAAGTTTTTCTGAATTAGGGTCTGGAAACGGACCATACACCATGGAATAACTTCTGTAAATAGCTTCCATTTTCTTCTGATCAGCGGGTAAATCTTTCTGTTCCAGTGCATATCTGTAAAAAACGTCTCTAATTTTTGGGTCACGGACATATCTGAGATAACGCAACATTTCATTGGGTTGCATATCTGGTTCCAAAACAGCCATCTGAACCTGATTTTCATCCAACACCAATAAAGAAGGCAGGGTTCTGAGATTGTGCTTTTTGAAAATATACTGTCCGTCAGGTTTCAGATAATCCAGTTTAACATTGATATAATTTTCAAAAAGGTATTTACTCAAATCCTGGGATTTAAGTACTGAATCCATTTTATTGCACTCGATACATGAACTGTCGGAAGTGATATAATAAAGTGTTGGTTTGTGGTGCTGAATTGCAAAGTCCCTGGCTTGCTGATAATTGGAGAGAAAAATAAGTTCTCCCTGACCATTTAACCTGGTCAACCCTGTTAAAAATAAAAACAAACCCAGCGTTATATATATTTTGCAAATCCTCATTCTCTCAGACTATTTCCTTTGATAGACCTATGCAAGTTTGACTCCCACATGATTTCTTACCGAAACCGCTCGGCAAGATAATAATTTTAGGCTTCTCATGCAATTAAAGTTCAAAATCAATATGGTATTATTTTCTGATCATTCTGTCAACAGAACTGATCAGTTTATTGATTTCCATTATTTTTTCCCGGTCGCCCTTTTCTTCAGCCATTTTTAATGCAGTGTTAAGATATGGAACACTGTCTTCATATTTTTTATTCAGGAGTAGAATTTTGGCATAACCAATATTGGATTCAATGGATTTTTCTTTTTTTACCATCTGCTTCAGCGTATTTTCAGCATAATCAGCAATGCCCTGATGCTGTAAAAAGATATTTTTCATATCCAGTATAAAGTTGATCTTCTCCTGCGGTGTCTTTAAAATCTTCAAATATTCTTCAGCTGCTTTTTGATATGCCTCAGGATTCAGTGTCTTTTGAGCCTGATCCAGATCAACTTCCAGGGAGAATTTTTTATCATCTCCTTTGCTGAATTTTTTATATTTCACCTTAGCCTCTTCGATCAGTTCAGGTACGTTGAATTCGAATCCCTTGGAAGCAGTTGCCCAACAGGCCTCAAATATTTTTTGGTCAAATATCTCTTCAGAATGCATTTCCACGATACTTTTCCTGATTTCCGGGCTGGTCAACTGATCAAAAAGTTTGCTGTCACAATGAGTGGTTCCTTCAAAAATAATATTGGCTTTCTGGCTATTTGTAAGCCCGTGATCCACTGAAAGATAGTCATATATGATAGCAGCTGCAGGTTTGCCCACCCTGTTTAGGTTCTTGATATAATTGAGCATAAAAACATAATCGCGAACACCTTCCTTGTATTGTTTTTCAAAATCAGCGGTTCTGTCATCCTTTTTTAAAGCTTCTTCACCCATTTGAATAAACAGTTCTACTGTTTTTCCCCCTACTTCCCTGAATAAAATTTTGCCATCACTGTTAATAAAAAGAAAGGTTGGATATGCCTTCACGTTGAATTTTTGATTCAATTCCTTGCCAACCTGGGTTTCCATATCGAATGCCAAATTGATGAAGTGTTTATTATAGAAATCACCGGCTTTTTTTTCAGGAAAAACATAATTTTTCATCCTTTTACATGGACCACACCATTCAGCGTAAGCATCTACAAATATCAGTTTTCCCTCTTGTTTTGCCTGAACCAATGCCTGTTCATAAGTTCCTTCAAAAAATTTCATTCCCTGTCCATAAACTAATTGACTGAGAAACAGCAAGGAAACAAACAGTATTAAATTCTTTATCATAGTTTTTTATCAGTGTATTTTAAATGAGGCGCAAATATAATGCGCAGGATTCAGAGTAAAATTGAAATAATCGTTAAAAGATGAACGAAGTCTTCAAAAAGATACAATATTAACAAAGTTTGTAATTGTTTAGCTCAATAGTCTTTTAGTCTTAAGTCCATTAGCTAATGATTTATACCAAGGTTTAAAACCTCTGATTCCAAGACAAATTTGGTGTCTTTTGCTCAAAGTACACGCTCAATTCAAAGAGACTAACAGGCCTAACAGACTAATTAGCTAACCACCAAAATAACTAACAAAGTTTAACAAAAATCGTTCCTTAATGTTGATCCATCTGGTTTGGAATCAATATTTAAGAAATAACTCAAATATAACGTTTTTTCTACCCAAATGTGACGAGGGAAAGGGTTTAAAGCGCTAACATGGTCGTTTGGTTTCCTAATTTTATGGTGAAAACAGTTTCTAAAATTTCTTGACTACCTGAATGTTAAAAAAAACATTAATGCCATATGAGCTGACTGAAATCTATTGATTTTGATGCTCATGAATTATTTTCTGCACCATAACTAAGCTCAATCCCGAAATATCAGAAAGTAATTCGATTGAAATCCCTTTTTTGTATCCCTGGATGATCAAGCGCATCTTTTCAGATTTGATTCCCTTTTCAATTCCTTTCTCAAATCCCTTCTTTTCTATCTGTTCGTATGTGGACATGATCTTTGATTTTGTCTGTAACGGTAATTCTTCTATTAATGTAGCCAATTTTTCAATGCTAATTTCTGATATTTTAAAAATCTTTTATAGCTTTAAAATCCAAAAAAGCTCTTTGGAAATTAATGATTTTGATGCTCGTGAATGATTTTCTGAACCTTATCCATGCTAAACCCAGAAATATCAGAAAGTAATTCGATTGAAATCCCTTTTTTGTATCCCTGGATGATCAATCGCATCTTTTCAGATTTAATTCCCTTTTCAATTCCTTTCTCAATACCTTTTTCAATTCCTTTTTCAATTCCTTTCTCAAATCCCTTCTTTTCTATCTGTTCGTATGTGGTCATGATCTTTGATTTTGTCTGTAACGGTAAATCTTCTATCAATGTAGTCAATTCTTCAACGCTAATTTCTGATATT
>Ga0209573_1002635_pt1 | contig 22210 bp, 14 predicted proteins | sample TNRBio252014_DNA_FD_185870 | JGI IMG/M metagenome (GOLD analysis project Ga0209573, IMG submission 185870) | Wastewater treatment Type I Accumulibacter community from EBPR Bioreactor in Madison, WI, USA - TNR Reactor_6/25/2014_ DNA (SPAdes)... | ecosystem: Engineered > Bioreactor > EBPR >...
TCCGAAGCCTCCGAGTTGAAGCTCCTGCTCGACTGGGTGGCCGAAACCGAGGACGGCACGCTGAGTGATCTCGATTTCACACCCAGTGCTCGCGTCTGGTCGCTCGTGTGCAGCGAGCCGCATGCCTGCACGCCTCGCCGTTGCCCGCCTGGCAGCCGCTGCTGGTACCAGGACACTCGCCGCCGCATGGAGCAGGCAGATGTCATCGTGCTCAATCACACGCTGTTCTTCACGCTGCTCGCCTCCGCCGACGAAAACACCACCGAGGACTGCAATTTCCTCTTCCCCCGCGACTTCGTCATCCTCGACGAGGCCCACACCATCGAAAACGTCGCCGCCAAGGCCTTCGGCCTCCACATCAGCGAGTCGAACATCAAATTCGAACTCGGCCGCCTGCACAATCCGAAGACACGCAAAGGCTTCTTCCAGCTCGTGGGCGACAAAGACGGCGTGCGCGAGGTTTTGATGGCTCTGGACAGTGTGGACACCTTTTTCCGCGCCGCCGAGGCCAGTTGCAAATTCAACGCCATGGGCCGCGAGTTCCGTGTGCGTGAGCCCGGCCTCGTTGAAGACACGCTCAGCCTCCCGCTGCAACGTCTCGCCCAACGCGCCATCAAAGCCGGCGACGCCGCGAACAAAGAAGGCACCAAGCTCGAACTCCACGATCTCGCCAAACGCCTCGGCGCGATCCGCGTCGGTTTGAAGACCTTCCTGGATCAGGAAAACGAAGACCACGTTCATTGGGTCGAGCGCGGCGGCATGGACAACCGCATCGTCTCCTTTCACACCGCGCCCGTCGATGTCGCTCCACGTCTGAGGCAGATCTTTTTCGCCAGTCACAAGGCCTGCATCTTCACCAGCGCCACACTCAGCATCGGCGACGACCCAAAGCTCCGCTACTTTCGCAACCGCGTCGGAGCTGAGGAAGCCCGCGCCGCCTTGATCGAGAGCCCCTTCGATTTCAAGAAGCAGATGAAGCTCTACCTGCTCAAAAAGATGCCGCAGCCGTCGGAACCTGGCTATCTCGACCAGCTTGAGCACTGGATCACGCATTTCATTGATCTCAGCATCGGCCGCGCCTTCATTTTGTTCACCAGCTACAGCCAGATGACCTCCCTGGCCGACAAACTTGAAGCCCACTGCGAAAAACGCGGCTGGCGGCTTCTTGTGCAAGGTCGCGGCATGCCACGGCATCAAATGCTCGCCGAATTCAGGAACGACACCCACAGCGTCCTCTGCGGCACCGACAGCTTCTGGACCGGCGTCGATGTGCCGGGCGAATCGCTGAGCAACGTCATCATCACGCGACTCCCCTTCGCCGTGCCGGATCATCCGCTCACCGCCTCGCGCATCGAGCATCTCGAAGAGCAGGGTCTCAACGCCTTCACTGAATACAGTGTCCCCGAAGCCATCCTCAAGCTCCGCCAGGGCGTCGGCCGCCTTATCCGCACCGCCACCGACAAAGGCATCTGCGCCATCCTAGACAACCGCATCCTCACCAAGCCCTACGGCCGTGCGTTCTTGTCATCACTGCCGGAATGCCCGACGGAGATTCTGCAATGAGCGTGAGATAGGATGCCAGCCTGTTTCACATCACGGAAACAGCCCGCGAATCTGCTTGGCTTCATGCACGCGCTGGATGCCGAGGCTCAGGGCGGCGAAGCGCATGCTCACGCCGCGCTTCTTGCTGAAGTTCAGCGTTTGCATGAAGGACTGCTCCAGGATGCGGTAGAGCTTGCTCATCACCTCACCCTCGTCCCAGAAGAAGCTTTGCAAGTCCTGCACCCACTCGAAGTAGGAGACGATCACACCGCCGGCGTTGCACAGGATGTCGGGAATAACGAAGATTTCCGGGCGCTGGGAGATGATCGCATCTGCCTCGGGCGTGGTGGGGCCGTTCGCGCCTTCGGCGAGGATGCGGCATTGGATTTTGGCTGCGTTGTCGGCGGTGATTTGCCGTTCCAGCGCGGCCGGAACGAGGATGTCGCAGGGCGTGACGAGTAGTTGCTCATTCGTGATCGCCTCGGCTCCGTCGAAGCCGACCACACTGCGTGTTTGGGCGACATACTCATCGAGTTTGGCCAGGTCGATGCCCTTGGGGTTGTGGAGACCGCCAAACGCATCGCTCACGGCGATGATCTTGATGCCCTGTCGCGCCATCGTGCTCGCGGCGATGGCGCCGACGTTGCCATAGCCCTGCACAACTGCCGTTGCACCATTCGCGGTGATGCTGAGAGTGTCCATCGCGCGAGAGACAAGGTAGGCCACGCCGCGTCCCGTCGCCTCTCGGCGTCCGAGCGAGCCGCCGATGCTCACCGGCTTGCCCGTGACCACCGCAGGCACGCAGTGGCCGCTTTGCAGCGAGTAGGTGTCCATCATCCAGGCCATCGTCTGTTCGTTCGTGCCCATGTCCGGCGCGGGGATGTCGATCTGCGGACCGATGAAAGGAATCAGTTCCTGCGTGTAGCGTCGTGTCACGCGCTCCAGTTCACCGATGGAAAGCTCACGCGGATTGCAGGTCACGCCACCTTTGGCTCCGCCATACGGCAGGCCGGTAAGAGCACATTTCCAGCTCATCCACATCGCGAGAGCCGCCACTTCGCCGAGCGTCACGTCATGGTGAAAACGCACGCCACCTTTTGTGGGTCCGAGTGTGAGATGATGCTGCACACGGTAGCCCATGAAGACTGTGGTGCTGCCATCGTCACGCCGCACCGGCATCGCCACGCTCACACTGCGTTTGGGCATCTTCAGGCGGTCGCGGGCGTTTTCGGGGATGTCCAAAAAGTCGGCCACCAGATCAAACTGCTGGCAGGCCATGCGGAAAACGGGCGTGTCATAGACTTGGGGAATCATGTTGCTCATGGTGAGATGAATTACGCTGCTGGCCGGATTTTTGCCACACGCTAAAATTGGTATCTTGACAGCGCCGCCTGCGCCCGAACAACATCGCCCCATGCCAGCCGCCAAAGCGCCCGCCAGCCTCCGCCGACTTTTCGATGAGATCGGCACCGTCGATCATGTCGGCATTGAGGAACGCGTCGCCAAATACACCACCCGCAGCATCAAAAAGAAATCGAAGGTCTTCGGCCTGCGCCTCGCGGTGACGATGGTCGATCTAACCACGCTTGAGGGCAAGGACACGCCCGGCAAAGTGGCCTCGCTCTGCCAAAAAGCGCTCACACCGCATGATGTCGGGGACATTCCTTCCACTGCCGCCGTCTGTGTCTATCCGGCGATGGTGAAGCATGCGAAGAAGCACGTCGGCGGCACCCAGGTGAAGATCGCCTCCGTGGCGACCGCGTTTCCATCGGGGCAGGCTCCGCTCAAGACGCGCCTCGCCGAAGTCCACGCCGCCGTGAGTGATGGAGCCGATGAAATCGACATGGTCATCAATCGAGGTGCTTTTCTCAGCGGCGAATTCGGCCGCATGCAGGATGAGATTGCCGCCGTGGTCGAGGCCTGCGGCCAATCGACGCTGAAAGTGATTCTCGAAGTCAGCGAACTCGAAACCTACGACAACATCCGCGCCGCCAGCTTTCTGGCCATGCGCGTGATCCGCCCGAACGACTTCATCAAGACCAGCACCGGCAAAACCTCGTCCAACGCCACGCTCGGCAACAATCAGGTCATGCTGGAGGCCATTCGTGATCACTTCCTCGCCACCGGCATCCCCATCGCCATGAAACCCGCCGGAGGCATCCGCACCGCCAAGCAGGCGCTGCATTTCCTCATCGCCGTCAAAGAAACGCTTGGCGACGAATGGCTCAACAACCGCCGCTACCGCTTCGGTGCTTCCGCCTTGCTCAACGATCTCGTCCGCCAGCTCGAAAAAGAGCGCACGGGAGCCTATCAAGCCCCGTGGAACTTCAGCGACGCGACGGAGGGTTATTGATCAGACTTATTTCAAGCAGCGGCAGGAACCGCGGGTGAAGCGGCTGGCTCCGGTTCCTCCGTTGGAATGGCAGCGGGTTCGGCCTTGCTGGTGACGCGGACGAATTTGGGCTCATACGCGGCCCAGTTCTCCAGGATGTCCTTGGCGCGGGCGCTGTCGGTCTTTTCGAGGTGATCGAAGATGAGTTTCTTGAGCTGGTTGATGTCCTCGGGATCGCGGAGCTTGTCGCCCTTGATCATCTCGGCGTTGTGCAGCTTGGCGAAGCTGCCGGTTTCATCGAGCAGGTAGGCGACACCGCCGCTCATGCCTGCGCCGAAGTTTTTGCCGAAGCTGCCGAGCACCACGACGGTGCCGCCGGTCATGTACTCGCAGCCGTGGTCGCCGATGCCTTCGACGACGGCGGTGGCACCGGAGTTGCGCACGCAGAAGCGCTCACCGGCGCGGCCAGCGGCGTAAAGACTGCCGCTGGTGGCTCCATACATCACGGTGTTGCCCATGATGCTGTTTTCCCAGGTCTTGTACACAGCGCTGATGCGCGGGCCGGGCTTGAGGATGAGCTCGGCTCCGCACAGGCCTTTGCCGACATAATCGTTCGCCTCGCCGATGAGCGTGAGCTTGATGCCGCCGCAGGTGAAGGCGGCAAAGCTCTGGCCGGCGCTGCCTTCGAGCGTGACATCCACCGTGCCAGGAGCGAGCCCGTGGTTGCCGTGATTGAAGGCGATCTGACCGCTGAGCTTCGTGCCGATGTTGCGGAAGGTGTTCTTCACTTTGTAGCGCAGCGGGCGGACTTTCATGCCGTCGCTGATGGCAAACTGAGCCTCCTGAATGATGCGGTCATCCAGCGGATGCTGGTCGAGGCCGTCATTGCGGTTCATCTGGCAGATGCGGGAGGAGTCCTGACCTAGATCACTGCCGACATCGCGCAGGATGCGGTCGAGCTTGAGCAGATTGGCCTTCGGATGACCGGGGACTTCTCGCTGCTTCAAAAACTCGGGCCTGCCGATCATCTCATCCATCGTTCGGACGCCGAGGCTGGCCATGATCTCACGGACTTCCTGCGCGACGGCGTTGAAGAAGTTCACGATCTGGTCCGGGTTGCCTTTGAACTTGGCGCGGAACTTCGGATCGGTCGTGGCGATGCCGACGGGGCAGTTGTTCAAATGGCACTGGCGCACATACACGCAGCCGAGGGCGATGAGGGCGATGGTGCCGAAGTTAAACTCCTCCGCGCCGAGAATCGCGGCTATGGCGATGTCGCGTCCGTTGCGCAAACCACCGTCGGTGCGCAGCGTGATGCGCTCTCGCAGGCCGTTGAGCATCAAAACCTGCTGCGCTTCGGCGAGGCCGAGTTCCCAAGGCAAACCGGCGTGCTTGATGGACGAGAGCGGACTCGCGCCCGTGCCGCCTTCGTGGCCGGAGATGAGAATGATGTCCGCGTTCGCTTTTGCCACACCGGCGGCGATGGTGCCGACGCCGTTTTCAGCGACAAGCTTTACGCAAACGCGGGCACGCGGGTTTGCTTCCTTTAGATCGTGAATGAGCTGCGCCAGATCCTCGATGGAATAGATGTCGTGATGCGGCGGCGGGCTGATGAGCATGACGCCGGGTGTGGTGTTGCGCAGCCGGGCGATCATGCGGTTCACCTTCATCGCCGGAAGCTGGCCGCCTTCGCCGGGCTTTGCACCCTGGGCCATTTTGATCTCCAGTTCCCACGCGTTCGCGAGATATTCGGCGGTGACGCCGAAGCGACCGCTGGCGACCTGCTTGATCTTCGAGTTCGCCCAGTCGCCGTTTTCATAGGGCTTGAAGCGCTTCGGATCTTCACCGCCTTCACCGCTGTCGGACTTGCCGCCGATGCGGTTCATGGCGATGGCGAGCGCCTCGTGCGCCTCGGGTGAAATCGCGCCGAGGGACATCGCCGCCGTGGTGAAACGAACGCGGATGTCTTCAATCGGTTCCACCTCGTTGATGGAGATCGGGCCTTCCTCGCCGGGCACGAACTCGAACAAGTCCTTCAAAGCCGTGGGCGTGTTTTCCAGCGCGGCTTTCACATAGGTCTCGTAGTCCTCGTGTTTGCCGCTCTTGACGAAGGTATGGAAGTTCTTGATCACCGGCCCGGTGACGGAATGCATCTCGCCTTTCTGACGCGGGCGGTAATAACCCGGATCACCGAGGTCGATGCTGGTCTGACCTTCAGGCAAAGCGGTGCCGTAGCCTGCCGCGTGACGCGCGAGAGCTTCTGCGGCGATCTCTTTGAAGCCGATGCCGCTGATCTGACTGGCACTGCCGATGAAGGCGGCCTGCATCACTTCCTCGCCGATGCCGACAGCTTCAAAAATCTGTGCGCCGGTGTAGCTGCTGAGCACGGAGATGCCCATCTTGCTCATGATCTTGAGCACGCCTTTTTCGAGGCCTTTGCGGTAGTTTGCCACGGCCTTGGCGAAGTCCATGCCGTCGAGCTGCGGCTTCTTGGCCGTTTTGTCCTGCTCCACGATCTCGCGGATCGTTTCAAAGGCCAGATACGGGCAGACCGCGCTCGCGCCGAAGCCGAACAGGCATGCCATTTGATGCGTGTCGCGTGCCTCGCCGGTGTCGATGACCAAGCTGAGCCTCATGCGGATTTTGCGACGGTTCAGGTGATGATGCACCGCGCCGGTGGCCAGCAGAGCGGGAATTGCGGCGCGTTCATGATCGATGGCACGATCACTGAGGATGAGAATCTGCACGCGGTCCTTCGCGGCCTTTTCCGCCTCTTGGCAGAGCCGGTCCAGCGCGTGCTGCATGCCGTCGGTGCCTTCCGCAATCGGCCAGGTCGTGTCGAGAATGCGATGCGGATAATCCGGCAGCGCTTTGAGCGACGTGAGCTCGTTTTCAAACAGGAAAGGCGAGTTCAGATGCACGACCTTCGCGTGCTCGGGAGTCTCGCCTAACCAGTTACGCTGCGCGCCGAGCACGACATCAAGGCTCATCACCGCGCGTTCGCGGATCGGATCAATCGGCGGGTTTGTGACCTGCGCGAAAAGTTGGCGGAAATACGAGGTGAGCAGGCGTGGCCGTGTGGACAGCACGCTCAGCGCCGCGTCATCGCCCATTGAATAAGTGGCTTCCTCGCCCTTAGCGAGAACGGGCGTGAAGGACATGTCGAGTTCCTCCTTCGTGTAGCCAAATGCGGCCTGCTTTTGCGACAGCGTGAGGATGTCGAGATCGCCCGCAGGCAGCTCGGGCGCGAGCGTGGTGAGGCTGGTGCGATTGTTGAGCCATTCACCGTAAGGCTTGCGGCTGGCGAGATCGGCCTTGATCTCGTCATTGAAGCGCACACGGCCGCGCATGACGTCGATTTCCAGCATCTCGCCGGGCGCGAGGCGGCCTTTGCGCAGCACTTTGGCGTCGTCGATGGGCACGATGCCGACTTCAGAGCCGAGAGCGAAGATGCCATCGCTCGTGAGCTTCCAGCGGCTCGGGCGCAGGCCGTTGCGGTCGAGGGCAGCGACCACGCTGAGTCCGTTTGTAAATACCAGGGCCGCCGGGCCATCCCATGGCTCGCTGAAGCATTCATGGTATTCGTAAAACGCCTTCAACTCGGCCGAAGTCGTCGGATCGATGCCATACGCGCTCGGCACCAGCATCGCCAGCGCATGCACCGGATCACGACCGCTTTGCACCAGCAAATCGAGCGCTGCGTCGAGGCTGGCGCTGTCGCTTTGGCCCTTGGTGATGAGTTCCTTCAAAAGCTGTTCCTCGCCTTCCCAGACGACGTTTTCAAAGTCGCTCGCCCGGCTGTTGAGCCAGTTGCGGTTGCCACGCACGGTGTTGATCTCGCCGTTGTGCGCCAGCGTGCGGAAGGGATGTGACAGTGCCCAGGTGGGGAAGGTGTTCGTGCTGAAGCGCTGATGGAAGACGGTCAGCGCTGTCTCATAATCGTCGCTTTGCAGGTCGGTGTAAAACTTCTGCAACGAGGATGGCAGCAGCAGCGCCTTATAGACAATCGTGCGATGCGAGAACGAGGCGATGTAAAAGTCCGCCAGCTTGTGAATGCGCGCCTTGAGCCGCATTTCACGACGAATCAGGTAGAGCTGCCGCTCGAACGGATTGTCATCCATGCCCTCGGGCCGGGCGACGAGCAGTTGCTGGATCACCGGCATGGTGAGGCGGGCCTTGTGGCCCAGTTCGTTCGGATTCACCGGCACATCGCGCCAGCCGATGACCTGGATGTCGCGGTTGCGCAGCAGCCCCTCGGCGAGGAGGTGGATTTTCATCCGCTCGGTCTGATCCGTGGGCATGAAAAACACGCCGACAGCGAGATCCATCGGGTGATCCAGTTCGAAGCGCATCTCGTCAATGAACGGCTGAAAAATTTTGTGCGGGATCTGCGTCAGCACGCCCGCGCCATCCCCGGTCACCCGGTCCGCATCCACCGCGCCGCGATGCTGTACGTTGCAGACGCCGTTGATGGCCAGATCCAAAATGGCCCGCGAACGCTCCCCTTTGATGTTCGCCACAAAACCGACCCCGCAGGCGTCTTTTTCGTTCTCGATGTGGTGAAGACTGCCTTCATTCGGGATGTCCAGGTCGTAAAAGGGGTGTTTCATGGCGGCAAACCCCAGACGGGCCGTCAACCGACCGGCATGGGGCATGGAGATTGGCTAGGTTGAGCCTGATCGCAATAGCAGGTTCAGGGCCGGATTTGTTGCCAAATAAATGCGCCTTGTTTTAGCCCGCCAGAGGGACGGCTCGATCAGCGACTCTTAAAACCAAACTGGGTGAGATCACTGTTCACCTGGCGCAGCAGCATGGACAGCGTCTGTGGCGTGTGATCGCTCCCAAATGCCTCGGCGAACTCCTCGGGCGCGAGTTGAGCGTCCCATTCCTCGCGAGAGTGTAACGCGACATCAATGGCGGAGATCGTGCCGCCTGGCTGTTTGATGAAGTTGCCGTTGTGGACCTCGCTCATCACAATTCTGCCATCCAGGCTGGTCCACACTGTTCCAGCATTCCGATATTGCACCCAGCCACTTCGGATCAGCTCCTGATGAAGTTCCAGGGTGGTTGGAGCACTTCCCAGAACGAAGGGCTGGCTGATGACGAAGCGTCCCTCAGGCAGGATGCCTTCAAGCCGGATGTCATCCTCGAAAAACTCGTTTGAGTGCAACCAGCGCCGTAGATAGGCCGCCGCGTCTGATGAGACGCCGTAGATGGCATGCGTTCCGCGTGTGAGTTTCCAGACGCGGGCCGTGTCGGCCATGTACCAGCAGTTGTGCTCGTTTCCGTGGGTGTCCGGCGGCCTGGAGGTGATCTCGTCCTGACTCGCTATGAGCCGGATGCCTGCGCTTTGTGCTGTCGAAATTGGGCTTGCGCCTGTTCCAGTGTCACGCGCGAAGGCTTCCGCGGCGGCTCTAAGCTGAGCAAGGGCAGTTTCTCGGAGCATGGCGTGGGCAAGGTGGCTGCCATGCGGCCGCGTGTGCCGCCCGCGTCAGCAGTGGAAATGGAAGTGCTCGGCATGCGGCAAGCATCTTCACCTCGCTTCATGTAGCAAGGTATTTGTTGGCAGACAATTCAGCGCAGACTGCTCAAAAACCGTCTGAAAAAGTCCACTCCGGCCTCCAGGTCGGCCACGGCGATGAATTCATCCTTGGTATGCGCCTGGGCAATGCTGCCGGGGCCGATGGCGATGGCGGGCGTGCCTGCGGCAGCGAGGAAGGCGGCGTCGCAGAACCACGGTGCACCGGTCAACTCGGCACCAGCGGCGATCAGCTTTTGCACGAAGGGATTCGAAGGGTCGGTGTCGAGGTGGAATGCCTCACTGGCGACGGTGACACGGGCGGTTTCATCAATTCGCTTCACAAAATCGGTCAGCAGCGTCAAAGCGCCGCCCGCCCGCTGCAATCCGGGTGTGGTGCGGATGTCCACGCGGAGTTTGCAGGCATCGGCCACGATGTTGCTGCGAGTGCCGCCCTGGATCATGCCGAGATTGATCGTGCTGACGCCGAGCCATTCGTCGGCACCACTGGCTTCCGCCAAAAGTTCGCGGAAGTCAGAGTCCAGCGCGGAGACGAGTTTCGCCATCTTCACGATCGCGTTCACGCCAAGTTCGGGCGTCGCGCCATGCACGGCGACGCCGGTGGTGTGGACATCGGCCCACAGGCAGCCTTTGTGACGAAAAACGGTCTTCAAACTCGTCGGTTCGCCGATGATGGCGAGGTCGTAGCGACCGTGATGCTTTGCGAAATGCTGTGAACCGAGCTGGGCGCTCTCCTCGGACATAAAACCAGCGAAATGCACCTCCACGGGCAGGTTCGGGATCTCATCGCGCATTTCATGCAGCGCCCAGAGGAACGAGGCCATTGGGCCTTTGGTGTCGGAGGCACCCCGGCCCCAGATTTTGTCTTCGCGCAGCTCGCCGCCGAAAGGATCGATCGTCATGCCGCCGACGCTCACAGTGTCCGTGTGTGGCGCGAAAAGGATGTGTGGCTTTGGTCTGCCATCCACGCTCGGATTGGTGGGAAAACGGCCGATCACGTTGGGGCGACCGGGTTCGACTTCATCCAGTGTAACGGTGGCACCACTCGCGGCCAGAAATTCGCCCACAAACCGTGCGCAGTTCTCCTCGCCGATGCCTTCGGTCCCAGGATCGCCGTCAGGATTCACCGACGGGATGCGCACGAGGGCCTGGGTGAGTTCGACGACGTTTTTCGGCAGCGCGGACATGGCGGCAGGAACGCACAGGCGGGAACGAAGCGCAAGCACGCGCCGGATTTGTCCCGCAGTGCGCGGATTTTGGCAAAGAAGGCCCTGCGGCAGGTTCCTTGCGGCATTGTTGTAATCCGCGTGCAACTTACCGCGTTTCACGACCATGAAAATCAAGCGCCACCATCTCGCCTTCGTGCTTTTGAGCATCAGCGCCGCGGTTTTGCAGGCCGCCGAACCCGTCGTGCCGACAGTGGCGCCGACGAAGGCCACGGATGGCAAAACGATCTTCCAAACCGTCTGCGCCCAATGCCACGGCAACAATGGTGAGGGCAAGGCGGAGTTGAAGTCGCCCTCCATCGCCAGCTTGCCCTCGTGGTATGTGAACACTCAGTTCACCAATTTCCGCGAAGGTCGTCGCGGTCATGACGCCGCCGATCCGCAGTCCTTCATGATGGCCACGATTGCCAAGGCATTGCAGCCGGAGCAGATCAAGGCGGTCGTCGAGCATGTCGAAAAGATGGCCATGGTCGTGCCGCAGGGCCAAAACCGTGAAATGGCCGAGGCCAGCGCCCAGGCGGGCATGCAACTATTTCAAGAACGCTGCATGGAGTGCCACCGCTACAACGCCAGCGGCGAAATGGCCTTTGGCAGCCCGCCGCTGCTTGGCCGCCAGGGCTGGTATCTGGCCGATCAGCTCAAAAAATTCAAAACCGGCAAACGCGGCACCCACAAAAGCGACGTGAACGGGGCCAAGATGGTGCAGATCACCAACTTCTTCATCGAGGACGACCAGATGCTCCGCGACGTGGTGGCCTACATCATGACGCTCAATCCCGACGCCAGCGCCTCCAAGGAGACGCAGGAAAAGCAGATCCTTGAAGGCAGCCCGTTTGAGGCGGTGAAAACAGCGGAACGCTGATCACGCCTTCAATTCACCCACCACCTCGCCTTTGCTCAGCGCCATCGGCCGGCCGATGGGCGTCATGACTTCCTTACTGGAGTCGATCCCGAGCAAGTCCTGCACGGTGGCGTGCAGATCTTCGACGAAGACCGGCTTTTCCGGCTCCTTCTTCACACCTTCGGGATCGGTAGAACCAATGACGCGCCCTCCCGCGAAACCGCCGCCCGCGACGAGCATGCAGAAACCGTGCGGCCAGTGGTCGCGGCCACCGACGTTGTTGATCTTTGGGGTACGGCCAAACTCACCGCCGCAAACGACAATGGTGCTCTCCAGCAGTCCGAGACGCTTCAAATCGCGGATCAACGACGCGTAGGCCGCGTCGAGAATTTTCACCTGCGTGGCCTGGCCTTCAAAGTTGTTCGCGTGCGTGTCCCAGCCGTTGAGCGTGACCTCGACACAGCGCACACCGGCTTGAATCAAACGCACCGCCGCGAGGCAGCCGCGTCCGAAAGGTGTGTCGCCATACGCGGTGAGTTCCTTGGCCGGAACATCGCTCACGTTGAAGGCCTTCAATTGGTCTGAGGTCATCATGCTGCGCGCCCGCTGCATGGAAATCTGGTGCAGCGTCTTGTTCTGGTCGATGTCCGGCGCGCGCCCTTTTGCGAAGGCTTGTTCCACGACGGACAGGCTCTCCAGACGGCGGTCCATGCGTTTGTCTTCGACACGGGCCTTCACATCCGGCACCGGAGATTTGGGATCGTACATTTGGAAGGCGTCATACTTTGCCCCGAAGAAGCCGCCGCGTGCCGGCCATTGATTCGGCAGAATGGAGACATGCGTGGGAATCTCGATCTTCGCCTCCGGCAGCTCGTGACAGACGATGGCACCGATGCTGGGATGAATGAGCGTGGGATCAGGCCGGTAACCGGTCTTGATGTTGTAAAAGGCGCGTTCGTGATCGCCCTCCTTGCTCACCATCGAGCGGATGAGCGACACGTCCTGCATCACGCTGGCTGTTTGTTCGAGCCCTGTGGCAAATTCGACACCCTTGATCGCCGTGGGGATCGTTTTGACACCGCCGCCGATCATCGTGGCCGGATGCGGGTCAAAGGTGTCGAGCTGGCTGGCCGCCCCACCGAGCCAGAGCAGGATCACCGAACGCGCAGGCTTGCCGCTTGGAGCTTTTTCAGCCTCCACGGCTAGCAGATCGCCCAAGGGCGTGAGCCAGGAGATGCCAGCGGTGCCCGCGCCACGGAGGAGTGAGCGACGAGTCCAATGGTCACGGTTTTGGCAGAAAGAGGTGCTCATGATTTTTAAACGCGAATGTTTGAGAATGACCGCGAATGCTCGCGAATCCCGAACAGCCGAAGAAGTTTCATTCGCGCTGATTCGCGGATATTCGTGCTCATTCGCGTTGGTGGCCGGGGTTCAATGATTCCAGGAAAACTCGGTGGCGTTCATGAGCGTCCAGTAGAGGTCGGACATCGCATTGCTGCGTGAGTTGTTGTTTTTGGCAGTGGTAAGAAGGTCGGCAAAATGATCCGCTTCCGTCGCGCTGGGCCGACGCGTGAAAACGGCGAGGTAGGCGGCCTCCACCGCTGTGGCGTTGTCTGGCGCGAGCATGCCGATGCGGGTGCTCGCGTTCGCCAGCGGGTTGTTCTTGGTGTTTTCAGTGATCATGTTGCCGTTCATGAGCAGCAGGCGCTGCGGGATGGTGCCGCCGGCATCGTCGAAGGTGTCCTCGCCCGAGTCGCCGTAGCGCTTCACGAAGTTGTCCACATCGAGATCACGCTTGATGCGCAGGAGCACATGCGTCTCTGCGTTGATCGTGCTCAAGGAAGACGCCTGGATGACACTGCCCGCCATCTGCTCCGGTCGCAAACGCGTCACCGGAAACGCCGCCCAGGCCTTTTCCGCGTCTGCCGTCACCGGATGCGCCGGATCAGCCGACTGGCTCGACTGCTGAAACACCCGCGTGGCTGCGATGACGCGGATCAAGCGCTGCAAATCGAAGTCATGGGCGATCAAATCATCCGCCAGTACCTCCATGCCCGCCGGGAACGGCCCTTCGAGCGGGATGTCGTCCACTGGCGAGATGAGCGGGCGGTTGAACAGCAGCGCCCAGATGCGGTTCACGAGGGTGCGGGCGAAGGGCTTGTTTTCCTTGGCCGTCACCCAGTTCGCCAGCTTGGCGCGCGGAGTTCCCTTTTCAGGTAGCAGCTCCGGCTTCCATGGCACCATCGCCGGCACGACTTCTTCCTCTGTCTTGCCGAGGTAACGGAATTCGTAGCTCTGTTTCGGGTCATCCCGCAGTCCGTTCAGCGCAAAGTCCGTCTGTCCGAAGTAAGCGGCCAGCTTGTGAAAATCCGTCTGCTTCCAGGTGCTGCCGAGCTTGCCGTCATGGCACTGCACGCAATCCATCTGCACCCCCAGGAAGGCTCGGCTCACACGGGCGGCCAGCTTTGCCTCGTCGGGGCCTTTTTTGTTCTCGTTTGTCACCGAGATGAAGTTCACCTCGGGGCTGGTCGTCCACACGCCCTTCGCATCAATCAAAGAGCGGGCGATCTGGTCGTAAGGCCGGTTTTTTTGCAAAGCCTCGCTCAGCCAGTCCACCAGTCTGCGACGGCGATAAATGAGGAACGGCCCGTTTTCGATGCCGACATACACTCGCACCAGCCGTTCGGCGAGATAGTCGCTCGCACGACGATCCGCGAACAATTGTGTGAGCCACCACTGCGTGATGTCCACCCCCTTCACCGACTCCAGCGCCCGAATCTCCTGCAACGAAGGAATGCTACCCGTCAGCGCCAGTGACAGGCGGCGTACGAGTGTGAGATCATCTGCCTTCACGGTCGGCTGCATCTGTTTTTGCGCCCAAGTTTGCTCAAAGTCCGCGTTCACTTTCCGCGCCGCCTGCCAAATGTCCTCCAGCTTCGTCTTCGGCAAACCCACCTCACTCGAAACCTTTCCCACCGGCGGCCGCAGCAGTTCCACCACGCCCCAGACCGCACCAGCCCCAATTCCGACCAGAATCACGGCATTTCGAAGCCGGAGCAGCCAGCTTGAAAGGGAAGGGGTGGAGTTCATGACGATGCGCTTCGTTTGAAGCGGTCTTTAACACACGGTTCCAGCATCGGTTTCCGCGCAAACTTTGCAACGAGATGCTGGAATTGACCGGCAGGTCGGATCGGGTATCCTCCCGCCATGAGCATTACTGCCACTGTCATCAATGACACGATCAAGCTGCCGGAGGGCGTTCATCTCGCGGACGCCACAGAGGTCATCATCCTTCCGAAGCTGAAACAGCGCCAGACCTTCGCCGAGCGGTATAAGGATCTGATTGGTGTGGCTGGCAGCGGCCTGGGTGATCTGGCAGACAATCACGATCATTACCTCTATGGCACGCCCAAGCAGAAACCTTGATGACCTCCTTTTTTGCCGACACTTGGTTTTTCATCGCGCTGCTGGATCGTGATGACTCACGACATGCCGAGGCTTTGGCGTGGATTAACGCGAGCCAGGACTTCATTGTCACCACCCGCTGGGTGCTGGCGGAGACGGCCAACGCGCTCGGCGGCACCAGCGTGAGAAAGCAGGCGACTGGGCTGCTGAATCAGATCGAGGCCGACCCCGGATTCACCGTGGTCAGGCAAAGCGATGATTTTTATGAGCGCGGCCTCATACTTTACTCCGAGCGCCCGGACAAAAACTGGTCTTTGACGGACTGCATCTCTTTCGTGGTCATGGAGGCGCACGGAATCACCGAAGCACTCACTGGCGACCGCCACTTCGAGCAGGCGGGCTTCAGACCGGTGTTTGTGTGAGAGAAAACACCGCGCCTGCCACAACTTGCAGCCGCATGCGGCGTTATGGCACTGCCGCACCCCATGACCGAGCCTCCCCCTCTGCCGCCACCCCTGCCTGCTGAGGCAGTTCCAGCGCCATCACCTGTGGTGAAGCGGGGATTTTTCCAGCGCGTTACTTCCGCGCTGGACTGGCTTTTCGGCCTCGTGGCCCTGACGGCTCTTTTGGCGGCCTGTTCGGTCATTCCGGTGCTCAATTTTCTCAGCCTTGGTTATCTGCTGCATGTGAGCGGCAGAGTCGTCCGCACGGGCCGCATCCGCGACGGCTTCATCGGCATGCGCAAAGCCTCGGTCCTTGGCAGCATCGCCGCAGGCACCTGGCTCGTCGTCTGGCCGGCACGACTTGTCTCCGGCTTCTGGAAAGATGCTGAAATCATTGCGCCGGGCAGTTCCATTTCCACGCTTTGGCATGTCGGCCTCATCCTCGTCACCGCGCTCACGCTGCTGCACATCGCCTGGGCCTGCCTCCGAGGCGGCAAATTGAGGCACTTCCTTTGGCCGCAACCACGGCGTTTTTTGCGCTGGCTCAAAGCGCCCGGCAAGTTCGCCGGCCTCCAGGGGCTGATCACGGACTACATCCTCGACCTGCGATTGCCGTTTTACTTCTGGCTCGGCCTGCGTGGTTTTGTGGGGGCGTTGGCGTGGCTGATCCTGCCTGTGGGCATCCTGCTCGCCGCCACTCGCGCACCGTTGGGTGGATCGATCCTGCTGTCACTCCTCGGTGGCTTTTTGCTGCTGCTTGTGGCTGTTCATCTGCCCTTTTTGCAGGCGCATTTCGCGCAAACCGACCGATTCAGCGCCCTTTTCGAGCTGCGTGAAGTGCGCCGCCTCTTTTTGCGCGCACCGCTGGCCTTCTGGTTTGCGCTGCTCATCACGCTGCTGTTCGCCGTGCCGCTTTATCTGCTCAAGATCGAGCTCACGCCCCGCGAACTGGCCTGGCTGCCGAGTCTGCTGTTTGTGATCTTCATCTTCCCCGCCCGCATCCTCACCGGTTGGGCCATGAGCCGTGCGCTGCGCCACGAACAGCCTCGACACTGGTTCCCGCGCTGGCTCGCACGCCTCGGCATCGTGCCCATCGCACTCGCTTACACCCTGGTGGTTTATTTCACGCCCTATCTCTCGTGGAACGGCGCCATGAGCCTGCTCGAACAGCACGCCTTCCTCGTGCCCGCGCCCTTGATGGCTCTGTGAGAAAAACACCCGCGGATCGAATCCGCGCTTGTTCGTCATTCGTCATTCGCCATTCGTCATCCCAAGAATGACTTGGCTCACCGAACACACCCTCCTGCCCGCCGACACCTGGATGCTCGTGCTGGCGATGCTGGGAGCCATGTGCATCGGGATGTCGAAGGCCGGCCTATCGGGCACCTCGACGCTCAATGTCGTGCTGATGGCGAAGATCTTCGGCGCGAAGGAGTCCGTGGGCGTGATTCTGCCCATGCTCATCGCGGCGGACTTCATGGGCTACTTCCTGAACCGCAAGGGCGGCACCTGGCGGCGCATCCTGCCGATCCTGCCTCCGGCGATCGTGGGTGTGATCGTGGGCTGGGTGCTGCTCGGCAAGTTCGACAACGCGATGGCCCGCATCGTCATCGGCTGGATCATCATCGCGCTCCTGATCTTCAACTGGCTGCTCAACAAGCGGCGGCAGGACTTCATCGCGCTCACCGAGCACCAGGGCTTCACTTGGACGATGGGATTTCTCGCCGGCATGGTCACCATGCTCGCCAACGCCGCCGGTCCGGTGATGACCGTTTACCTCCTCGCCCAGCACCTGGAGAAAAAAGAGCATCTCGGCGTCTTCAGCCGCTACTTCCTCTTCGTGAACCTCTTCAAAGTGCCCTTCAGCACCGACCTGGGCATCATCAACTCAAAGTCGCTCATGACCAACCTCACGCTCATGCCCGGCGTATTTCTGGGCTGGTGGATTCTCAAGCGACTGCCGCAGAAGCTCTTTGAAAACGTCCTCTTCTGGCTCACCGCCTTCGCCGCCGTGTGGTTGATCTGGGGATGAGTCTGCGTCATTGCTTCCCATCCATGAAACCGATCTTGATCAGCCTTTTCATCGCCAGCAGCGCTCTCGCCGCCGATTTCCCCGCGCTCTACAACAGCGAGCCGGGCAATCCGCAGCCGATGTCACCGCAGGAGGCCTTGAATGCACTCAAACTCCCCGCAGGCTTCAAAGCCACGCTCTTCGCCGCCGAACCCGACGTGCAAAACCCCATCGGCATGGCCTGGGATGCGAAGGGTCGCATGTGGGTGGCCGAAAACTACACTTACGCCGAACGGGCGAAACGTTTTGACCTCGGCTTGAAGGACCGCGTCATCATTCTCGAGGATAAAGACTGGGATGGCGTCGCCGAGACACGCAAGGTCTTCACCGAGGACGTGCAGATGCTCACCAGCGTCGAAGTCGGTCGCGGCGGCGTGTGGCTCATGTGCCCGCCGCAGGTGCTGTTCATCCCAGATCGCAACCACGACGACATCCCGGATGGCGAACCCGAAGTCGTTCTCGATGGCTTCACCGTCGCGAAGGACAACTACCACAATTTCGCCAACGGCCTTCGCTTTGGCCCCGATGGCTGGCTCTATGGCCGCTGCGGCCACTCGTGTCCTGGCAAACTCGGCGTTCCCGGCACACCGGACGAGCAACGCGTGCCGATGAAAGGCGGCATCTGGCGCTTCCATCCCGAAAAGAAAATCGTCGAAGTCCTAACCCACGGCACCACGAACCCGTGGGGTCACGATTGGGATGCGAATGGCGAGATGTTCTTCATCAACACCGTCACCGGCCACCTGTGGCATCTCATTCACGGCGCGCATCTCATGGATTCGAGCACGCTGAATCCGTTCGTCTATGAAAAGCTCGACACCATCGCCGATCACTACCACTACGACCGCAATGGAAGTTGGTCGGATTCTCGCGACGGCAAGGCGAACAGCCTCGGCGGCGGCCACGCCCACATCGGCATGATGATTTATCAGGCCGATCAATGGCCCGACCAGTATCGTGACAAGCTCTTCACGCTGAACATGCACGGCCGCCGCGCCAACGTGGAGCGGCTCGAACGCAACGGCAGCGGCTACGTCGGCAAGCACGAGCCCGATGTGTTCCTCAGCGATGATCCTTGGTTCCGCGGCATCGAGATCAGCACTGGTCCTGATGGCAGCGGCTTCATCCTCGACTGGAGCGACACCGGCGAATGCCACGAAAGCACCGGCGTCCATCGCACCAGCGGCCGCATCTTCCGCATCAGCTACGGCGAGCCGAAGAAGCCCGAAACACCTTTCGCCTGGCGTAAACCGTGGCCGAAGGCGGACTTCCATTCAAAGAACGAACACGCACGAGTGGCCGCGCTGCGAGAGATGAGTCAGTTCTGGCCGCTCGATACCATCACGGGTCCATCCCCTCATTTCGTCTATCCAACGGAGGCGGGATCAAAAGAGGTCATGAAGCCCATGGAAATGATGGCGCGTGATGACTCGTCGAAGCTCGTGAAACTTACATTAGCATCCATTCTTCAAAGACTGCCAGTCGCCAACAGAGCCGACCTCGCGGTGATGTTGATCACACAACCTGAACTCGCAAATGACCCATTTCTTCCCCACATGGTCTGGTTCGGCATCTCGCCACTCGCGAAACAGGATCCGACTGCTCTCGTCCAACTTGCCAAAGTTTGCTCGTGGCCAAAAACGATGCGTTGGATCGCCCGCAGCCTCGCCACACAGCCGGAGATGCTGAACATGCTGCTAGCCATCAACATCTCCGATGATGTGCTCGAAGGCATGACCGAGTCCTTCAAAGGCATCCGCAAGGCGCCGAAGCCCGCGAACTGGGACAAAGTCGTCTCCACCTCGAAATCACCGCTCATCCGCGATCTCAGCATCCTCTTCGGCGACGGTCGCGCTCTCGATGACGTGAAGCAGATCGCCCTCGATGCCAAAGCTGACATCCAAGCCCGCGAAGCCGCTCTCAAAACGCTCATTGAGGCGCGCCCGGATGATCTGCGCAGCCTTTGCACACAGCTCATCGAAGTCCGCACACTCAACACCACCGCCGCACGCGGCCTCGCCCTTTTTGATGATCCTGAGATCGGCAAGCAGCTCGCGAAGAACTACCGCAAGTTCGCGCCAGGCCTCATCGACACGCTCGTCTCGCGTCCCGCCTTCGCCAAAGCCATGCTCTCCGAGATGACCGCCGGAAAAATCCCGCGCAGCGACCTGACCGCCTTCCACGCCCGCCAGATTCGCTCTTTCAATGACGAGGCGCTCACGAAACAGCTCACCGAAGCCTGGGGCGAGCTGCGTGAATCAGCCGCCGATAAAAAGCAGCTCATTGAGAAAGTGAAGGCACAACTCACACCCAACTCGCTCGCCAAAGCGAACCTGAGCCAGGGCCGCATGCTCTTCACCGCCGTCTGCGGCGCCTGCCATGTCATGTACGGCCAGGGCGGCAAGATCGGCCCGGATTTGACCGGCTCTGGCCGCTCAAACATCGACTACCTTCTCGAAAACATCGCCGATCCCAGTGGAGTAGTCAGCGCCGATTTCCGCATGAGCCTCCTCACGCACAAAGACGGTCGCGTGCTCAGCGGCGTCATCGCGGAGAAAAACGACCGCATGCTCACCTTGCGCACCGTGACGGAAACCTTGACCCTCGACCGCGCCGACATCACCAAACAGGAAACGTCGCCCATGTCGATGATGCCCGAAGGCCTGCTCCTCGCCCTTCAACCGGACATGGTGCGCGATCTCATCGCCTACCTCATGCATCCCGTGCAGGTGCCGCTGAAGTCGTCCAATTGACGCATGTGTTGAAAATTCAACACATAGATCTTGACGGCTGCCTGATGTGTTGATATTTCAACACATCTATGTGGGACAACGAAGCCTCCAAAAATGTCAGCCGGCGCGAGCGCCAGGTGCTGGAAATCGTCATGCGGCGTGGCACGGCCACGGCGCGGGAAATCGAAGAAGACATGCCGGATGCGCCGACATACTCGGCGGTGCGGTCGATTCTCCGGCTGCTCATCGAGAAAGAGCTGCTTGTGAAGAGCCTGAACGGGCGCACGGATGAGTACACGCTGACCATGCCTGCCGAAAAGGCCCGCGTGAAGGCGCTGCACCTGATGGTACGGAATTTCTTCTCCAATTCCGTCGGTGCGGCGGCGATGGCGCTGCTCGGAGATCGCAAATCGAAGCTGTCCAAAGAGGACGCCGACCAGCTCATGAAACTCATCCAGGAGGCTCGCGAAAAATGAACGCACTCATGCTTTTTCTCGACTCATGGCTGCTCGGCGGCCTGACGTATCCGGTGCTGACCTTTCTCATCACCGCAGCGATGAAAAGCAGCGCCATCGTGCTTCTGGCCTGGAGCGTGACGGCGTTTCTTTGGCAGAAACCGGCGTTGATGCGTCTGTGGGCTTGGCGTGCGTGCGTGGTGGCGCTGCTCTGCATCCTGCTGTGGGGGCTGGCACCGCGATGGATGGAGTCCTGGCGTTTGAATGTGGAGCTCATTCCGAGACCGCAGATGGCAAAAACCGTTGAACAGGCCCAGTCGGCGGAACTTTTGAGCAAAGGCAAGCCGAGAGAGCAGCCACCGATCGCTGCGTCGGCTCCACTGCTCGCTTACACGGATGCAGAAGCGTCCGCGGTGCCGCTAGCGTCGATGCGCATGCCACGAGTGGAGCGGATTGAGCAACGCGTGTTTCATGTGTGGTGGAGTGTGGCGGTGCTGTTGCTGGCGTGGCGGGTGTTTCGCTCGGTGTGCGGTCATTTTTGGCTGCGGCGGCAAAGCGAAGGCGTCTTGAGCGGCACGGAGTATCGGCTGGTGCGCGGGCTGACCTCGCCAGTGGTCACGGGCTGGCGCAAGGCACAGATTTGGTTGCCTGTGGAAGCAGCGCAGTGGCCGGAGGCAAAACTGCGTGCGGTATGTCTGCACGAGATGGCGCATCATGCGCGGCATGATGGCGCGTGGCAGTGGCTCGGTTGGCTCGCGGCGGCGGTGTGGTGGTGGAATCCGCTGGCATGGCTGGCGCTGCGTCATCTGACGGCTGAGGCGGAGCTGAGCGCGGATGAGAGTGCGCTTTCGCAGCACATCTCGGCCACGGATTATGCGCAGGTGCTGGTGGAGATCGCCGCAGGAGGCGATTTGAGCACGCCTGCGGCCGGTGTGGCGATGCTGGGCCGCTGTGGCGTGAAAAGCCGCGTGAAGTCACTCTTGCGCGGCACGGGGAAAAATGGTGTTTTTGGCAGCAAAACGCGATTCGTGTTCGTTTTGAGCGCGGTGGCTGCGGTGATGGCTGCGGGCATGGAAGTGCGGCATGTGTTCCAAGTGGAGAAACCTTTGAATCCGCTCACCGAGGGCGAAAAGGCACTGGTGGAGCGTGCCTTGACCATTCTCGACTCGCAGATCGAGAAACTGGCGCGTGTGCATGTGAAACTGACTGAGGCCTGGAGTGTGGAGGGCAAGGAAAACAAAAGCAGTCCGCGTCCGAGCGTGATCGAGGCATGGGTGGATGAGACGGCGCGTCATTCACGCGCAGAATACCGGCCAAGAGTGGGGCTGTGGATGAACGGCGCGGCACCATGGTATGTTAAAGATGAAACTGTAGCCACAGACAGCACTCTCGGGTGGCACTACGAGGGGGCGAAGTCGGACGAGGTGGAGTTCACCAAGGTGCGTGACTATGACTTTTTCTCCTGGTGGGAAGACCAATCGGGTGCACGCGAGCTGCGAACGTTTTTGCAGATGATGAAAGAGAGCGGCTGCAAGACATTCGCCATGGCAGATCACCTCATCTTCGAAGGCGGGGATCACCTGCGAATCGAGCGACGCATGAGTCAAAGTTCAGAGGTGAGATT
>Ga0209573_1002636_pt1 | contig 22194 bp, 20 predicted proteins | sample TNRBio252014_DNA_FD_185870 | JGI IMG/M metagenome (GOLD analysis project Ga0209573, IMG submission 185870) | Wastewater treatment Type I Accumulibacter community from EBPR Bioreactor in Madison, WI, USA - TNR Reactor_6/25/2014_ DNA (SPAdes)... | ecosystem: Engineered > Bioreactor > EBPR >...
CGAAGGAAGTCGCAGGGAGATCTCATGATCAAAGTCAGAGCGAGTCCCAATATCGCCTTCATCAAATATTGGGGCAAAGAGCGCACGAGCGACCCCCAGCGTGTCAACTGGGCCCTTAATCCGTCCCTAAGCCTGACCCTGTCGCGAGCTCAGACACTGACCCAACTCGAGTTCGTCGAGGCTGACAAGGACAGCGTTGTCATTGATAAGCTGGACGCGAGCACAAGAGATTGTGCCAAGATCCGCACTCACGTGGAACGCGTGTGTATTGCTTTGGGCAAGCCCATCCCACGCGCGCTCATCTATCGCTCGGACAACAATTTTCCGACGGCTGCGGGGATTGCATCTTCGGCATCGGCTTTTGCAGCTCTGACGTGGGCCGTGCTCGGCTGCCTGATGGGGCGGGAGCGCGCCGAGGAGTGGATTCGCCTGAACCCTCGACGCGTCAGTGAGTTCTGCCGCTGGGGGTCGGGTTCGGCGTGTCGTTCGGCGGGTGGTCCGTACATGCTTTGGCGCGATGAGGCCGCGTCAGTGCAAGAATTTCCCCTGAAACTTCGAGACACCGTGATCATTGTGTCTCGTCAAAAAAAATCCGTGTCGAGCCGTGACGGCCACGAAGCCGCTCTCTCCAGCCCTCTGCTTACCCAACGACTGACTCGCGTCGAATCCAGGCTTGCACGTATGACCGAAGCGCTTAGATCCCAAAATCTCGCGGTTTTTGGTGCCCTCCTCGAAGAGGAAGCGCTCGAGATGCATGAAGTTGCACGCCAGGGCACGCCTTCAGTCGAATACTGGACCGAGGACACGCGGCGCGTATTATCCACGCTAAGAGAAATGACGAATCGAGATTTCTACTTTACTCTTGATGCGGGACCGAACGTGCACATTATCTCGACGAGGGACGTGCGACGCGATCTCACCGAGATCCTCGATAAACTGGGGATCCGGGCCGAGCTCTGGGAGGATGAAAGTGGTGACTGCCCTCAATTTATCTAGCGTCGAACGACTTCGTGAATACGGTGCAAAACTCGTGTTTGCTTTGCTCACTCTCGGGCTGCTTTGGAGCTCCGGTGGCGGAGACGGTGAGCTTTTTTGGTCGCGGCAAGCTCTCTTATTTTTAGTAACGGCAGTTTCGGTGCTCATCTGGGCCCGCTTCAGTGCACCCCAAGTCTGGTCTGAGATCACCTCCAAGCCCTCGCGCGACGAAATCCTATTTTCACTAAAATGGGGCACAGGCTGCGCGCTTCTCGCAGGTGGACTTTTGACCGCGGCCTCGCTTTTTATCCCCACCTCTCCGTGGTCATCCTGGGATTTTCTGGCCAACTACTCTCTCACACACGGTCCGTCTGGCATCCTCTTCGTCCTCGGCACCTCATATATCGCGGAGTTTTTCCTGCGCGGTTACCTTTCTGAGAGCTGGGGAAAAGGCAGTGTTGCTTTCCTAGAATCCGTGACGCTTGCGGTTGGACTCCAACATTTCGTTCCCTTCGCCCTTTTGTTGCCGATGATTTTCGTCTTCCACCAAATCGCAAGAACGCGAGGTCTTCGCAGCGCCGCTCTCACACGTTGTGTGTGGACCTTGCTCACGCTTGTTATCGCGGGCCTTGTCGCCTCGCCTTCGACTTGAGTCAGCACCCATGAAACCGTGTTCGTCGCAGGCTTACGCAAAGTTTATCGTAAGCGGCGAACACGCTGTTCTTGCCGGCGCCCCGTGCCTGGTCTACCCCCTGAAAGCGGCGCAACTTCGGCTCCAGTTGAGTGATGCAAAGACCTCTTTTGAAGTCACACTCAATGGAGTGCTGCTCGACGGGACACGTCAGCGAAAGGTCTTTGAGGCGGCCCTACTCGCGGGCCTGGATCGCAAGAGACTTGAGGCAAGCGCCATTGAGATCGAGACATCGATTCCCCTGGGCTCGGGCCTGGGCTCGTCGGCTTCTTTGTGTGTGGCGCTGGCACGCCTTGCCCACCCCACTGGCAACGATCAGATGATTTTTGAATCCGCACTGAATGCCGAGGCCTTGTTCCACGGACACTCGTCGGGCGCCGATCCGGCTGGTGTTTGTGCGAAGGGCCCGCTGCTTTACCGGATGCAGGGCCGGAAACGAGTCCCCTTCCTGATTGCAAACTCGGCCCCTTATGTTTGGGTGCTAAGAGCCTCGGGAACCGAGCATGCGAGCGCAGACGTGATCACCGCGACGGCGAAATCGCCGGCCCTTTCTCGATTGATTGAAGTTTCTGAGAAGGTCCCTCAAATCCTAGCCCAGGGAGAATGGAAAAAGTTGCCGTCCGCTCTGGAGTCGATCTGCGAAATCCACCGGAGCATGGGGCTCGTGGACTCAAGCCTAGAAAATGCATTCGCAACAATGCGCTCCGAAGGCGCGGTCGCCACGAAACTCACAGGGGCGGGCCGCGGAGGCTTCGCACTTGGACTGTTTCCGAAGGATGCGATCCCTGAACTTAAAAAAGGAAACTTCATCGTCTCCCTCAGTGGAAACGATGAAGGGGTTTAGGACGTCGTGTCCGGAGAAAAGCGTTCTTACTTAAATTTACGAGCGCCTTTCTTGGCTTGAAATTTTTTCTTCTTCGAGTTTTTGCTCGAGAATTTTTTGGTTGAGAGACTTGCGGGGTTCTTGCCTGCGGCAGCGAAGCTGCGAGTCGTAGCGGGCTTGATTTCGACAGGGGCGTTTGCGGGCGACTTGAGGGCCGAGGTGACGGCAGCGTAGGCGTTTGCAGTTGCTCCGAACTGAGTCTTGCCGACGAGCTGCGAGTACTTGGTGGAAGAAGCGGTGATCTTCGTTTTGAGATCCGCGACCGTGAGATTGCGGTTTGTGGAGAGCATGAGAGCCGCGATACCCGAGACAAAGGCCGTAGCCTGGGAAGTTCCGGTCATGAATCCGTAAGAGCCTCCGGGGAGAGTGGAGAGAATAGAATTTCCGGGAGCGGCGATTTGAACCTTGCGGATGCCCCAGTTTGATGAGGGGAGAACTTGACCAGACTGATTGATGGCGGTGACCGACAGCATGTTGCCGAGATCGTAAGCCGCAGGGAAATAGAGATTCACGTCGGCGTTGCTGCGTTCGTTGCCGGCAGCGGCAACGACAAGGATGCCTTTTTCTTCGGCGCTTTTCAGAGCCATCATTTCGGCACTGGAGAACTCAGCGCCTCCGCCGGAGTAATTGATGATATCGGCACCGTTTTTGACGGCATACTCAATCGCGCGAACGGTGTTCTTAAGATTCTCGAGTCCCGAAGCGTTTGGGTTGTAGTAGCGTAACGACATGATCTGAACACCAGGACAGACGCCGTTGTAACCTGCAGCAGATCCTGCTTTAGCACCGATGATGCCGGCGATGTGCGAACCGTGTCCGTGCGTGTCGACGAGGCGTCCGGTATGAGTGACAAAGTCCCAGCCGTTGACGTCGTCAATGAATCCGTTGCCGTCGTCGTCGATGCCGGCCTTACCGCCGACTTCCTTCGAGTTGTTCCAAAGAGAGTTTTTGAGATCCGCGTGGTTAGGATCGATGCCGGTATCAATGACTGCGACAACAACTCCCGAGTCCTGGCACTTGTTTTTGACGAGTGACCAAGCTTTCACGGCGTCGATGCCGAATTTGGACTGGTGTCCCCAAGATTGGTTCTGCACGTCTTGGGCAACGAGCGCTCCGCTGCTCATGAGAACAACGCTCGTGCTCAGGATCTTAAGGTAAATTCCGCTCTTCGCTTTGCTCATAGTCTTCCGGTCCCTTTCCACACAACTCTTCGTTAGTAGGGTGAGTTGCAGCGGACGTGCCAAGGGATTTTGAGAGAGAGAATCGAGTTAAATATTTTGATTTCATGTTGTTTTCGACGGGCACAGATTGCTACCCAGAGGGTCTAGGAGGCACCCCTCTGGCTCACGACAAAAGGCGCCGACGAGGTGTCTAAAAATTCGACACTCTCTCGGGAGCGAGAGTTTATTGCGTTTTGGTGTCGAAACTAAAATGTCTTTAATCCCCGAAGGCGACTTGAGTGAAGATACGGTTAAGACCCCAGATTGTTGCTTATTAATGAAGCGGCAGCCGATATAATCCATACAGGTAGCGAAAGTTACGATCCTTTATAGATAGGGATTGGAACGCAACAGGAGATTAATTGAATGACTAAGACAAGCACTTCAAAATTCGTGATTCTTAGCCTTAGCATGGCCCTCAGCTCGAGCGGTTTCGCCGCCGAAGGCCACGGCCTTTTTGGAATATTCAAAAGGAAAAGGCCCGCACCCTCCACTCAACCCGCTCCGCCAGTGCAGTATCCAAACTACGGCAACTACACCTATCGTCCCGATTTCCTACCGTCTCCGTGGCTTGAAACCACCGACAGGGAATGGAGACCTGTTGTTCAAGGAACCGTCGATTCGATGAACCAGGCTATTGAAGACCATTATGGAGGTATCGAAAGAACTGGCGTCGGTTCGATGTTCGGACCCAAGTCGGCATACGCGAAACTCACTCCCGAACAACAAGAAGCCTGGCTCCAGGCGAACACCAAACCGGGAGCTTTGGTAAAAAAGAAGCCTCAGCGCACGAGCTGTGTGGACTTCGTCCTGACGCAGCTCAAAGCGGGTTATGCAAGAGCCGGAAAGCTTGACCGATTCAACGAGCTCAAAAACATTGTCGTCGCGCATAACGGCCAAGGCGCTGTCTTGCTTCAGGAGCTTCAAAAAGACGGATGGACGATGGTCTACTGGAACCCCGACGAGAAGAACCCTTCGACGGCGATCCGCAATGAAACCGACACTCAGGGCAATCATAGGCCTTCGCACCACACCTGGACGGCATCTACCGTGAAGAATCAAGGCTGGTACCTTAAGGGCGTTGACCTCATGACGACCGAGGAGCATGCAGAACTTCAAGCACGCTTCCCCAATATTCCAATCAACAAGAAATTCCCCGGCCTTCCCGTGGATCCTCAGAATACGGTCACAAACTTCAGACCAACCAACCCTTACCAGACAGCGCCCAACTACAACGATCTACAGAAACTCTACAATGCGCCTATGTTCGTCGGTATCGCAAACGGCGGATACCACGTCTATGCGGGGACGCACGGCAAGATCGTCGAGTCGCACAGCACCCGAAACCCAAACGATCCAACGAACCTCGAGGTTCGTGATTTCAGCTCTTGGGGCGTTAAGCCTGACGAAGGCTTTGGCTCGGGCGTTATCGCAGTGCCCCCCGGCAGCTGGGGCCGCTAAGACACGACGTCAGGCGACAACAGCCTGACGAATATCATGCCGTAAGCGAGACTGCTTGCTAAGAGGATGAGCAAAGCGACCCAAAAGCGAGCACGCACCCCGAGCCTTAGATGAAAATCTTCTCGCGGAGTTTCCAAAAATGCTTCTGTTTGCGAGCGATGACATAAGCCGGGACCCGGAACTTTGAGCGGACTGCGAGGGCTTCTTCGATGCTCGCGATATCCAAACGACGCTCCGGCAATCGGCTGTGGAGACGCGTAAAATTGAAATAGAAGGCGCGACGGCTCTCAGACGAATTAAGATAGAAGTGCTCCTTGAGCACGTTTGCGTCGGCGTCGTAATAGCGCACCTCGAGACGCTCATTCTTGTTCTTGTCGAGTGTCGCGACAAAATCCATCGAATCTACGCGCATCACATGCGCATCTTTTAGAGACATGGCCTCTTTGAGTTTAAGGTCGTTGTCGACGAGCAAATGCTCACACACACAGCAGGCCCGCGCTGAGATATCGTTTTCGGCTCCACATTTGTCGCAAAGTTTGAAGCGGAAACGATATCCGCATTCTGTGATTTCATGCGTATCCGGATTCTGGAAGGCGCCGTGGCATTTGCGCCCGAAATGTTCTTCAATCTCACCGTCGGGGCTGAGAAGACCCCAAAATTGATTGAGGAGTCCACACGAGGGGCACGCGACCTCAACAATCACTGATTCCGGCACAGGCCGTGCGTTTTCGATATCGGGAGAGTAGATGTCATGATTCTGGCCCGTGTAATCAAGAATGAGACAATCTTTTTTCCCTGGACTCAGACGCAAGCCGCGTCCGATGATTTGCTGGTAGAGGCTCGCCGACTCCGTAGGCCTTAGGATCGCGATGAGGTCGACGTGCGGGGCATCAAAGCCTGTGGTGAGCACCGAAACATTAACAAGAAACTTGAGCTTGCGCGCCTTAAAGGCCTGGATGATCTCATCGCGTTCTTTGTCTTCGGTCTCGCCAATGACCATCGCGGAGATGCGCGGGGGGAGCGATCGGAGGATTTCCTCGGCGTGCTTGACGGACGAGGTGAAGATCATCACACCTTGGCGCTCCTCAGCCATCTCGACAATGTTTGCGATGATCATAGGCGTAATGCGTTTCTGATCGTTGAGAAGTTTTTCGACTTGGGCCGTCACGTAATGAGCGCCGTGCAGCTTGAGGCTCGAAAAATCGTAGGAAGCCACGGGAGAGTCGATGCGAATTGGCGGCGTGAGATAGCGATTTCGGATCATATAGCGTGTCGAAAGGTCGAACACGCATTTCTTAAAGAATCGCCCCTCGGCCGTTTGGCGCAGTTTCCGGTGCGCGTTGAATTCGTAGATCCAGCCATAACCCAGCCGATACGGCGTCGCGGTAAGGCCCAGCACGCAAAGCTCAGGGTTGGATTTTTTGAGTTTTGAGATAACTTGGAAGTACTGCGTTTCGCCCTCCATTGAGACACGGTGGCATTCATCGACGACAAGCAGAGAGAAATCTGAAAAAAATTCTTCGGGCGCGCGCGCAATTGACTGAATGCTGCCGAAAATTGTTTTTTCAGAGACGTCTTTGCGTCCGAGGCCTGCAGAGTAGATCCCGGCCTCCAAACCGAGGGCGAGATATTTGGCATGGTTTTGTTCGACGAGCTCTCGCACGTGCGCCAGCACCAGGACCCGTCCCTTTGCGATACGTGCAAGCTCCGCAATGACAAGACTCTTGCCGGCACCCGTCGGCAGGACAATCACCGCGGGTGTGCGCTCGGCACGAAAGTGCCCGAGGGTCGCTTGCACGGCATCTTGCTGGTAAGGACGCAAGGTGTACATTGCCGTTGATGTTAAGCGCGTCGCATGGGCCCGCGCCAGAGGAATTCATAAGTTTCTGAGCTAAAAATCGACTCGCAAGCGCGAGGCCAGGTCACTCTTGGTGTCGAGGGTTTTTTTTGGTCTTGCTTGCCCTAAAAGACGCTCGATAAAAGACACGGCTTTCAGAACTTGAAAAACTTAAGCTCTCCCAGTTAAATCAGCTCCGATGCCAGCACTCAGCTTGAAATACCCAGGCGATCAGAAGTTTCAGGCCCAGCTTGAGAGTACGGGCTCGAAGCTTAACCTCTCGCAGCTTCGGGCTTTTCTTATGGGCTGCATTCTTTCTGAGGAACTTGTCATGCCCAACCACGCTCTTGAGATGGTTCTCAACTGTGGCGACGACGACGAGGAACCCTTTAAAACCGACAAAGAGGCCATGGACTTTATGAGCGCCTTTATGGGCCTCTGGAATGAAATGACCGCGTTCCAGTTCTCCAAAACGCCTTTTAGATTTTCTCCAGTTCCCGAGTCCTTTGAATCCGATGAGGAGTGCCGTAAGGTCGTGGGGTCTCGAATCAACGAAATGTGCCTGTTCCTTGATGGAATGCTTCAAGACGGTGGCGAGGAGGGCTATGAGTTCGACGCCGAAGACTTGGATTCGATGCCGCTCCCGGGCCTTCTCGACGTTCTGGTGCAGTCCCTCGACGAGAAGCTGGGCGAGGTCGGCAAGAAGGGCCGAGTAAAAATGGAGCGTTCCATCCTCCCGTCGTTCGTAGAGGCCGTGGACGACCGCTTTGAAAAGGCCTTAAAGCGCCATCTCAAGGAGAGAGGCAAAGGCCCCTCAAAATCGCCTCCCAAGCGAGCCAAGCCGGGGCTTCATTAGACTCTGCCTTAAATAGCTAACAAAACTGAACATTTATGCAAAAGCACGGACTTCTGGCTGCAAAAGGGGCCCATTAGTTATTAGAAAGATAATGGCGCAGTTCTTCGCAACTGTAACTGCCTGGTTTGAGAACATCTCGCCGTCTCTAGTGTGAGCCACTAATGCCTTCGATCTAATCCGCCCAAACGAGGTACCGCGGTATAAAGTCATCTACCGCGTCCGCTAATTTAATTGCTTTGGGCCGGGAGCCCTCGTGAGACACCCTCCGGTCTCGCGCTTTGATCGAACAAACGAACTCTCTGACAAGCTCGGAATCTTGCCATTTGGGCAAAGATCACCGGAGAGGCGACATGCACCGGCACTGCCAGCAACTATGGTATTGCATATAAACGGCAACGTCATCGACGGCGTCACCTGCCCTAACCCTAGTTAGCTCGCGGATGATATTCGTGAGGAACCTTGATTCCTCGACGGGCAATTTTCTCGGTCATGATCGAGTTCTCCATCAAAAGACTCGAGATAAGATAAGCGACCGAACAACTCGTGAGCAGAGGAATGAGACTCAAAGGCTGTAGCGTTGCCTCGAACACAAAAACTGTCGAAGTCAGAACTGCTCTCGCACACCCCGAGAACAGCGCCGCCATCCCTACAAGAGCCATAACATGCGGATCAATACCCGAATGCGGGAAGAAATAAAGCAAGACACTTCCCACCATGAAACCTATGAGTCCTCCAAGCGTGAGGAGTGGCGCAAGCGTCCCGCCCGAAGTTCCGCTCCCAAGAGCGATCGACCACGAAACAAACTTCCATACGCAAAGCGCCGCCGCTGCTTTAAGTGTAAACTCTCCGCTCAAAGCCATCGTTATATTTTCATATCCAACTCCGAGACTCCGCGGCTCGATGAGTCCAACGATACCCACGACAAGTCCGCCGATCGCCGGCCACCACATCCAGTGGAGCGGCAGTTTTTCGAAAGCATCCTCGATCGCGTAGACGGATTTCGTAACCACGACTGAAATCAAGCCGAGAAGAAATCCGAGCCCAATAATCGCAACGAACGACGACGGATTGATCATGCTGAAAGATGGCATCGGAAACACGGGGCCCGCTTCCAGCAGAAGCGAGCGAAACATGCCCGCCGTCGCCGCAGCCATTGCAACCGGAATGAAAGATTTTGCCCGGAATTCAAAAAGCAAAAGCTCGATTGCAAGAAGGACCGCCGAAACGGGGGTGCTGAAGATCGCGGTCATGCCGGCAGCTGCGCCCGAAGCCAAAAGAATTTTTCGCTCGGTTCCTGAGACTGCAAAAATCTGGCCGATCCAACTTCCCAGTGCCCCACCCGTCGCGATGATCGGACCTTCCGCGCCAAAGGGACCACCCGTTCCAATTGCGACCGCAGAGGATACGGGTTTGAGCCAGGTCATACGCGGATGAATGCGACTGTCGTCGAGCAAGATTTTTTCCATCGCTTCGGGAATCCCATGACCACGAATTGCAGATGATCCAAACCTCGCCATCACGCCGACGACAAGGCCGCCGACCACCGGAATAAAAATACTCAACCAAGCGAGAGGCGCCATGGCAGGAGTCGCTAGAGAAAACGAGAAGCGCTGATAGTACGCAGCATTCGTAACGAGATTGATGAGCAGCAGGAGTGATTTGGCGACGAGCACTGCCGCAACTCCAAGTGCCATAGAAATCCCACAAATGTAAACGAGACGCCGACGACGTTCTTTTTTTTCTTGGTACATCGAACATATATACAGAGAACGTCGTCACCCCACAAAGCACGGAGTGTCGAAACGGTGCCTCATTTTCTTAGCGCTAAACGAAGTCAACTCTTTGTCACTGCGACCGTTCGGCACCTCTTGGTGTAAGCCCCCTGGTTTAAATCGAGTCGCAACATAGGAGAATTTTTAGATTCACTCTATAGACCTGCGATCAAAACGACTTCCGTAGCGGCCCTCAATATTGGCGCCCTCACTTGGACCTTGCTCGAAAGAAGATCCAATCGCTGTGCTTTTCTCGATCGCAGAATTTCGTCGGCAGCGTCGAGCTTCAGCGCACGGATGTTGATTTTTTTAAGGGAAAATCACAGGGACGGACCCGAGAGGAGCTGCCTTCATGAATCAAGTCAGCGAGAGTGGACGTGGCAAAAGCCTTTTCTACCATCTCTAATGCAAGATCGAGTTTTCGATGGAGAGCGCATAAGTTCGTACCGTGGGCTTTAAGGCCGAGAGGGCAGCTGTTAATGCGTTCGATCGGATCGACCGCGTTTACTACTTCGAGCACACTGATTCGAGAGGGCTCGCGAGATAGGGTGAATCCTCCATTGACTCCGCGTTGGCTGGTCACGAGTTCGGCTCTCGCGAGGCTTTGCATCACCTTTGAAAGGTAGCCAGGAGGCACTTGTGTGATTTTCGCGATCTCTAAATGCCTCCAACAGCGTTGGGATTCGGTTCCGAGAACAACCATGGCTCGGAGCGCGTAGTCTGTGGTTCGAGAAATCATATTGTTACCATGTTTAGCACATGAATCCTCTATTGGACATTGACGTCCACAATGAGGCTTGATATTGGATATATGTGTCCAAATTGGATTCCAAAGCTTCTGTTCAGAGGTATCCAATGTCTACCGAAGGGATTCGTGCCCTTGTGGACCGCTTCTACGAAAAAATTCAGAAGGACGACGAGTTGTCTCCTGTATTCGAGGCGGCCATCGGTAGAAAACCTTCGGACTGGAAACCTCATCTCGAAAAAATGTACAGCTTCTGGAGCATGATCATGCTGGGAGTTGGCGATTACAAAGGAAACCCTCTTCAGAAACACAAGGAACTTCCGCCTTTTCCGGAAAGTTTTTTTGCAAAATGGCTCGAACTCTTCGCCGAAACCGCGGACGAAGTTCTGGTACCGGAAGCCGCCGAAATTTTCAAAAACAAAAGTCAAAAAATGTCGCTCGTTTTGAGACGGGGCATCTACGCCGCGTAACGTGCGAAACAGGAGGAACACAGAATGAAAAACATGTTTGAAGCTTTAGGTGGAGAGGCGGCTGTTGAGGCCGTGGTGGATACCTTTTATCGCAAGGTTTTGCTTGATGAGCGAATCAGCCATTTCTTCGAGGATATCGATATGGAACGTCAACGAACCAAGCAAAAAGCATTTTTGACGATGGCCTTCGGTGGGCCACACAGCTATACGGGCAAAGATATGAAGGTGGGTCACGCTCATCTTGTGAAAATGGGGCTTAACGACTCTCATGTCGATGCGGTGATCGAATTGCTCGGCGCTTCGCTTTCCGACCACGGCATCTCACAGGAATTGATCGCACAGGTTGCGGCCGTCGCCGAAAGTGTTCGTGACGATGTCCTGGGTCGGGAAGCTTCGCCGAAATCATGATCGAATTAGATTATGACGGACGGAAGTTTTCTGTCTCGCCTGGAGAAACCGTCCTTGAAGCCCTCGAACGGGGCGGCGAAAAAATACCGTCCTCTTGTCGATCGGGCGTCTGCCAAAGTTGTTTGCTAAGGGCCGAGTGCGGGACGGTGCCGCGCCAAGCCCAGGCCGGTCTCAAGGAGCGCCTTGTGAATGAGAACTGCTTTTTGGCCTGCGTCTGTCGACCCGACGAGAACCTTAAGGTCGTGTCCGTTGTGGATGCCGTGGCTTTTAGAGGTGGCGTTGAAATTCTTTCTCTCGATCGAATGGGTTTGGACGTTTTGGCCGTCACGTTCAAGAGACCTGCCACTCTTCGCTTCGAGGCGGGGCAGTTCATGACCTTTGAACGAGGAGACGGATTGTCGCGCAGCTATTCGATCGCGAGCCTCCCTGACGAAACTGAAACATTCAACATTCACGTGCGCCGCGTGCCACAAGGAAAAATGAGCGAGTGGTTTCACGGCAAAGCGCAGATCGGTGACACACTCATCGCCTCGGGACCGACCGGAGAGTGTTGCTACACTGGAAGCGACAAGAAAAATCCGGTCGTGCTCATCGGCACGGGGACAGGCGTCGCACCCTTGTGGGCGCTAGCAAGACAAGCTCTTCGTTCGGATCACATGGGCGATGTTGTGATTTTCGACGGTGCACTCAGTGAAGAACGATTGTACTTGCGCGACGAAATTCAAACCCAAGCTACTCACTTGCCAAAGCTCAGCTATCATCCCTGCGTACTAAAGGCGAGCGAGAAGCCCGGTCTGCGCGTCGGTGATCTTGGGCAAATCGTTCTCGATGAAGTTCCTGCGCTCCGTTTGGGAACCTTTTATCTGTGCGGAGACCCCAACCTCGTTCAACCTTTGCGTAAGAAGCTGTTTCTGGCTGGCATCCCCTTGAAGAAAATTTTTGCGGACCCTTTTGTGAGTGCAGCCCCAGCAGCGGCCGTTGCGTCTAAAAATGTCAGCTCGCAGGAGCCAGTGCCTCTCGATGAACTGAGGTAACTCTAATTTTTTTGGTTTTGCCGCGAGGTATGGGCCAATCAATGCACTGTCCGACGCGCAGACCGATCAAGGCGCTACCCACGGGGGCGAGGATTGAAATACGACTTTCAGCTACGTTTGCTTCCATGGGGAGCACGAGCATGACTTCGGATTCTTTTCCATTTTCGAGATCGATGAATTTAACTTTCGACTCTAGCGTGACTACGTCATCCGGTACGACATCATCGGCTACGACTACCGCTCGACTGAGTTCTTCGTTTAGTCGTTCGGCCTGCTCGGGATCGAGGTTTAAAAGTAACTCAGAAATCCGGATGTAATCTCGATGAGATATTGTGAGGGCTGGGTAAACGGCATGATTGAGCATGATAAAAAACTCCAATTCTTTAGTGTGTTGCTTGAGTTGTTGATAGGACTAAGTCAAACGGCGACTAAAAAGCTCTAGTCGCCTAAACTGCCGAATTTCAGACGTGCACCAATGTCTACCTGAGTTGAACAGGGTAGGGAGTCTGAAATCGATTGACCGAACATAGTGTGTCCGAGGATAGCCTTAAGGGAAGATCGGGTCCACTAGTTTTCACGGTTCTTGTTTTTTAGGCCAGCAGGGCTTGCGTATTGCGCAAATCATTTTTGCTTGCTTCGGTATTGCGCTTTTAATTTCTGGAATTCGCCAAGGTAAGAACAAGCCATAGTACCTTAAAACTGAGCTGATCGGAGTTGCGAAAAGCTGAGAAAAAGCAAAGCGCCGAGAGCCATTTGGCCTCGGCGCTTTTTTTGCTGTCGAAAGTCTCAGGTCTGACGAGCAGAGCCGAGACGGCTATCTAGGGATTTGGCCTGCGCGTTGGTTCAACGGCGTGTGTGTTTCTCGATCCAACTATAGACTTCAGCCTGGAGCTCCCCTCGTACATTTACAAGACCGTGGTCTTTACCATGGAAAATTCGCAAACGACTTTTAGAGTTAATGGAGGAAAGTTTGTGAGCAAGAGCCTGGGCTTGTGTATGTGGAACCCGCGAGTCTTTATCACCATGAAGGATCAAATGAGGGACTGCCGCTATTCGTTCAGGCCAATTAATAGCAGAGCGTTCTCGCAGCACCTTTGTACGTGACCTGGCCGGATGAAATTGGTCCAGTTTGAAAGTTCAAGCTGGACTGTTTTAGAAGGAGACAGGCAATGGCAAGGAAACGGTTTACAGCAGAAGAAATCATTCAAAACCTAAGAACGGTCGAGATCGAGCAGGTCGCGGGGCGACTCTGGAAGAGGCGGCTCGCAAGGTCGGCATCACGGCGCAAACGCTAGTCAGGTGGCGCAAGGAATACGGCGGTCTAAAGGTCGATCAGGCGAAGCGATTAAAGGATCTCGAGCAAGAGAACCTTCGCCTGAAGCGTATCGTGGCGAATCAGGCGATCGATCTTGATGTGCTAAAGATTGCGGCATCGGGAAACTTCTAAGCCCGGCGAGACGACGTGAATGCGTATTGGCTGCGATGAAGCAGCTGGGCATTTCGGAGCGTCGGGCATGTAGAGTTTTGGGTCAGCTTCGTGGAACACAGAGGTATCTCCCCGTGCCGCAAACGGCGCGAGAAAAGTTGCGCGAGCGGATCGTGGAACTTGCGACGCAGTACGGGCGCTACGGCTACAAGACGATCACAGATATTTTGAGACTTGAGGGTTGGGACGTAGGGCGTGACCGCGTGTATGCGATATGGCGCGAGGAAGGGCTTCAGGTTCCGCAGAAGCAGCCAAAGTGTCGCCGACTTTGGCTGGCGGACGGGTCGTGCATCCGGCTTCGGCCACAGTTTAAGAACCATGTGTGGAGTTACGATTTTGTGAGTGAGAAGACGCACGATGGAAGGCCGTTTCGGATATTGAACATCATCGACGAATACACGCGCGAATGCCTTGCGACTTACGTTGCACGGCGGATTCGGTCGCAGGACGTGATTTTTGTTTTGGCGGAGCTTTTCATTGAGCACGGAGTACCGGAGCACATTCGCTCGGACAATGGTCCGGAGTTTGTGGCGAAGAAACTTGTGGGTTGGTTCAAGCAGCTGGAAGTGAAGCCGCTGTTCATCGAGCCAGGAAGTCCTTGGGAAAACGGGTACTGCGAGAGTTTCAACGGGAAGATGCGCTACCAACTTTTGGATGGAGAGATTTTTTGTTCGCTGCTGGAGGCAAAGGTCGTGATCGAAGCCTGGCGCAGGCATTACAACGAGTTCCGTCCACATTCGAGTTTGGGTGGAAGGCCACCGCTGGCGCCTGAAACACGGGAGGTGAATTTTAAACTTGTGAGCTAATTCTTAACTTTGGTAGTGGTACAAAAATTCCCGGCAGGTCAATGTCAGTAGGCCGAGTTTTCGCGCTGCGCCCTCGACGAGCTCCATTTGGTGACTGGGCGAGGCATGCATTGCAGACTTCGAGAAGATTCTGCCAGACCCTTCGATGCGCAATTCTCGAGATTGCCAGAACTTATAAGCTCAAGCTTCTTCGCCAACTTTTGCTGGCCTTGACGAAAACCCATAGCCAGGCCGAAACGGCCAACGGTAGCACGACGAGCGAGATTGTCTTCATCCAATCCAATTCAACGGACACCGCCAGTTTGTAGGTCGCCGCCGAATACATCCCCAGAGGAAAGACCAAGCTCCACAACTGGGGCTCGTAGCGCAGCGAATCCTTTTTGATCCAATGTTTCCAGATCCCAAGTCCTACCAGAAGTGGACCCCACCAGGTCGCAGTGGCCCAGAGTCCCATCGTGAACGTCTTAAGAATCTGTGGCGACGTGAACGAAGCTGCCGAATCGCTAAAGGACGCAAGCAACGCGGCACCCGCCATCGTCGAAATCGCGGCAGCGCCAAGGATGATCCAGTTGGGGGGAACCATGTCGGAGCTCGCGATCGGGGAAAAGAAAATCCGCAATACGACGTGACCGAGGATCAGGATGTAGAAGACCGCTCCCAAAAGAAACAATAAAAAAGCTCCCATCCAAGCACCGTCGTGGATCGACGGAAACTCATTGGAAAAGTTACTCAGCACGACCGACGCCGACTGCGTAGCCACCGTCAGAAGTAGCCAAACTCCGGAGATTGGAAACACGCCATCGACCTTCTTCTCGGAAGTGATGGCGCGAAACGTGAAGATATAGGTCACGAGTGCCCATAAAACGACGCCGAACAACCCAAGGCACAAAAACGTGCCCTGTTCCTTGCCTACGATCAGCCACTGATTGGCCAGCACGTTCGTTCCCGCCACGAAGGTCAAGAAACCGGGAGCTTTCTTGGGATTGTCCAGATCCTCCACGATCTGCTTCCGGAAGAAGGCGACTCGCAACGCGAGCATCACGAGAAGCACGAGGTAGAACGCCGAATTCAGTCCGAGCATTCCGGTGGCAACGCCCGTCTGCCCCCATAGCGACAAGGCGATCGACACGATTCCCGTGGCCATCACGAGCGCGAACGAGGCCGGAAGAAGGTCTCGCACGTTCGACATCAGATTTTTCAAGGCAGTTTTTTCTCCCCCGTGAGAATGAGTCCAAGGTTGAAGACGAAACAAAGAAGACACGTCACGAAAGCGGGAATCGCGATCTTGAGGTTGCCCGCATGAACGGCCTCCATCGAGGCCGTCAGAAGCCAATATTGGAACGCGCACACCGAGGCGACGATCCAGATTCTCGCCGTCAGCGAGCCTTTGAGCCCGGGCCGCAGTCTTTTATCGGAGATCATGCCAACACCCCGCCCTTTCGCTCAGCCACTGAGTCCGACCGCCCACACGCGCTCGCCGCGCTCGAGCACGACTTCGCGCAGGGGCCGGAACTCGCGCGGCGGACCTTCGATGCCGCGGCCGCTCTTCAAATCGAAAACGCCATTGTGGCAGTGGCAGCGCAGGCTTTCGCCGGCCTCGGGGTGATACGTGATCGGACACTGCAAGTGGGGACATTTTTGGTGGAAGGCGATGAAATCGCCGTTCGCCCGGCGAATCAGGAGCGCGGGATCCTTTTCGGTCGGATAGTGAAAGACCTTCGACGAGCCGGGCATCATGTCCTGCGCAGGGCCGAGATCCAGGCGAAGCGCGCCGATGTTCTGCGGCTCGAAACTCTTGAACATCACAAAGAGATTGCCAAAGACAAGGCCTCCGCTCACTACGAGAAGGAAGCGCAGGAAATCCCGGCGCGTGATGTACTCCTCGAGCTCGGTCTTACAGGGGAAATCTTCTTGCCATCTGGGTTCTCTGGAATCGCTCATTACAAAAACTCCGCTTGATCTGACATCGGCAACCCGCCTTCAAACACCTTCGGGGAAACGTCCGTCCCGGGCGCTTTCATCCTCATCGCCATATCGGCGATGGACTGGGCTTCGTCGAGGCCCATGGGATCGACGACCATCTCGTTGATCCCATGGGGAAGCATCACATGAACCCGCGTTTCAACGCGTTGTTCGCCGAACTTCCACACGTTCACGGGATGGGACTCGGGACGAAGCGCCGCGATCTCTTCGCGGGTTCCGTAGAAGAGGGCTTGCGACGGACAAACGGTCACGCACATGGGCCGCAGGCCCTCGCTCGTGCGGTCGAAGCACATATCGCATTTCTGCATCTGCTGGATTTTTTGATCCACGATCGGGATGCCGAAGGGACAAGAAAGCTCGCAGTTGCTGCACGCGATGCACTTGGGCTTGAGACTGCTGTGCACGATTCCGTTCTCGTCCATCTTGATGGCGTCCGTCGGGCACGACTGCGCGCACGTCGGGTTCTTGCAATGCATACAGACCATCGGCGTCGTCTGCGGCGTATGACCCAGGTCGCTGCGATCGACGTGGATCATGGGCTTGCCCGGATGCGTGTGGCACTCCGAGCAAGCCGCTTGGCAAGCCGTGCACCCGATGCATCTCTGAAAATCGATGAAGAAATCCTTGATCAACACGCTCATGCGTCACCCGCCACGACGCGCAGGCCTTTGACGTCCTCGCGCAGAAGGGCCGCTTCGTCTTTCGTCGCGGCTCTCGCGCGGCACGCGGCGACCTTGAACTCCGGCATCTTGCTCATCGGATCGAGCGCCTTCAGCGTGAGCTGGTTGGCCGCCTGTCTTCCCGCCCAGTGATACGGGATAAAGAGAGTGTCTTCGCGAATCGATTCCGTCACGAAGAGCGGAGCCGTCATCCGCCCTCGGCGCGTCTCGACAGTCACGAGCTGCTTGTCCGCAAAGCCCATCTTTTGAGCGAGCTTGGGATGCATTTCGCAGACCGGGTACGGCGCTTGATCGACGAGATACTTGATCCGTCGGGTTTGCGTTCCGCTGAGATAATGAAACACGCTTCGACCCGTCGTCAGGAGCAGCGGATAGTCGGCGTCGACGCTTTCGGCGCTCAGCCGGTAGGGCGTTGTGTGAAGATGGAACAACCCGTCGGCGTGCTTTGACTTGTGGTCCTCGAAGAGCCGCGGCGTACCCGGATGGCCCTCCTCGGGACAAGGCCAAAAGACACCCATCTCGTCTTCGATGCGCTTGTAGGTGATCCCCGAATAATCGGCCGTTCCTCCTCGGCTGGCGCGCCGAAGCTCGTTAAAAATCTCTTCGCTCGAGGAATAAGTGAAGCGCTCGGCGGCTCCGAGCCTTTTGGCCAGCTCGAGAAGGATCCATGTGTCGCGCCGCGCGTTGGCCGGCGGCGACACCGCCTCGCGGATGCGGATCACGCGCCCCTCGGCGCTGGTGACCGTGCCCTCTTCTTCTTCGTGCAGCGAACCGGGAAGGACGACATCGGCGAAGCGCGCCGTCTCGCTAAGGAAGAAATCGATCACGCAAAGGAAATCGAGTTTCTCCATGCAGGACTTGAGAAAATTGTGATCGGGATGGCTTACGATGGGATTGCAGCAGATGTTGATGAGGCCCCGGATCTCGCCGCGATCCGCCGCCTCGAACATCTCGACGGCCGATTTCCCCTTGTGAGGAAGCTCTTCGTCGCGAATGCCCCAGACTTTGCAGATATGCGCGCGATGCTCCGGATTCTCGATGTCACGATTGCCCGGAAGCTGGTCGCACTTGTGTCCGTGCTCGCGACCGCCCTGCCCGTTGCCCTGGCCGGTGATCGTGGCATAACCGCAGCCTTCGCGCCCGATGCGTCCCGTCGCGAGAACGAGGTTGATGAGGCTCATCACGTTCTCGGTGCCCTTGGTGTGCTGCTCGACGCCGCGAGCGTGAAGAAGGAAACTCTTTTTGGCCGGCCCCCACACCGCCGCGACTCGGCGAATAAGCTCCGGATCGAGACCGCAGATCTTTGCGGCCCATTCTGGAGTGCATTCGGCGACCGAGGCCTTGAGCTCTTCCCATCCCGAACAGCGCTTGGAGACGAAGTCCAGATCCACCCAGCCGTTTCGGATCAGCTCGTGCAAGAGCGCCTGGTTGAGAGCGGAGTCGGTTCCCGGACGCAAGGAGACTTGAATGTCCGCCGTGCGTCCCATGGGCGTCACACGCGGATCGACGACGATGAGCTTTGCGCCGCGGTCGCGGGCGCGCCAGATGTAATCGGTCAACGTCGGGAAGCATTCGCTGACGTTCGATCCCGCGATAAGGATCACGTCCGCTTTGGGAATATCCGCCCAGGAGTTCGCGGCTCGGTCGATGCCGAAGACCTTCTTGTTGCCGGTTCCCGCGGACACCATGCAAAAACGCCCGTTGTAATCGAGATTGGCAGTGCCGATCGCGAGACGCGCGAACTTTCCGACGAGGTAGCTCTTTTCGTTCGAGAGCGAAACGCCGCTCATCATGCCGAAGGCGTCCTTGCCGCCGGCCTTTTGGATCGCGCGGATTTTCGTGACCACGAGATCCAAAGCCTCGTCCCAGGAGGCCTCGCGGAATTTTCCGTTCTCCCGAATCAGTGGGTGCAGGATGCGGTCGGGATGATGCGTCTGCATATAGCGCTTCACGCCTTTGGGACAGAGACGTCCCTCATTGAAGGGAAATTCCTCCCAAGGCTCGAAGCCGATGACTTTGTTGTCCTTGACCGCGAGCTGGATCCCGCACTGCATCCCGCAAAAACAGCAGTGTGTCTTCACGAGCTTGTCGGGCGTTCTTCCTTCCCAACCGCCCGAGGGCGTGTCATTGACGTGAGGACCATAACGATCAAAAAGTTCCTTCGAATCGAGAGACTCAGCCATGCGTCACCTTTTCCGTGGGTTTCGAGAAAGCTCCTCCGAGAAGCCGTGAGTGCGCGCGCCCAATCAGGATGCGCTTGCCTTGCGGAGAGTATTGGTTCCAGGCGTCGACGGAGGCCCCCTTCTTCAGGGAATAATCGAAGCCAAGCTGGCGCAAAACCGTGGAGAGATCCACCACCTGGAGTTTCGAGGCGAAATGCGCGCGCGTGACCGGGCAGCACTGGTAGCCGCCGCGATGGCCGACGAACTTGTAGTAGCTGATGCCGATCGAGGCGGGCCGCTGAAAGATGTGAAAGAGCTTGCCGAAGGGGAGGTAGAGCAGAGTTCCGATCACGGTGAACGCGTGGATCTGCGCCATGACCGAATAGAAATAGCCTTCCATGAACTCGTAGCTCACCCAAAGCATCAAGCCCGTGAACGAGATCAAGAAAAGAAGGACCAAGGGCAGAAGATCTCGGCCAAAGCGCTGGACGGCGATCGCGCCTTCTTCGACGAGACGGCGGTACATCGCTACCATAACTCCGGGGATCACGAGGAAACTCGCGATCACAAGAGCGTGCAGCGTCGCCCAGCCGATGAGGCTGTTGATCTTGAGGGGAATCGTCTCGAAACCGAAGGCGACGACCTTGTAGGTCGGCTCGGGCATCGAGGACACGCCCTCGAAATGAAGCCACCCAAACACAAGAGGGAACGTGACGGCCGCGGCGAGAACGCAGCCTCCGGCGATGGCCATGTGCGCCGCCCAACGCATGAACCCGCGCTTGAGGATGAAGTCCTGCACGATGAGCTTCGACCACACGGACTTCGTCAGGATGCGCGGCGCCTGCAAGTTCCTCCAGAGCGATGGGGTCAGGAAAATCTCGATCGCTCGCCGCCAGTACATCCGCGTCGGCGGCTTCTGCACCCAAACCGAGTAACGGTAGACGGTGCCGAAAAGAGCGAAGAGACAGCCGAAGGTGTACCCCACGAGAGCGGCATCGAAATTCTGAAGTCCGCGACTTCCCCAGTGGATCGCGGCGCCCAAGAGTCCCACCGCCAGCACGCCCGCCAAAGCGGCTCGAGGATCGAGCCAAAAACGGCGTCGAGTATCTGGATAAGTATCGGGTTTCATGGGGATGACACTATCCTATGATCGAGCTTCAAACTACGCGAAGGACGGGATTCCTGTGCTTTGCGTCAACAGTTCCACATGCGCTCTAGGGAGCTTAGGGCGCGCGAGTGAATCGATTCGGGAATCTCGACGGGCGTACGAGATTCTAGCTCTCGAAGAAGCTTGAGAATGCCTCCGAAGGAATTTGATTTCATGTAGGGGCAGAGCATGCACGAGCCCAGGAGCTGTTTCGTTCCGATTCCCTGCCTTTGAAGATGAGAGGCGAGTCCGCATTCGGTCAGAGCCAAAAAGCTCTGCTGTGAACTCCTACGGATTTCCTGCGAGATCTGGCTCGTGCTCCCCACGAAATCGGCACGGGCGGTCACCTCCGGGCTGCATTCGGGATGAGCCAGGACGTAAACCCCGGGATGCCTCGCGCGCCAGTATTCGAGCTCTTCCACAGTGAAGCGCTCATGGACCTCGCAGGTTCCTTCGTAAAAACGGATTGTTTTGCGGGGCTGCGTTTCGGCGAGTATGCGTGCGAGATTGGCACCCATGTAGCGATCTGGCAAAAAGTAGATTTCATCGTTCTCGATCGAAGAGATCACTCGCACGGCATTCGTCGAGGTGACGCAAACGTCACAAAGCGATTTCACCTCGGCGCTTGTATTGACGTAGCAAACGAAAGTAGCGGACGGGTACCGTTCCCTGAGTTTCGCGACGGTGCTGCCATCGATGGAATCCGCGAGCGAACACGACGGCTTGTCGGCAGCGACGTAGACCGATTTCTCGCGATTCAGGAGTTTGGCCGTTTCCGCCATAAACTGAACGGCGGCGAAAAGGTACTTCTTTTCCGGACGAAGGCGGGCCTGCTCCGCCAAATAAAGACTGTCTCCTACGACATCGGCCACAAAGTGCAACAAGTCCGCGTTGACGTAACTATGAGCGAAGATCGCCACGTCTTTTTGATTTTTGAGAATTCGGATCTCCCGAATCGCGCGCGCCATTTCGACACACTGGGCGAAGCTGTATCTGCCCGAAACCTCAGCCTGCTGCTCGAAAATCTCTTGGCCGAGATCCATCAATTCCTCTTCGATGCGCATGAGCAGGCCAAACTATACGAAAACTTGGGCTCGCGTATGACAAGAATCATGTCGCAAGCGGAAGCACCCACCTACACTCTCCGAATAGAATGGCTGAATCCCGACAATGCCTGAATGAATTCTTCAGTGATCATTCGTTTGACGGCCTCTTGGCCCGAAGCCTTTCAATGAAGCGCCTCTTTGAGAAAATCGCAAGGGTTGCGCCCTCAGGCGCCAACGTTCTTATTAGCGGCGAGAGCGGGACTGGGAAAGAACGTGTTGCCAACGTGATTCACAAGAGAAGCGCAAATGCGCGAGGCCCTTTTATCGCCATAAACTGTTCCGCCATTCCGGCGGACCTGCTCGAATCCGAGCTCTTTGGCCACGCCAGGGGTGCCTTCACGGGCGCTCAGCAGAGACGCAAGGGGCTTTTCCAAGAAGCCTCGGGCGGCACCCTGTTCCTCGACGAGATCGGGGAGCTACCCACCCACCTTCAAGCGAAGCTTCTCAGAGTCTTGCAAGAAAGACGTGTTCG
>Ga0209573_1002637_pt1 | contig 22174 bp, 9 predicted proteins | sample TNRBio252014_DNA_FD_185870 | JGI IMG/M metagenome (GOLD analysis project Ga0209573, IMG submission 185870) | Wastewater treatment Type I Accumulibacter community from EBPR Bioreactor in Madison, WI, USA - TNR Reactor_6/25/2014_ DNA (SPAdes)... | ecosystem: Engineered > Bioreactor > EBPR >...
CCCTTTGAGGCCTAAAATCGTGCCCACATGCACCCTGGAGGGCTGTGTCGAAAACGTATGTCGTTTTTTAAACATAATTGGTCGCGTGATCAGCAAGAGCCCTTGGCGGGACTCTTTACACAACCCCTATATGGGAAATAGCCAGGAATATGATTTGGCAAGACTCAGCTTGATTGAAGTCAAGGTTGGGTTACTTTGCAACAATGCCTTATATATAATTTCACTTGAATCAAAAGCAATAATAGCAAAGGGCAATCCAATCTGTTGTTGGACGCTCCCAAGATGTCTCCATGCATCCCCCACCTCCCACCGCTCCGCATCCGGATGTCCAATAATTTCCGAATACCACCTTTTCGCCTTGTCATACCGGTGATAATCCCGGTAAAAACCCGCCGCTTCTGTTAGCATAGTCAAATCGGTACTATCCAATCGAAGTATCTGGTCGTACATGGTCTCCGCCTTCTCAATTTGAAAATTCAGTACATACAACTGTGCCTGCAACTGCATACCTTGCAAATCGTCTTTTATTTCCCGCTCATTTTTTTCTTTTTGGCTGGCGATCTCCTGGCCGGCTTTTTCAATACGCTTTTTTTCTTTCAGGCGTTTTTTTATGCGGTTGGGCAGGTCTATTTTTTCGAGTATTTCGATTGCACCGTCAATATTTCCGGATTTAAACAGTTCCATCGATCGTTGGTACTCGCTACTCACGTCGTCAAAATTGATGCGGGCAAAAAGGTCGGAGAGATCGTCTAATTTCTTTTGTTGCTCGCGATATTGGTCAAAAAGAACAGCGTATTGTTTGTCATATTCCGCTGCGTTTATTTGCGACCTTTCCAATTTTTCCTTTAAAGCCTTTTCTTCTTTTTTGAAACCGGCAGTCAGCGCTTTGTCAGATATATCGTAGTACTCTTTCCGGGCAGCGTCGAGCTTACCTGCTTTTGCCAGAATGATGTCGCTACCCAAGGAATCGTTGCTGCTGATTTGCATGATCTGCAATTCCTTTTCATTCACTACTTCATAACCTTGCTTTCTGACTTCCTGAAAAAAAATAACGTCCCCCGCTTTTTTGCCTCGAAAGGCCAAACGAAACCAGCCTCCGTCGTCGGAATTAGTTGGTACGGCATCCTGAAAATTGACCTGCACTCCGGCAATGGGCTTGCCACCGGAATTCTGTTCGCGCACCATACCGATTTGGATGACCTGGGCAGAGAGATTGCCTATGGCGCTCCAAAAAATGAGGGAGTAGAAGATACTTTTCATAATTCAATCCTTTTTTTGTGTAAGGGTGCTGATATATTGGGAGGCTTTGCTTTTTTGTTCGGCATCCGCTTCCGGATGGGCGATGATCTTTTCAAAAAGGGGCAGGGCTTTTTCTGGCCTATTTTGGCCGACAAAAAAATCGGCACAAGTTTGGAGGACAACCAGGTTATCTTCGGCGACCTGCATAACTATTTCATAAATTCCCAGTGCATCCGCAGGCTCCCCATTTGAAATATACATTTTTGCCTGTCGCAGCATGGCTTCTAAATCTTTTTTGAAGCCTTCTTCGTTTTCTTCCTTTTGTTTTTTTAATTCATCCAGGGCAATTTCGATTCGCTCCCTGTTCATGAGATGACGCTCTGAGCGGTTGAGAAAATCGGCCTCCTCCAATTTTGCGATAGCCTCGTCAATTTTTCCTTCCTTAAATAACTCCAATGCCTGGCGGTACACTTCGCTCACGTCGTCGAAATTGACCCTGGCGAATTTTTCGGCGAGTTCGTCGAGCGATTGTTTTTGGCGATCGTACTGATCTTGCAATTCTTTAAACCTGTCCCAAGCCTCTCCTTGCGATATTTCTGCATTTTTGAGTTGCTCTTGTAGTTCCTGTTTTTTTCGGTTGAATCCCGCCAGCAGGGCCTTGTCCGATACGTCGTAATAGGCTTTTTTGGCGGCATCTACCGCCCCGGCTTTCGCCAGTATGATATCTACTACCAGTTTTTCGTTTTCGCTGATCTTCAGTGCCTTGAGTTCTTTTTCATTGACGAGTTCGTAACCGGATTTGCGGATTTCATTAATAAAAATGATATCGCCGGGCTTTTTTCCCTGAAATACCAGCCTGAAATGGCCATTATCATCTGAAATGGTAGGAACCGCCCCTGAAAAATTGACCTGTACACCGGGGATGGGTTTTCGCTTGGAATTCTGCTCCCTCACCAACCCAACTTGAATTTGTCCAAATAACGGGGCGCAAAAAACGCAAAGCAGGACGGTGAGAAAAACGTTTTTCATGATGTGGAAAGGGTTGGTTGATTAATGCCGCACCATGCCCTGCCGGAGCGTCTCCCCCGGAATGACAGGCGTCGTAACGGATTTCGCCACAAAACCGTTTTTGAAAATATCGAGCCGCTGGCTCAATCGCTGATGTTCGGGAGGAATTCGCAGGGTGAATTGTCCTGTAGCGTCGGTGAGCGTTTGGCAGCAGGAGATGGAAACGCTGACGCCTTCAAGCGGCTGCCCGGAAGCGGCGTCGGTGATGATGCCGGAGAGCGTCGCTAGGTCGCCGTTCCTCCGCACAGCCAACACCACCAATTCATCATCAAAAGAAAACGTCGTGTCGATCGGCCTAAAACCTTCGGCTGAAAATTGCAAACGCAATTGTTCTTCCCGAAAATTCGCCGGGATGCCCTCAAATAGCGCCTCGCCGTTGACGGCTGTTTTTGTCTCTGTTTTTTGACCGTAGGTGAGCATGAGTTGCGCTTCGGGTTCGGGCAGTTCGGGGTTGGGTGTACTATTTTCTACCCGGACTTTCAGCACAAGCGGGGTTTGCAGTTCTTTCCACTGAAACCAGGAAAATGCTCCAATACCCGCCAATACCGGCACAAATACAAGAGAAAATAGTCGCAGTCGGCGGCTGGTCCGGCTTTCAGTATGGATGGTTCGGTCGCCGATATGCACGTCGCCGCCTGCCGATATGTTGGAGCCTACTACGACGTTTTTGCTGTTTACGATAGAAATCGCGCGTTCGAATTCGGCCCGGAGTTCCGGGCGGGCGCTTTCCTGCTCCACGGCGGCGAGCAGATCGCCTATAGCAGTTGGGGGAGCGCCTTGTTGTTCAATTTCGGAGAGCAATTCGAGCAGGCTCTGTCGGATGCGGTTTTGCTCCAGCGTCGCATCGGCAGGTGAGACGATTCCGATACGTATTTGCCTTCGGATATTTTCCAATCGCCCCGATTGTTGAAGTATTTCGTTGAGCTGGGGCGTATTTTCGAGTAGTCCGCGCATGATTTTCAACGCGGTCGGCATTTCATCGCCGGCTATTAGGCGGCGAATTTCAGCTAAAAGGGTTTCGTGTTTCATGGTGCTCAAATTGAAGGATTCGGCTCCAGATTTATCCATACCTCACCGGGGAAGTATATTGCTAATCTTATACTTCCTTTTAAAGACGATGTTTCAAACGGCTGCTATTTTTTCAAAATTCAGACTAATTTATCTTAATTTTTTGCACTACGATATTGCTGCAAGCACAAACGCCCGGCACGGCAATCCAACCCAATCGTACTTATCGCGCATCCTTTAGTATGTCCGCCACCTCCGCTGCGCTTAATTCAAAGATTTCAGCCAAATCTTCAATCGATGTACCCGCGGCATAGGATTTCAATACGGCGCGCTCTATCCGTTTCTGCTTGGCTTCAATGGCTTGGTCCTTTTCTTCGATGGCTTTATCTTTGGCTTCAATGGCTTGATCCTTCGCTTCAATGATTTGTTCCTTGGACGTAATCAGCCGTTGATAATCCTTGATCTCCTCGATGATATCGTCTTCGCCTTCCATCGTTTCGCGGACGACCGGGTCGGCCACGGCTTTTTGCAGGCGACGCAGCAGGGGGCGGTAGCGCTCGGGCAGCTCGTCCTCGTCAACGGTTAGGAAATGGGGGTTGGCAGTGACGGACGACTGGTCGAACAGCGCCAGCAGTTGTTCCAACTCGGTTCGACGACGGCCTTGGAGGTAGGGTATCTGGATGATGATGCTGTCGTGGGTCAGGCTTTCGATGAATTCCTCTTTTTCGTGGATTTGCTCGCCGGTGGCAGCGTCGATGTACGCCCGGTTGACCCGCACGACGGGCGCTTTGACGTGGGCCAGCGTATGGCCCAGGAAGTAAATACTCAGAATAGGAAGGATGGGAAGGGTTGGAATATTGTTCACCAAGTAGCGCCGGAAGCGCATGATGTCGCCGGCCAACTTGGCTTTTTGCAGCTCCAGGATGACTAATTCCTGGTTGCCGTCGGCATCCACAATGAGTGCGTTGAAATCCATGCGCAGCACGGTCAGCACCTCACGGAACGGAAAATGATGCTCCGTCGGCCTGAATTCGAGCGAGACGACTTCTTTGCCGATGATGGCCGAGAGCAGCAGTTTGGCCACTTTTTCGTCCCGCATCAGAAACTTGAAAACGACATCGTAAATGGGGTTAGCTATTTCTACCATACCATCACGTATTTTATCCGCAATATACGGAAAATTATTGTTTTTAAACAAAAAGTATTGAGTTTTTTTGCCGTTTTAGTACCTGATTAAACTTCTTCCATTTTAACATGTCGAATTAACATTAATGACACAACAACCAATTGGACATGAGATTACCATTACTCGCCGTTTTCCTGTGGTTTAGCGCGAAGGCCGTATGCCAACCCCCGGTATTATACGTTCATATCGTATCGCATAACGAACCGGGGGATAATTTGCAGACAGCATTAAATTACGCGAGGGCAAAAAACAGGATTCTGCAATTAGCCGAAATTATAAATGCAAAAAATGCGAAATGGAATATTCAGACATCCGATGGTTTTGTGTTGGGCGCATTAAACGACCAGGCGAATACTGCAAATAATGTATTTAATATATTGGCCAACCCGCCCTATAGCGATAATATCGAAATAGACCCGCGCTCAAAAAATTCAAACGGAAGAAATATTGCCGATCAGTGGTATTTATTGGATTCATTGGGTGCAAATCCGACAACACACCTGGGCGGATGTATTTATTCCACAACCAATCCTTCTGTACAACCCATAGATTGGGAGCAATACAGAAATGCTATTATTGGCAATATTTTCGGCAATAGCTGGCAATGCTCGATAATTACCGGCGCGGGTAGTTATCCACCCCATACCAATGACTTAAATGATTTCGGCATTTTTAAGCCGGATACGGCAACGAATTTTTATCAACACAACCCTGCCAAAAATCTCTGGTGTTTGGGTACGGGCTGTGCCCCACTGCTGGATTCACTGGATAATGAACAGGCTATTATAGATTTAATCCAGGGACAAATTGATAGTATTCAAACCGGACTTTGGCCTTCCGATAAGTTTTATGTTACCAGAATTATGACAAACCAGCGCGAATACGGTCCGCTTTTTTTTCAAAAAATAGCGCGGGTAATTGATTCTTTAAATACTATTCCTACCTCTCAAATGCGATGGGCTACGATAAGCGAGACTTTTTCTGCTTTCCAGGAATGGCAGCTCGCCTCGGGCTTAGATTATAGCCAATGGCAGTGCAGACAAGTTGTTACAAGTGTTGCCGAAATAGCAAATGACGATTTTTTTTCGATTTACCCCAATCCTTCTTCGGGAAATTATTCCATTGATTTTATTGACGATATTGATCATCAAATTCAGGTATTTGATTTGATGGGGAAATCTATTTTTTTTACGACAAGTAATAAAAACGAAGAGATAGATTTATCTTCTTTTTCAAATGGCTTTTATATAGTGGAAATTGACGGTGTGTTTTTGCGTAAAATAATTAAGCAATAAGATTATTCGTTAATTTTCCTACATAACGCACTACATCAGCTTTGCCAATGTGGTAAAGCCCTTCGTTTAATTCGGTCTCATATTCCGAATTTATTATTTCATTTAAATTTGGAAAATCACCGCGCAGCATTTCAGCGGTATAAAGTAAAGATAGTTCTCTTGGACCGCCCGAGGAATTGTTGATTTGTATGGGATTAAAAGCTTCTATTATAATGACACCGCCAGGATTTAACATATCAGGTAATTTTTTGTGAAAATCCTGTCTAAGGCCGGCAGGCAAGTGAAAGAAAATCATGGCAACCGCATCGAATTTTGCATCAGAAAACGGAAAATCGGCCGCATCCCGAATTTCATAATGGATATCTACGTTTTCTTTTTCGGCTAATAACAATGCTTTTTTACGGCCCTCAGTACTTAAATCAAAGGCATAAACCTCCCAGCCCAGTTTCGCGGCATAAACGGCATCTCTGCCCTCGCCGGCCCCCGGAACCAGGATTACACCAGGAGGCAACGTGTCGATGGCGGACTTAAAAAATTCATTCGGCGCCGTGCCGTAAGCGTATTCTTCTTCGGAATACCTGTCGTTCCAGAAGTTTGTCATGGTTCTGTTGTCGGTTATCGGTTGTCAGTTATCGGTTGTCGGTTATCGGTTATCGAGTAAAGTATGACTAGCAAATATAATGAACCCACAACTCACAATCCACAACCGACAACCGACAACGGCTATTTCGTCACCTGCACATCTCCTTTAAACAACTTTTGCGTGCCATTTTTATACAAAACAATCGCAAAATAGGCATATACATCGAGTACTGCCGGTTTGCCCCTGAACATCCCATTCCAACCGTATTGCGGATCGTTGGGCAGGAAATTGGCGACGTAAAATACGGATTCTCCCCAGCGGGAATAAATTTCGAGTTCCAGTATTTTATCTATCCGGTCTCCTGCATAGATCATGAAAATATCGTTGATGTTATCGCCGTTGGGTGAAAAGCTATTGGGGATGTATACGTCGGGTTTGAATTTTATAAAAACAGTCACCTCATCGGTGGCGGTACAGCCGTTTTCATCCGTGATAAGCACGTGGTAGGTCACCGTGGAATCGGGGGTGGCCAGGGGCTGCGGGCACGAGGTGCAAGACAGGCTGTCGGAAGGCGTCCATTTAATGACATAGTTGCCGCTTGCAGGCGTGATTTCGGCGTCTAATCGGGTACTGTCGCCGTAAAAAATGGTGACATTGGGCCCGGCGTCTACTGAAATAGCAGGCGGGTTTTCGAGCTCGAGGCTGGTCTCCCAGCGACAGCCATTGGCATCTTCCACAATTAGGGGGTAAATACCTGCGCCCAGACTTGAAAAGTTGGGACTCGCCACAAAAGGTTGATTATTAAAAGAATACAAAAATGGCCCACTGCCGCCGCTTACCGAAATAACCGACACAGCGCCGTTGGTTTCGTTGTGACACCTGGGGTTTTGTACCGATACTACAGCGTTTTGAGGAGGAATATTATCGGCCGTTACGGTTACTTCGTCGGTGGCCGAGCAGCCGTAAGTAATATTGGTTACCGTGAGCAGATAAACCCCTGCTGTATTTGCGGCAGGCGTGGCAGTATTAATTCCCGAAGTGATATTACCATCAGTAGTCGACCAAAGATAGCTGATATGAGGCCCTGAACTTGAATTGGCGCCGTTGAGGGTTACTGATGTGATAATGCAATCGAGAGCCATATCAGCGCCTGCGTTGGCCACGGGCGAGGGTTCCACCACGACGCTGACGATTGCCTCGCTGGTCGGACAAACACCGCCGGTGTTGAGCAGATAACGGAAGCTATAAGTTGCAGGAAGCTGTGCAGAAATGGCGAAACTACCCGCAGCGGGTTGGAATGCTCCGCTGGTGGAGGGCACAGCTGAAATTTCGGTCCATTGCCCGCCTAAGTCTTCGCCTTGCAGCAAGTCGAACAAATGGACGACCTCGTTCGAACCCACGCAGAAATGCAGCACCGGCTCAGGTTGGCCCGCAAAAACGGCGTCGTCTACCTGGATAAATTGGGTTGAAAAGGCCGGGCAACCGGCAGGCGGGGTATTGACCAGCGTAAACCGAATTTCGTATTGACCGGCGTCGGCGTTGGCGGCGTTGAAAATGTTGTTTGTTATGCTTGCCGGATTGCTGCCGGCGGGGGCAGCGACAATGCTCCAAGTGCCCGGCTCGCTGGTTTGCTGCAAGGTGGTAAGGTTGAGCGAACCGCCGGTGTTGCAAAGCGGTCCGGCGGCACTGGTGGCTACGGAAGGACAATCACAGAACACAACCTGTACTGTCACATCGTAGATAGCCTCCTGGCAGGGGGCTGTGGCGCTTTGCGTAGTGTAGCGGAACAGATAACTGCCTTCTGTTACGCCTGTAAAGTCGAGCGTCGGGAAAGTACCTGTGGCGCCGGAGTTTTGCAAGTCGGTCCAGACGCCGCCCATGTCGCCGCCGATAACCAATGCACTGAAATCGAGTGTAGCTGGGCCTCCGGGGCCGTTGCAAACATCGGCATTGAGGGTGACGACTGCTGATGGAGGTGAGTTGACAGTAACCCCTATTTGTGTCGTACCTACGCAACCATTTTCAGTGGCCGTAATCCCGTAGGTTGCCGATGAGCCGGGTGTGACGGTAATGGCAGCGCCACTTTGTCCGGTGCTCCACACAAAAGTGGCGCCCCCGCTTACGGTCAATGTAGTAGACTGGCCGAGGCAGATAACCGGAGGAGAAGCTACTGCGATGGGCACTGGCAGCGGGTTTACAGTAACGGTTACCGGTATCACCGAAGTGCAGCCTTCATCAATGACCGTTACACTGTAGGTGGTAGTCACCACCGGAGAAACGGTGATAGAAGCTCCGCTTTGCCCTGTGCTCCATTGGTATACGTCGCCGCCGGAGGCGCTGAGCGCAGCGGATTGGCCCACGCAAATGGTATCGGGTTGCGCCAGTGCGACGGGTATAGGGTTGACGGTTAAAGTAGTCGAAGCGGTAGCGCTGCATCCATTTTCGGTGACGGTAACCGAATAGAGGGTTGTTTGCGAAGGGGATACGCTAATAACCGCATCCGTATCACCCGTACTCCATAAGTAGGTGCTACCGCCACTTGCCGTAAGTGTGGCCGACTCGCCGTCGCAGATTACGGGGGCGGAAGTTTGTATATCGGAAAGGGGCAGCGGATTCACTACTATTGTTGCTTGGGCGGCGCCTACGCAGCCACTGTTCGTAACCGTAACCACATACGTTGTTGTTGAAGTCGGCGCTACGTTGATAGAGGCCGATGTTTGTCCGCTATTCCATTGGTAAGTACCGCCGCCCTCTGCCGTTAGTGTGCCGGCTTGCCCGACACATAACGTATCCGGGGTGGCAATGATAGTAGGCGTAAGCGTATCGCCCATCATTACTGTAACAGAGGCCAGACCGGTGCATCCCTGGTTGCTTACCGTTACCGAATAGGTAGTATTAACTACGGGGTTTACCGTAATCGTTTCCCCGGCTTGGCCGGTGTTCCAGGAATAAGTACTGCCGCCGGAGGCTGTAAGTACAACAGGCAGGCCCGGGCAGATGGTCGTAGCTGAGGCCGAAACAGAGGCATTCACTTCATTGACGGTTACGGTTACATCGGTAGTATCGGTACAGCCGTTGGCGGTGACCGTTACGGCGTAGGCAGTGGTCGTTGTGGGAGAAACCGTAATCGTTGCTCCTGTTTGTCCGGTGCTCCAGGAATAGGTTGTTCCGCCGCCGGCACTCAATACAGCTGATTGGCCCAGGCAAATGGTTTCGGGCGATGCCGTCGCTGTGGGCAGTGGATTAACGGTGACAGTCGTGGAGGTTGATGCTTGGCAACCATAGATATTTGTGACGGTCACGGCGTAGGTTGTGGTGGTCGTGGGTGTCACTTCCACCGAATCCCCCGGTTGTCCGTCGCTCCAAATATACGTATCGCCGCCGCCGGCTGTCAGCGTGGTAGATTGCCCGATGCACACGGTGTTTGGGTTGGCCGTAGCAGTAGGAACAGGCAATGGATTAACGACTACCGTTGTGTTGGCCAGGCTGCTGCAACCGTTGCCGGTAACAGTGACGGTATACACTGTCGTGGAAGCCGGCGTCACTGTAATCGAGGAGCCTGATTGCCCGGTGCTCCACATATAGATGCTGCCGCCGGTGGCAGTTAGTGTACTGGATTGCCCGGCACAAATAGAGTCAGGCGCAGCAGAAGCCGCAGCTACCGGCAGGGGGTTGACCACAACAGTTACATCTGCAGTTGCGGTACAACCGTTGCTGGTTGCCGTTACCGAATAGGTAGTTGTGGCAGCAGGCGTCACGCTAATGGAAGAGCCGCTTTCCCCTGTACTCCACAAGAAAGTATCGCCACCGGTAGCGGTCAGCGTGGTAGATTCACCCTCACATATAGTGGCGGGGTCGGCGGAGGCAGCGGGCACGGGCAGCGGATTGACGACCACTGTAATGCTGGAAGAACCCGTACAGCCATTAAGGCCTACCTCCACGGAATAAGTTGTGGTAGCTAAAGGCATAACGGTGATAGATGGATCGGTTTGTCCGGTGCTCCACATAAAAGTGTCGCCGCCAAAAGCGGTGAGTACCGTGTTTTGGCCGGTACAGATGGATGCCGGAGCCGCCTCTATGGTAGGTACTAATACATTGCTGACCGCCACAGTTACTGATACTACGTCGGTGCAGCCGTTGTTAGTCACGGTTACGGTGTAGGTTGTCGTAGCCGCGGGGGTCACTGTTATGGTGGCGCCACTTTGCCCAGTACTCCAGGCATAAGTGCCGCCACCGGTAGCGGTTAAAGTGGTAGAAAGCCCCGGGCATACCGTAGATAATGCGGCGGTTGCGGTTGCGGTCGTCGTATTGACGGTGACGGTCACTTGTGCTACGCCAGAGCAGCCGTTGTTGGTGGCAGTAACGGAGAAGTTTGTTGTTGCAGCAGGTGTAACCGTGATATTGGCGCCGCTTTGTCCGGTGCTCCACAGGTAAGCACCGCCGCCGGAGGCGGTCAGGGTAGTAGATTGCCCGGCGCACAATACAGCGGGGTTAGCCGTCGCAGTTGGCGTAGGCAGTGGCGTAACTACAACGGTAACTGATGCGGTACCGGTGCAGCCGTTATTGGTTACCGTTACCGTATAGGTTGTAGTAGTGGCAGGCGAAACGGCAATGGTGGCGCCGGATTGGCCTGAGCTCCATTGATATGTGCCGCCGCCGGTGGCAGTGAGGACGCTGGTTTGTCCGGCACAAATAGCCGCCGGACTTGCCGTAGCGGTAGGTGTGGGTAGCGGATTTACGGTTACCGTCACATCGGCGGTAGCGGAACAGCCATTAGCGGTCACAGTTACCTGATACGCCGTGGTAAATTGAGGTGTCACCGTAAGGGTAGCGCCGGATTGGCCGGTATTCCATTGATAAGTGCCGCCACCCGTGGCAGTGAGGGTACTGGTTTGTCCGGCACAAATAGACGCCGGGTTGGCCGTGGCAGTGGGGTTGGGCAAGGGGTTTACAGTTACCGTAACGCTGCCTGTGCCGGTACAGCCGTTATTGGTGGCAGTCACCTGATAGGTTGTCGTAGACAGTGGAGTAACAAGAATAGCCGGACCGGATTGCCCCGTGCTCCATTGATAAGTACCGCCGCCGGTAGCGGTTAGCGTACTGGTTTGCCCCAAGCAAATAGACGTTGGACTTGCTGTAGCGATAGCTGTGGGTAGCGGATTAACCGTCACTGTTACGCTGGCTGTGCCTGTACAGCCGTTATTGGTCACCGTCACCGTATAAGTGGTGGTAGCGACCGGAGAAACAGTAATGGTGGCGCCCGATTGGCCCGAACTCCAGGCGTAAGTGCCGCCCCCCGTGGCTGTTAGCGTGCTGGATTGCCCGGCACAAATAGCGGCTGGGCTGGCTGTAGCCGTAGCGCTGAGATTATTTTCGACGTTTACAGTGACCATAGCCTCATCGGTACAGCCGTTATTGGTAACGGTCACAGAATAGGTAGTCGTTGCGATTGGGTTTACCGAAATAGATGCGCTGCTTTGTCCGGTATTCCAGGCGTAAGTGCCACCGCCGGTTGCTGTCAAAGTAGAAGTAAGACCCGGACAAATTGTTGCCGGTATGGCGGAGGCGGAGGCAGTAGCTGAATTAACCGTTACCGTCACATCGGCGGTACCGGTGCAGCCGTTATTGGTTACCGTTACGGTATAGGTGGTAGTTGAAGCGGGAGAAACCTGTATGGGAGATCCGAATTGCCCGCCGTTCCATTGATACGTCCCACCACCCGTGGCTGTTAGTGTGCTGGCTTGCCCAGCACAAATATTGGGGGGCTCGGCTGTAGCCGCCGGCATCGGCAGCGGGTTTACGGTCACTGTTACATCTGTAGTGGCAGTACAACCATTATTGGTAACGGTTACGGTATAAGTAGTCGTAGCGGTGGGCGATACATTAATCGTAGCGCCTGTTTGGCCCGAACTCCAGGCGTAAGTGCCGCCACCCGTAGCAGTCAATGTGCTGGTTTGCCCGGCACATATTGTCGCTGGGCTGGCCGTGGCTGTCGGTGTGGGCAAAGGATTGACATTCACCGTCACATTTGCGGTAGCTGAACAACCGTTATTGGTTACCGTCACGGTATATGAAGTAGTGGAGGTGGGCGATACTGTAATCGTAGCGCCGTTTTGTCCACTGCTCCACTGGTATGTGCCGCCGCCGGCAGCGGTTAGCGTACTGGATTGCCCGGCACAAATGGTAGCAGGATCTGCTGAGGCAGTGGGTGTAGGCAAAGGGTTCACATTGACCGTCACGGTGGCGGTAGCGGTACAGCCGTTGTTGGTCACAGTCACGGTATAAGTGGTAGTCGAAGAAGGCATCACGGTCACAGAAGCTCCGATTTGTCCATCGCTCCACAAATAAGTACCGCCGCCGGTGGCGGTTAGCGTGCTTGCTTGCCCGGCACAAATGGTAGAGGGGTTGGCAGCCGCTGTTGCCGAGGGGGGCGGAGTCACATTTACGGTTACATCGGCGGTACCTGTACAGCCGTTATTGGTCACCGTCACGGTATAAGTAGTGGTAGTAGTTGGTGACACCGATACAGGCGAGCCCATTTGGCCGGTGCTCCAGGCGTAAGTGCCGCCGCCGGTAGCGGTCAGCGTGCTGGCTTGCCCGACACATACTGTTTGGGGGCCGGCTGTGGCCGTTGCTGTGAGACTGGGATCCACAGTGACCGTTACGGTGCCGGTACCAGTACAGCCGTTATTGGTAGCCGTTACCGAATAGGTAGTTGTGGTGGTAGGCGCCACAGTGATGGAAGCTCCTGACTGGCCGGTACTCCAGCTATAAGTATCTCCACCTGAGGCGGTTAACACGGAACTTTGACCTGGGCAAACGGTACTTGGACTTGCAGTAACAGTGGGCGTTAATATTGCGCCGACGGTTACGGTTACTTGTTCTACGTCTACGCAGCTATTATTGGTAACCGTTACCGAATAAGTAGTAGTAGCCGCGGGGGTTACCGTAATAGAAGCGCCGGTTTCTCCGGTGCTCCATTGATAGGTTCCGCCGCCAGTAGCCGTCAACACAGAAGACAGTCCGGGGCAAACCGTGGAGGGGCTTGCGGACACACTTGCCACGGTTGAAATGACATTTACCATGACGGAAGCTACATCGGTACAGCCGTTGCTATCGGTGACGGTGACGGAGAAAGTGGTGTTGGTACCGATTGCCACGCTGAAAGTAGCGGTTGTTTGCCCGGAACTCCATTGGTAAGTGCCGCCGCCTGTGGCAGTCAATTGGACGGGGTTTCCTGCACATAGGGTTGCGGGGTTGGCCGTGGCGGTGGCGGTAACTGTGTTCACCGTTACGGTTACATCTGCTTCGTCGGTACAGCCGTTATTAGTGACAGTGACGGTATAGGTAGTAGTTGCCGTAGGCGCCACGGTTATCGATGCGCCTATTTGTCCGGTACTCCAGGCATAGGAGCCGCCACCCGTAGCAGTAAGGGTGCTAGTCTCTCCTTCGCATACCGCTGTTGGGCTAGCCGAAGCCTGTGCGGTGACTGTATTTACGTTGACGGTCACGTTGGCTACACCTGAACAACCGCCATTTGTTACTGTGACGGTATAAGTTGTTGTGGCTGTGGGGTTCACTGTAATAGTCGCCCCGGATTGGCCGGTACTCCAGGCATAGGTGCCGCCGCCGGTAGCCGTGAGCATGCTGGCAACCCCGGAACAGACCGTACTGGGGCTAGCTGTTGCTGTTGCGGTCACTGAATTGACGTTCACCGTAACGGTAGCCACGTCTGTACAGCCGTTATTGGTCACCGTGACGGAAAAAGTAGTCGTTGTGCCGACTACCACGGGGACAGTGGCGCCGGTTTGCCCTGTACTCCACAAGTAGGTACCCCCACCGGTGGCGGTTAGCATACTGACTTGCCCGCTACAAACCGTACTTGGGTTGGCCGTGGCCGTGGCGGTAACCGAATTTACTGTTACGGTCACGTTGGCCACATCCGTACAGCCGTTATTGGTGACGGTGACGGAATAGGTGGTTGTGCCGGTAGGCGCTACTGTTATCGAGGCGCCGCTTTGTCCGGTGCTCCAGGCGTAAGTGCCGCCGCCGGTAGCCGTGAGCGTGCTTGTCGCTCCATCGCAAATTGCTGCAGGGCTTGCCGTAGCCTGGCCATTGACAACGGTCACGTTTACGGTCACATTAGCTACATCGGTACAGCCGTTATTAGTTACCGTAACAGAATAAGTCGTAGATGTTGAAGGACTCACGGTAATGCTTGCGCCGGTTTGCCCGGTACTCCACGCATAGGTGCCGCCTCCGGTAGCGGTCAATACAGATGAGCCGCCTTCGCAAATCACTGACGGGGCTGCCGATGCAGTAGCCGTGGCGGAATTAACCGTCACGGTCAGGCTTGCCACATCTGTACAGCCGTTGCTAGTCACCGTCACTGTGTAGGTAGTGGTGGCGGCAGGAGAAATGCTGATAGTTGATCCGGTTTGTCCTGTGCTCCAGGCATAGGTGCCGCCGCCGGAGGCGACCAGGTTGGTTGAACTACCCAAGCAAATTGGATTGGCGCCGGCGGTGATATTGGCGGTTACGGTATTAACCACCACATTTACAACGGCATCATCGGTACAGCCATTATTGGTCACCGTTACGGTGTAAGCCGTGGTAGCGGTAGGGGTTACGATTATGGAAGCGCCGGTTTCTCCCGTACTCCAGGCATAGGTACCCCCGCCGCTGGCTGTGAGGGTAGCAAACTGGCCTTCACAGATAGGATTGGGGTTGGCGACAGCCGAGGCATTGACGACATTGACGGTTACGGTCACGTTAGCCACGTCGGTACAGCCGTTGTTAGTGACAGTCACGGTATAGGTGGTAGTGGCTGTGGGGTTTACAGTGATAGTGGCGCCGGATTGCCCGGTATTCCAAGCATAGGTGCCGCCTCCAGTGGCTGTTAACTGCACCGGGTCGCCCGAACAAGCGACGCTGGGGCTGGCTGTCGCCGATGCGGTCACAGTATTAATCGTCACGGTCACGTTGGCCACGTCGGTACAGCCGTTATTGGTGACGGTCACCGAATAGGTAGTGGTGGCTGTGGGGTTTACAGTGATAGTGGCGCCAGATTGGCCGGTACTCCAGGCATAGGTACCGCCGCCGCCGGCCGTGAGCTGCACGGGGTCGCCGGAACAAGAAACGCTGGGGTTTGCTGTAGCCGTAGCGGTGACCGTGTTGATATTAACGGTTACACTGGCTTCATCGGTGCACCCGTTGTTGGTCACGGTAACGGTGTAAGTAGTGGTAGCGGCGGGATTAACGGTGACGGTCGCCCCGCTTTGCCCCGTACTCCAAGCATAAGTGCCTCCGCCGGTGGCTGTCAGGGTACTGGCGTCACCCACGCAAATGGTTGCGGGACTGGCGGTTGCCGATGCAGTTACGGTGTTGACGTTTACGGTAATATTGGCAGTCGCGGCGCAACCGCCGTTGCTCACCGTTACCGAATAATTGGAAGTAGACGTCGGCGATACCGTAATCGAAGCGCCCGTTTGGCCGGTGCTCCATGTGTAGGTGCCGCCACCCGTAGCTGTCAGCGTGCTGGATTGCCCTACACAAATAGTACTGGGGCTTGCCGTAATATTGGCTATCGGCGGCGAACTAGGGTTGATGGTAGCAGATGCTTCGTCGGTACATCCCCCGTCTAATTGTGTGACCGTCACCGAATACGTACCAGGCGCCAGGTTCAAGGCGGATGGGCCGGAGAAAGAAGGAGGGTTCCAGGCATATGTATATCCCGCTCCTGCCGGAGATACAATTATTCCGCCATTATTTTGACCACAGGAGGTCTGCGCTACATTTAGAGAAACTGTTAAAGGTGAACTTGGGTTAAGGGTAACGCTGACGTCGTCCATACACCCTGTTGCAGTTTCGGTTACGGCTACCGTATACGACCCGGGGGCCAGGCTAATCGGGTTAGCGCCGCCAACTATAGGCGGATTCCAGGCATAGGTATAGCCCGGACCGGCGGGGGTCACGCTGATAGAGCCGTTACTATAAGCGCAGGTAGGTTGGGTAGGGGTGGCAGTAGCTACTAGTGGCGAACTGGGGTTAAGAGTGACCGAAGCGTTGGCCATACACCCGCTTGCCGTTTCTGTAACCGTAACGGAATAAAACCCCGGCCCGAGATTAGTAGCGCTAGAACCGCTAAGTGAACCCGGATTCCAGGTATAGGTATAACCGGCTCCAGCGGGCGAAACGCTTATAGCTCCGTTATTTAACCCGCAACTGGGTTGTGTGGGGGTCATGGTTACGTTAAGCACGGGGCTAGGATTCAGGGTTGCTGAGGCAGTGGCAGTGCAACCGGAAACCGCTTGGGTTACCGTCACGGAATACGTACCCGGCGGCAAATTGGTGGGGTTAGAGCCGCTCACCGAGGGCGGATTCCAAGTGTAAGAATAACCTGGGCCTGAAGGATTCACGCTGATCGAGCCGTTGTTTTGTCCACAAGTAGGCTGGGTAGGCGTGGCGCTTGCCAATATGGGAAGGCTTGGATTGAGTGTTACTGATGCCGTGCCGGTGCAGCCGCCGGCAGTTTGGGTGACCGTGACGGAATACGTGCCGGGCGCCAGATTGGTAGGGTTGGAACCGCTCACCGAGCCTGGATTCCAGGAATAAGTATATCCCGCGCCGGATGGCGTTACGCTGATCGAGCCGTTGTTTTGTCCGCAGGTGGGCTGTGTAGCATTAGCACTCACCGTCAGGGTCGTACTGGAATTCAGTGTCACCGAGGCGGTACCGGTACAACCAGTGGAGGTTTGGGTAACCGTGACCGAATACGTACCGGGGGCCAGGTTGGTGGGGTTTGCGCCGCTCACCGAGCCGGGGCTCCAGGCATAAGTATAACCTGCGCCGGAAGGCGATATACTGATGGAGCCGTTGTTCAACGCGCAGGAGGGCTGAGTGGGCGTTGCTGTTACTGTAATGACGCAAGGCAAGCAGCTTCCGTCATCAACGTTTGCGTTGGGGTTGTAATTGGGAGCAAGGGGATTTGTACAGCCGCAGATGATGGGTGATGGAAAATTCAGTGTGATATTTTGAGCCACGCCGGAATCGAGGAAAGCGTGGTCGCCGATACAGATTTGTGCCGAGATATTGCCGGGGGGGCAGGCTGCCCACAAAGAGGCGAAAGAGTTGATACCGGGTGTCCCCACACCACATGCATCGTCGGAAGTAATGCCATAAGTGCCGCCGCCCAGGGCGATGCCGTTTTCGGGATCGGGGCCGCCACCATCGGTAAAGGTAACCAACGAAGGATTGCCTGGAGAACCTATATCATTGGAATTGCCAAAAGGCGAACCACCTGCACAGTTGCCAATAGCCCCAGGGCGTTGCATAACGTTTAATGTGTTGCCGCAGGCGTTGATAAATACATCCAAATCCCCCTGGAAGGTATGCTGAAGCAGCATGGAAACCCCCGTCGGGTAGCCCGTTTGGGCAGGATTAAAGGTGAGCGTTACGCAATAAGCAGTTGCCGGGTTGCCGTTTACGGGCGTAGAAGCATCGGGCAAGGGTATGCTCGGATTGGTACACTGTCCACCGGCCTGGTTAGTATAGGCAAGCGAAATAACAAATAGACAGCAGATTTGTAGTAGTCTGTTCATAGTTCGGATTCGGCTCAATTAAGTACATAATTCTGCTATTTGGTGAGAGATTATACTTTCCTGCCAAAACTACTCAAAAGATAAAATTTATCTCGTTTTTTTAATGAGATTGTGTTATAAACTGTTGTTTTATTTGGACTTAATTCAATTTGTTCGTTTTTAGTGCTTTATGATGGTGGTTGTGTAGTGCCGTGATCCGGAATTTACCATAACGATATACACTCCATCAGCGAATGGCGAAAAATCGATCTGAAACTCGTTCACGACCTGATTGTTTTCTTTTTCAACATAAAACACCAGCCTTCCCAATGCATCAAAAACCGATGTTTTCACCTGCGTTGGAGTCTCTTCTACCCATTTTAACCGACACAGTCCACTTGTAGGATTGGGAAAAATCAGGAAGGACTGTAAAGTCTCTTCTACTTCTTGCGGCGTGCTATTGGGAATGCCCGGGCACAGGTTGTCGAGCAAGGCCTGGTATTTGGGCGCAGTAAGCAGGTATGGCGGCTGTATGTCGATGTCGTTGAGTACCCCCCAAGAACCATAGATACTCTCCTGCCGGCCGGCCAGGCTGAAATTGCCATACAACCGGCTTCCCCAAAGGCGAATGGTATCGAGCATATCGTCGTAGAGGTTATAGATTTCAGGGCTGTACTGTGCGTCGTACATGGCCTGCTGATAAGGGTAGCCGATGCCGAATACATTGCCCACGAAGTGCTGGCCGCCCTCGTAGTTGATAATTTGTTTACCAAATAATTTGACGTTGTTGTAGTCCTGCCTCAAAACGGGCCTAAATCCCTGCCACGCACTGCGGGCATTGGAAATGATATCCTGCGGCGTGGAGGCTGCGTTCAATACAGGGTTGCCGGCATCGGAGTGGTCGAGCCCCAGGTAAGAGGTCGGCGAGCCGAAATCCCATTCAGATGGGTCGAGTTGCGAGAGGATCTGCTCGTTGAGGTAGTTAAAGCCGGCCTGAAGGCCCAATACGCGTTTTACCCTCGATTTTCCTGGGCCGAACACCTCGTGCCAGATGCGGAAGGTACGCCCCGCCCTGGCAGCCATGGCGCGCCCGTAGTTGAGGTTGGAAGGGGCCGTTTGCACGTTATAGTGCGCCTGGTCGAAAATCCAGTTCCACACTTCGTTGCTGTATTCGAGGTAGATGCTGAGCGCCGGGTCGAGCTGATCGCGGAAGAGCGAGGCCATCTGAGCTACATAGTTGCTATCGGCGGCATGGGGCACGCAGATCCAGACATCTTTGTGGGTCTGGTTGGCTAATTGGATCATGACCTCATAGGGCACGCCCGTGGGAACCGCATACGTAAAGTAGCCGGAGGAGGACCGGTCTTCCCAATGCACCACCGGATTGTGGTTGGTGGCGCCCCAATCCATAAATCGCAGCGCATTGAAAGGCACTATTTTTTCCAAAAAACCTTCATAAAAAGGCTGGACTTCGATATCCGCCGTTTCATCGGCCAGGCGCAATAAACGCACATTGCGCACGTGATTGCCGGCTTGCGAGCTATTTATATTAAAAAAAATATTCCCAACCTGATTCACGTCAAATTGTATCCGGCCTGGCGTATTGCCTGTCGTCGTCACCCCGCCGTTTACCACAAGGTTTCCCTCGCCGTCATACAGCAGCACATAAGATTGGCCCGGCGGCAGGTTGGCGCCTTCCGAAGAGATCACAAAGCGCACCTTGTTGGCCACGCCGTTGGCGGATTGCGGGATGTGAGTGGGGTAACCGGCGGCATCGGTAGCGATTGCGGAGGCATTGCCGTTATCCCAGCAAAAACAGGCATCGTCAAAGGCGATAAAGCCGTTGCGCACGTGTTTCATGAGGTTGCGCATGGGCCGCTCGGGCACCCAATCGGCAAAACCCGACATATTGGTACCGATGGCCATATCGCATAATTCGTGCTGCCAGCCGGCGCAGGTAGCGCTATCTACCGGCACGTGCAGGGTAAACAGATCGTAACAGCCGCTTTCGCCCGAGGCGGTGTAGGTATACAATCCGGCAGCGAGGTTGTGATATTCATTGCCGTTGACGGGCGTCAGTGCTTGGCCTGCCGCGTTGGTCAGCGCAAAAGTGGCGGGGTATTCGTTGATGCGGATAATGCCCGCCGGCGCCGAGCAACTCGCCTGTTGCAGCAACGAAAAACTACTGAGGCAGGGGAATGTATTATTTTCATTTCGTACCAGGATGGTTTGCTGTGTCGTATGTTCCAGTCCGGCCTCGTCGCGCACCGTAAGCCGTGCCGTGAGACTACCCAGTGCGGAGTAGACGTGTTGCAGGTTCTGGCCCGATTCATCAGGCGAGCCGTCGCCGAAATCCCAGCTATACGACAGCGGCCCTCCTTCGGGGTCGTAGCTGCCGGCTGCCGACAGATTGACGCTCAGCGGCGCCTGGCCGTCCGTAGTCGAAGCTTCGATGACGGCCACCGGTGGCAGGTTTACCTCTACGCTGCCGTCGGGGGCGACACAGGCATAAGAGGCTGCCAATCGGAGTTCGTCCACGGTGCCGTTGCCGGGGCTATTGCCGAGATACACTGCCACACTTCGGAACGTCAGCGGCGTGGCGCTCGACTGCGTCAGCGCCGGTGCGGGCGTCGACTGGCCCAGCGTGGCGGGGTTTACGTACAACTCTACCGTCGTATTATTGGCATTAAATTGGATTTTCAGCGCCAAAAACGCCGCGGCGCCCACCGCCACCGGCACGTCGGATGGGTAATAATTATTGCCGATGCGCAAGGTCCATCGGCGTTCTCCGCCCACATCCGATTGGCCTTCAAAATAGCCGAAAGCGACCTTTTCGGCGGTACAATTATCGCACCAGGGGGTCGTAGAAGCGTGCAGGCTGGTAAATACCGATTGGTTATTATTTTGGTCTTTGCGCAGTAGCGCGCTCATCCACAGCGTACCGCCGGGTTGCGTGCCGATAGCGCTGTTATTTTCAGCCACCCATTCGTCAAATGGCCCGCCGTCGGCGGTATTCAGCCGGCGGCCCGCCGTGAGGTAAGCCCTGCCGCCGAAGGCGTAGTTACCGGCCACCTGTAAATCGCCATACGCAAGTGCGGCGCTGTTCTCGATTTGAAAGCCGGGCAGTATAGCGTCATTGTTTTGCACCAGCCAGGGTTCCAGCCAGCCCGAGCCGCCGTTTTGTCCGTTGAGGGGTTCGCCGGCGGCGTAGTCGAAAGCGTCGTAAGCCTGGTAGATGCAGGGTTGGGCGGTGGCGAGCAGCGGGAGCAGCAGGAGGATCAGGGTACGCATGGGTGTTGGGATTTTGGCTTGGGAAAGATAGGGAATATTGGGCGATTTTGCGACCTTGCTCCGTGGCTTTGGGATTCGCGACGCTTCCAAACAGCCGACCGCCGAGGTTTAAAGCCCACTGGAAGGTTTGAAATTTTGATGATATAACGTATATTGCGATAAGGTGATCAAGACACATTGTTGATTGTGTAGCGGGAATACAGGAGGATTGAGTGTACTCCCGCCATGGTGGCGGTAGTGAAGGAGTTAACTATCAATAAGAAAAAAGAACAATCAAATTTGAAAATATTTCTCCAAGCTTTAAATTTATAAAAAATGAAACCGGTAATTTTAATTTTAAGCCTTATGGTTTTTTGGAGTGTAGATTCCAATTGTCAAGATGAAAAAATGGCAAGTAGCGATGAACTTCAAAAATGGATAAGTTTAGAAAAAGAAGCGACAAGAGCAAAAACCGATGAGATGATTTTAATAGTTATAGTCAAAGTTAAAGACAAATCTAAAAATGAATTTGAGACATGGATAAAAGACGTACTTTATAAGGCATTATACAGCACTGAAAGTGAAATGAAAAAAGCCCAATTGAAGGCCACTCGTTGGTTAGAGCCAGTCGAGCAAAATAAAGATAGCACATGGACTTATAGTTGGATTATGGACCCGATAATTCCGAATACAAATTATGACATTACTACATTTTTAGATAAGGAATATGGAAAAGAACTTGGGAAAAAGCATTGGGAAAAGTATTTGACCTTTATGGCGGAAGAACCTCAATCCATGGTTTTAAAGCAAACAAATTATGTAACTGATTAGCGTCAAACAGGCTTGAAATCGGGCATTTCCCCGGTTTGCATTACAAACATCAACCCTTCAATAACATCCTGCCCTCTTTTACGGAGGGTCTTGATAATACTTGTAAAAGCGGCAT
>Ga0209573_1002638_pt1 | contig 22166 bp, 12 predicted proteins | sample TNRBio252014_DNA_FD_185870 | JGI IMG/M metagenome (GOLD analysis project Ga0209573, IMG submission 185870) | Wastewater treatment Type I Accumulibacter community from EBPR Bioreactor in Madison, WI, USA - TNR Reactor_6/25/2014_ DNA (SPAdes)... | ecosystem: Engineered > Bioreactor > EBPR >...
GCGCCGGAGGGGGTGACGACAGGGGAGCGCCAGAGGAGGTGACGACAGGGGAGCGCCGGAGGGGGTGACGACAGAGGAGCGCCAGAGGGGGTGACGACAGGGGAAATTTCGGATTGCGAATTTACCCTTGATAAATCCGCAATCCGAAATCCGAAATCCGAAATCCGAAATCGTTTAGTTCAATTGGAAGCGCACGACCAGGCCTCCCGAGGCATCGGTGCGGGGGAAGCCGGAAGACGTTTTGGGCACAGTGCGCCTGTAATCAAAGAACAAACGCAAGCTAAGGCGCTTGTTGAGCTTATATTCTGCCGAAGGAGACAGCGACAAAGCGTAGTTGCCTCGCGTGGGTTCAGCAGGGCTATCGTCGAGCTTGTGGGCCAGCGTGACATCGTCGCGAACAGAGAAATTGCACTGGATATCCAAATCCTTCCCCTGCAGTTGGGCGCTGCGGCCTCCCGGCTGGTTCGGGTTTTGGGCCGGCTTCTGTTCTTTCTCTTCCTGCTTCGGCTTCTTGCCCTTTTTCTTACTACCCGTGAGGAAGGGGATATCTACGTTGCGAAGCAAATAGCCGAAGCCTATCGTAATCTCCTTCGTTTGCGTTTCAGCCAGCAAGCGGTTGACTGTGCTCAGCGCCAGGTTGCGCGACTTTTTATAGTCGGCGTTAAACGAGATGCCATTTTGCAGGGTAGCTTCTACCGCGATAAGTGGCGAAAATGATTCCTGGATGACAACTTCGGGTATTTCCAGGCGGGAGAAGAAGTTGCCCGACAAGGTATCGCGGCTGCTATTACTGCGGTTGGCCAGATAGTCGAGGCCGGTGCGATAGCTGTTTATCGTCATCGTAGTTTTGTAACCGTGCGACAAGCTGAAGTTGCTGAAGATGTTTTTAAACAAAGGTATTTTGCCAAGCCCGTTGTACGTAAGTCGCCAGTTGAGCTTCGGCATGGTCTTAAACAAGTCAAGATCAATGCTGCGGGCATCCTGCTTGGTATATGCCGCGATAAACGCCGGGATCATGATGTCCTGCTGGTTTTTGCCGTAGCCGTCGGTGTAACCCAGCTCAGCCAGGTTGGGGTCGGAGTGGATGCCCGTGCCCAGTCGCTGGGAAAGGATCAGCTGATTGGCTTCGAAGGTGCGGAACAAGCTTATGATCTCGTCGCGGCTGTCCTGGAACAAGGTCTGCAAGGCGGAATACGACACGGTCATCGACCCCATCTGGGCAGGCACGGCGTGCGAATAATCGGTTATGCCGTTGCTGGTGGTGTCTTTGAACGTCTCTGTATGGTTTTCGGTATACGTTTTATTAGCTTCAATTTCTATCCGGAAATCGCGGAACGGCTCCAGGGTGAGGCGCCCGTCAAAGGTCTGCGAGTAGTCTTGTACCACATCCTGGTTGAGATACAGGCTGGTAGTGAGCCAGTTGCGGTTTTTGTGCAGCCAGTCGCGATCCTCCTGATAATAGTCGGGTTCGCGCAGGGTTCGGATGGTGGGTTGCATGCCGGCCACAAAATCCCAGCCCGGCGCTCCGAAGCCCGATTCCATGCCTAGGATATTGGACCTCGGCATAAAGCCGGGCACCACCGTGCGGAACTGCTCGGTATAGGTCAGCCTGGCTTTTCTCAGCAGCAAAAGCGGTCTGATGAGTATGCGCTCGGCTACACTGGGTTCGGTATCCTTTTTCTTGGCGTTTTTCTTGTCTTTGCTATCCTTGTCGTCGGCAACTTTGCCGCTATCGTCTGTTTCCTGTTGCTTGTCATCCGTTTTGCCGCCCTTGCCCTTGGGTTTTGGCGCGGCGCCGCGGTTGATTTTTTTCAGGTAGCCAATCTGGTCGTACAATTTGTCAAAGCTCAGGTCGGCATTGATAGACCTGGTTTGGCGGTTCTGGATGACGTTGCCGAGGCTGTCTACGTTGAGTGCTGCGGCATTCCAGGCGTAGCCGGCCTGGTATTGCGCTCTGATCTGCAGCCAATCCATAAATGGCAGCAAGCGCAACGGCAGGTTGTAGCTTATATTGATGTCGTGTTTGTACATCTTGGGGCGGCCCAGCTCGCGGATGTTGTTCCAGATACTGTCTCGACGGTACTTGCGGATATCGCCGATATTGGGGTCTTCCAGCATAGCAATTTCGTCGGGTTCGTCGATAACGGCGTTGTTGTTGGCGTTAAAACTGAATTTGAGCGAGCGGGTCAGGTCCCATTGCAGGGTATAGTCGCGATCCCAGGTGAAGCGCTTATTAAAGAAGGTATTATAGCGCTCGTCTACCCCGGCAAAGCGATAACGGGTGCGGGCAAAATTGCGGTCCATCACCGTGCTGAAGGTCAGGGTATTTGGCAACGGGTTAAAATTGATTTCCTTGACCAGCTTGAGGTATTTATCGTCTTTGATCAGTTTTTTAAACGGTTCGACGTACTTGGCCGGACGGGAATACGTATAGTTGATTCCGCCGGTATAGCGTTTCTGGCGGTCGAATTCAATGATGGGGTCCCGGCGGTCGGTTTCCGTATAACCGTAGCTGGCGCTAAAATTTTCGATATCCCAGGGCTTCGGCGTCTTCGGTTTTGTGGCCGCGCCTCCTCCGCCGGCGCCACCGGCGCCGCCTGTGCCGCGTTCTTTGCGCACATTGGTAAAATTATAGGTAGTGATATTGGTCACATCCTGGGCTTGTACCCGAAGCGAGTCGCGTTCCTGGGCTGTGTCGGCATCTTTGAGTTTGTCGCTGAGGATCACATCGAGGTCGTAGGGATCGAATTCGGGGGTGCGGGTGGCGTTAGAAAACTGCGCGTAGAAGGGCACCTTGAGGTTCCATGTTTCGGGCAGGAATTTATTGAGTTCCACATTAGCGGCCAGGTCGTAGCCGGTCACGCGTTCGCGGCTGCGTTCGTGTACGCGGTCGTCGAGCGCGCCAAAGCCGATAGAATTAAAATTACCCGAAAGGGTCACATTACCTAAATCGGCCAGTTGCATGTCTACGCGGGCAATAGCTGCCACGCCGCCGCGTTCGTCGAGGCCCGAGAGGCGCAATTCGTTGGCCCACACTTCAGCGCGATACGAAGCGCCGTCGCCGGTGTAGGGGTTTCGCACGCCGATCATGGCCACCTTGACGTAGCCCAGGTTGGGGTTTCCTTTTACCTTAATGACATGCGATAATTCGGGGTTCGTGGGGTCTAATACGCGTACGAATTCGGAAGTAGCGCTGGCCCCGGTTTGATTGCGTTGTTCTTTTAGTTCTCGCAGAAGTTTGAGTTGAAAATTAAATTCGTTTTCAGCGCGCCATACTTCCTGCTTATAGCGGGGGTCGCTGGGCGGCAGGCCGGTGATGAAGTCGGGGTTCGACATCGTCAGCGGGATCTCGTATTCGTAGTAGTTATTCTGGAAGTCGCTACCCAAGCGCATAAATACGCGCAGGCCGCCGTCGGGTACGTCTTGATCAGGTGATTCGGCGTGCACAAACATCTGGAGTTTGTCGTACACGCGCATGTCGGCTTCCGTAATTTTGAATACGGCGCGCGCATCGCCGTCGCAAAGGCTGTTGAGGCGCAGCGACAAAGACTGCTCGTTCTGGAGTGCCTGGAAAACGCCCAGCGAGCGTTCGCGCTGAATGCCTTCGGGCAGGGTATAGTTAAACGGCAGGCGGCTACTGTTTTCTTCGATGTTGACGGCGTCGATTTCAAAGTTTGTTTCTACGCCATTGCAATTATCGGGCACGCCGTTGATATCGCGGCCGGTGAGGTCTTGCGTATACCGGCGCCATTGGTTGCGCACCAGTTCAAGGCGGGCAAAACGCAGATAAGTATCTGTTTTAAAGCCCTTCATATACATCCGCATAAAGAGGATAGAGCGGAAGTCGATAATACCGCCCACGCTTTTTTTGTTGGGCGTATTCAAGGGTATACGGAAACGATACCATATGCGGCCGTTGCCGGCTTCTATGCGGTCGGTGATAAAGGGTGTGCGACTGCGGTCTACTTCGCGGCGATTAAAGGGGTCGACAAACAAGGGAATTTCGTACTGGAAATACGATTCCGATTCGTTGAGCGAGAAGTCCTGGTTGAGGTCTTCCATATCGGGCGTATTGGTACCCGATTGCCGTTCTTCGTTGCCGGTATTAGACTGCGAGTTGCCCTGAGGGTTGTTAAAATCGCGGTAGCGCTGTTTGATGCCATCTCCCGAGCCGAAGCTACTATGGCGATAATAGCGGAAGTTGTCGTTGGCGGGGTCCAGTTCCACTTGATCGGCCACCTGGGGGTTGACAGTTCGGATACTATTGACCCAAGGCTCAAATTTTTCTTTTTCCCCGGCATCGTTGAGGCCGTCGAGGCCTACGTCTTGCACTTCGCGGGTGCCGGGAGAGTTGTCGAAGGCGCGGGTATAAGGCACACGGCGGGGCACTACCGACCACAAGGTGTTATCCACTTCCCTGTCGGGGTTAATATCGCTGGGCAAGCCGTGTTCGAAAAACTGGCGCGAGTCTTTGAGGATATCCTCCGAAATATTGCCCAGGTTGAGGTACAGCGAGCCTTGCTTATCTTCGGCGTCGGCGGCGGGGTTGAAAGCGTTGGTAGTATCGAGGAATGGGCTGAGCATCCAGAATTCCACAAATTCGATATTTGCCGACTGGAAGTCGTTGGTAGTCATGGCTCGCATGATACCACCCCATCGCGTTTCAGGGTCGCGCAATACCAGTGAGTCGCCATTGACGGATACGCCGCGGCTGAGGCCCGGGTAACCGTTGGGGGGGTCAAAGTTGTAGGGCCCCCTTTCACCTGGGAAATAAGCCAGGTCGAAGGGTTGAATATTAGGCGACAGTTGGTCGGGGGTGAGCTGGAGGTTGGGAAATACCTCTTGTTGCGGTACCAGACTGGTATACGGGTTATTGTCGTCATTGGGGCCGCGGGCGCTGGGGTCTATGCGGTACCAGTTGATGCGGGCCCGGTTGGCTCCCGAAGCCAGGGTATTCGCCTTTGCTTCCGGAAACAACGGATTATTGTTTTGGTCGTCGTTTTGGGGCACGCTGGCCAGCACCCAGTTGTTGGCGGGCACGCGCAGGTCGATACTGTTGGTACTACCTTCAAAGTCGTCCAGATAAACGATGCCCCCTTTGTCCTTTTTGCTTTGATTGATCGCGCGGGAGTGACCGGGGTCGAGATAAGCCGCTTCGGCGCTGACGCTAATATTAGACGGCGCCTTAGTGGAATAAAAGGGCAGCTTGTCTACCAGTTTAGTAAGGAAAGGCGCTTCTTGGCTAAAATTGAGATCGCCGCCATAGATGCGGTTGCTGATAGGGTCTTCCCCCATATTGACTTTGGGTGTAAATGGTCGTTCGAACAACTGCAGGAAGGTGGCGCCTACGTTGAAATTTTTATTAATTTCATAATCGGCGCGCAAGCCCATCATCGTTTTTTGTTGGAAACCGAACAGCGTATTGTCTTCAAAAGACACGTTAATCGGCACACCCGAAGCGAGCACGGCGTCGTTGAGAATGCGGAGACGGCCGGTGCTGTAATCCACTTCAAAATCGCGGCCTTCTTGCAGAATCTGTCCGCCGGCAGTCACGCGCACCGATCCCGGCGGTATATTAAAGGCGCCCAGCGAAATTTCGGAAGACACGCTCGATTTATAGCTACCCTTGATGGTAAAGCGGTTTTTCTCGGGGAATTCGCGCGCCAGGAAGATCGTTTTGGAGTATAATTCGGGGTAAGTAAACGTATCGCGCAAGGCAGGGTCTGTGATCTGGTTGCCAATGGCCGACCCAAAGGGTTCGAGCACGGGGAAATAGATACGCCCGTTTACCGGGTTGATTGTCACGCCGGGCACAAAGTCAAATACGCCGTCGGGTTGAGGGTCGCCCTGGGTGTTGAGGCGGTCGAGGTTGAACACCCTGATGAGGGGCACGCCTTCGAGGTTGCCCTGGGGCAGGAAGCGCTTCTGGCCTTTACCCGGGTCTTCGTAAAAGATATCGAGGCGGAAGTCCTGCGGATTTACCTGATAAGCGCCGATAGAATATACGTTTTTCATCATGAGGTCCCAGGTGGGCACGTCGGTGCGCTGGGTCATACTCTTGAGCAACTTGACGAAAAGCACCTGCGAAATCTGGCGCGAGGTATCGGTGCTCACGTCGCCGGTATTCACCGACAATTCGCCTACCTTATAGATTTTGCCGTTGTATTTGTACTGATAACCTACCGCGAGTACCTGGTCGGGCTGCACGTTAATATTTACCGAAATAAAGCCCAATTCGGGGTGAACGGTATATTCTGTGGGTTTGAGTTTGCGGGCGCGCACCTTTTCAAAGTCGCGCGACTGCACCAGTCCGAATTGCTGAGATTGGAGTATGGCCACTGCCTGGTCGATATCGCGGATATCGGGCTGGGCCGAAATTTTGGCATAGAGGTCGTTGGCGTAGTTTTCGGGCAGGGGTCGGCCGCCGCCGATCTCTCGATAGCGCGGGGGGTCGTAAGTGTTGACCACGTTGGGGTTGACGATGCGTTCGGGTTCGCCCAGGTCGGCAAGCGCTACGATATCGCGCACATCCTGTACCTCATTGCGGTCGTTGGTAATCCACACTTCGAGGTTTTCGAGTTGGAACAGCGTATTGATCTGGGGCAGGTTGCGCAGGGCGCCTTCGTACGATTCGCGGTTGTAGTGGCTGAGGAAGAAGTGGCGATTTTCGTCGTATTCGTCTGATTTTACTTCAAATTTTTGCAACTGGCTACCGCCTTGAATCTGGATATTTTCGCGTTGCGATTGTTGTTGCGACACAATAGCCGTGAGGCGCAGGTGGCCGAATTGCAGTTCGGTTTTTAGGCCGAAGAGGCTCTGGGCGCCCTGGATGAGCGTACCTCTGAGGGGCAGGCTTACGTTACCTGCCTCGATTTTTTTAATAATATCATCTTCGTTAAAGAGGTCGCTGTTGTAGTTGAGTTTGATTTGGTTATCAAAATTGAACGTAGCGTTATTATTGTAATTGGTAGTAAGCGTAAGCTTTTCGCCAATTTTACCGGTCACGTTCATTTGGATATTCATATCAAAATCGAAGACCGTTTGCCGGCGCTGGCGTTCGGTGAGGATGGGGTTGTCGAGTCGTTGGTGGTCGACGCCGAAAGTGAGGTCGATACCGCCCTGCGGTCTGATATCTACCGTAGTGCCGCCGAAGAGGCGGTCGAGCAGGCTGCTTTTTACGTCAAATTTGGCCAGTGGGTCGAGGGCGCTGCTGCCGGTGCCCCGGTTGATACCCGCCAGTTGGTCGAAATAAGCGTCTTCTTCCTGCTTTTTGCGCCAATCGAGGTATTCGTCAAACGTCATATAGGTAGGCGGGCGGAAATAATCGTCGCCGATTTTTTCCGTAATAATATACTGGCCCGTCTCCGGATCAAATTCGACGTTTTGCTCTACCACTTTCGGGTCTTTCAGATCGAAAGGGTTTTGGTTGCCTTCGTTGATAAAATCGCCCTGACGATCTTGGATGGGAGGCAAAGTATCCTGGATAGCATGAACAAACCCGGCAGCAAAGGGGTCCTCGTGAAGAACGGGAAGAACGCTTTTGGCACTCGCCGCACTCCACATCACACATGCAAACAACGTAAAGGGTAATAAAAATCTCATCATAATTCCTACATGGGATTCTGGAACCGTGCCCGGGGGCTAGGATCCATGAAAAAAAGTATTTCTGTGAACTGCTTTGTGTTAGTTACTGTTTTAAACGATAGTTGGTCTTCCATTTTGCCGGGGAGCGTAATTTTAACGTATCCCACTAAGCTGTCATTTATTCGTACGTAAAAAAAGACAAGCCCTTCGGCATAAAGCTGCAAGTGCAAGTTTTGTCTTTGTATGATAAAAAACGTTGCGGATCAACCATTGACACCTCAGCCGGGGCAAGCCCGGCGAGCTTCATCAAGGGATGATCCGCAACGTACTCAGGACGACAAGTGTTTGAGCGCCAGCTTGATCAATTCTTCTACGGAATTCACAGCGGGCTGCTCCCTGAGGATTTGGTTGAGCGCCTTTTGCACCGAAATACGGGCAAAACCCAAAGCTACCAATGCTGATAACGCCTCTTCTCTGAATGTATTGTTCTGCGCCGAGAATACGGGCGACAATTCCCCGCCTTCTTTGATGATTTTGTCTTTTAAGTCCAAAATGATGCGCTTGGCAGTCTTGGGGCCGATGCCTTTTGCATTGCGGAAGGCATGTTCGTTTTCGCCCACAATAGCGGCCTTGATCTCATCGGTAGTGAGCGCCGACAATAGGATCTGCGCGGTAGAGGGGCCTACCCCCGATACAGAAAGCAACTGTACAAAAAGAGTGCGTTCGGCTTCTTCCGCAAATCCAAAAAGGGTATGGCTGTCTTCTTTGATATGAAGGTGGGTGAGCAATTGGACATGTTCCAATGGTTCGATACGCGAGTACGTTTGAAGGCTGATGTGGATGTGATATCCTAAACCTCCCGTCTCTACGATTACAAACGTCGGATTTTTGAAGGTAATGAGCCCTTTGATGTATGCGATCATGAGGTCCGTTATCGGTTATCGGTTATCGGTTAGTCCGTTCCCGTTACCTGTTATTAGCTGTCGGCTCTGGCTGTCGATTCCGAAACATAAAATACAACCCTACTGCGGCAAACGGGATGCTAAGCAACTGACCGGTACTCAGAGCGCCGCCGAAGTATTGCTCCAAGCCGCCCTGGCTGTCTTTGAAAAACTCTATAAAAAACCGGAAGACCCATATCAGTACCATGAATAAGCCGAAGATGTAGCCCTGTTTGTGGCGTTTATCCGTTTTCCAATAGGTATAGAACAATATAAAAAAGGAGAGCAAGTAAGTCAGTGATTCATAAAGTTGCACGGGATGGCGCGGTGCCTGGTCCACACGGGTAAATACAAAAGCCCAGGATACATCGGTGGCCCTGCCCAGAATCTCGGAGTTCATCAGATTGCCAAGTCGGATAAAACAACCCGCCAGCGCAGAGGGCACCACCACCTTGTCCAAAATCCAAAGTAAGGAACGTTTGGAGGTGTACTTTGAAAAAACCCACAACGAGATTATAATGCCGATGGCGCCGCCATGACTGGCCAGGCCGCCTTCCCATACCATAGGTATTTCACCCAGGTGTTTCGAATAATAACCCCAATCATAAAAAAAAACGTGCCCCAACCTGGCGCCCAATACGGCGCCGACAACCATGTAAATGAATATTTTGTCGAGCCACTCTTCCGGTTCGTTTTCGGCTTTGAACATGTTTCTCACCATGTACAACCCGGCCAGAAAACCGGTAGCGAAAAGCAGTCCGTACCACCGCAAGGTGAGCGGGCCAAGATGCGCGATCTCGGGCGAAGCATTCCAGGTGATATAGGCGAGTGTGGATGACATGATGCTGGATTGAAGCGCCGGTTTCCCCGCTTAGTTGCCGAGGAATTTGAAATTATACTGGTAAACGGCTACTACCAGGATAATAAACAGCAAAAAGAATAGAAAAAAATACAACATGCAGTATCCTTTCTTACCTGCGTTATCTATGCTAGACATGGCGTTGGATTGTTTTTTTAACAAAAAAATTGCCGCTGCAAAGATGAATAATGCCAACGAATTTTTATGCCCATTTTGCCATAAACTTTCGCAGGGCTTTCCCGTTAAGGTAATCCTTTCCACCTGATCTCTACGATTTCCGGACTGGCATGGAACATCTTGAGCACTTTGATTTCGTAATTGTTGATAGAAATAACTTCGCCTGCTTTGGGAATGGCGTCAGTCACTTTTAGCAATAATCCCGATAAAGTAAGGTATTCGGCGCTGGTAGGCAGGCGCTCGGGCAAGCTTTCGTTGATCTCTTCCAAGGGGTTCTGGGCAAGCACTTTGAATACACCTTCGGAGATTTTCTCTACCACCGGTTGCTCTGTGTCGTATTCGTCTTGTATTTCACCTACCAACTCTTCTATGATGTCTTCAAGGGTAACCAAACCCACTGTGCCTCCAAATTCGTTGACCACAATAGCCATCTGGGTGTGTTCTTTCTGAAAAGTACGCAACAGGTGCATGATCTTCCTGTTGGAATTCACAAAAATTACGGGACGCACGAGGTCCTGGAGCCTTTTTTCCGGGTCGCGCATATAGTGCATCATGATGTCTTTGGTGATGACGATACCCGTAATATTGTCAACTGAATTTTGATATACCGGATAACGCGAATACCCCTCGCTAATGGCTATCTCCATGGCCTCTTTCAAGGTCGAATCTGCGTCTATGGCCACCAACTGGGTGCGAGGCCTGAGTACGTGCCACACTTGCCGGTCGTCAAATTCGAATACATTCTGGATGAGGTCGCGCTCCGACGACTGAATAGCCCCGCCTTCCGCGCTTTCGGCTATGATGAGTTTGAGCTCTTCTTCGGAGTGTATCTCCGCATGAGGCACCGGCTGAATGCCAATCAGCTTGAGCAGGAAGTTGGCCAGGCCGTTGAGCATCCAAATGAACGGGGAGAAAATGACGTAAAATACCCGAAGCGGCGACGCCACCCAAAGGGTAGTCGGTGTAGGAAACCTTATCGCCAGCGACTTGGGCGCCAATTCGCCGAATATGATGTGCAAGACGGTTATGGTCGCAAAAGCAAAAGGCAAGGCAATTTTGTGAGCCAGATCGTCGTCTATTTCCAACCCGAAAAGATGCATGGAATTGATGATAATGCGAGACACTACCCCCTCGCCTATCCAGCCCAATCCAAGGCTCGCCAGTGTGATGCCCAACTGAGTAGCAGCCAAATAAGCGTCGAGGTTGTTGACGATGCCTTCGGCTACCCGTGCGGTAAAGCTGGAATCAGCCCGCACCTGCAATTGTGATATACGCACTTTTACAATGGCGAATTCTGCCGCCACAAAAAAACCATTAAGCAATACTAAAAAAAATGTGAGGAATATGTCAAGTAACATGGCTTAACACTAAGTGAGTAATTATACAGCCACAAATGTAACAAATAAAAGCGTGTTGCTGCATTACTCACCGGCTATCCGCACCCGCCTCGGGTTTTCCCTGCCGTATAATACCGGAAAATACATCTGCTCCGCTTTTGCCGGGTTGAGGGTGTAAAACCCGTCAAAACGAGGTTCTAAATTGATCACAAAGCTGTGACTCCCGGCAGGCAGTCGCTCGCAAAAGATGGCTACCTGGTGTTTCCAGTATTCCCTGTGTACTTCAGGGCCCCACCAGTTCTGCTGCGGCTTGTCGAGGTACGAACAACCCGCTGGGATGGGCGCTTCGATCATAACGTAGTCGCTTGTTTCAGCGGCTTCTACGGTCACTACCAACCGCGCAGGTTTGCCCTGCCGCAATTCAGCGACTTCGCGGCCATCCTGCTCCAGCCTCGTATTTACGGTGTAAATATCAGCTTTTCGCCCGGGTTGCGGATTGAAGCTTTGCTGGTAGGCGGTGAAACATACCGGGCCGACTCCTCCTTTTTCTATACGCAATGGCTGCCCGGTGGCAATGGTTTGGGTGTAGGGTAGCACTATCCGCTCGCCATTGATATCCAACGTACTCTCCAGGGTAGCGATAGTATCCGCCTCCGACATGAGATCGGGCAGGATGGCCCGCAGGATTTGCGCCGACTCCAGGGTATTGCGCCAACCGTTGTAAGGGCGCTCTTGCAGGAAATACCGGCGAATGCGATGGCCAAGCATGGTATCTCCTGCCTCCCGGGCTATGTCGTAAGCCAGCAAAGTAGCGGCCACGGCGCCGCTCCACAAATCGTAGCCCCGTTTGTCCCAATAAGAACCGCCATAGAGAGTGCGCTGTTCGTATTTTTTTAAGGTATCGAGCGAATGGGGCAGGTTTTGCTCCTGCCGGATGCGCAATAAGAGCAGGCGGTCGTGCAGGGTTTGCTTCACCGTGTCAAAAGGCGCCAGATAGTGTGCATAGTCGAGGGGTTGGCCCACAGAAGAAAGCAGGCGCAAAGTGTGGAGTAAATCATCGCCTTTCAACAGGTGAATTTGCCCGGTCAGGTAGCGCAGGCCTTTTTCGAGGGCCTCGGTGGTGTAACCCGATTGCGAAGCCAGGTGCAGGGCCCGGAGTACGTAGGTGGTCATCCTGATATTGCCTTCGCTTTGCGGCCACCATCCCCAGGCGCCGTTATCTTTTTGTGCTTTGCGCAATGTCACCACCATGCGCTGTATATCTTGCTCGCCGGTAAAGGGTTGCCCCATCAACTTTCGCAATTGTTTGTCGAGCAAAAGGGCCGTAAGCCGGCTGGCGTTTTGCTCGTTGCAGCCGTAGGGGTAGTTGCGCAGTCCTTCCAGGTCGACGAGCAATTGTTGGAGTATGTTGCCTTCGACATACAGGGTGACGGGGCCTTTGGCCGGGTCAAAAGCCAGGGTAAAAGCGGTATCGGCTTCGAGCACGTGAAATACGCCGTTGGATTCGAGGCTGCCCACGGGCAATACGGGGATTTTGCGCTCTTCGCCGTCGGCATAAGTGGCCGATTGCACGCCGAATCGCAAGGCAAGTGTGTCGGGGGCGGCGGGGGCGACTACCAGGGCGCGGTCTACGCGACCTTGGGCTACCACGGCCTGCTGCGCGCCCATTAGTTGCCCGTCGAGTTGAAAAGCAGTGGCCACGGCCAGCGAGTCATCGCCGATATGCAGGGTTTTGCCCACCACCACGGCGCTATCGCCTTCCAGCATAAAGCGGGGTACGGCCAGTTGGGCTACCAGTTTTTTGAGGGCACGCACCTGTTTTTGCGCCACGCCGGCGCGGCCGCGGCGATCCATGCCCAGCGCATAAGTATTCCAGGCAGTGATGTTGTCGGGATACGTGACGGTAAAATAAGCTTCTCCCTTGCTGTCCGTCACCAGATTGGGCTGCCAGAAGGCTTCGTCTTTAAAATTACCCCGGTATTGTATTAAATCGAATTGCATGGCAGGCAAGGCTCCCTCGCGAATACCGTCGATGTAATACTCCGTCGCAACGGATCGGCTGCCCCTGACATTTACCCCGTCTTCGGAGTCAAGCCCGGCGGTAGATCCGCTGATCGCATTGATATTGCGAGTGGGAAGATCGGCGATGTCTTGTACAGACATAACACTACCCTGCGCGGCATTTTGTTTGACAATCCCAACAGAATAACCCACAACGACGACTTCCGACAGCGAATAATCGGGCGTTTCGAGTACCTGGTCGAATCGATTGTCTTCCCAATTCAAGATATTTACTCCGGTAGTCTTTTGGGTGGTAAATCCCGTATATCTGATCTCCACATCGTATGTCCCCGCTGGCAGATTGTCCAGCCGGTAGTTGCCTTCGAGATCCGTAACTGTACCTGCTATCAAAATATCATCGCGATATACAATTACCGTGACGCCGATGAGCGGTTCGCCGTTGGCATCCGCTACGGTGCCGGTTAAAGCACAATTGCCGCCGTATTTCCAGCCGCTGGTTTTTTGCGACAGACCGGGCTCGGGTTTTTGCTGGTACAACAAAGGCCAGGTGACGGCGCCGGTGCTGTCGGGGGTAAATTCCGCTCCGCTCCAGCGCACACACAAAGTGGAATTGGATTCGATTTCAATAGTGCGTTTCAAATACGCATAACCTGACTCGGCTACCAGATAAACGGTGTATTCTCCCGGTTTTAGCCCCGACCACTTGCGCATATTTCCCGAATATATTTGTAACACGCTATCGGGCCCCCGCCAGCAAACGGCCTTTAGTGTGGGGTCGCCTGTTTTTCCATATTCCAAATGGAGTTTGCCCTGATTAGGCTGGTGGGTATTCGTCGAATGGGTGTATTGAATACGAGGTACGATGGGTATCCTGGCTTTAACCTGCGCAGGGTGGAACAACAGGTCGCCCGGCTCGCGAGGCGCCAGTTTTTCCGACAAAAGGTAGGTCTTATTGCTCTGGTAAAGCGTATTGGCGTAAAGCCGCTCCCGATTTGGAGAGACCACGTAAGTAAAACCCGGTTCAAATTCAAACCTGGATTGGAAGTCGTTTTGCTTGAGCAAATACAATTGGGTTTTGGGCGTAAACGGCCCTACCCGCAGTGTTTGCTTGCGCAAATTTGAATTTATAAAATGAATATTCGAATTGTCATTCCACAAGTAATAAACCTGTCCCGACAGTACTCCTGACAATATAAAAGTATGCTGATTGAGTATAGTTTTTTCAAAAGCCGTCCATTCTTTAAGCATCGGTTTGACGCTTACCTTCAAGGCTTTTGCCGAAGCGGCATAGCGATCCACATCGATGGCCAATTCCAGTTTTTGTCCGGCTTTGAGTGTTACATCAGCTATGGAGTACTCTGCGTAACGTCCTCTTATTACAATAGTGTTTTTACCCTCAACCCCTACAAAACTGTACGGCGGAATGTCGTCTACGTCGGCGCTGTACACGAGCTTTCGATTTACATACACCAAATACACCGGCTGCAAACGGCCGTTTTTCACTAGATAAGGCGCCACCTGGGCTACGCGCTGATAAAAAGTGTCGGCTGGCGCTTCAATATATTCCGAGTACACGCCGTCGCCTTCGAAGCGCATGCGGTAGTGAAGTTGGTCCTTGAGCCCCAGTTTATGATACCACCTGGCACTCAGCGGTTGCTGAAGCGAACGCCGGGACAGGCGGTCGGCGCTGAATTCTCCGAATATGATGGCTTTTTTTCGGTTTCTGTAAGTAATCTGTGGCTCTATGTAATTGCCCTTGCTAATAAATTGCGAATTGATGCCGCCGGCTGCGAGCTGCACGCCTTTGGCCGGTTTATTCCTGAAATCTTTGGTGTCCACTTTTATCTGCACGGTTTCACCTGGCGCTATCAGATCGGGTTGCTCCAGCCTGATGCGCAAGAGTTTGTCGTAGCGCGCATAGGTTTCCTCTATTTCTTGGGGTTCGCCGCCCCAGGTGTAGTGGCCTTGGACGGCCATTGTTTGGGCAGAATGGGTTTGGCGGGCCCATTTCATCGAATCTTCCGTACAGACCCCGCGTTCCCAAATGGAATTTCCGTCCCATACCGTGTAGGCCACCGGAAGCCGCTGCGGGTTATACAACACCCAAACCAGAGAATCGGCAGTTCGATAACCTCTGACATAAACTCTTGAGTTGTCCTGCAGGTCATATTTGGCTGTTGTGCCGTTTACATGGAGTTCGTAGCCCCGATAAGCCGGATTAAGGGGAAAACGACAGGGCAATGTCACAGCTTGATGCACGGTGTCTTTGCCACCGGGAAGCAATACGACCAGCGTAGCAGCTACGGTATCGGGTGTAGCTCCCGAGCCAAAATAGGCGCCGCACACCTCTCCCCCTTCCAGCCAAAGGCGGACACTGGGTTGATGCCGGTATTCCTGGTTGATATAATTAACGGTAGCGCTATTTTTGTGCAATTCTCCGTTGCTGTTGCGAAACAGTGCGTCGATACGCACATGGATCAAAGCCGCCGGGAAAATAGAATCGGGTACAATAATCGGGGTTTTTTCGCCGGGGCGCAGGTCAAGCCGGTGGGTCCAGAGCGTATCGGGTATCCTTATCAGGGTGTCATACATGGCAGAAATACCTGTATTGAGTACAGCGAGTTGTACTTCGCCGTCGGCCACAAAAATGTCGTTGCGGTCTTTGCCCCAGGCTTCGAGTTGCAGTTTTTCGCCTTTGCGGCAATAATAAGGCGCAGACAGATTGTAGCTCGTCTCGTCGAGTTGGTAATCTTCGTATTGAAATTGGCACTGCATTACCTCCCGTTTTTTGTAGGAGGTCACAAAACGCAGGTAATATATCTGGTCCAGTTTGAGCGAATCGCCCAGCGGAAATTCGTAGCTATAATTGCCGGGGCTTTGGGGTTTAATTTGGGTTAGTTTTGTCGTCGGTTTACCGGGGGCGAATAACATCAGGTCGAGTGGTTTTCGCAGCGGTTTGTGGCGGGGATTGGCGATATAGGCCTTCACTTTTACCGTATCCCCGGGCAAATAGCGGGGTTTGTTGAGCGCCATATAGCCGCCGAAAGGCTTGTTTCGGCGACCGAAGCTCAGGTAGTATTTCGGATTGCCGCCGCGGATCAGCGCTTTGGTCGCCTGATAAAGTCTGATACCGACAATGCCGGGCAATACCCCCCAACGGCCTATTTTTGAATTTTTAAATCGCTGCCAGCGCTGGCGAAGCGGGGAGTATTCCCGGTTGTTGTCGACACTGTTAAAAATAGTATCCCCGTTTGCAGTTATTTTCAGGAAGCCGTCTTTTTTATAATGGCGCAATTGATAAAGTCCCAGCGCGGAATCGAAAGGTACCGGGCGGTCGTTGATCCATACCTGCGCATCGCTAAGCGCCCGGCCCGATGCGTCAAAAACCTGAATAGACAGGTTTTGGTAGTCTTCCAATACCTGTGCATAAATGGGCACAAAACTGCGCAACTCGCCGGCGAGTTGCTCTCCTTTGGCGTATACCAGCAAGTAATGGCCGGGGATGGAGGGACGCCACTTAGCGGGCAGCATCGTGCTGTCAGCCAGTGTATGTAAAAAAGCATCGGAGAGCGCCGGATTTTCAGGTTTGTAAAGCGCCTCCGCTTCTTGCGCCGAAATCCTGAAAATAAGCGCAAAAACAGAGTCGACGGGTTGCTGGCCGAAAACCGGCGACAGCATCGCAAACCCAAACATTCCGAACATGATGATGAAGTAGCGTACTGAGGGCATGTGCGTTTGGTTTTTTTGTCAAAATCCTGAATTATCCGATACTATGCAACCCAATATACGCAAATAAGTCAGCATCCTAAGCCCAAAGAATTCCCTATGCACGGTATTTCGGCACACAACATTTCGGCCCAATTCATTGTTTCTTTATGCGTACTTTGATACCTTTATACCCATGGAAGCAATAAAATCAGCGCCGATCAATCAGGAAGAAGTGCAAAAGCTCGAACGCATCGCTTTTATCCTGAAGACAGTTGCCCATCCCATCCGGCTGGGCATCGTGCATCTGCTCGAACAGTACCCCCGGCTGTCGGTTACTGAAATCTGCGATATGCTCGGCACAGAACAGTCCTTGACTTCTCACCACCTCCAGAATATGCGCATCAAAGGTATCCTCTCCGTAAAACGCGAAGGCCGCAGTATGCTCTATTCTCTCAAAGAAAGAGATGTGTCTCTGATTATTGAATGCCTGGAAAATTGTCAATGTAATATGTGAGGTTGTCGGTTGTCAGTTATCCGTTGTCGGTTGTCAGTTCTTGTTATCTGTGCATAATCTTTGCTAATTAAGCTTTAACAGAGAACAGAGAACAGAGAACAGAATCATGAAATTTTCTTCATATTTGCATCCAAAATAAACACATGAGTATCTTCGATAAAGGCAGCAAGGGGTATAGTATTTTTATGTTAAAATGCCCCAAATGCCATGAAAGCGATATGTTTTACACGCCCACGTTCTCTTTCAAGCGTTCTTTTGATATGAAAGACAGGTGCGATCACTGCGGGCTGAACTACCACCCCGAGCCGGGTTTTTATTATGGCGCCATGTTTATTTCCTATATTTTTACCGGATGGTTTTCAATTGGATTCGTAGCCATATTGCACTGGGTATTTGACTGGAGTATTGCGGCTTCTTTTGGTATGTTAATAGCCGTGATGGTGTTCTTTTTTGTGTATACCTTCCGCTTGGCGCGTTCCATTTGGATTAATATCAACGTAAAATACGATCCGTCAAAGCGAATATCATAAGTTGACAGCCTAATATGACCAAATCAATTTTCAATCCAGAGATCATCGAGCTTTTGCGCAAGCATTACCCGCAACTGGCAGAAAAACCCTTGCAGGAAGAAATTGCCACGGTGGGTGAGATCTATCAGTTTAAGGCCGGAAAAACCATCATGGATGTGGGCGCCTACGTCAAGATGATGCCCTTGCTGGTAAACGGCAGCATAAAAGTATCGCGCGAAAACGAAGACGGCCGCGAGTTATTCCTCTACTACCTGCGTCCCGGCGAATCGTGTACTATGTCGTTTACCTGCTGCCTGATGCACAAAAAAAGCGAGATCAGAACGGTAGCCGAAGACGATGTACTGCTGATCGGCATTCCTACCCGCTACATGGACGAATGGATGACCCGCTACCAGAGCTGGAAAAACTTTGTGCTGACTGCTTACGACCAACGCCTGCTCGAACTGATCAATACGATCGACAATATCGCCTTCCAGCACATGGACGACCGGCTGGTTGACTACCTGCAGAAAAAAGCAATCGCGCAGGGCTCGAATACCATCGAAGCTACCCACCAGGAAATCGCCTACGACCTCAATGCCTCCCGCGAGGCGGTGTCGCGCCTGCTCAAGCAACTGGAGCGCGAGGGTCGCGTAGCGCTGGGCCGCAATCGCATCGAATTCCTTGACAAAAGGTTTTGACTTGGTGGTGTTAGATGTTTATAAATCCAACATCAAGCACCAAACATCAAACATTAAATTTATCGGCAGCGTATACCGTTGGCGCATTTTGGCGTTACTACCATTAAACAACCACGAAATCCGGATGTACATGCGGTATCTACTAATAGCCTTGCTGCCCCTGGCAGCGCTCAGCAGTTGTAAAAATGCGGGTGGAGATCAAGCCACTGAAGAAAAGCCACAGCTCCAGACGGTAGAAGTCACGGATAGCTCGGGTTATGTCGTCAAATACACCCGCCGGGCCTTCGATTATGCCAAAGAAGGCGAATTTAGCCGACGCTCCCCAGATGGCAAGTTGTTGGAAGTGGCCAATTTTGCCGGCGATACGCTGCACGGGTTGCGCATCCTCTTTTACGAAACCGGTGATACGCAGATCGTAGAAACGTATCAAAACGGCAATTTTGAAGGCCCGTACAAAGCGTATTACCCAAATGGACAATTGGAATTGATAGGCCAATACGTGGGTAATACCATGGACGGCGAGTGGAAACGCTACTACGACACCGGCGAGCTGATGGAGGTGGTCACCCTGCGCGACAATTTGGAAAACGGGCCGTTTAAAGAATACTATAAAAATGGTAATCTCAGAACAGAAGGTACCTACAAAGACGGAGATTATGAAAACGGCCTGCTGAAAAAATACGACGAATCAGGTACGCTGATCCAAACTATGAATTGCGAAATGGGCGTTTGCCGCACCGTTTGGAAAAAAGATTAAAGCTATGAAAATACACCTACTCCCGCTGTTTCTTGGACTTACAGCCTGCCTGAACTTGCATGCGCAAATAGGCGGACAATACACCTACTCTTTTCTCACCCTGTCGCCCTCGGCGCGGGTGTCGGCTTTGGGTGGCAGCATGATCGCCGTGAGCGACGACGATGTCAACCTGGCGTATGCCAACCCTTCGTTGCTCAATGCCGATATGCACCAGCAAATAGGTTTTAGCCACGGCTTTTTGCCGGCAGGCATCCAATACGGATATGTAGCCTACGGCCAGCATCTGTCCAAAATGAAAGCCACCCTGCACGGCGGCGTACAATACGTGCGCTACGGCGACCTCGATGCCCGCAACGAACTCAACGAACTCGAAGGCAGCTTCAAAGCAGCCGAATATGCCGTCGTAGCCGGCATTGGCTACCAGGCCTACGACCGCCTCACGCTGGGCGCCAATCTCAAGTTTATTACGTCTAACCTGGCGTCGTATACCTCCAGCGGACTGGCCGCCGACCTGGCCGCCGCGTATAACGATACCTCGGGGCGAACCACGATTTCTATCGTTTTTAAAAACCTGGGCAGCCAACTCGCTACCTATAGTCCCGGCGATAAAGAACCCCTGCCTTTTGAAGTCCAACTGGGTTTGTCGCGCAAACTGCGCTACCTGCCCTTCCGCTTTTCGATTATTTACCAGCACCTCCAACGCTGGAATATCACCTACGACGACCCCAACACAAAAGAAGAAGACCCCTTCTTTTTTGGGGAAAACCCACCTTCAGAAAATGAAACCAGCGTATTTTTCGACAACCTTTTCCGCCACTTCATTTTCAATGGGGAGTTTTTATTGGGTAAAAAAGAAAACCTGCGCCTTCGCATCGGCTATAACCACCTCATGCGCAAAGAACAATCGCTTGAAAACTACCGCAGCCTTAGCGGCTTTACCTTCGGCGCAGGCATCAAGATCAACCGATTCCGCCTTGATTACGGCCGCACCAATTATCACCTCGCCGGCAGCCTAAACCACCTCAGCATTTCTACGAATTTGCGGGAGTTTCGGTAGAGACGCAAAATTTTGCGTCTCTACCCGAATTCCCAACCATTCCCCCATCCAGCCACGTCTTACAAAGAAAAACATCCCATCATGCGCAAATTACCCATTCTCGGATTTGTGGCCGTGTTGCTATTTACACAATGCCAAAACAACGACCAACCGCAGCCGCAAGGGCCCGTCAACTACGGCTGTGCGGAAAACCCAGTGGCTTGCGAACTGGTAGCAGCCAATAACAAGTTTGGGTTCAACCTCTTTCAACGACTGCACCAGGAAGAGCCGAATGACAACATCTTCATCTCGCCCCTGAGCATTAATACCGCTTTATCGATGACTGCCAACGGGGCTGCCGGCGCCACGCGGGAGGGCATGAAAAACACGATGGAATACCTCGACCTAAGCATGGACGAAATCAATAACGCGTATCAATACGTGCTTACTGCGCTGCCCTTACTCGATCCGCACGTGCAGATGTACCCCGCTAATTCCATTTGGTACGAAAAAACCTACCCCGTCAAGGTGCCGTTTTTGAACACCAACCAGGAGTACTACGATAGCGAGGTGAATCCGCTCGATTTTAAAGATCCCAATTCCGTGAACATCCTCAACGGCTGGGTGAATGACAAAACCAAGGGAAAAATCCCCAAAATCATTGATGAGATCTCGCCCGATGCCATTATGTATCTCATTAATGCCATTTATTTCAAAGGCGAATGGCGCAAGCAGTTTGACGAAGACAAAACGATTGCCGGCGATTTTTACAAAGCCGATGGTACTAATGTCCCCGTTCACCTGATGAATTATGGTGGAGAAGCAGAGATGCGTTATTTTGAAAACGACAAAATACAGGCCGTCGACCTGCCCTATGCCGATTCGGTATTTTCAATGTCGCTGTTATTGCCCAAAGAAAATTACTCGCTCGACCAACTTATCAACGACTTGCAGGGCGGCGCCTGGAATGACTGGCAGCACAACTTCAGCAACCAGGAAGTGGTCATGTATATGCCCCGTTTTAAGATGGAATACGAAAAAGTGCTCAACGATCACCTTATCGCCATGGGTATGGACCTGGCCTTCCGCCCCGGCTTTGCCGATTTCAGCAATATCGCCGACGACAACCTGTTCATCAGCCTGGTCAAACACAAATCGTTTGTGGAAGTGAACGAAGTAGGCACCGAAGCTGCCGCCGTTACAATTGTAGGTATCGAAACTACCTCCGTGCCGCAATACGTGTATGTATCATTTAACCGCCCCTTTATTTTCCTGATCAGGGAAAATAAGAGCAATGGCGTGTTGTTCCTCGGCAAGATGATGGAACCTTCGGAAGAATAATAAAATAAACCTGTCCCGATACCGGCAAACTCCGCCGGTATCGGGACAGGTATTCTAACCAACTGAACTACCGGCGCTCACAGATTTTCTCCATCAACTCATTAGCTATTGACCCGATCAAATCTTCCAGGTATTTCTTGCTCTTCATGGCTTTTATATGGCGCTCCTTTTTTTGTGCCATTGTCTTATTTTCAAGCCATAGCACAAAAATCAACTTCCAGGGCTGTTTGCTTGCGGTATAGCCTTTATGCGGTCGGTTGTGTTTTGCCAAGCGGTCGACAGGATCGGCAGAAGAGCCGACGTAGTAGGAGCCGTCCATCTCGCTTTGGAGGATGTAGACGGAGTAAGAAGGTGTTTTCATTAGGGTGTGATTTTGGGTGTAAAAAAACACTAACGCGCAAAAATAAAAAAGCGCAAATAATTGTTAAACAATTAATTACGCTTTTTAAAAGCGGTCCGGACGGGACTCGAACCCGCGACCCTCCCGATCGAAGATCGGGACAGGTATTCTAACCAACTGAACTACCGGCCCTCCCAGATTTTCTCGTTGAATTCATTAGCTATTGACCCGATCAAATCTTCCAGGTATTTCTTGCTCTTCATGGCTTTTATATGGCGCTCCTTTTTTTGTGCCATTGTCTTATTTTCAAGCCATAGCACAAAAATCAACTTCCAGGGCT